>OCPX01000021.1_pt1 | contig 162146 bp, 150 predicted proteins | sample 1538771 | NCBI WGS metagenome assembly OCPX01 (sample SAMN04571725, study PRJEB22368) | human gut metagenome | biome: human gut; material: stool | host: Homo sapiens | place: Luxembourg | collected 2012-11-01 | reverse complement strand
TTATGAAAAGATAGTGCAAGCCGAGAGAAAAACCGTGCAAGCCGAGAGGAAAATGAAGTTACTTCAATTTTTCCGAGGCGCCTATGTTATGTTTTCTCCGGCATTCAGCGCAGTGCGCTTCAGAAAAAGCAGGCGTTATTGTTTGTTGCGCAGTTCTGCAATCAAGTCGTTGATGATATATGTGTCGCTCATCAGGTGGAGCCCGTATTTCTCATCATGGAGCATACGGCTGGTTTCGGAATCGTAAAACAACTCCAGTGCACGTTCGTTTGAGATGTTGAGCGTGTCGGCAAGCTGCTTGACGATTCTTGCTATTTTGTTCCACAAAAGAAAGTCCTTCATAAGCTAAATGATTTTATGAGATTTAAATGTCAGATGCTTGTCGGCAATGTCTTGGTTCAAGATGCATATTTGGAAGTTAGGTTTGTGGTAAATCAAGAGGCTCAAAGTCGTTTCCACAGTGGCATAACCATTGATAAACGCTTCGATAGCGTCAATCACACGGTCGTCGGCGACGCCACCCTCCACGATGTCGTAGCCAGCCCACGGTTGTTTGCCTTGACGGCTTTCGACAATAAACTCAAGCCATTCGCGGTTGTAAGCATCGAATTTCAGGACATTGCAATTTACAGGCTCGTCGTATTTATAAGTGTTTATGACGGCATGGTCTGCGTTGCGAATCATCTGGATACGCTTAGCCCATCTGGATGCTTGGTCGTATAGATTGGTAAGATAGAATCCCGGACCAAAATCCAAGTCCTTTCTGCCAATGCTGACAATCGGCTTTTCGACCACGACAGTCGATCCGTGGTAGAGAATTGATTTATCCATTCCGCCTCCTTTCCCAATTTTCCAAAGCCTCGACAACATCGTTGGCAACCGCCTCGCGGCTCTCGGTGTGCAGCGTGTCGTAGCAGTCCACGATGAAATTTTTTATAAGACCAGCCCGTTCAAGCCTCCGTCTCATTTCGGCAGGTGTTATGCCTAATTTTTTAGCGGAAGCCTCGATAGCCAATATCGTGAACGACAGGCGGTCAAGTTCAGCAGTACGTTTCATTGTCTCCATTGCCGTAGATGTTGTTTGTTTTTTGCAAAGATAGTGCAAGCCGAGAGGAAAGAAAAGAGCTTGCTCGAATTTCTTTCCCGAGGCGCCGCCTATTTTATGAAAAGATAGTGCAAGCCGAGAGAAAAACCGTGCAAGCCGAGAGGAAAATGAAGTTTACTTCAATTTTTCCGAGGCGCCGCCGGTTTTATGCAAGAGCAAAACAAACAAGGTTGAAATAATATTCATCAGGGATTCCCTTTTTTCCTTTATAAATAACCCATCATTCGTTATCTTTGTAAAAACCGCTTAAAAACAGACTATTTACACGAAATTTGTAAACCTAAAACAATTAAGATATATGGGATTTTTTAGATACCTGATACTGCTTTTCTGCTTATGCACAATAACGTTGACACAGGCTCAACGCTATGAGGTGGACTGCCTTGTAAGCTCTGAAATAAAAGCTGTCGCAACAGACAAGCCAACGGAATTTGACGGCACCCGCACCGTGCTCTATCTGCGCAACGGCACGCTCGTGAATGTGGTGGGACGCAAGGTTGCCGGAACCGACGGACAGGAAGCCTCGCATCTCAAGCAGGCCGGTGACACGCTCGATGTGAGGCAGATAAAAGCCGTGGTTGAATACGACGGCAAGTTGCAAAATGTGTCAATTCTGCATCAAGGAGACCGGATTGTTGAATGATGGCTGTTACGGTATGGCATCAGCGGCGGCGCTCACGCGACGCATGCTGCGCCATCGGCTGTCCCTCGACGTTGTCGAGGGTTAACATCAGGCGTGACCGCTCACGCGGTCAGATTTTGCACTATCTTTTGATAAGATAGGCTTCGGTTCGGCAAAACATTGTCAAGCAAGCTTGAATGTTTTTCGCTCACCTTGCACTATCTTTGAATAAAATAGGCTTCGGTTCGGCAAAACATTGTCAAGCAAGCTTGAATGTTTTTCGCTCACCTTGCACTATCTTTGAATAAAATAGGCTTCGGTTCGGCAAAACATTGTCAAGCAAGCTTGAATGTTTTTCGCTCACCTTGCACTATCTTTGAATAAAATAGGCTTCGGTTCGGCAAAACATTGTCAAGCAAGCTTGAATGTTTTTCGCTCACCTTGCACTATCTTTGAATAAAATAGGCTTCGGTTCGGCAAAACATTGTCAAGCAAGCTTGAATGTTTTTCACTCACCTTGCACTATCTTTGCAGAAAAATTGTGTGATGAAGAAATTTAGAATTGGGCTGTTGCCCCGAATTATCATAGCGATTGTGCTTGGTATCGGCACAGGATTTGTGATGCCGGAAGTGGTGGTGCGTTTGTTTGTCACGTTCAACGGGCTGTTCAGCCAGTTTCTCGGATTTATTATACCTCTGATTATCGTGGGTCTTGTCACGCCAGCCATCGCCGACATCGGCAAGGGCGCGGGCAAGATGCTTGTGGCAACAACGTTGCTGGCGTATGTCGCCACGGTGCTGTCTGGATTCCTGTCGTTCGGGGTGGGCGATGTGGTGTTTCCGCATCTGATCACCAAAAGCATCTCGATAGAACAGATAAGCGAGGCGTATGGCATAGAGCCGTTTTTCACGGTCGCCATCCCCGAGCCGTTGAACATTATGACTGCGCTTGTGATGGCCTTCACCGTGGGACTTGGACTCGCACATCTGAAATCCACAGCGCTGCGCGACGCGTTTGTAGACTTGAAGGATATAATCGTTAAAACCATACAGGCTGTAATCTTGCCGCTGCTGCCGTTGTATATTTTCGGCATTTTTATGAATATGACGCATTCCGGTCAGGTGGTGCATGTGTTGTCGGCGTTTATGAAGGTGATAGTTGTGATTTTCATACTTCACATTTTCCTTCTCATCTTTCAATTCAGCGTCGCCGGACTTGTGGCGAAGAAGAATCCTTTCCGCCTGCTGCGCAATATGCTGCCGGCATACTTCACGGCGCTCGGCACGTCGTCGTCGGCAGCGACCATCCCTGTGACGCTGCGCCAGACTATTGCCAACGGCGTGGATGAGGGAGTGGCAGGATTTGTGGTGCCGTTGTGCGCCACGATACATTTGTCGGGCAGTACGCTGAAAATCGTTGCGTGCGCGCTGGCTTTAATGATAATGCAAGGCATTCCGTACGATTTTCAGATGTTTGCAGGTTTCATCTTTATGCTTGGCGTGACAATGGTGGCCGCTCCGGGAGTTCCCGGCGGAGCGATAATGGCAGCGCTAGGCATTCTGTCGTCGATGCTCGGCTTCGACCAAAACGCCCAGGCGCTGATGATAGCCCTGTATATCGCTATGGACAGCTTCGGCACGGCATGCAACGTGACTGGTGATGGCGCTCTCGCACTCATCATCGACCGTTGTTTCCGCAAGAAATAGACGCGAGGAAATCCCTTGATACCCTACAGCTCGTCGAGGTCGGCACCTTTGCGCTCCAGAATCGAGGCGGCAAGGCTGTCGCCGGCTTGCACGATTGACACCAAAGGATACAGCGTCTTTGCGGCGTCGTAGTTGCGCATATCCTCAAAACTTGTCATGTTGACGCCCCATGCGCCCATGTGCCAACGCATGGCGAGCATCTCGGCATCGGTAAGTTCCAGTCCGCTGAGCAGAACGAGAATCACCGATTTCTCACCGTGTCCCATAGGAAAGTTCTTGTAGCTCACCTTGTAGCCTTCGCAGTCCTCCCACTGTCCGAGGCGGTTTTTGCGCTTCTTGATGCTACGGAAGTAAATGTCGCTTTTGCACACGTCGTGGAGCAAAGATGCTATGATTACGCTGTCGCGCGTCACCTCGGTTTCCAGCGAGGCGTCTAATTGCTTCATCCCTTCCCATACGGCAAGCGCCGCCTTGGCGGTGTTGAGCGAATGCTCCACAAGCCCACCCTCAGTGTTCAAGTGGTGACCAGCCGACGCCGGTGCGGTGAAGAAGCCTTGCTCCTCCAGGTCTTCAATCACGCCTTCCACGCCTTCGCGGCCGGTGGAGCGCAGCAATTCCAGAAATTCTTCTTTAGCGGTTTTGGTATCTTCCATTTTATATGTCTGTTTTTATACAAAATTACAAAAAAATATGCATCTGGGCTGATGCTATGCGGATAAAAAAGTTTCCCGCCGCAACGACCTGCGGCAGGAAACCTGTTGTTTTGTCGCGTAGGGACACTATTTCTGGAACATATCTCTTATCGAGCCGATAGACGACAGTATGCCCGAAGCCTCGTAAGGAATGTAGACCGTCTTTCCGTCCTTGCCGTTGACCATCTTCTCGAGCGTCTCGATATACTTCACGGCAAGCATATATGTCGCAGGGTCGGTCTTCGTTTCCTTGATGGCGTCGGCTACGCGGCGTATAGCCTCCGCCTCGCCTTCAGCCTGCAGTATCTTGGCGCGCGATTCGCCCTCAGCTTTAAGGATTTCCGACTGCTTTGCCGCCTCCGCCTGGTTGATGCGCGACTCGCGCTCACCTTCGGAACGGAGGATGAGCGACTTCTTCTCGCCCTCGGCTTTAAGAATTTCCGCACGTCTGTTGCGTTCAGCCTGCATCTGCTTCTCCATCGCCTCCCGCACGCTTCCCGGAGGAGTGATGTCCTGCAGCTCAACGCGGTTCACCTTCACGCCCCATTTGTTTGTAGCCTCGTCGAGGATTGCCTGAAGTCGTGAGTTTATGGTGTCGCGCGAAGTCAGGGTTTCGTCGAGCTCGAGTTCGCCGATTACGTTTCGGAGCGACGTCTGCGTCAGCTTTTCAATAGCGTTCGGCAGATTGTCGATTTCGTATACTGATTTTTTAGGGTCGACAACCTGAAAATATAGCAGCGCGTTGATTTCGGTTGTTACGTTGTCCTTAGTGATCACCTGTTGCGAAGGAAAGTCGTAGACCTGTTCGCGCAAGTCGATAGAAGAAGTGGCAGTCATGCGCACTATGGTGCGTCCGCCGAGTCCCGTCTCCACACGCCGGGTGTAGATTGTCTTAGGCTTGTCGATGAACGGCCAGATGATGTTGAGTCCTGGAGGCAACACGCTGTGGAAGCGTCCGAGGCGTTCGATTACGCGCGTTTCCGATTGAGGCACGACTTTTACGCCAGCCATAACGAGAATCACCACAATTAAAATGGCGAGTCCGAGAAAAATCAATGATTCCATATAAATAAAGATTAAGAAGTTATTCCTCTTCGCGCTCCACGGTGAGAATGATGCTGTCGTAGCCAGTCACACGCACCTTTGTCCCGACGTCGATTGGCGACGCGTCGGCGCTGACAGCCTGCCAGTTGTCGCCGTCGATGCGCACACGTCCGGGGGTATTGACGCCGATTGCTTCGGTCACAGTCGTTGTCCTGCCTATCAAGGCATCCATGTTGCTGAGACAGTCGCGGTGCCTGCGCGCCTCCGCCTGGCGTTTTATCAACGGCTTGAAGGCGATGAACGACAGCACGGTGCCTATGGCTGCGGCAGTCAGCTGCGCCTCGATGCCGAAACCGATAAGCGACGTGGCGAGAGCCAGTGCGCATCCGCCCACAAGGCAGAATGCGGCGAAAGTGTTTGTAATGAGTTCGACAATCACAAGAATGGCTGCGGCAATTAGCCACAACAACCAATTTGATAGAAATGTAAATTCTTCCATGGCTATGGTTCTTACGTTAGTAGACTACAAATTTAATGATTGGCATTCAAAATAGCAATAGAAAGCTGCCGTTTTTTTGCGGAATGGAAAATGCAAAAGCCTGTGCTTCCGCCGCATTGCGTGATGGAGAAAAAAGCCTCAAATGTATAGGCTTTTTAGATGGAAAAGGTGTAATTTGCTAAGTTGCTAAAAATAAAGTATTTGCCATAATAAACTGCATAAAATGGAAAGTTTTCAGACAAAAAAAGCGGACACCGAGATGGTGTCCGCTTTGGGGGTGATGCTGTGGTTTGTTATTTCAACAAAGATGCAGGATCGAGGTTCTTGCCTTCGATATCCTTGAAGTAGCGGTATGTGCCCACCTTCAATTCCATTGTTGCAGACTCGTCGGCAACGATGATAGCCTTCTGGTGGAGCTGGAGAGCAGTGATTGTCCACATTTGTGAAACCGCACCTTCAACGCCCTGCTGCAATGCGCGGGCCTTGTTGTATCCGTTAACGATGAGGAGCACGCTCTTGGCAGAAGTGACAGTGCCGACGCCTACAGTCAAAGCAGTTGAAGGCACCTTGTTGATGTCGCCGTCGAAGAAGCGGGAGTTTGCAATCTTCGTGTCGAGAGTCAACGTTTTCTGGCGAGTGCGAGAAGAGAGGGATGATCCCGGTTCGTTGAATGCGATGTGTCCGTCAGGACCAACGCCGCCGAGGAACAGGTCGATGCCGCCGTAGCTGGCAATCTTCTCCTCGTAGCGACGGCATTCAGCGTCGAGGTCTTCGGCATTGCCGTTGAGGATGTTTACGTTCTCTTTCTTGATGTTGATGTGGCTGAAGAAGTTGTTCCACATGAAAGAATGGTAGCTTTCCGGGTGTTCTTCCGGCAGACCGCAGTACTCGTCCATGTTGAAAGTTACAACATGCTCAAACGACACTTTTCCAGCCTTGTTGAGCTCAATCAAGTGCTTGTACATTCCGAGTGGAGAGCTGCCTGTAGGGCATCCCAAAACAAAAGGTTTCTCGGCAGTAGGGTTGGCCTCGTTGATGCGTGAAGCAACATAGTTGGCAGCCCATTCAGATACCTTTGCATAATCAGGTTCGATAATTAGACGCATATCTTTAAAATTTATGTTAGAATTTTTGCACAAAAGTAGGCATTATTTTTGAGATTACGCAGAATGTTACTACTTTTGTGCGGTAAAATAACCGGCATAAACCAAAAAATAAGATATTAAACGTTAATCATTATAAAAAACGTTTGTTGTTTTTGATAGAACATATACCTTTGCATCAACCGAAAACAGGTCTTAAAAAATGAAAACTAATTTAAGTTCACAAATCAAACTGGATCTCGTTCCAAAGAGATACTATGCACCGGAAAACAAGATTGAATATGCATCTTTGTGCCGGGAAGAGAAAGTGTTTACCCATATATCAGAGACAACCGACGGCGGCGTTAAACTGCTCGCTGACGAAGTTGTTGCGACAATCAAGAAGAATGTCGAGAAAAAGGGCAAATGTGTTATTGCGTTAGGCACAGGCAACAGCGTGCTTCCGGTATATGCGGAGCTCATCAACCGTTACGAGAACAAGAAGGTTGATTTCGCGGACGTCGTGGTTTTCAACCTGTTTGAGTTCTATCCAACAGAAGCTGGCGCACCTTCAACGCTCGACCGCTTGAACAACTTGCTCCTCAGCAAGGTCAACATCAAGCCAGAGAATGTGCACTCATTCAACCAGGAAGTGGAAAAGGCCGACCTTTACGAAGGCTGCCGCGCTTATGAGGCAGAAATCGACGCATGCGGAGGTCTTGACCTCGTGCTTTGCGAAATCGGTGCTGCAGGCAACTTGGCATTCAACGCTCCAGGTTCGCAATTCTCATCAGCATGCCGCATGACCCTCATCGACAGCGTTACACGCCGCAGCGTGTCGAGCGCATACGACCTTGATGTGGCTCCTGCCACAGCAATCACACTCGGCATCGGCAACATCCTTGCAGCAAAGAAAGTGCTTGCAATGGCATGGGGCGAAAACCAGGCCAAGATTGTGAAAGCAGCCGTTGAAGACAAAGCATCCGAGACAGTTCCTGCGTCATTCCTTCAGATGCACCGCAACGCCAAAGTTGTTGTCGACTTGTCGGCAGCAGAGCGTCTCACCCGCATCTGCCACCCATGGCTTGTTACTTCGTGCGAATGGAACAACAAGATGATCCGCCGCGCCATCGCATGGCTTTGCGAGAAGACAGGCAAACCAATATTGAAACTTACAAGCAACGACTATAACGAGTATGGCTTGAACGAACTGGCAGCACAGTTTGGCTCGGCATACAACGTGAACATCAAGGTGTTTAACGACATTCAGCACACCATCACAGGATGGCCAGGCGGCAAGCCCGACGCTGACGACACCGACCGTCCGGAGCGCGCCAAACCATATCCAAAGCGTGTGATTGTGTTCAGCCCGCACCCAGACGACGACGTAATCTCTATGGGCGGCACGCTGAAGCGCCTCGTTGACCAGAAGCACGATGTGCATGTGGCTTACGAAACTTCGGGCAACATCGCAGTGGGTGATGAGGATATGTTCCGCTACATCCTCGTTATGGATCAAATCAAGAAAGAATTCGGTCTCGACACCGAACTTTATAATCAGAAATCAGAGGAAATCAAGAAGTTCCTCGCCGCAAAACATCCTGGCGACGTTGACTCTCTCGATCTCCGTATGCTCAAGGGCCGCATCCGCCGTGCGGAGGCAAAAACAGCCTGCAACTGGATGGGTGTTAAGCCAGAGAACGTACACCACCTTGATCTGCCGTTCTACGAAACGGGTACAATCAAGAAGGGCGACCTCTCTGAGCGCGACGTGAAAATCGTGAAAGATTTGATTTCTTCAGTCAAGCCTCATCAGATTTTCGTGGCTGGCGACCTTGCCGACCCTCATGGCACTCACCGTGTCTGCACCGACGCCGTTCTCGCCGCTATTGACGAACTTCTTGACGATGGCGCAGAATGGATGAAAGAATGCCGCATCTGGATGTACCGCGGCGCATGGGCAGAATGGGAAATCGACCACATCGAGATGGCAGTTCCTATGAGCCCAGAGCAGCTCCGCTTCAAACGCAACACCATCCTCAAGCACCAGTCGCAGATGGAGAACGCTCCGTTCCTTGGCGACGACGACCGCTTGTTCTGGCAGCGTGCTGAAGACCGCAACCGTGCCACTGCTCAACTTTACAGCAGTCTTGGCCTTGCATCCTATGAGGCAATGGAGGCGTTTGTAGAATATCATCCTATCCGATAAAAAAATTTTTATCAGCATACAATATGAACTAAATCTTTGCGTTATTGTTATAAGAAAAAGCAACAACAACAAATAAGTGAATCATAGGTTAAGGAATCCGACGGATCGAGAGATTAGTCGGATTATTTTTTTATATATGCCTGGCATTCATTGGCGCGGTCGCAGCCCTTCCAAACGATGAATCTTTCGCCAAAACGTTCGCCCGCCACACAATAATTAAGGAGTCTGCGGCTCTCCAAGTCTAAATAATTATTACAAATTGGATGAATTGTCGTACCTTTGTGGCATGGAATGGATAAACAGTGTGCTTTTTGAGCATTCGGCAATACAGGCTGTTGTCGTGATGGCTCTTATCATATTCTCAGGACTGGCGCTTGGCCGCATTCGTGTGGCTGGTATTTCGCTCGGTGTCACATTCGTGTTTTTTATGGGCATTTTCGCCGGTTATCTCGGCTTGTCGATCGACCATCAGATGCTCAACTATGCAGAAAGTTTCGGATTGGTGTTGTTTGTCTACGCCCTCGGTCTGCAAGTGGGACCGGGTTTCTTCAGCGCGTTCCAGCAAGGCGGACTGAAGATGAACCTCGCCGGACTGGTGCTGATTCTGCTCGGCACGCTCACCGCCGTGGCGATGAGCCTCGGACTTGGATACGGCATCGGCGACATGACAGGCGTGCTGTGCGGAGCCACGACCAATACCCCCGCGCTTGCCGCTGCCCAGCAGACGCTTGTGCAGCTTGGGCTTCCGGCAGAAACGGCAGCCCTCGGTTGTGCCGTCACCTATCCGCTCGGTGTGGCGGGCGTGATTTTCGCCATCATCGTTCTGCGCAAGTTCTTCACCCGCCCCGGCGACTTGAAGGAGCGCGAGGCAAATCATTCCGACCATACGTTTATCGCCACGTTTGTAATCAAGAATCCGGCAATCTTCCACTATGCAATCGGTGATGTGCAGCGGTCGTCGACGTCGCAGTTCATCATTTCTCGTCTGTGGCGCGCCAAAGAACTGATAATGCCCACGTCGCGTGTCACCCTTGAGGAAGGCGACCGCATACTCGTTGTCACTACGGAGAAAGACGTGGAGGCACTCACAATCCTTTTCGGAGAACGCGAGAACCGCGACTGGAACCACCACGTGAATTGGAACAAGCTTGACCGTCAGTTCGTGTCGCGCCACATCATCGTGTCGCGTCCGGAAATCAACGGCAAACGTCTTGGCTCGTTGCGTTTGCGCAACACGTTCGGCGTCACGGTGTCGCGTGTGCTGCGCAGCGGCGTGATGCTTCTTGCCACCCCCGACCTCGTGTTGCAGATGGGCGACCGACTCACGATGGTGGGCAACGCTTCCGACATAGAGAATGCCGAGAAACTTATAGGCAACCGTGCAGGCTCGCTCAATGAGCCGAACCTTGCGGTGATTTTTGTGGGCATCTTCCTCGGACTCGCATTGGGAATGATTCCAATCAGCCTGCCGTCGACCGACGTGCCTGTGCGTCTCGGACTTGCCGGCGGACCGATTGTGGCAGGACTGCTGATGGGCCGCTACGGACCGCGTCTGCACATGGTCACCTACACCACGCGTTCTGCCAATCTGATGCTCCGCGGCATAGGCTTGTCGATGTATCTTGCCTGTCTCGGCCTTGACTCCGGCGCACATTTCTTCGACACGCTTGTCGGACCGCAGGGACTTGCCTGGATTTCGCTCGGAGCCGTGCTTACCGTTGTGCCGACAATTATCGTAGGCATAATGGCGATGCGGTGGTTCAAATTCAACTTCGGGGAGACGTGCGGCATGCTTTGCGGCGCCATGGCCAACCCGATGGCGCTCACTTATGCCTCCGACAACATCAAGGGCGACGCGCCGGCGGTGAGCTATGCCACTGTCTATCCTTTGGGCATGTTTGTGCGCGTGATTATCGCGCAGCTGCTCATCCTTATGCTGTAGAAACTTAGCTGAAAAACAAATAAACGAATCTAATATAAACTCAAAAACTAATATCTATGATTAAAAATCTTTTAGGGAAAATGCTGCTTGCCGTAGCGACGGTTGCATTATGGAGTTGCGGCGGCGTGGAACGCCCGGTGGAGTATGTTGCAGTGAAAATCGACGGCTCTGAACTGTAGAGCGTATTGCTTTTTTTTAGCGGTGTTTAGAAAACGTTCCACATGGCATAACTTGTTAACAACTTGTCCGATAATGCGTGGAACAATGGAGTTATTAACAAAAAGGCCAAGTTATCAACAATTCCAGCAGTTTTTCCGTTTTTCGTTTTGCCGTTGAAATGAAAAGTAATTCCTTTGCATTCGTAAAACGAATAGACTATGGGTAAAATTATTGCTATCGCCAACCAGAAAGGTGGCGTCGGAAAAACAACCACATCCATCAATCTTGCAGCCTCGCTCGCCACGCTTGGCAAGCGGGTGCTCATCATCGATGCCGATCCGCAGGCCAATGCCACGTCGGGACTGGGCGTTGATCCGAAACAAATGTCTTCATCGATTTATGAGTGTCTTGTCGACGGCTATCCTCTGCGCGGCGCCGAATGCAGCACGTGTGTGGACAAACTCGACCTTGTGGGTTCGCGCATCGACCTTGTGGGCGCGGAGCTTGAACTCATCAACAAACAGAACCGCGAGCGGGTGCTCAAGGGACTGCTCGAAGAGGTGAGAGACAACTACGACTACCTGATCATCGACTGTTCTCCGTCGCTCGGACTCATCACGGTCAACGCGCTCACGGCGTCAGACTCGGTGATAATTCCCGTGCAGGCGGAATATTTCGCATTGGAAGGCATCAGCAAACTGCTCAACACGATACGCATCATCAAATCGAAGCTCAATCCACAATTGGAAATCGAGGGCTTCCTTCTGACGATGTACGACGCGCGTCTGCGCCTCGCCAACCAGATTTTCGACGAGCTGAAAGGGCATTTCGGCGATATGGTGTTTGACACTGTGATTCCACGCAACACCCGTCTGTCGGAGGCTCCGAGCCACGGGCTTCCAGCCATCCTTTATGATTCGACAAGCCGTGGCGCCACAAGCCACATGCAGCTCGCCAAAGAATTACTCAAACGCAACAAACAGTAACCGCTATGTCAAAGAAACTTATGGGACTCGGCCGTGGACTCGACTCGCTGATTTCGATGGACAACATCCAGACCAGCGGTTCGTCGGCTATCAATGAGATTGAACTGTCGCAGATTTCTCCAAACCCCGAACAGCCGCGTGCATGGTTTGACGAGGAGTCGCTTGAAGAGCTTGCCTCTTCGATACGCGAGCTTGGAATCATACAGCCGCTCACGCTGCGCAAACTCGGAGCAGACCAATATCAGATAATTTCGGGCGAACGCCGTTACCGCGCCGCCAAGAAAGCCGGACTGACAACGGTGCCGGCATATATCCGTACGGCAAACGACAGCGAGCTGACAGAGATGGCGCTCATCGAAAACATTCAGCGCGAGGACCTGAATGCCATAGAGGTGGCGCTGACGTTTAAAAAACTCATCGACCAATATCGGCTCACACAGGAGCAGCTGTCGACGCGTATAGGCAAGAAACGCGCCACGATAGCCAACTTCCTGCGTCTGCTCAAACTGCCGGCAGAGGTGCAGCTCGGTCTGCGCGACCGCCGCGTTGACATGGGTCATGCACGTGCGCTTCTGGCAGTGGAAAACCCGAAACTGCAACTGCGCCTTTACAATGAAATTCTGAAGAAAGGATTGTCGGTGCGCCAGGTTGAGGAGCTTGCAAAGGAATACAACGAGACCTCGGCGACAGAAGCGCCGAAGAAGGCGGCTTCGGCAAGCATCTCAAAGGAGTTTGAAAGCCTGAAGAAACACCTGTCGTCGGCGTTCCAGACCAAAGTGCAGTTCTCCTGCGACAAGCAAGGCAAGGGAAAAATAGCATTTCCTTTCAAGAATGAGGAAGAACTTGCCAGATTAATTACTATCTTTGACCGCGTAAAAGGTAACTTGGATTAGAAAATTTAGTAACAAAATTGAAATTTTTGTCAAAAGCCGCGTTCACAGGCAACGAAATATTAAAAAAAAGTATAGCATTGGCGCTATGCTTGGCTTTCTCATTCTCATTTCCTATCTTTGCTGATGAAAGTCAGCCGGATGGTCAAGGGATGGCGCCCGTTGATGGGACGGATACTCCCGACGCTGTGGTTGCTGTCGACTCGATGTCGATAGCCGAGCCTCTTGTCCGCACTGACATGGCTGCTGACTCCACTCTTGTGGCAGCCGCCGACTCCGTGCCATCGCCGATAGGCGTGAAGCGCATATTCAATCCTGACCCTAACCGCGCGCTGTGGCTTTCTGTCCTTTGTCCGGGTCTGGGGCAGATTTACAACCGCCGCTATTGGAAAGTGCCGATAGTGGTGGGTGGATACGTCGGTCTGGCATACGCCACATCTTGGAACAACAGGATGCTCTCTGACTATACGAAAGCTTATAGAGACATCATGGACAGCGATCCGAACACAAAAAGTTATATGGATTTCTATCCATCCACCACAAAGGAGGAGGACATCGACAAAACGTGGCTTACGAAGGCTCTGAAGTCGAAAAAAGACTTCTATCGCCGTAACCGCGACTTGTGTATCATCGGTATGGTCGGACTTTATGCCGTCTGCATTATTGATGCCTACGTCGACGCTTCGCTGTCGCATTTCGACATTTCGCCTGACCTCTCGATGAGCATTTACCCGTCGATAGAGCAGAACGACACGAAACCTTCTTTTGGAGTGGGCTGTGCTTTCACTTTTTAAAAGTTGAACCGCTAAAACGGAAAGGAAACAGATGAAGAAACAAATATTGGCATTGTGCCTGATTGCCGGCGCGGCGTTGACGTCGTTCGCCCGGCCTACCGTGCTTTCGCTGAAGGAGAACATTCAGGACAGCACTATCGTCTATCCACAAAGTTTTGAGACCGACACTCAGGAACTGATGAAAAACTGGTATCTTCAGAACTACGCAGTGGTTGACCGTTCGGGTGCCAACCTCAGCGATGTGCCTACGTCTGACAAAGATTTCATTGCCCGGCTACAGAAGATGCCCACAGTCATTGAGATGCCATACAACGGAGTGGTGCGCAGCTACATCAATATGTACACGCAGCGCCGGCGCCAACTGGTGGAGGAGATGCTCGGACTGAGCCTCTATTATATGCCGTTTTTCGAGCAGGCACTCGAGAAAGAGGGTGTCCCTTTGGAACTGAAATATCTGCCGGTGATTGAGTCGGCGCTGAATCCAGATGCTGTGTCGCGCGTGGGCGCCACCGGTCTGTGGCAGTTTATGCTGACCACCGCCAAGGGCTTGGGGCTGGAGGTGAACTCCATCATCGACGAGCGCCGCGACCCTATCCGCTCATCGGAAATGGCTGCAAAATACCTTAAGCAACTTTACAACATCTATGGCGACTGGTCGCTTGCCATCGCTTCCTACAACTGCGGTCCGGGCAATGTGAACAAGGCTTTGCGCCGCGCCGGAGGAACTGCCGACAAGAAGAAGGATTTTTGGGACATATATTTCTATCTGCCGCAGGAAACGCGCGGATATGTGCCTGCGTTTATCGCGGCAAACTATGTGATGACTTATTACAAGGACCACAACCTCGGAAAATCGCTTGCACGTCGGCCTATTCTTACCGACACAATCCACGTGAACAAGCGAGTGCATTTCGAGCAGATATCGGCGGTGCTCAACATCCCGATGGAGGAGCTCCGCGTGCTCAACCCCCAATACCGCAAGGATGAGATTCCGGGCGACATCCGTCCGTATGCGCTTACACTGCCGTCGCAGCAAATCTACAGCTACATCGTCAGCGAGGACAGCATCGTGGCCCACAATGCTGCGCTCTATGCCCGCCGTGATGTGGTGGTGCCTGTCGATCCGTCAACAGTCAGCAACGACGATGGCGAGACGACAACGAAGCTTGTGGTGAAGTATCACAAGGTGAGACGCAACGAGACAATCTCGATGGTGGCGCGCAAATACGGCGTGTCGGTGTCGTCGATAAAGAAATGGAACGGTCTGCGCAGCAGCAGGCTTAAACGTGGGCAGACGCTGAAAATCAACACCTACAAGAAGGTGCGTGTTGAGCAGCCCGAAACCGAAGAGGAAGAAACGGTTGACGTAGAGGAAACCGTTGTGGCTGAAACAACTCCGGTGGCAGCTCCTGAGAAGAAAAAGAAAGAAACAACGACCACGACAACAGCTCCGCGCAATCCTGAGCGTCACAAGGTGCAGCGTGGCGAGACGTTGGCTTCGATTGCTGGACAGTATGGCGTGACAATCGCCGATATCCGTGAGTGGAACGACTTGAAGTCGAACAACATTATGGCTGGACAGGTGCTTGTGGTTGATGCCAAGAAGGCTGTCAAGAAGAAAAACGACACGCCTGCCGCTCCTGCAGTCCACACAGTGAAGTCGGGTGAGAATCTGTCGGCTATCGCCGATAAATATGGTGTCTCGGTTGCCAACCTTCGCGAATGGAACGACTTGAAGTCGGACAATATCCGTGTGGGCGACAAACTGAAACTCAAAGCCGACGGCAAAACCTCTACATCATCGCGCAGCCGCGACAATGAAGCGGCAGAGCAGACCCACAAGGTGAAGAAAGGCGAGACACTCGGGCAGATTGCTACGAAATATGGCGTGACGGTCGACGATCTGCGCAAGTGGAACAACATCAAGGGCAACAATATTGCCGCAGGTCAGAATTTGAAGGTCTACTCCGACAAGAAAGTGGACAGAAAGACAGATAAAACCGACAAGAAGAGCAAGAAAAAGCAGAAAACCCACAAGGTGAAGAGAGGCGAGACGCTTGGAGAGATTGCAGAAAAATACGGTGTCGGACTTTCAAAACTTAAAAAAGCCAACGGCATCAAGGGCAACAACATCCAGATTGGACAGTCGCTGAAGATTCCGCAGTAACAAGAAGGTTGCCGTAAAAAAATAACGACCGCTCCGTGTGCTGACTAACAGTATGCGGAGCGGTCGCTTTTCTATGTTATGCGGATTTTCGGCAGCCTTAGATGCAGCTTGCGCAGACTCACATCCGAATTGAAAAATCGCACCTTGGCTGCAAGCTACGGCTCTATGGCTTACCGCTTTGTGTGTGGTTTGTGGTTCAAAAGCAAAAAAAGAGTTCTTTTATAGATAAAAACGATAATATCTTGTGAAAGTTGAAAAAATTTGCATTACCTTTACGAAATAATTGTAAAAAACAATAATTGCATGAAAAAGATTCAATACATCTTGTTGGCGTCGCTTGCGATAGGGGCTGGCGCGTCGGCTGCGAGTCTGCCCGAAGAGGCAGCGGCTATGGCAGAGCAGTTTCTCTCCCAGAAAATGGGCGGAAAGACCGCCGATGGCGGCTCGCTGACGGCGGCTGTCATGTCGACATCCGACAAGACTGTGAAAAAGACCAAATCGCTGAAAAAGGCAGAGTTCTATGCCTATAACGCTCCGCAAGGCGGTTTCGTGCTTATGTCGGCCAACGGCGACGATTTGCGGGTGATGGGCTACTCCACCGATGCCGGGCTGTCGTTCGACAATATGCCGGAAGCGTTGCAGGAATGGATGGTGGCTTACAAGGCAGCCACAGCCTCTTCTGATTTCAGCAACTCTTATCCTACGCCTACAGTGGCTCCGGTGGCTCCGTTGCTGAAGACAAAATGGGGACAGGGCGCTCCGTTCAACCGCAAATGCCCGAAATACAACGGCAATCCTATGCTCACGGGCTGCACCGCCACCGCGATGGCTCAGATTCTTAACTACTACAAGTCGAACTCTAAGGGCTATGATGTGTTGGAATATGTCAACGAGGGTGTTGGCAACAAGGAAATCTCTGTTGATTTCACAAAAATAAGTTACGACTGGGCCAATATGCTCGATGTTTATGAGGAAGGCTCCTATACCGACGCACAGGCCGACGCCGTGGCGCAGCTGATGTATGAGGCAGGAGTGTCGTGCAAGGCGAAATACGATGTGACATGGTCGGGGTCGGGTGCGACGAGCGCCGCTATCCCATACGTTGGCTTCAACCGCTATTACGACTACAATTGCGAGATTTGGGCGCGCGAATATGTTCCCACAAAACTTTGGATGACTGTCATACAGGAAGAGCTTACGGCCGGACGTCCGATACTTTATTCCGGATACAACGGTGCTTCAGGCCATGCCTTCGTGATTGACGGCATCGACGCCGAGAACAATGTGCATATCAACTGGGGATGGAGCGGCGATGCCGACGGCTATTACGACGTGACCTACTGCAAGGCTCCCGACGAGACTCGAGGCTATTATTGTCAGCAACAGATGCTCGTGGGGCTGCGTCCGCGCACGGCAGCCGACGCTCCGTATGCGGAGGGCATAAAGCTGATAGGCTTCAACCAGGGCAACAGCTACGGGACAGTCACGACCAACTACTATGAGTCAGACAAGAGCTATACGTTCACGATTGGACTGATGCAGAACGGCGTGACAAAATATATCCGTAAGGATTACGAATATGACAAGTTGGGTTGCTATCCTTATATGAACAGCGGTAAAGAGTACGGAGACTGGACCGACGCTGCCGGCAAGGAAAACCCGACATTTGCCGACGGCGACTATGAGCTGACGCTCTATTACAAGGAACGCGACACGGAGAATCCGTGGACGGCGCTGCCTGCCCGCGAGGGTATGCGCACAATAATGAATATAAATGGCGGCGAATGGACATGCACGGCTCCGATGCTTGAAAAGTATTCCGTGCAGTCGGGAAAAATTCTTTCCATAGAGCCGGCGGCAGAACTCATAGGCAAGGCTCCGCTTTATCTTACGGTAGCCGTACAGGACGATTCGCATCGTCTTCCCGGCGTAAAGAGAGCGCTTGGTTTTACATTTACCGACACGGAGACAGGAGCTGTCTACGAGGCCGGTCGCAGCATATATGCGTTTGACGGATATTATTCCGACCTTCTGGAGCAGAAGACGTTTTGCATAAGTGCAACGAATGAAAAGGGCTTTATGTTGCCTGGCGGGACATATAAAGTCGGGGTAAAGAACGACAACAGCCGTGAATATACGTACGCCGAGGAGTTTCAAATTGATGTGAAGCCGGCGGTGGATTATCCGATTCTCGACAGCTCCAAGGATTTGTATTCCGAAAAGAGCACTACGTATTATTGGGGCTCTAAAGTGTGGCTGTGGAACAACGCAGCAAGAAATTCGGTCAACAAGATGGACGGCAATGTCAATATGAGCGTCTATGCAAAGTCGGTCGAGACAGGCGAGGAGGTGCGCCTCTGCACGTTTGCCGATGTGCCGGTGCCGTCTGACGATAAATATTATTTCTATGTGCCCAACAGCCTCTATCCGTTGGAGGGCGCTTATGAACTGTCGATGCGCTACGCCACTCCCGACGGCGAGCGCGGTTTGCTCAACCCGGATGCGGAGAGACAGATAATCACGATTTTGCCTACGGAATATGCCAACATACCCAAAATAGCAGCAACCGAGACGCAACTGCCAAATTCGGAATATCTGCCGAAAGGCGAGCAGCAGACGCTCAACGTGCCGATGACCAACACTGCGACGGCTGATTTCAATGGGGCTGTCAAGGCTTCGTTCTACTGTGAGAAGAGTGGAAAATATATTGAAGTGGAGATTCCTGACGTGACAATCAAGGCAGGCGAGAGCGCGACAGTAGCGGTGCCTGTCACATTCCCTGAGAATGGTGTCTATACAATGCAGATGAACGCCACTTCGCAGCAGTCAGTAGCAGCCGAGAAGGTGGGCACAACGTATGTGACTGCGCCTAACGGCTCGCCGCTGGGCTATCGCATCGGTGTCGGAGAGTCGTCGGTGGAGGCAGTCAAGGGCGTTTCGCTCCGCGTATATCCTAATCCGGCGACAGAGTCGTTCAGAATCCTTGGATTGGAAGAGGCGTCGGGCGTGACAGTGATGTCGGCTACAGGAGCAGTGGTTGTCAGCACGACAGCCGACAAAGACCAAAGCATCGACGTCAGCGGTCTGCCTATAGGAGTCTACTTCGTGAAGGCCGGACAAAATGTGATGAAGTTTGTGAAGCGATAATATCGTTGAAAATAGAAACAAAATCGGGCAGACCAAAGTCTGCCCGATTTTGTTTCTGCGGTGGGTTGTTGAGGCCGCTGCTATTCGGTTACGAACAGAGGTGTCGACAGATAGCGCTCGCCAGTGTCGGGGAGCAGCACTACGATTGTCTTTCCTTCGTTTTCGGGCTGCTTGGCGAGTTTCAAAGCTGCAGAGAATGCAGCTCCTGAAGATATGCCCACGAGCAGACCTTCCTGTTTAGCCAACTGGCGCGCACCGCTGAAAGCGTCTTCGTTTGAGACGGGGATGACGGTGTCGATGGCGTCGCTGTGATAGTTTTTGGGTTTGAAACCGGCGCCGATGCCCTGGATTTTGTGAGGACCCGGCTTGCCGCCCGACAGCACCGGCGACGATTCAGGCTCCACAGCCACAGCTCTCACCTCCGGCTTGTGGGCTTTCAGAGCTTCTGCCACGCCGCTTACGGTGCCGCCTGTTCCTACTCCGGCAACGAAGATGTCGACCTCTCCGTCGGTGTCCGTCCAGATTTCCTCGCCCGTTGTGCGTCGGTGCGCTGCGGGGTTGGCATCGTTCTCAAATTGCTGAAGTATCACCGATCCGGGGTTGGCATTGCGCAGCTCCTCGGCTTTCTTGATGGCGCCGTTCATTCCGTCAGCGCCCGGAGTCAGCACCAGGGTTGCACCGAGGGCGCGCAGCAGCTTTTTGCGCTCGTCGCTCATCGTCTCGGGCATTGTCAGTGTCAGCCGATAACCTTTCACCGAAGCCACCCATGCCAATCCGATGCCAGTGTTGCCGCTTGTAGGCTCGATAATCTGAGCGCCAGGCTTGAGCGATCCGTCGGCCTCAGCCGCCTCGATCATAGCCAGCGCGATACGGTCTTTTACGCTGCCGCCGGGGTTGAAATATTCCACTTTAGCCACCAGACGGGCTTTCAAGTTTTCCGCTTTTTCCACGTGTCCAAGTTCAACGAGGGGAGTGTGTCCCACCAACTTGGTCAAATCTTCATAAATCTTAGCCATTGAAATGGATTTTTATTGTTTCCATCGGCAAAGTTATGAATTATCATACGAAAAACGGTAGAAAATTATTCCGAAAAGGATGTGCCGGTTTAGATAAATTTTCTTGTTGAAAAAAAGAGTGTTGTCAGAAATTGTATCCGATGTTTACGCTCCAAGAGCAGTTGCGCAGGCGGTAGTCGGCGCCTCCGTCGAAGTCCTTGGCATTGTTTTTAACGCTGCGTTGGTAATATACGCTGATTGTGTAGTGGCTGAAAAACGCCAGACCCGTTCCCACTTTCAAGCCGGCGTCGAAGCGGTTGACGGCAAGGAAGTCTTTAGGGTCGGCTTTGAAATATTTTTGATTGCTGATGTTGTGGTCAAACACCAGTTGTCCGTCCTCCTCGCCGAATGCAATGTAGGAGTCGGCTTTCTTTGTTCCCGACAAACCGTAGCTGAAATACGGACCTAAGTCGACCGACCATACAGCCTGTGGCAGAATGTTGAAACGCCACGACATAAGCACCGGTATGTGGATATCGTTGTAGCGCACGCGCGTGAACTGGCTTCCCATATAGTCCTCCTCGGCAGTCGCAGCCATCATCGCCGCGTCGTATCCGTGTCGTTCCCAGAACAAGCCCACCTCTATGGCAAGAAACTTTCGGATGCTTAGGTCGGCGATGGCGCCAACTTGCACGCCTGAGTGCCAATAAAAATTGCTCTGTATGAGTTCAGGCTGCTTGTCCATATAGTTGGTCGCCACACCCGATGAGTTCATGCCGGCACGCAGACCGAGCGCAATCACTTTGTCGGGGCGCGACGTGTCGAAAAACGGTACAGTTCTCTCGGCGGCAGCCTGCAGGCATCCCGCTGCAATCAATATGGTGAAAATCAGTTTTCTCATATAGTGAATAATTTTCTGCGAAGTTACATAAAAAAATCCTGTGGCGGGGATTTAAAAGGTAGTCTAAAAGTAGGTTTTTATAGTTTCTCTTTCAGAAAGCGCTCCACGGCGGAGAACGACACGTCGGAAGCCACGACCTCGTGTGCGGCGTCGAGCACAAAATATGCAGGGACGGTCTCAAACACCAGCGCGTCGTCTTCCATCAGCTCATCGTAGGCGTCGCTGCAGTGCTTCCACGAGTCGGGAAATGTCGCGGCCTTGCGTTTCCAACCGTCGCCGTCTTCAAACATTGCCACGCTCACCACCTTCAGCTTTTTTGCCGTCGTCAGAGAGTTGACCGTAGCCGACTTTTCAATCTGCGCCGCACCTTTGCGGCATGCGTCGCAGTCGGAATTGTAAAGAAACACGAGTGTCAGCTCCGTTTTCACCTGTGCGATGCGGAAGTCGTCGCCGTTGAAGTCGCGCAGACGGAAATCGACAGCGTAAGCCGTTGCTCCGATGACTGTTGCCAGTAGAAATGTAATGAAAATTCTCATATGGCAAAGGTAAGAAAAAATCGTGAAAACGGAAGCCGTATGGCCTTTTTGAATGCATAATAGGTAATGGCTGAAAAAAAATTGCTAATTTTGCATTATATTTATTAACAGTCAGCAAAATGGAAAGAAAAGTCAGAGTACGCTTTGCACCGTCGCCAACGGGTCCTCTCCACATTGGAGGAGTCCGCACGGCATTGTTCAACTACCTGTTTGCCCGCCGTCATGGCGGCGACATCATACTTCGCATCGAAGACACCGACTCCAATCGCTTTGTGCCTGGAGCGGAAGATTATATAAACGAGGCATTCGCCTGGTTGGGAATAAAATTTGACGAGGGAGTCCGCGAGGGCGGCAATTTTGGTCCCTACCGCCAGTCGGAGCGCCGCGACATCTATAGGAAGTATGTCAAGCAGCTGCTCGACGACGGCAAGGCTTATGTGGCTTTCGACACTCCTGAGGAACTGGAGGCGAAGCGTGCGGAAATCAAGAATTTCCAGTACGACGCACACACCCGCATGCAGATGCGCAACTCGCTGACGCTGCCTGCCGAAGATGTGAAGCGCATGATTGACGGCGGAGAAAAGTATGTGGTGCGTTTCCTTGTCGAGCCAAACCGTGACGTGAAAGTCAACGACCTTGTGCGCGGCGAAGTGGTGATCAACTCTTCGATTCTTGACGACAAGGTGCTCTATAAGTCGGCGGACGATCTGCCAACCTACCATCTTGCCAATATCGTCGACGACCATCTGATGGAAATCACCCACGTGATCCGTGGCGAGGAGTGGTTGCCTTCGGCTCCGCTTCACGTGCTTCTCTACGAGGCGTTTGGATGGGCTGACACTATGCCGTCGTTCGTTCACCTTCCGCTGTTGCTCAAGCCCGACGGCAAGGGCAAACTGTCGAAGCGCGACGGCGACCGTCTCGGTTTCCCAGTGTTCCCATTGGAATGGAAAGACCCTAAGACAGGTGAGATTTCTTCAGGCTACCGCGAGTCGGGCTATCTTCCTGAGGCTGTAATCAATTTCCTCGCTCTTCTCGGATGGAATCCGGGCAATGATCAGGAAATCCTGTCGATGGACGAGCTTATCAGCCTGTTCTCGTTCGAGCACTGCTCGAAGAGTGGCGCAAAGTTCGACTTTGAGAAAGGCAAGTGGTTCAACCATAAATACTTGCAGGAGATGAGCGACGCCGATTTGGCGAAGCTCTATATGCCAATTCTTTCCGAACACGGGCATGCCGACGCCGATGCCGCCTACGTGGCTCGTGTGGTGGCTCTCGTGAAAGGCCGCATCAACTTTGTGCGCGATTTGTGGGAGCAGTCACGCTTCTTCTTCGAGGCTCCGACAACCTATGCCGAGAAGGACGTGCGCAAACGTTGGAAAGACGGTATGGCACAATTGATGGAACAACTTATCGGCGTGCTTGAGGGAATCAGTGACTTCACATCGGCACCGTCGGAAGAGATTGTGCTTAAATGGATCACTGACAACGGCTACCATATGGGCAATGTGATGAACGCTTTCCGCCTCACGGTGGTTGGTGAATGTAAAGGTCCGCACATGTTTGACATCACAGAGCTGCTCGGCAAGGAGGAGACAATCCGCCGTATCCGTCGCGGCATAGAAAACATAAAGCAACCGGAATAAACGATTTTTCAATCAACGCCTTGTGCAGTGTTTGGCTGCGCAAGGCGTTGTTGTTATATACACACAACTTACACCAAAAGGCATGAATCTATTTTACAATCTCGGCATCTCGCTCTATTCCGCAGCCGTGGGGATTGCGGCGACGCGAAACAACAAGGCACGGCTGATGAAGGCCGGTCAGGCGCAGACCTTCGGCATCCTTGCCGAAAAGGTCGACACGTCGGCGTCCTACATCTGGATTCACGTGTCGTCGCTCGGCGAGTTCGAGCAAGGCAGACCGCTGATGGAAATGATAAAAAAGCATACGCCGGAAAAGAAGATTCTGCTCACGTTCTTCTCGCCGTCGGGCTATGAGGTGCGCAAGGACTATCCTCTCGCCGATGTGGTGTGCTATCTGCCGATGGACAAGCCGTCGCTCGTGCGCCGTTTCCTTGACGCGGTAAAGATAGAGAAGGCGTTTTTTGTGAAGTATGAGTTTTGGGGCAACTATCTCTCGGAGTTGAAGCGCCGGGGCATCCCGACATATATCATTTCAGCCATTTTCCGTCCCACCCAGGCGTTCTTCAAATGGTATGGAGCGACATTCCGCCGCATGCTTGGCTGCTACGACATGCTTTTTGTGCAGGACGAGGAGTCGCGCGCGCTGCTCGCCGGGATAGGAGTTGACAATGTGGTTGTTGCTGGCGACACGCGTTTCGACCGTGTGACCGACATCCTTGAGGACCACACCGACCTGCCGGTCGTGGAGTCGTTCTCCCGCGGTGCGTTCACGCTGTTTGTCGGAAGTTCGTGGCAGCCTGATGAGGATTTCATTATCCCATACTTCAACAAGCATCCGGAAATGAAGATGGTGCTGGCTCCGCATGAGATTTCAGAGGACCGCATATCCGGCATTCTGACTGGGTTGAAACGTCCCGCCGTGCGCTACACCAAGACCACACCCGAAGAGGCAGCCGAGGCCGATTGCCTGATTATCGACTGCTATGGCATCCTGTCGAAGAGTTATCGTTTTGCCACGGTGGCGTATGTCGGCGGAGGATTCGGTGTGGGCATCCACAACATCAACGAGGCTGCGGTCTACGGTATTCCGGTGGTGTTCGGACCGAAGTACGGCAAGTTTAAGGAGGCACGCGATTTGATAGCCCATGAGGGCGCGTTTACGGTGTCGGGAGGCGATGAATACGCGTTGGTGATGAACCGCCTGCTTTCCGACGGCGAATACCTTAAGAAGCATGGTGAGATTGCCGGCGGATATATCCGCGACAATCTTGGCGCCACACGCCGCATCTATGACGCTATTTTTAAATAACAACTTATAGAGCCGACTGTGTGTTGTGGTCAATGCGCGGTCTGTATAAATATTTGAGAATGAAAAAAATCTGTTGTATCGGACATATAACGCTCGACAAGATCATCACGCCGAAATCGGAGGTGGAGATGCCGGGCGGCACATCGTTTTATTTTGCCCACGGCATCCACAATCTCAACCCTGACGCCAATTTCCAACTCGTCACGGCGGTGGCGCAGTCGGAGATGAAGTCGGTCGACGACATCCGCGCTCTCGGAGTCGATGTGGTGGTGCTGCCCACTCGCCACACCGTGTTTTTTGAAAACAAATACGGCGAGAACCAAAACAACCGCACCCAGCGGGTGCTCGCCAAGGCCGACCCGTTCACGGCGCAGTCGCTTCAGGGAATAGAGGCCGACATCTATCATCTCGGCTCCTTGCTCGCCGACGACTTCTCGCTCGACGTGTTTGAGATGCTGTCGGCAAAAGGCACGCTGTCGGTCGATGCCCAGGGCTATCTGCGCGAAGTGCGCGGCGAGAAGGTGTATCCAATCGACTGGAAGAACAAGCGCGACTATCTGCGCTATGTCGACATCCTTAAAGTGAACGAGTATGAGATTGAGTCACTCACGGGGCATACCGACGTGAAGGCGGCGGCGCTCACGCTTGCGGAGTGGGGCGTGAAGGAAGTGTGCATCACGCTCGGCAGTTATGGCTCTGTGATTTATGACGGCACCGAATTTGCTATTGTTCCGGCATTCCCGACGCGGGAGGTGGTCGATGCAACCGGTTGTGGCGACACGTATTCCACAGGTTATCTCTACAAGCGTGCTTGCGGGGCTTCGATAGCCGATGCCGGATGCTTCGCAGCCGCGATGTCGTCGCTCAAATTGGAGCATTCCGGACCATTCAGCCGTACGGAGGCAGATATAGAGAATCTGTTGAAAACGAGCGGGTTGACGGCAAGGATTGAAAAATAGTTTGAAAAAACTTGCCGAAAAATTTGCACAATAGAAAAAACGGTATTACCTTTGCACTCGCAATCAGGAAACTGATTGACGTTAGAGGGAGATTCGCTAGCTCAGCTGGTAGAGCACATCCCTTTTAAGGATGGGGTCCTGGGTTCGAACCCCAGGCGGATCACCAAAGGGTCGCAATTTGCGACCCTTTTTTTTATTCACTTACCTTCTTAATACGGGTCAGTAGAAATTTAGTGGGGATAAATTTTAGGCATCCAAATGTTATGCCGAACTTTGCGGTATGGAAAACGATTACTTACAGGCACTGGCACAGGTGGTGCTGCCAACCGTAGATGCTACGTTACGCCTACCGCCGAGGAATACGAGAAAAACATGCAGCTCAATTTTGAGCTATAATGAATAAAAAAGTCCGATTTTATCCAATACAGCATTTTTATTGAATAAAAATCGAGATAATTCCAAATTTTAAGTCTTCGTAATCGCAGTTTTTTGTAAAATGCGAGGTTATAATCGCAGAAATTTATACCTTTGTATTCTCTTAATCGTGTTTTTTTGTATGGCAGTTAAAGTTGACACCCAAAAAGAGATTATATTCGGTTCGTCAAACCCGAATATTTCCCGTGTGATTTCTAAAAAGGAGAAAGACGGAGAGTTGCGCAAGCTGGCTCCTCGTATATACACGACAAACTTGATTGACAGCCCTGCAAATATAGTGCGCCGCAATCTTATCGAGATTTTAGTGTATCGTTATCCAAACGCCTTGATCAGCCATCGCAGCGCAGAGGAGATGCGCCCTACATCCACCGGTGATTTCTTCCTTACAAACTCGACAACACGGCGTGTCACCGATTTGCCGGGTATCATACTCAATTTTGTCAAAGGTCCGAAAGCGACAGCGCATGATATACCGTTTATGGGTATGCACATATCGGGAGAACACCGTTATATGCTCGAAAATATGCAGTTGTCTCGAAAATCAGGAGATGAGTCGAGGGTGTTGCCTATTTCCGTAATTGAGAACAAACTGGAACAACTGTTGCTGACAGGAGGCGAAGAACGGTTGAATCAGTACCGCGATGAGTTGCGAGAAGTAGCCAACGAATTAGGTATGGCCGATGAATTTTCCAAAATCAACAACATCATATCCGCTTTGCTGTCCACCCACGATGCCAGAGTATTGTCCACAGATTCGGCAAAAGCCCGTGCATCCGGGAATCCGTTTGACGCGAACCGGGTTGGACTATTTGAAATTTTATTTGACACAATAAAAGACCGTTACTTTGTAATACGAAATAACCGCAATACCGATGAGGACTCGTTCCGGTTGTTTTCATTCTTCGAGAGCTATTTTTCCAACTACATAGAAGGCACAGAGTTTGACATAGAGGAAGCGAAAGAAATCGTTGACTCAGGAATACCTATGCCGAGGCGTGATGAGGACTCGCATGATATTCTTGGCACATTCAAGATACTTTCCAACCGTACAGAGATGAGGCGTGTCCCCACTTCTCCCGAAGAACTGTTCGCAATATTAAGCCATCGCCATACCATATTGTTGGAAGGGCGACCGCACATGAATCCCGGTGTTTTCAAAATGAGAAATAACCGTGCAGGTCAGACTGAATTCGTGGACTATCAATTGGTAAAAGGTACGCTTTCACAAGGTTTCAAGTACTATTCAGCCCTGACTGACCCGTTTGCTCGTGCAATATTCATGATGTTCATGATTAGCGAAGTGCATCCTTTCAACGATGGCAATGGAAGGATAGCCCGTGTGATGATGAATGCCGAGTTTGTTCGTGCCGACCAGTCAAGAATAATCGTGCCGACCGTGTTCCGAGAGGATTACATATTGGCATTACGCAAACTTACCCGTCACAAAGACCCGATGGCATATATCAACGTAATGACCAAACTCCATCAGTTCAGCGACAACCTCTATGGTACAGACTTTACCGAACTGAAAAACTATCTCGCCGCCTGCAACGCCTACGAAGAGCCGTCGCAAGCCAAACTCCAAATCATCGACAGGAGCATTCGTCATTAATTTAATAATTGTAATCAGAGTTTTCTAATGGCAACGAATGACAATTTATTAGTTCCTGCTGCACAGAAATTATATAGCGCATTATCAAGTTTAGAGCGTTTTAGCAAACACAATGATTTTTTTGATAATATTTCGTCATTAGACAGTTTCTTGTCTGAATATCGTAATGTAACATTTGTCATTCAAAAATCTTTAGCACATACAAATTTACTTTCTATTTACGAAGAAACTCGTGATGAATTTTTGAGTGGAGATTTAGGAAAATGGTTTGTTGAAAAGAGAAATGAAGTCTTAAAAGAACACCCTTTTAAACTTCAAAAGGTAGTAAAAGTTACCATATACGATAGCCTTTCAACGTTAAAGATAACGTCACAAAAATTCACAGCAGAAGATGATGCAGATTATTCAAGTCTTATTGAAGATGTACGTCTGCTTTTAAAAGATAATGGCCGAATTGAAACATCTTTCTCAGTGGAATTTATATATAAAGAGTTTGAATCGGAGGCCAATTTATTCGACAAATTATTGCCGGGAGTTTCTAATATTTACAAATTTCTATGTGCTTTAAATCAAAAAATTGGAGATAATAGCAAGCTTTTTCATGACATAATGAATAAAGTGGGAAAACTCAATATCTTAAAAGTTAATCGTACAGATTTATTTGTTGAAGACTATGTATATTATTCAAGCAACGACAATTTTGAGAGAGGCTCTCGGATAGAATTACGATTGCCGAAATGCCGTATACCCGAAAATAAGATGTTCGGAATGCTGGATGAATTGGGAGGGGATATTTCTCTCGATAACCTTGGAATTAATCCAATTGATGATATACATAAATTATTTTTGAAAATTATAATATGTCACGCATTCTTATATTCTCATCAGAATAATCACATTATGAGTACAATTATATTGGTGTATGATGATAACACTTGCGAAATCCAAAGTCCTTTTGACACAACAATTAGAACTACTGCATACCGAAAAATAAATGAAGTCGCTGATTGCATAATTCAATCAAAAGATCCAGTAAAGGCCGTGATAGTTATTAATGAAATGTGGAGCTATCCGAATAACGGAGAGGTTCTTGCAAAGAATTATGAGGAACGTGTTAAAACTGAAAATCCTATCTCTTTATTCGCATGTCATATGGTAGATAAATGTCTGAATTCATATTCATATCATTTTGAGAGCGATAAGGTGGGTTCTTTATCCTACGTTATTGATATACTTAAACAAGATATAGATGCTACAATTCATATGAATTTTATGAATCCAGTGATTAAAGCGTTTCAATCACGGCTCCAAATATAAATTATTATACTTTTCACAATGACAATCAATTAAAGAGTTTCGTTAACACCATAATGATTTTAAATAAACAAAGTTTTATGTAACTTTGCATTATCGGAATTGCAAACCGGTGAAGAACATTGAAGTATAATCGTGATAGATAAGTGAGTCGACCGGCAACAGCTAAGGCAACTCATTGATACTCACCATACAGCGTCGGAGTTTAACGGCTTCAGGCGGATCACCAAAGGGTCGCAAATTTGCGACCCTTTTTTTATTCACTTACCTCTTAATACGGCTCAATTAAAAAAAGCGTTGTTGGAATGGCGGAATATATTGCACTTTGCGCCAAAAGACAATGTCAACGTTGGCAGGCTCCTTTCAGCCGGCGTGCATGCCTATGCCAGCGGCGGCGCTCACGCGGTCGGATGCCGTTTCTGATATTCCAAGCGGTTTTGCTGTTATCATAAGGTACTTGTTTTTCGTATTGACAAAAAAAACGGACGGCATGTTGTTGAAACACGCCGTCCGGCATTATCGTGATAAGGTTATGTTTGATTGTCGCCCTGCTTATCTGGCGATGATTTTTTCCACTTTTGAACCAGTGCGGCGAATGTAGAGGCAACCCGGTGTCGGATTGTCAACACGCATGCCCTGCATGTTGTAATATTCTGGAGTGCCTTGCTCGTCAACGGTTATTTCGTCGACTCCGTCCTGAGCAGGAATCGTTACAATAAACTTGTTGTGCGTGTTGCCGTTCATTGGTACGCCCTCAAGATAGTTGGCGAATGCAATCTGAAGGTAGTACATTTCGTTGTCGGGGAAGGTGATTTTCCCGTCGGCGAGTTTGCCGAACTCGATACCATAGTCGGGATTGAGAAGATCCTCAAATGTGAATATTTCACTGTGAATATACAGACCTACCATGCAGCTGACAGACACGCCGCCATAGTTGCTGACACTGAAGCCCATGTCCTGCCATTCCATCCACACGTGTTCTGGGTCTTCAGCGTGGATGTAAAGGTCGTTGGCTTTAAAGTTGTTTTTGTCACCGAAGTAGGGGCAATTGCCGTTGCCGAACGGGTTGACAAGGCGATAGTAGCCAGGGGTTGTTTCGCTCTCTTCTATCTCCACATCCCATGTGGCGAGGAAGCTTTCGTCAATAGCCGAGAACATATCGTCACAGAATGTGCCCGTGCCCAACTGTTTCCATCCGTCCTGTTTTTCGCGTGCGCCGACTGAAAGTGACAGGATAGCAAACAATGCAACTAAAAGGTAGTTTTTTCTCATACAAAAAAGATTAATGTTATAAAATAATTATCAACGTTACAAACTTATATTATTTGTATGATATGTGCAATAGATTTTTACAAAAACTGCATAAAAAATCAATGGATGATTTCCAAATTCGGAAACCATCCATTTTTTGCTGTCGTAGTTGATAAACTAAAGTCGGTGCTATTCGTTCATGATGTCGAGCGGGCCGGAGTAATCGAGGTCGGGGATTACGGGGACAACAGAGCCGTAGCCTTGGGCGTTCCAATAGAGGTCGGTGTCGGTGGCTTCGGGTTCGTGGTTTTCGTATTTTCCCGTCAGGATGTAGAACGGTTTCCCTTCCGGACTTGTGTAGTGGGCATATTCTTCGGTCCATCGACCGCGGCATGCGCGTGCGCGTCGGAAGCCTTTCACGACACCTCCTTTGGGGAAGTTCACGTTGAGGCACACGCCGTCGGGCAGTCCGCGCTCAATGACACGCCGTGTGATTTCGGTGACGTGCGGCATGCAGGCGTCGAAGTCGGCAGCCGAAGGGTTGTGGGTGCAAACGGAGAACCCTATGCTTGGGATGCCTTGCAGACAACCCTCGATTACGGCACCCATCGTGCCTGAATAAATCACGGAGTTGCCCGTGTTTGAGCCGTGGTTGATGCCAGCCAGCACAAGATCGGGCTGCTTGTCGACGATGGCGTTGAGCGCAAGTTTGACGCAGTCGGCAGGGGTGCCGTTTACAGACCACATCTGCGCGCCGTTGTAGTCATCAATCCGTTTCGGCATAAGCATTGTGTTGCAGGAAATGGCCGACGAGCCGCCGGAGCGTGGACCGTCGGGAGCGGCGACAATCACCGTGCCTAGCTCCGACACAGCGTCGACAAGACGGTGGATGCCTTCCATCGTTATCCCGTCGTCGTTTGATATGAGAATGAGTGGCATGAAATTTTATTTTACGAGTTCCTGGGCATGGCGGAAATCGTCGGGCGAGCCAACGTCGAGCCATGTTCCGTTGATAGGGTGGTAGATCACTTTGCGCCCGTCGGCAACGAGCATCTCTATGAGGTCGGTTGCGTCAAAGACGGTGTCGTCGGGGATGCGGTCGAGCAGCGCGCGCCGCACGATGTAGATTCCCGCGTTGGCGTAGTAGTTGTAGGTTGGCTTTTCCTCCAGTCCGAGAATGCGGTTGCCTTCGCTTCTGAATATGGCGAGCGGCACCGACACCATGTATGGAATCGCCGCGATTGTCATATCGGCCTGTTCCTCGATGTGCTGCAGGAACATGTCCTCATAGCTTATTGTGGTAAACAGGTCGGAGTTCATTATCAGCACATTGTCGTGCGACAGCCCGTCGACAAGCTTGGCTGCTCCGATTGTGCCGAGTTTGCGTGGTTCGCGCACGCAGCGCACGTCGACGCCGCCCACCGGACGCGAGAAATGCTCATCGAGCTGCTCTGCGAGGTAGTTGGTCGTGACGGCAATGTTTCTCACCCCGTTCCTGGCAAGAGCCTCCACGTTGTAGTCGATGATGCACTTGTCGCCGATTTTGAGCAGCGGCTTCGGGGTGGTCAGTGTCAGCGGTCGCAGCCTCTCTCCGCGACCGCCAGCCATCATTATGGCGTCGAGCGGCAGGATGGAGTGGCAAGAAGTGAAGTCGTAGACCTCCACGATGCGGCATTCGCTGTCGAGGCACGGCACGAGCGTGATTCCCTGTCGGCGCACCTCGCGCACCTTCTCCACGCTTATTTTGCCTTGTTCGAAGCGTCGGAAGTTGCGGTGCATTATCTCGCGGACTGTCACGTCGAGCGAGCGTTTGGCAATCAGAAACCGTCGCACGTCGCCGTCGGTCAGAGTGCCTGTCATGCGTTGCTTGTCGTCGACGGCGAAAAGCACCATCGATTGTCCCGACAGCCCGTTTATGCGCTCTATTGCCTCTATCAGAGAGGCGTCTTGGCTGATTATGTGTTTGCTGCAGTCGTACATTTGAAAAAAAACTTATTGGAGTCCGAAATTATAGATAAAAATCGTAACGGGCAAATTCTGAATGATTATTTGATTGCAAATTGCGTAATCGTCGGGAGAAAACAAGCGCGGAAGTTTGAATTTCTACAAACTTCCGCGCTGTGTTGTAATTGATGCGTCGTGTTATTTTCCACATTTTGCCTTGATAGCAGACTTTATGCGGTCGAAAATCTCATCAACGCTTCCCATGCCTTCGATGGCGAGGTATTCGCCTCCGTCCTCGTAGAATTTCTGCAGGGGCTGTGTCTGTGAGTGGTACACTTTCAAACGACTTTTGATGGTCTCGAGATTGTCATCGCTGCGTCCCGACTCCTGTCCGCGTTTGAGCAGACGCTGTACGAGTTCGTCCTCGTCGACGTGCAGGCCGACCACGGCGTCGACTTTTGCACCGCGCTCGGCAAGCATAGTCTTCAGAGCCTTTGCCTGCTCGATAGTGCGTGGAAAACCGTCGAAAATCACGCCGTCGCGTGCTTCCGGAGTGTTGTCGAGGATGTCGGCAAGAATGCTGATCATCAACTCGTCAGGAATCAATTGTCCTTTCGAAATATAGGCATCGGCAGTGCGGCCGAGTTCCGTGCCGCGTGCGATGTGGTCGCGCAGCACTTCTCCTGTAGAGATGTGGTGCAGACCATAGTTCTTGATTAAGTTCTCGCTCTGAGTGCCCTTCCCGGAACCCGGAGCGCCAAAAATAACGATGTTGAACATAACTAATTGTAGATTTAAATGTTCGGGCTTCACCGTTTGCAATGATGAAGCCCGAAGATTATAGGGTTATAAATTACTTTCAAGGATGTATATATCCTTCAAGTTTCGGGCTTGTTCGTCAAGGTCGAGTCCGTAGCCGATGATGAATTTGGTCGGAATCTCGAAGCAGCAATAGTCGACGTTGACATCTACTTTTGCAGCGGAAGGCTTGCGCAGCAATGTGGCGAAACGGATTTCGGCAGGGTCCTGCTTTTTCAGTTCGGCAACGAGCTGCTGGGCGGTGTAGCCAGTGTCGACGATATCCTCGACAATCACGATTGTGCGTCCGGAGATGTCCTGGTCGAGTCCGAGCAGTTGCTTTACCGAACCAGTCGATTGCGTTCCGCAATAAGACTTGAACCTGATGAAAGAGATTTCCGATGGGAAATCAATCTGACGGAATAGGTCGGCGGCAAAAATAAATGCGCCGTTAAGCACGCACACAAACAAAGGGTTCTTGCTTTCGCAGTCTTTCTTTATTTCAGCTGCTACTTCTTTGATTCTTGCTTGAATCTTGTCGTTTGTAATGTAGGGAACAAACGTTTTATCGTCGATGACTACCTTGTCCATAAAGGGTTGGAATTTTAATAAATTGCGCAAATTTACGAATAATTAATTGTATTGCAATGCGTATATAGAAAAATGTGTGGACAAAATTACAAAGACGCTTGAATATTGCGTTCTTTCATCAGATGTTCGGCGATGAGCCAGTCGAGCGGAGTGTCGAGGTCGATTGATCGGCCGGCATCCATCGGACACATTCTGCGGCGTTTGAACTTGCCGAGAGGCATCTGTCTGAGGCTTGTGGTGTTGATGACGTAGACCGCGCCGTTGTATTCCCACGCTTTCGGGGCATCCTGGCGCCGGGTGAAAGTCCCGTCGCCTTTCGAGATTTGCAGAAAACCGTCATCGCCTTCCTCGAAGCAGTTGTAGTAGGGGTTGCTTTCCGCCTCTTTTACGGTCACCACCATGTCGATGTCGGGCGTGTATAGCTCAAGGGCGCGGCGCACGTCGTCGGCGGTGCGCATTGGCGATGTTGGCTGCAGAAGCACGAGTCTGTCGTAGTCCACGCCGCGGTTATGGTAGAAGTCGAGGGCGTGCAGCATCACCTCGTATGAGCCGCTCTTGTCGGTGGCGAGGCTGTCTGGGCGCATGAACGGCACGTCGAGTCCCATTTTCCGTGCGGTCTCGGCGATTTCCGGGTCGTCGGTCGAGAGGCAGATGTCGCGGTCGTCGGCAAATTCGCGTGCCACGTTGATTGAGTATCCAATCAGCGGCAGTCCGCAAAGCGGACGTATGTTTTTATGCGGTATGCCTTTGCTTCCGCCGCGGGCAGGGATGAGATACAGGGTTTTCATTGCAGCCAATGTGTTTGTAAACCAAACGGGGCTGTATCGTAGATGATGCAGCCCCGCTTGTATTTCGGTTTTTTTGTAAATCTTATTTTGCAGGAGCCTGCTGAGCAGGAGCCGCTGCCGGAGCCTGAGCTGTTTTAGGAGCCTCTTTCTTGGCGGCAGGAGTGCCGAAGTTGGCCGGAGCTGTTGTCTGGGAAGGAACGTCCTGTGTGCGTGAAGCCTGTTCAGCCTTTGTTCCACCGATGAAGAAGGCGGAAGCGATGCTGAGCACGCAGATTACGATTGCGAGAGTCCAAGTTGCTTTTTCAACGAAACTGTTCGTTTTGCGAACGCCGAGGATTTGGTTTGAACTTGCGTAGTTGGAAGCCAGACCTCCACCTTTGGATTTCTGGATCAAAACGATGCCAATCATCAAGATTGAGGCAATCACTATGAAAATTACTAATGCTTTAAACATTTCTGTTATTGTTTATTTTGTTTATATTTCTCGTTTTCAATCAGTTTCTTGAGGAAACGGATTTGGTCTGCAAAGTAAATACTTTTTTCTGAATAATTCAAACTTAATGATTGAATAATTTCTAAAGCCTTTGCGAATTTATGCTGACGGATGTATATTTTTGCGAGACTCTCGCTCAGCAGCGACGGGTCGTCGTCGGTGACTGGGGCTGTTGGCTTTGGTGCGCGCGCCACTTCCTCCGCCACTTCGTCCGCCTGTCTGTCGGCATCGTTGTCGGCAGTCGACGGGAAGCGTCCGCTTTGCTGCCGGCTGCGCGTGATGAATTTGTTGATAAGACGGTCGTGTTCGCTTTCCTCTCCGTTCTCTTCGGGCTCGCTTTTCTCCTCCTCTTTTGCCAGCAGCTGCGCATAGTCGGGTGTAGGGTTGAAGATTCGCTGTTCGAGGGCGCGAGTCTCGGCGTCGTCGTTGTTGCCGAATGTGTCGAGGAAGTGCGATATTGTGTCCATTGTGGATTTTGTCTTGTTGTCTGTTTCAGTGTTGTGAATGCGTATTGCGGAACCGTCGTTGCCTACGAGATAGAAGAGGTCTTCGCGGTTTCCGATGGTTGTTGCCGCGCCGGCAAGCAGTTGCTGTCGTTGGCTGTCGGTCAGAGAGCCGTCCTGCATTCTCATCACCATTGCCGGAAGGAAATATGGGTAGTCGGCCATCAGCGAGCAGAATAGGCTGTCGTTGATGGCTGCACCGTTGGCAATGGCGCGGTCGAGACATTTGACGCGGTCGGTTTTCTCCATTTCTATATTGTTTGTAAGCTTACCAGTTGCCTGCTGTGGCATTGAAAATCAGCATTACGAGTTCCTCGGTTATTTCCTCGCAGAGTTGGTCCTGGACGTTGGTCAGCATCTCAGAAGAGTCGAAGTCGCGAAACGCCGAGAACGACTGGTCGATTGAGTTCTTCGGCTGCTTGTGGTCGGTGTATTTCACGCGCACCGATATTGTCAGTCTTGTCTTTGATGCGTATGCGTCCTCGGTCACCGCCTGCGGGGTGAGCGAGTAGCCTGTAATCTCTCCCTCGACGCTCAGGTCGGTGTTTGAGCTGTCGACAATCCGCAGTCGTGTCTGCTTGGTGTATGTGTCAGTGAGCTTGTTCTCAAACATCGGCTGCAGCGGAGCGTAGACCATTGCCGCTCGGATAGGAAACTGCCCGACGTTGATGGTCTTGTAGATAGAATAGTCGATGGCGGCGCCGTTCAGCTTGTAGCTGATGGTGCATGCGCTCAGTGCGACAATCATTGCCGCCACAATCCAGATGTATTTTAATTTGTTCATTCCAGTCCGTACTCTTTGATTTTTCTGTAGAGCGTCCGCTCGGATATTTTCAGTTCCTCGGCGGTTTTCTTCCGTTTGCCCTCGTTGCGCTCAAGCGACCGTTTTATGGTTTCGCGCTCGGTGTCCTCAAGGGTCATTGTCGCGTCGTCGTGCGGCTCCGCGTTGATGAATTCCGCCTCGTTGGGCTGGCTTGCCGGCAACGCATGCTGCGGCAGCATAGCCTGCGGCGCGAAATTTTTCTGCAGGTTCTTGATGGTGCCTATGTTTTGGCGTGGCTGCCCTTGTGCCAGATTCTCGATGTCGTCGCGCAGATTGTCGATTTCCTTGCGCATCTCGAAAATCATCTTGAAGAGCATCTCGCGTTCCTTTTCATAGGAGTGGAGCATCTCTCCCGGCGCCACAGCCGGCGTGAATTCGCCACCGGCGTATGGCAGATATGCTGCGACCTCGTCGGCAGTGATTTTCCTGCCGGCGTCAAACAGCGAAATCTGCTCAATCAGGTTTTTCAGCTGGCGCACGTTTCCCGGCCATCGGTAGCTCAGCAGTGCGCTTTTTGCCGAATCCTCAAACTCGATTGCAGGCATACGGTATTTGTCGGCGAAGTCGCGGCTGAACTTCCGTGACAGCAGGATTATGTCGTCGCCCCGGTCGCGCAGCGGCGGCACGACGATGAAGATTGTTGACAGTCGGTAGTAAAGGTCTTCGCGGAAACGTCCTTCCGCCACTGCCTTCTGCATGTTTACGTTTGTGGCGGCAACAATGCGGATGTTGGTCTTCTGCACCTCCGACGAGCCGACTTTGATGAATTCTCCCGACTCCAGCACTCGCAGCAGCCGCGCCTGTGTGGTCAGCGGCAGCTCCGCCACCTCGTCGAGAAAAATCGTACCTCCGTTAGCCTCCTCGAAATAGCCTTTTCGTGAAGAGATGGCACCTGTAAACGCACCTTTCTCGTGTCCGAACAGCTCGGAGTCGATAGTGCCTTCAGGGATTGCTCCGCAGTTTACGGCGATATACTTGCTGTGCTTGCGCGAGCTGTAGGCATGGATAATCTGCGGGAAAAACTCCTTTCCTGCGCCGCTTTCACCGTTGATAAGCACCGACAGGTCGATCGGCGCCACTTGCAGGGCGCGTCCCACAGCCGCCATCAGGGCTGGGGAGTTTCCGATGATTCCAAATCGCTGTTTGGCTTCTTTTATTTCGGGGGTTATTTCGATATTCATATTGCAGTCTCCATACATTAAGCCTACAAAGATAGCGTTTTTTATGCATACGGATGCTTAGGAGACGGTTAAAATGCACTAACTTTGTGGAAGCAACAAGAAGGAATATGGATGAAAAAATGGAAATAGCGATTGTGCAGCATGATATTGTGGCTGAATCAGTGGAGCGAACGCTCTCGGGAATAGAGAGTCTGCTTGCCGGTGTCGAGGCGGTCGACCTGGTGGTTCTGCCAGAGATGTTTGCCACTGGATTTGACGTCGACGACGCGTCGGTGGCGGAGCCGGCATCGGGCGGCGCCGTGCTACGGTGGATGCAGAGTCTTGCAGCCGCCCGGCGGTCGGCGGTGGAAGGCAGCGTGGCTGTCGACGACAACGGCCTCCGCAACCGCCATTATTTTGTGTATCCCGACGGCACATACCGCTACTACGACAAGCGTCATCTTTTCAGTTTCGGTGGCGAGAACCGTCTTTACCGGCAAGGCGTAAGCCCCTGTGTGGTGGAGTATAAAGGAGTGCGCCTGCTGTTGCAGACGTGCTACGACCTGCGTTTCCCCGTGTTTTCGCGCAATTGCGGAGGCTGCTACGACGTGGCGGTGTATGTTGCGAGCTGGCCTAAGTCGCGCATCTCCGCATGGGACACGCTCCTTCAGGCGAGAGCCATAGAAAATCTTGCGTATGTCGTGGCGGTAAACCGGGTGGGAACGGTAGGCAAGTTGGAGTATGACGGCCACAGCCGTGTCGTAGACTATCTGGGCCGCACTGTCACGGGTGTAGCCGACAGCAAAGAGGGCGTTGCCGTGGCTGAAATCGACTTGTCGCGTCTGCGCGCTTTCCGCCGCAAATTTCCGGCACTTGACGATGCCGACCGTTTCACTGTCGACTTGTGACGGCCGCTGCGGTTGTAATGCTTGATGATGAGCTGATAAAATGTTGCGTAAATGTGAACAATACAGCCTTTGGCTTGTTAAAACAATTGTGGGCGGTTGACTGCGCTGCTGCTTGCTTTTTCTGGATTCAGACAGCTAAAATTCGGAGATGCAAGTTGCACATGCGTAGAAATTGCAAAATGTTTGCGTTGCAACCTTACACGGTGTGATAAAATGATGTTAAAACAATTAAAAAAGTTCCGCAAATAGCGGCCGTTGGCTGAATAATATATTATTTTTGTAGTGAAAATTAAAATTGAGAGGTGAGAACTAATGAATATCTACAATTTGGAAATTCATAAACAATGTGGTTTGTATAGTTTGCCGGAAGACGGTTCTATAAAAATCATGGACCGGAAGGAGGAGACGGAAGTCTTGTTCCTCGAGGAAAAATTGACCTATTCCAAACTGCTCTTCGTGTTGGAGGGAAAGGTCAAGTTGAAAATAAATAAGTTGGAAGTGCAGGTGGTTGGTCCTGGCAATGTGGCATTAGTGCCATGTAATTCCTATCTAATCGCGTCGGTAGAACCTGGAAGTTATCTTTTAATGGTTAATTTTACAGAAAAAGAGCCGTTTTGCTCGCGTTATTCGCTCGTGAATCTTATGCACGATGCCGATTCTGTGGAAGACAGTTCCCGTCGGGTGGGAGTCAGTCTGCCAATCAACGAGAGAATCAAGACATTTGTCGACTCAGTGGTTGCCTGCATGGACGACGGAATATCCAATAGTGTTTATTTCAACATTAAGAAGCAGGAATTGTTTTTGTTGATGCTGTCGTACTATGACAAGAACGATCTTGCAGAATTCTTCTACCCGCTGTTCTGCTTCAACCGCAAATTTGAGCAGCTCGTGATGAGCAACTACGAGAACGTCACTGACGTCAAGCATTTTGCCGCACTTCTGCACATGCCAGTGACCACGTTCCAACGCAAGTTTAAAAAGCATTTCAAGACATCGGTAAAGCAATGGCTTCTTGACCGCAAGGCAGAGCGTATGCTCTCCGACATCAAGACCACCAACCGGTCGATAACCGACCTTTCTAAGCGTTATGGCTTCTCTTCGGTGTCGTATTTCTCCAATTTCTGCAAGCATTATTTCGGCAAGACTCCTACGGAATTGCGCGCGGAGGGAAATCTTGATGATTAGTCGATGACAACAATTTGACAGACAGAAAATTCCATAAGATAATAGGCGACATCTCCGGCATCTCTGTGCCGGAGATGTTTACGTTTCCGTTCTGCTACACTCCTCATCCTCTCGTGGAGATGGCGGCGGGCTGTCTGCGCTCCTATCTCGACAAGCGGGCAGACCTCGCTGATGAATTGCAGTCGGGCAAGATGATGGGAGTGCTTGTTGTGGAAAATTCAGCGGGCGAGGTGGGCTATCTTGCCGCATTCTCCGGCAATCTCAGCCATTCCAACGACCACGATTTCTTCGTTCCGGCAGTTTACGACATACTCTGTCCGGACGGCGAGTTTAAGAGACGCGAGGCGGAAATCACGGAAATCAACCGTCGTGTCGACCAGACAGAGCGTTGCGAGGCTATGGCTGAGGCGCGCAGTGCGGTCGACGAAGTCAGGATGCGTGGCGAGAAGGCAGTTGCCGACTACCGCGCCTATATGGCACAGTGCAAGGCGGAGCGTCAGCGCCTGAGGGCCAATGGCGGTGACCCTGCCGCACTTGTCGCCGAAAGCCAGTATCAGAAAGCCGAGCTCAAACGTCTGCGCCGTCGCGTGGATGGGGAAGTGCGCCTTGCCGGCAGCCGATTGTCGGCACTTGAGGCGGAAGTGGCGACGCTGAAAGAAGAACGCCGGCGCCTGTCGGAATCGCTTCAGCGGTGGATATTCGACCGCTTCGTCATGCTTGACGCCAAAGGCGACCGGCGCACGCTCACGCAGATATTTGCCGATGCACGCGGCGAGCTGCCACCAGCCGGCGCCGGGGAGTGTGCCGCCCCGAAGCTGCTGCAGTATGCCTATGTCAACGGCTATCGTCCGCTGGCGATGGGCGAGTTTTGGGTCGGCAAGTCGCCCGTCGGCGAGTTGCGTCGCGACGGCTGCTTCTACGGTGCATGCAAGGGCAAGTGTGAACCCATACTGAACTATATGCTTCAAGGACTCCGCGTGGAGCCCAACCCTCTGGAGTCGGCGCATAAAGAAGAGTTGCGCACGGTTTATGAAGACGGCAGCCTGTGGGTTGTCGATAAGCCGTCGGGCATGCTTTCCGCTCCGGGCAAGGTGGGCGGCGTCTCGGTTGCCGAGATAGCCCGGCAGCGTTTCCCCGAGGCTTCCGGACTGATGGTGGTGCATCGGCTGGATATGCACACATCCGGGCTGCTCGTCGTGGCTAAGACGCGTGGCGCATTTGTGGCATTGCGGCGTCAGTTTGAGGCAAAGGAAGTAAAGAAAACATACACGGCGCTTCTCGACGGCAACGTTGCCTCCGACGAGGGCAGCATCAGCCTGCCGCTGTCGGCCGACTGGCACAACCGTCCGCGGCAGAAGGTGGATTATGCCGACGGAAAGGAGGCGGTCACGCTTTATCGGGTGTTGGGGCGTGGCGGCGGCATGACAAGGGTTGAGTTCAACCCCGTCACCGGGCGCACACATCAGTTGAGAGTGCATGCGGCGAGCGCCGACGGCTTGAATGCCCCGATTCATGGCGATGCATTGTATGGCACTCCCGACTCAAGACTCTGTCTGCATGCAAGTTGCATAACATTTCGCCATCCCGACACTGGTGAATGGATGACGCTTGAAAGCACTCCAGAATTTTGAAAAGTATTGTTAAATCCCTAAAAAGATGTTATAAAACATATTTTTTAGGCAGAAAATGATGCGTGAATCAAATAATGTGTTTATCTTTGCAGTGTAAAAAAGATTTTTAGTGTATTAGAAGAGTTTTTTGTTAGGTTTGTTTTTTAGTTTGGGAATTGATTAAGTAAAGGTTGAAAATGTAATAAGTGGTTAAGTCCACGGCATCACAAGTTTCAAGTAAACTTGTTTGATAAAGTAATAAGGAAAAAGTGGTTTGGAAGCGGCGTCGTGGTGACGGTCGCTTTCTTTTTTTATGTAATTTTGCGGTGTGGAAAATCAGAAATTGCGGAAAATAATACATATCGACATGGACGCATTTTTTGCGTCGGTCGAGCAGCGCGACAATCCGGAGTTGCGCGGCAAGCCCATTGCCGTAGGCAACGAAGGGCGTCGCGGAGTGGTTTCGACCGCCAGCTATGAAGCCCGTCGTTATGGAGTCCACAGCGCGATGTCGTCGGTCGTTGCTCTTCGCCGCTGTCCGCAGTTGATATTCACACCGGTAAGGATGAGTGTGTATAAAGAGATTTCCGAGCATATCCACTCGATTTTCCATGATTATACAGACGTCATAGAGCCATTGTCGATCGACGAGGCATTTCTTGATGTGACAGAAAACAAGCAGGGCGTTGAGCTGGCTGTCGACATAGCCAAAGACATAAAGCGCCGCATCCGAGAAGAACTCAATCTGACGGCGTCGGCAGGAGTGTCGTACAACAAATTTCTGGCGAAGATAGCCTCCGACTACCGCAAGCCCGACGGACTTTGCGTGATTCATCCCTCGCAGGCACTCGATTTTATTGCCCGTCTGCCCGTCGAGGCATTTTGGGGAGTCGGCGCTGTCACGGCAAAGAAAATGCATTCGATGGGAATCTATAACGGAGCCGTGTTGCGGTCATACTCCAAGGGTGGGCTGATAAGCGCGTTTGGGAAGATGGGGGCCGTGTACTACGACTTTGCGCGTGGCATCGATGACCGTCCGGTGGTTGTCGACCGCGAGCGCAAGTCGGTAGGTTGCGAGCGCACGCTTGAGGAAGACCTCACCCGCCGTTCGCTGCTGTCGGTGCATCTGTATCAGTTGGTGCTTGAGTTGGTGGAACGGTTGCGCAAAGGCAAGTTTGAGGGCAACGTGTTGACGCTTAAAGTGAAATTCTCCGATTTCACACAGATTACGCGCAGCCGCACCGTGGCGCAGCCGCTGACGTCGAAAACCCGCATCCTTCCGGTGGCAAAGTCGCTGCTTGCCGACATTGACGTTGAACACATGGCAGTGCGTCTGCTCGGCTTGTCGGTGTCGAAATCGGCGGCAGGCTTCCATCGTCCCGTCGCAGTGCAGCTGGAGTTGGATTTTTAGAGAGTGGAGATGGTTTGTCCCGACACAGCGCCGCATTCCGGCAATGTGAAAAACAGGCATGCGCTGGCTACGGCTTTGTCGATGTCGCGGCACACGATGGCGTTGACCGTAGCGTTTGGGATTGCCGGAATCTCCGCAGCCTCCGGGCCGATGACCACAACCCTGCCGTAGTCGGGCTCCATGGGAAGAGCTGAGCGCAGCGTGCGCCAATGACTGGTGATTGCCGGTGCCATATCGGCAGAGCAGATTACAATCTCAATGTCGCGCCAAGCCTTCATCACCCGGCTCATTGCCTGGCACAGCGTCTCGTCGCAGAACTCATTGACCGGGTTGAACTGCGCGCCTACAGCCTCGGCGTATGCCTGACCGCCGTCAATGTCTGTGCCGCAGAAAGCCACTTGGCATCCGGCATTGCAGAAAGCCTCAATCACAGCGTCGGCATCGGGAACCGCCACCACGACACGGCGGCGAGGGAATTTAAACTCCACGACCCCCTGACGGTTTCCGGCTGGCGACAGACGGTGGGGAGCGCGTCTGCCCGCCTTTGCGGCGGCATATTCTTCAAATTTCTTTTCCAGATAATTGTCAGCCATAGGGTTGCGGTTATTCGTTCACATCGGTCGCCTCGCCACGAGCGGCGGCGTTGAATGTTGCGATGTTTGGATAAGTGATTGTCGCCGCATCGGTGCCGTCGGCAAGCTCTACTTCGATTTCAATTCCGGCTTCCGCCCTTTCGATAAGCTCCGGGAGGGCACGGTCGATTTTCTTGATGTTTACAAGGTTTAGAATCTCCTGTTTGCGTTCAGCGGCAGAAGCCCAGGCGATGTCGCTGGCTGTCACGTCCCACACAAAAGTGATTTCGACCATGTTCTTGTCGTCGTCATAGTCTATTTCATCGACTTTCATCACCGAAGTGATTTCCTTGGGCATTTTATGCTCCAGTTGGTCGATTCTGTCTTCAAGTTTATGCCTGTCGAGCATCGAGCACGACGTAACCCCCGCCATAAGGCAGATTGCAATTATAAGTATGCGTAGAGAAATTTTCATTGTCTTGAATGCTTTTGATGTGCAAAAGTAAGAAACTAATCAATAAATCAACCCATTGACGGCATTATTTGCATATTTTGTCTGGTATGGGCAAAAAATATGCCCGGTGTTTTGCGACCTTTGTGCAAGAAAACAAAAGAACAAGCAGTGTTATGATAATCGAGACAGGAAAAATAGAGCGAGGCGACCGCGTTTACGCGTCGATGATTAAGTCAGGAAAAGTATTGGCAGAATTGCGGTGTGACACGACAGTTTCCGGAATGACCGACGTCTACAAGGCATTGTGCCGCTTGTCGCCGATGGTCAAAGGATTTGTCAAAGTGAGCGTAAGCAACCGCACACGCGGCTGGTCGAAAACATTGTCGCTGCTTGTAGGCAGGGAAATGCCGTCGGCAAGCCATAAAGAAATGATAGCCGCCGGGCTTATGGAGCGCGACGGCCAATTATGCATCCCTTTCAACTAAGGGTTTAGCATATCTTTATTGAAAAATTCGAGAATCTCGAGTGAAGCCCTGTAAGCCTCTACGGCAGGACTGTCGGGGTTGAGGCTGATTGCCTTGCAATAGTCGTTGAGCGCATTTTTCCAACTGTTGAACTTGCGGTAGGCATTGCCCCGCAGGTAATAAAGTTCGTCAAGTTCCGGACACAACTCTATCATCACATCCAGTTGCGCAATCGCATTTTTCACATCGTTGCGCTCTATCATTTTTCTAACATCATCGATTGTAGCCATATTCTTTAGTTTCGCTGTTACACTGCAAAGATAGTGCAAGCCGAGAGGAAAGAAAAGAGCTTGCTCGATTTTCTTTCCCGAGGCACCACCTATTTTATGAAAAGATAGTGCAAGGAGAGAGAAAAACATTCAAATTGTTTTGTTTTTCTCTCTCCTTGCACTACCTTTGGGCATAATAATTGGAAATATGAAAAAACTTTTGTCATTAATGTTGTTGCTGGCGCTTGCAATTCAGGCGTCGGCTTTTACTTATAAAGAAGGACGCTCGACGCTTGGGCCGTATCCAACCGACCGCGTTGTGCGCACGTTTCCCGACTCGCTGACACCTGTTTTCGTAAATCACGTGTCGCGTCATGGCTCGCGTTACCCGGCAGGCAGTTATTTCACACTGTTGATGAAGCACGCTCTCGATCGTGCCGACTCGCTGAATACCATCACTCCGCTCGGCCGCCGGCTTCTTGCCGAGGTTGACGCTGTCGTGGCGTCGAGCGAGGGCCGATGGGGGCAGCTCGACTCAATCGGCGAGGCAGAGCATCGCGGCATAGCCGCCCGTCTTTACCGCGCCTGTCCGCAATTGCTCGACAGCGCACGGGTTGTGGCACTCTCGTCGTCATCGCCACGGTCGGTGATGAGTATGTATTCGTTCACCCACCAGTTGTCGAAGATGGCGCGGCATATCGACATCACGGCAATGTCGGGAGAGCGGTTCAGCCCGTTGATGCGCAATTTCGACCTTGACGAGGAGTATAAGGCATACCGCAAGGATTCGTCGTATCTTAACACCTACGGCAGGTTTCTGGCTAAAAACGTAACCATTGACCCTTTGCTCCGTGTGCTTGGCGAGAACTATCCGCTCGACTACGACGAGGCGCAGAATCTTGCCATGGCGGAATATTATGTCATGGCAGGAATGGACGCCATGGGGCAGGAAAGCGACCCGTCGGCATATTTCACACTGAAAGAGTACAGGCAACTGTGGTCGGTGTTCAACTTCCGCGAATATCTGCTTTATTCAACCAACACCCTGTCGTCGCGTCCGGCGGAGATTGCCGCGCCGCTGCTTCTCGACCTTGTGCAGACAGCCGACAGCGTGGTCTCGGGTAAACTTCATGCAGCAGCCAAATTGCGCTTCGGGCATGCGGAGACAATGATGCCGTTGCTGGCGCTTATGCGCGTGCCCGGTTGCAGCTATCTGACAAACTATTTTGACACAGTGGCAGACAATTGGCATGCTTATGCCACGGTGCCGATGGCGTGCAATCTGCAGATGACGCTGTTCCGGTCGGGCTCAGGCAGAATTTATGCGCGGGTGGATCTCAACGAGCACCCGGTAAGGTTGTTGCCAGGCCAGACATCCGACTATGTGTTGTGGGATGAATTGCGCGTTCATCTGCTCGAATTGTTGCCGGTAGAATAAAAAATGCTTGCCAAATGTTTTCGATAATGCTATGTTTCGTGACAAAATGAAAACAAAACAGCCTTGAAAACGGCAAAAATCAGTTTGATGTTGTTAAATGATGTTATACAACATGTTTTTTAGATGAAAAGCTATTGCAGGGACAAAATTTGTCAGTACATTTGCATCAAGTTTTTCATGGTATTAAATTTTAAGGTGAAAGGATTATTTGTCGGGAGATAAATAATCTTTTTTTTATGCCCTGTTTCACGGCCGCCCTCTTGTCGGCGCCGCATACCCCGTCTTCGCTGGATTGACACAAGAGAGAGTGAAAAAGGAATTGTTAATATGTGTTTTGTAAATAGAGCTTTAAGGGTGGTGTATGTTAAAAGATGTTTTAATACAGGCAAATTGTGCCTCAAAAGTATGTTTTATAACATATTTAGCAGTACATTTGCATCAAGTTTTTCATGGTATTAGATTTTAAGGTAGGAAGGTTATTTGTCGGGAGATAAATAACTTTTTTATTTTGTATGTACTTGAAAATGATGAAGAACGGCAAAACATGTTTTTAAACATATCATTTTCTTAGTCAACTTGTTGGAATAATCTATACATTTGTAACCGAAAAGAGACCAAAGTAGTGTTACCATTATTGTCGGATTCCTTAACCGATGATAATGAGAATTTTGGAAAAAATCTTTAGTTGTTGTTACAAATGTAATAGTTGAATGGATAGAGCAGGAACGCCGACCGGCGTTCCTGCTTGTTTTTAAGGGAGTTGAGGGGGCAGTAGAAATTTAGGGGCTTTAAGGACTTTAAGGTCTTTAGCGGAAGAGCAAAATCAAATAAGTTTGTTTTGCTCTTGGATAAAACCGGCTGCGCCTCGGAAAAATTGAAGTAAACTTCATTTTTCTCTCGGCTTGCACGGTTTTTCACTCACCTTGCACTATCTTTGCATTATGGAGAAAGAAAAGATGACGGCAGGGCCGATTGGTGTGTTCGACTCCGGCTATGGTGGATTGACCATATTGTCGGAGATGCGCAGGCTGATGCCGCAATATGACTATATTTATCTTGGCGACAATGCGCGCGCACCTTATGGCAGCCGTTCGTTCGACATTGTTTATCAGTTCACACTACAGGCTGTCCGCCATTTGTTCGACAGCGGATGCCGGTTAGTTATCCTGGCGTGCAACACGGCGTCGGCAAAGGCGTTGCGCACCATTCAACAGAATGATTTGCCTAAAATCGACCCTACGCGTCGTGTGCTCGGCGTGATACGTCCTACGGTTGAGGTGCTCGGACAGTTGACCCACACCGGCAATATCGGAGTGCTCGGCACCGCCGGCACAATCCAGAGCGGGAGTTATCCGATGGAGATTGCCAAGATGTATCCCGACTATCATACCTACGGTCAGGCGTGCCCTATGTGGGTTCCGTTGGTGGAGTATCGTGAGGCTGACGGCGACGGAGCCGATTATTTCGTCAAGAAATATGTCGACATGTTGTTTGCCCAGCAGCCGGCCATAGATACGGTTGTGCTTGGATGCACGCATTATCCGTTGCTGTATCAGAAAATCAAGCGTTATATCCCAGAAGGAGTCAGCATCGTGAAGCAGGGAACCATCGTTGCCGACAGCCTTAAAGACTATCTTTCGCGCCATCCCGAGATGGAGTCGCGCTGCGCGAAAGGCGGCGGATGCGAATATCGCACCACAGAGTCGTCAGAAAAATTCAGCACGATGGCTTCGGTGTTTCTTTCCGACAATATTGAAGCAAAACATATAACATTTTAAAGAATTAAGAAGATGAAACTTACGGTTAAGAATTTGATTTTGATGTGTGGACTGTTGGCAGTGTTGCCTATGACTTCGTGCTCCGACAACGAGCCCGACAATACGGTAACTGTCAATCTTGTCAATACAAAATTGACATATAACGGCGATGGCGAATGGGCCGACGCTCTCAATACAGAGGTGCATGGCATCGATTGCCAGGGCGTTACATTCTCCCACACAGCCACAGCGAGCGAGTGGGGCTCATACTGGTCGGGATTTTGCGCGTCGCGCGTCACAGACGTTGATGACTACACTGCTGAAAACACATGGCTCGACCATCAGTATGCCTCAATGTCGGGCGGCGGTGTCACAGGCTTGGGCACACCGTATCTTGTAGGCTATTGGAATTCGGCTGAAGGAGAGAATCCAGCAAGCCCGTCGTTGGGAATTTCGATGACCGACGGTTCTACATTCACCGTCAAGTCTGTGTATCTGAACAATACGACCTACGCATTCTACACGATGCTCAACGGCTCGTCGTATTCAAAGAAATTTGCCGACGGCGACTGGATGAAGGCGTCGTTCTATGGCGTTACAGCCAATGGCACTGTCGTGGGTCCGGTGGATTTCTATCTTGCCGACTACCGCGACGGAAAGCACACATTGGTAAAGGATTGGACAATGGTCGATCTGTCGCCGCTCAGTGCCGGCAGCGCGTTGAAGAGCATCTACTTGCAGATGGCTTCGAGCGATTCCGGACAGTGGGGCATGAACACTCCCGCTTACGTGGCGCTTGACCGCTTGACATTGAACCCCGGCAAATAAAACCGGACAAACATACAGACAATGAAAGATACTGTAAAAAATCTTGAGGCTTTGCGCCAGGCAATGCGCAAGAGCCACGTCGATGCGGTGATTATCCCAGGCACCGACCCTCATCAGAGTGAGTATACAAGCGCGCATTGGAAACTGCGCGACTGGGTTACAGGATTTACTGGATCAAACGGTACGGCAGTGGTCACACTCACTGATGCCGGACTGTGGACTGACTCTCGCTATTTCCTTCAGGCAGAGCAGGAGCTTGAAGGCACCGGCGTGACAATGTATAAGGAAGACGGCGGCAACGATCCGACAACGACCGAGTGGCTTGCCGAGAATCTTGAGGAAGGCGGAGTGCTTGCAGTCAACGGACTGCTTTTCTCCGTGGTTCAGGCATCGCGTCTTGAGGCGTTCTGCGGCGAGAACGGATTCCGTTTCGCCACCGACTTTGATCCATTCCCTGAAATTTATGCCGACCGTCAGGCATTGCCTCTCGATAAGGTGTTTGTGCATGAGGAGCAGTATGCCGGCGAAAGCACGCAGAGCAAGATAAAGAAAGTGCTTGACAAGGCAGCGGAGCACGGTGCCGACGCTACATTGCTGTCGGCACTCGACGAGATTGCCTGGACGCTCAATGTGCGCTGCTCAGACGTTGAATTCAATCCGGTGACAATATCTTATGCCTATCTGTCGGACACTGTTAACGTGTTTTTCGTGGATGAGCGCAAAATCGATGCCGATGTGCGTGCGTATCTCAAGGAGTGTGGTGTAGAGGTTGCACCATACGACAGTGTGGAGAAATTTCTTGAGAAAATCAAGGACGCCACGGTGCTTCTTGACCCCAACAAGACGAGCGACACGATTGCCCGCAGTCTGCTCAATTGCGGCACGGTCTATGCGCAGTCGCCGGTAGCATTGCTGAAGGCAGTGAAAAACGATGTGCAGATCGAGGGCACGCGTAAGGCTATGGAGCGCGACGGCGTGGCTCTCGTGAAACTGTTTATGTGGATTGAGCAGAACGTGGCTTCTGGCAGCATCACGGAATATGACGTGGCGCAGAAGGTTCAGGAGTTCCGTGCAGCCAGTCCGCTTTACCGCGGCGAAAGCTTCGGTCCTATAGCCGGCTACAACGAGCATGGCGCCATCGTGCATTATGAGCCTGAGAAGGAAACGTCGTCGACTCTTCACCCCGAGGGAATGTTGCTTGTAGACACTGGCGGCCAGTATCTCGACGGAACAACCGACATCACGCGCACCGTTGCTCTCGGCGCACCAACCGAAGCGCAACGCCACGACTATACTCTCGTGCTGAAGGGACATATCGCCCTTGGCTCGATGATTTATCCAACAGGCACCCGCGGCAGCCAGCTTGATGTGCTTGCGCGTCAGTTCCTGTGGAAGGAATGTATGACATACTGGCACGGAACAGGCCATGGCGTCGGACATTTCCTGAACGTGCATGAGGGACCGCAGAATTTCCGTTTGAACGAGAATCCTACGGTGCTTGTGCCGGGAATGATTACCAGCGACGAGCCGGGACTTTACAAAACCGGAGAGTATGGAATCCGCATCGAAAACCTTGTGCTTTCGCGCAACTATCGTCATACGGATGATTTCGGAGACTTTATGAACTTTGAGGTGCTGACCCTGTTCCCTTACGACAGCCGTCTGATAGACTTGTCGATGCTTTCAGCCGATGAGTTGGCGTGGGTCAACAACTATCACGCCACAGTGCGCGAGCGACTCATGCCGCATCTTGATGCAGAGCAGAAGGCTTGGCTTGAAGAGAAAACTAAAGAACTTAAAAAATAATTCTAATGGCACTTATAAAATCAGTTAGAGGATTTACTCCCAAAATCGGCAAGGACTGCTTTATCGCAGAGAATGCCACACTTGTCGGCGACGTGACGATGGGTGACGAATGCAGCATCTGGTTCAGCACCGTGCTTCGCGGAGATGTGAACACAATCACCATCGGCGACCGCGTCAACATACAGGACGGCTCGGTGCTCCACACTCTTTATCAGAAGTCGGTTATTGAAATCGGCAATGACGTTTCGGTGGGTCACAACGTGACAATCCACGGAGCCAAGGTGTGCGACTATGCGCTTATTGGCATGGGCAGCGTGCTGCTCGACGGCGTCGAGGTGGGCGAGGGCGCCATCGTGGCAGCCGGCAGCGTTGTTTCGCCAGGCACTAAAATCGGAGCGCACGAACTGTGGATGGGAGTGCCCGCCAAGTTCAAGAAGATGGTCGATCCGGCACAGGCAAAGGAGATGAACGTGAAGATAGCACACAACTATCTGATGTATTCAAAATGGTATGAAGAAGGCAAATAGCCGATTCTCCATATAAAGTTACGGCGCTGACCGACATGATGTCGATTCAGCGCCGTTTCTATTTTCAGGTTTTATTATAGAGCTATTTCTTTACAAACGGGATGCGGGCAGTTCCGTCGGCGGTTGCGACAACGGCGATGTAGTAGCCTGCCGGCAGATGCGCAACGTTGACAGAGTCGGCGTTTGAAGCGTCGGCCACAAGTGCGCCTCCGGCGTTGTATACGTCAATTCTCAAGGCTTCCACGTTGACGTGGAGCACGTCGACAGCAGGATTAGGATATGCCTTCACATTGACCGTGTTGACATCGTTGATGCCTGATGTCGCGCCGTTGAATTCGTATGGCACTCCTAAAATATATGATTCACCTTTGCGGATGACAGGATAGGCAGCGTAATGGGTTCCCTCATGGAACTTTGCCGGGTCGATAAACACAGTGACAGGCACAGTCTGTTGCTCATAGGCTTTAAGGGTTATTCCGTCCACTTGAGCCAAGCCTATTCCATTGTTGTCTTGGTCTACGAAATACATTCCAGCACTGATGGTCTCCGACTTGTCGTTCTTGTTCTCAAGATCGAGATTGAAAGTGCAGTTTGTGCCGATGGTAGGATATGATTCCGGAGCGGCGCTGAAAGCCACTTCATCTACCGGGTGCAGCACAGTCACATCCGAACCGTTCACGCGGAAGTCGATATGGGATGAATTGGTTGTATACAGCCAGTCAGGGAACAGGTATTCCTTGCGAATTTCCCGGCTGACGGTTGAGAGTCGGTACACACCGTCGCCGGCTGCCGTTGCAATCGGCAATGCCTTGAACGGGGCATTGAGTTGGGTGTAGTAAGCGCCTTGTGGAATATCTACGGTCTTAAAAATCGCTGAATACCATTTTGAGCCAGTGTGCAAGTTGTAGGTCTCAATGCCGATGTATCCCATGTATGTTTCCTTGTTGGCATTTCCAATGCAGTTGATGCTCACCATTGTATCGTCGGTTTTGCTGAAATTCTCATTAGAGACAGTCATGCCAAAAGGATTGCCGTTGATGTTGAAGAACGTCAAACTGTTCTGCACTTCTGCGTTCTCGACAATAGAGAAACTCAAAGGAATGGCATTGTTTATCGGCAGAGTCTTGCCGTCGGTTGTCTGGAATCCGGTGAATGAGATGTTGTAAGTTTTGCCAATGACGAAGAAGTCGGATGTTGTCGGGAACGATATTCTTGCCTTGAAGTCGCAGTTGTCGTAGACAATTGCCCGCAAGGAGCCGCTGAGAGCATCGCCCGTTTCAGAATCAGTCACGGTAAACATGATGCTGCCGTCGACCGGTATTGACGAGCTGTTGTGGACAGTGACGTCGGCGTTGAACGAGAAACCTTTGTAGGTGGCAGTGTCATAAGATCCGATTCCGACCATTGATATATTGGGCGTCGGAGCAGACAAATAGACTTTGCCGTCGGCAACCGTCATGTTCAGACAGCCAGTAGAGGCGAATTTCCGCCATACGTCTCCATTAGCTTTCGACATAGCTCGTACGATGTAGTTTCCGTCGGCTATTCCCGCGGTGTTGAGAGTCATTGGAAGGTCGACGGAATATAGGCTGCCGCTTTGAAATTCCAACAGTTCACCGTTATTGTTCTCTATGCGCTCCTCATTTCCCATAGTCACCAATGCGCCCGAATCGTCGAACACACCCACATTAAGGCTGCCGAAGAACGACTCCCCGCTCAGGTTTGCCGTATTGCGCAGCAAGATAGTCACATCGTCACCCTTGTTGGCAGGCATTTCCTGCTCGCAGAATATGCCGCCTTGAACGTCGTTGAAGAGCACGAAGCAGAGCTGCTGTATAAATTCATACGGTTCCACGCCGTCTTTCAGCGGACGGGCGAGCACGATGCCCTGGTTCCATTTGAAAGCGCCGCTTCCGCCACCGATTCCGAGACCCGCCGGGTCCATATAGTTCATGTCGAAATAGCCGTCGCTGTATCCACCCCATCCCCAGTTTACGTGGAGAAAATAGTTGGTGTCGTATCCGTCGACCACGAAAGCGTGTCCGCCATCCTCGCCGGTGCCGCAATAGATAATCGGGCGTCCCTCCTGCAGCTCGTCGGTGATTATTTTTGTGAATTCCGCAGTCTCGCACCCGCTGCGGTTTACCGTGCGCGACGAGTAGCGGAAGTAGTTTTTAAAAGCCGGTGTGTAGCTATAGATTGAAGCGCCGCTCACTGGACCGTAGTTCATGTTCAACGACACGCCGCAGTCCTTCATCAGCAACGCAACGGCATCAGCCTGCACGTTGGAGTATTCCCCGTTGTTATATCTGTCAATCATATTCGTCCAGTCGTAGACGTGCTCCGAGAAGTTGGATGATATTGTGCCGAATGACTGATGCTCATAAGAGTAATGTCCGACACCCTGTTCCGGCCAGTTGTGGAATTTCATTATCTGCGCCATCGCTGTAGCTGCGCATCCCGTTGCGCATCGCTGCGTGTTGTTGTTGTCGTCAGTGTATTCCGGAGCGAAGTTGTTGAATGGCGCATCCTGGTTCCATTTGGTGGTGACCAAAGGCTCCACCACAACCGACGGCGAGTCGGAGAGCAGAATTTTTTTGGCTTTAGCCTTTCCGCTCTGCACCGCAGCCACATATTCAGCATATCCGTTGAGCCACAGCTGCATTTGAGGCGGAACATTCTCAGCGTCGAAAAAGCCGTTTTCGGCATATCCCACAAGTTCTGTCATCTCGTCGTCGCCGCTGACGATGACATAGCCCTGCTCGAGATTGAAAGCATAGTATGGAGCGTTGTTTGTCTTGTCGCTTCGCAGATTTTTTGCGGGCGCGACTTGTCCAGTTCTGGAGTATTTGCGCGCAGCTGAAAGGGCTGCATTCTGGGAAATCTGTTTTCCATTGGCGAATAATGCCGATACGCAAATAGCGATAAGAATAGTCGTAGTCCGTTTCATTTAGTCAAAAATTATAGGTTATGGATGTAAAGATAAGCAAAATAATTGAAAAAACAACAAAATTAAAAAAATAAGTGCAGATGGCAAGATTTTTGTTTTCAGCAAAGTGCTTGCAGATGAACGCTAAAGGTTGTAACTTTGCAGACGCAAAACAAGGAAATACAAATTAAAAATACGATAACATTATGGGTAAGAAAGCATTGCTGATGATTCTCGATGGATGGGGAATCGGCGATCACAAGAAAGATGACGTAATCTATTGCACCCCAACGCCTTATTGGGACTATTTGCTGAAAACATATCCGCACTCGCAGCTTCAGGCAAGCGGTGAGAACGTAGGATTGCCCGACGGACAGATGGGCAACTCAGAGGTTGGCCACCTTAACATCGGAGCCGGCCGTGTGGTTTATCAAGACCTCGTTAAAATCAACAAGTCGATAGCCGACAAGTCAATCCTCAATAACAAAGAGATTGTTTCGGCATTCACATACGCCAAGGAGAGCGGCAAAGCCATCCACTTCATGGGACTTACATCAAACGGTGGCGTGCACAGCTCGCTTGAGCATCTTTATGCACTTTGCGACATCGCCAAAGAGTATGGCTTGACAAAAGTTTATCTCCACTGCTTCATGGACGGCCGCGACACCGACCCGAAGAGCGGCAAGGGCTTCATCGAGCAGGTGCAGCAGCACTGCAGCCAGTCGGCAGGCGAGATAGCCTCAATCGTAGGCCGTTTCTATGCAATGGACCGCGACAAACGATGGAACCGCGTCAAGGAAGCCTACGACCTGCTTGTAGACGGCAAGGGCAAACAGGCGACAGATATGGTTCAGGCAATGCAGGAGTCGTATGATGAGGACGTTACCGACGAATTTATCAAACCTATTGTCAACGCCAAAGTTGACGGCACAATCAAAGAAGGCGATGCCGTTATTTTCTTCAACTACCGCAACGACCGCGCAAAGGAGCTCACCATCGCGTTGACACAGAAAGACATGCCGGAGGAAGGCATGCACACAATCCCAGGGTTGCAGTATTACTGCATGACACCTTACGACTCATCGTTTACAGGAGTTCATATCCTCTTCGACAAAGAGAATGTAAAGGACACCCTCGGCGAGTATCTTGCAAACAACGGCAAGCACCAGCTACACATAGCCGAGACAGAGAAGTATGCCCACGTGACATTCTTCTTCAACGGCGGTCGCGAGACACCGTATGAAGGCGAGGACCGCATCCTCGTGCCATCGCCAAAGGTAGCCACCTACGACCTCAAGCCAGAGATGAGCGCATACGAGGTCAAGGACAAGCTGGTTGACGCCATCGGCACAGAGAAATATGACTTCATCGTAGTCAACTACGCCAACGGCGACATGGTTGGCCACACAGGTATCTATGAGGCTATCGAGAAAGCCGTTGTCGCTATCGACAATTGCGTGAAAGATACAGTCGAGGCAGCCAAGGCCCACGGTTATGAGGTGGTTATCATCGCCGACCACGGCAACGCCGACCACGCCATCAACGAAGACGGCACGCCAAACACGGCGCACTCGCTCAACCCAGTGCCATTTGTCTATGTTACGGAAAACAAGGACGCGAAGGTTGAAAACGGCATCCTCGCCGATGTCGCACCGTCAATCCTCAAGATTATGGGAATGCCGCAGCCATCCGATATGACAGGCAAGGCATTGTTCTAATCCGTCAGCAAGCCATAACACAACCGCGCCCGCAGGAGCAATCCTGCGGGCGCGCGTTTTTTTGTTTGCCGCTAAAATGCAAAACTTCGTAAGGCATTTTATTATTGCGTTTTATGCAATCGGTTCTATTTATTCTTATCTTTCTTCTATAATAGCGGGCTATGAAAAGTCCGGTCCTTCCAGGTATTGTTTGGAGGATTGGACTTTTCTATTTACCTTTACGTCAAATTCATAAAAGGAAAAGATTATGTCACGAAAACTATACCCTATCGGCATACAGACGTTTGAGCGTATACGCAAGGAAGATATGCTGTATGTAGACAAGACTGAATATGTCTACCACATGACGCATACCGATGGCAAATATTTTTTCCTGAGCCGTCCGCGACGGTTTGGCAAGTCGTTGCTCACGTCAACATTCCGCAGCTATTTCGAGGGACGTAGAGATTTGTTCAAGGGTCTTGCCATTGAACGGCTTGAAACGGAATGGACTGAATATCCAGTGCTGCATTTCAGTATGGCTGGAGGAAAACACATGGATAAGGACCAGCTGGAACGCTATCTTGACCGCCGATTGGCAGAGTATGAGGAAGAGTGGGGAATTGACATTCCCGCAGCAGACGCAAATGACAGACTGTCAGCACTCATAATGACAGCATTCAACAAGACGGAGCGTCAGGTCGTTGTCCTGGTCGATGAGTATGATGCGCCGTTGCTCGACGTGGTGCATGAGGATGAGAAACTGCCGTTGTTGCGCAACGTGATGCGCAATTTCTACAGCCCGTTGAAGGATTGCGAACCCTATCTTCGTTTTGTGTTTCTTACAGGGATAACCAAGTTTTCGCAGATGAGCATTTTCAGCGAGTTGAACAACATGGTCAACGTGAGTATGCGTAATGATTATGCCGGTATCTGCGGCATAACGAATGAAGAACTTGAAAGTCAGATGTCGGCCGATGTCGACGCGTTGGCTGCGCGGCTCGGCATGACCAGGGAGGACACGTTGACGAGACTGCGAGAATATTATGATGGTTATCATTTTGCAGCCCAGTCGCCCGACGTGTACAATCCGTTCAGCCTTCTCAACGCGATGGCGTCAGGTTGTCTTGACTATTATTGGTTCTCCACGGGCACACCGACCTATCTGATCGAGATGCTCAACAAATACCATGTCATGCCGTCGGAGATAGGAGGCGGCGATGCCGACAAGTCAGAGTTTGACGCTCCGACGGAGCGAATGACCACGATAACGCCGTTGCTCTATCAGAGCGGCTACATCACAATCAAGGGCTACGACCCCGAGACCGATCTGTACAGGCTCGACATCCCGAACAAAGAAATCCGCGTAGGGCTTTACCGCAGCCTGCTGCCCAATTACATCGGGATGAATACAGTCAAGGGAACAACCACAATAGCCAAGATGTCGGCGTTGATTCGTCGCGGAGATATGGACGGTGCGCTCAAGATGCTTCAGGCATACCTTGCTACGGTGCCTTATTGCAGCAACGCAGACTCAGAAGGGCATTACCAGCAGATGATGTATGTGATTTTCTCCATCCTTGACAATTACGTCGATGTTGAGGTGCGCACACCGCACGGCCGTGTCGATATGGTGCTGCGCACGGCAACGCATATCTATTTGTTCGAGCTGAAACTCAACCGCGATGCCGCCACCGCGATGCGGCAGATAGATTTGAAGGAATATCCACAGCGGTTTATGCTTTCAGGACTGCCCGTTGTGAATGTGGGCATCAACTTCGATGTGGAGCGGCACAATATTACCGACTGGGAGGTGCGTGACGCAGGAACTGCTGCCCAATAGCCAGAATCAATAACTGAGGCGCAGACCGACGGCAAGCTGGAAGCTGAAGTCGTTGCGGCGATGCACCGGCGATGCACTGTCGTCAGACAGGTCATAGACCAATTGCGGCTCTGCGAAAATTCCGTAACGGTCGGTGATGTTCAGCTGCGCGCCGACACCGGCGTTTACCGACCCCTGCCAAGGACGCGTGTCGAGCGTATTGTGTCGGGTGGCTTGCTTCTGCTCCTGACCCGACGCGACAACGAAATCCTTGCGCGTCGTTTTCACGCATTTTTCCACTTGCCCTCCGGCAAGAGCGTAGAGCGACACATAGCGCGACGACAGAAACGTGTAGCTAACAGTTATAGGAATGCCGATGTAGTGCATACGGATTTTTGACGAGTAATAGTCGGATTCCGAACCCGACCGCCGTTCGCTTGTTGCGTAGGCGTATGAAATTCCGGCATTTATGCCCCAGTGGTCGGTAAGCATATAGCGGAACGAAGCCGAGTATGACACAGGAAACGAAACAATGTCGTCGGTTGCTGTAGCCTCGTCGATGTTGTTGGTAGTCGCTTTGAGATAAGTGGCGTCGAAAGTCGACGTCCCGACCGAAAGCATATGGCTGTGGGCAGGGATATGGTATAGCGGAGAGAATCCACCCTCCGACGCACTGCTGCCCTGACCGAACGCATTGTTGGCGGCAAGAGCAATGTGCCAGCGGCGGTTGCCGTTGTCAATCCGCTTTGCCGTCGGTGTGTTGGCGGCACTCCTGTGGGAAACGGCAGTCGACGCGGCGGGCATCGCTTCGAGAAACTCGCGCGTCGTGGCGCGGGGTCTGTCTTCCACAGAGTCGGCAGGAGCGACGGTGCAAACCGGCTCCTCGTCGATAGAAACGAGAGGCGCGTCGTCGGTCATCGCCATCACCGCCTCAGCGTGGGGGCGAGAAGTGTGGTCGTGGGAGTCGGCGATAAGCTCAGCCGGTGTGACTATGCCGGCAGAAGCCGGCGTTGCCGAAGTCTCCGTTTTTGTGATGACAGGAGAAACTCGTGGAGCAACATTCCCATTGTCGGGATTTGACATCAGGAAATAGGCGCCCACCACCAGCGCAAGGCATGCCGCCGCAGCCACCGCCCTCCAGACAACAGTAAGCGTTGGACGGCGTCGAGCCGCCGCAGCGTCGCGCTCAATGCTGTCCCAAATGCCGGGGCGCGGCTCCACCTCGAACCCGTCTAAAGATTCGCGCAGCGATTCAAGCCATTTGTCATTGTCGTTTTTCATATTTCGTCGTTTCTTCTCAAGTAATCGTTAATCATTTTTGTGAGCATAGATTTCGCCCTCGACAGTTGTGACGACGACGATTTCTCGTTTATGCCCAGCCTCGCAGCAATCTCCTTATGGCTGTAGCCGTCGAATGCATACATGTTGAGCACCGTTCGGTAACCATGGGGTAGCGATGCGACCATGCGAAGAATCTCTGCCGCCGGCAACCGGCAAGTGTCGGGCTCCTCGCCGGGAATGTCGCCCACCGACTCAATGTCGGTCGATTCGGCGTGTTTGTTGCGTCTCAGTCTGTCGAGCGCGGCATTCACCATCACACGCTTCATCCACGCGCGCAGCGAACCCTCACCTTTGTATGAGAACTTGTGGAAGTTTGTCAGCACGTTGACAAAGACATCGTGCAGCAAGTCCTCCGCCTCGTCGCGGTCGGCGAGATAGCGAATGCCGATGGCAAGCATAGTCCCGCTGAAGCACGTGTAGAGCTCGCGGCGCGCTGTAGCGTCGCCGCGTCTGCATCCTTCGTATATTTCCTCCTCGGTCACGTCTGCTGATGTTCTGACAATTAAACGGAATGATTGCAAAAATACTGCATCACAGTGAATTTTTAATTATTGGCGAGCAGTATTTTCGCTGTCCGGACGTTTTAGCGATGAAAGAAAGACAGAAATTATGAAAGAAAACAAGCGAAACATATTGGTTGTGATGATAAGTATGATTGCGGCGATGCTGCTGTTCATGTCGTGCAAGGAAGACGGCGACTACATGACATGTACGTATCCGACATACAACTCCACAATCGGCTCGTTTGAGAAAGAGTCGGACGAAGCCTATTATATAGACAGCGACAAAGGCAATAAATTCTATGTAGCCAACTATGGCGATATGCTTGACAAGGGTTATAAACCCGGTCAGCGAGTCTATGCCGAGTTCAACACGCCTGTTGGAGAACGTCCGTATGTCGGTCAGATAACCGTGTTGCGGACATATCCTGTTTCGGTAAAAGAAGTGTCGGCGTTGGATGAAAGTATGGGCGACGACCCCATTACCGTTGTCAATCTGTGGAATTCCAAAAATTTTCTGAACGTCCAATATATGTTTGCCTCCAGCAGCACCTATGTGCATAGCCTTGACCTCGTTGCCGTGCCCTCGCCCAAAAAGTCCAAGCCCGGCTATCAGTATCTTGAGCTCCGCCACAGTTTGAACGGCGACACCCCGGAGACCAACATCGTGGGCATCATCTCGTTTGACATAAGCCGCTATCTATCCGATTCCAATCTGAGAGGCTTCATAATAAAAGTGAACGACAGACTTGCCGGCGACACCTTCGTGCGGTATGACATAGATAAATAAATCTCTTTTTTACGACAGTCGCAAGGCTTATGAGCGTAACTTTGCCGAAAAAAGAAAATGCTATGGAAAACAACGGAATGATTACGCTTACAAAAGCAGAAATGCTTGAGGAATGGAAGAAACGCAAAGGCTTTTACAGCGGAGTGCGGTCGTGTGATGTGGAGCGCGAGGACGGCGTGGACCTTGACGGCGTGTTGCAGCGCGAGATGGACGATTGGTACAACAAGATGCTCCGCGAGGCCCCGTCGGAGATGCTCCCGATAGAAAACATCGCAAAGGAATGCCCTGCAACGGTCGATGCCCGCCGAGCCGTCACAGTGGATTTGTCAGCCAGGTGTGTGCGGGCGCTTGCGTTGAGGCTCGACTGCTGGGCAGCCGACGTGACGCAGTTTGCCGCTCCCGGCAGCGATGATGCAGAGGCGCAGCGCAGCGAGTGGACGCAGGCAGGAACAGAGCGTCCGGTGGTTGTGGCAGGAGTGCGCCGCTTGACGGCATATTCAGCCGCGGCAACAGACAAAGCGTCGATAGCCAGCCTTCTGGCAGTCTGCCGTCCATCCGACGGCACCTACCGCTTCCGGGCTGACGCCTGGACATGGAAAGACGGGGAGTTTGAGAAAGTTTAGCGGTTTATCGGCTGCGAGAACGCCGGGAGCTGAACTGGTTCTCCCGTCTGGTCAGGGTAGACAATCATAGTAGAGCAGTTCCCGAAATATTGAGCGAGCATGTCGGGCAACTTTTCAAAATCAGGCAGGTAAGACACACCGCCCGGCCGCGAAGCCGCCGCAATCAGCAAATGATCGTAATTAACCGAAGCCGAGAGCATCATAAACTCATCCCATGAATCCATCTGCTCGATGCGCACCTTGTCGGAGTATTCCTGACGGTCGACAATCAGCCGCACGAACATCGCCGTTTCATGCGAGCAGTGGAAATGAATCTGGCAACCGAGAGTCCGGCCAACCTTCAGCACGTGGTTCATCCATTTAGAGAAACCCGGTTCGAACTGTGCTTTCGGCGGAACCGCCACAACGATGCGCCGCAACGTGTTGAACGGCATCAGCATCTTGATCATCACCACCTCCCTGTGCAGCCGCGACAGGAACGCCTCGGAATACGGGCCGCTGTGAGAGTCGGCGGCAGTAAGTTTGCGGTGTATGCCAAGAATTATCGTGGTGGCCTCCTGTTCCTTCGCCGTGTGGATAACGCCCGTGGCAACGTCGGCACTGTAGCGGCTCACCGTCTTCAGCGTCATGCCCGAGCCAGACGCCGCCTGAGCCGCCATTTCAAGGAAGCGTTTTCCCTGGCGGGCACTTCTCGCCACGTTGCGGTTGTCGGAATCGCTCACCACGTTTACGGCAATGACATTGTCGGTGTTTTTGGAGTCGCGTATAAGCACCGCAAGGCTGACCAGCTCGAAAAGCGTGTTCGGATTCGACACACTGATAAGCACCCGTTCGCCGTCGGACGTCTCAGGCTCCGCCGCCTCCATCTCATGGAGCGCCATGCGTCGCGACGCCCGTTCGGTGACGATGCTGCTCACCACGCATGTGATAAGAATCAAAGCGATAGCTCCGTTCAGCACCTCATTCCCCAGCAGGTGAGACCCGTCGGGAAGAATTATGTTGTAGCCCACAAGCGCCACCGCCAGCGTAGCCGCGGCACGCGAAGTGGACAGACCATACATCAGGCTGCGCTCAGAAACCGACATGCGGCATAACTTCTGTGTCAGCCACGCCGTGATCCATTTAGTCACAATCGCCATCACCACCATCACCACCAGCAGCTCCACAGCCTCCCAGCCTCCAAAGAACACCCTCAGGTCAATCATCATGCCCACACCGATAAGGAAGAACGGGATGAACAACGCATTGCCCACAAACTCAAGGTTGTGCATCAGCGTAGACACGTTTGGAACGAGTCTGTTTAGCACCAGTCCGGCGAGAAACGCTCCGAGGATACCCTCCATGCCGACGATTTTCATCAGTCCGGCACTAAGGAACATCATACCGAGCACAAAAATGTATTGCAGCACACCGTTGCTGTAGCGGCGGAAGAACCATCGTCCGATGCGCGGAAAGAAAATGATTACGCAAGCCGTCAGCAAAGCCACCTTCACCACAAGCCACAGCCACAGCAGCGAACCGCTGTCGGCGTCTTTGTACAAACCGCCGAGGATGGCAAGCAGAAACAGCGTCAGGCAGTCGGTGATTGCCGTCGCCCCCACCGAAATGCTCACACTGCGTTGCCTCGCCATGCCGTAGCGGCTCACGATAGGGTAGCTCACCAGCGTGTGGCTCGCATACATGCTTGCCACCAGCATAGCCGGCACAGCCGCATATTTCAGCAACATACTGTTGACGGCATATCCCATTGCCATAGGCACGATGAAACCCAACAGACCGAACACAATCGCCTTGTTCCGGTTCTGCTTGAAGTCGTTCATGTCCATCTCCATGCCCGCGAGAAACATGATGTACAGGAGTCCGACGTTGCCGAAAAGCTGGAAACTGCTGTCGCGGACAATGATGTTGAGCCCGTGTTCGCCGATGACCATACCCGCGAGAATCATGCCGATTATGTGTGGGATGCGCAGCTTGCCGAATACTATAGGCGCAAAAAGGATTATGCCCAACACGATGAAGAAAATCCATGTAGGGTCCTGAACTGGGAAATATCCTGCTATGTTGCGAATCAATTCAGTCATAATTAAGAACAAAATTAGTTATTTTTCCTAATTGTATATATCCGTACTAATGAAAAAAGTTATAAATTTGCACCCTACAATCAAAATAAGGATATAAGAGAAATGAAAATTGCAATTGTTGGTGCCAGCGGCGCCGTAGGTCAAGAGTTTTTGCGAGTGCTCGACGAGCAGAATTTCCCCGTCGACGAGTTGCTGTTGTTCGGATCGAAACGCAGTGCCGGACGGACATACAAATTCCGTGGCAAGGACTCTGCCGTGCGCGAACTTTGCCACAACGACGACTTCAAAGGAGTGGACATTGCATTTACCTCGGCAGGCGCCGGCACATCAAAAGAATTTGCAGAGACAATAACCAAATACGGCGCGACGATGATTGACAACTCATCGGCGTTCCGCATGGACGACGACGTGCCATTGGTAGTGCCCGAAGTCAACGGTGACGACGCATTCAACGCGCCCCGCCACATCATCGCCAATCCAAACTGCACGACGATACAGATGGTCGTTGCGCTCAAGCCCATCAACGACCTGTCGCCGATAAGCCGAGTGCATGTTGCGACCTATCAGGCAGCCAGCGGCGCCGGTGCCGCCGCCATGGACGAGCTCGTCAACCAGTATGCCGAACTCGGAGCTGGAAAAGACGCCACTGTTGAGAAATTCGCATATCAGCTTGCATATAACGTAATCCCTCATATCGACGTGTTCCAAGACAACGGATACACAAAGGAGGAAATGAAAATGTACAACGAGACCAAGAAGATAATGCATGCCCCGAAGCTCGATGTCAGTGCCATGTGTGTGCGAGTGCCAGTGATGCGCGCCCACAGCGAGGCAATCTGGGTTGAAACAGAACGCCCGATAAGCGTAGACGAAGCCCGCAAGGCATTTGAGGCGGCTGAAGGAGTCGTTGTTATCGACAATCCGGCAGAGAAACAGTATCCGATGCCGCTGTTTACGGCAGGCAAAGATCCCGTTTACGTTGGACGAATCCGCAAGGATCTCGCCAATGAAAAGGGCTTGAGTTTCTGGGTGGTAGGCGACCAGATAAAGAAAGGCGCCGCGCTCAATGCCGTGCAGATAGCACAGCATCTCATCAAGAAAGACTAAAAGAATAAGGAAATATAGAATATGACTGTAGGCAAGGACACTTGCCTACAGTCTTTTGTATTGGCTTGGAGTCATACCCGTGTGGTGCTTGAAATACTTCCCGAAAAACGACTGGTTTGGGAAATTCAGGCTATAGGCAATCTCCTGCACGTTCATGGTTGAATATTTCAGCAGGTTTTTCGCTTCGAGAATCACGTAGTGGTTTATCCAGTCGGCAGCAGTCTGTCCGCTTGCCTTCTTGATCAGAGTGGTGAAGTATTTTGGCGACAGGTGCATCTGTTCGGCGTAGAACCCCACGCTTCTCTCCTTCTTGTAGTTTGCGCCGAGCAGCAGCATAAACTCCTTGAAGTAGCCCGCATTTTTGCTGAACGCCTCCTGGTCAAGCTTCTTGGTCTCTCCGGTGTTTTTGTCAACGGCGCGTCCCACCTTAAAGAACAAAGCGGAAATCAGACATCGCAGAATGTCGTTCGACAGCGCGTCCTCCTCGTTGTTGCGGATTTCGTCGGCTATGGAATCAATCAGGCATTCCGTTTCTTTGAAAGCCTCCGGCTCGAGTTGCATGCACTGCGCGTATTTCAGCGCCAGCAGTTTCTGAGCCATCGGCTTCACGTCAAGACTCATGTCGCGAATCAGGTTCAGGTCGATCACAGCCACCTGCACCGCACAGTTGTCGACGCGCGACGCCCGCATTATCTGTCCCGGGAAATTGATGTAGAGCGTTCCCGGTTTCAGGCCGAATTCTTCAGAATTGGTGGAAATGGAAACCTCGCCCCTGTCGCAGCATATCAAGATGAACGCATTTACGCTGAACGGATGCACGAAAGAGATGTCGGCATGTTCGCCGCCGACAGCCGAGCGCCGACCGATAAGCAGGCCATGGCGATAGACATCGTCTTTGTCGGGCTTGAAAATCGACATCAGCTTGTCGAGCGGCAGGCATGGGATTTCCTTTATCAGTTCCTTTTCCATAGATTTATTTGTAATTGTCAGCGATGTTGTAGATAGACTCGAATATAGCCTTGTCGTCGTCGGACAGCGTCACGCCGCGGCGCGCCATCATTCGTTTTGCCGTGTCGAAGAACTTGTTGACCGACACGTCGGAATAGCCCGCCACGCTGCCTTCGGAGAACGACGCCACAAAGTTGCGCGGGAATCCGGCACCGTGCACGTTCACGCCCACGCCGATTACGGTGGCGGTGTTGAACATGCAGTTGATGCCAGCTTTCGAGTGGTCGCCCATGAATAGTCCGCAGTGTATCAGCCCCGTCCGCATAAACCTGTGTGTGCGGTAGTTCCAAAGCTTAATCTCCGTGTAGTCGTTTTTCAGATTAGAGGCATTTGTTCCCGCTCCGATGTTGCACCATTCACCAATCACGGCGTTTCCCAGGTATCCGTCGTGCGCCTTGTTGCTGAATCCCAGCATCACAACGTTGCTCAGTTCGCCACCCACCTTGCAGTGTGGTCCGATAGTGGTCGCTCCGTAGATTTTCGCGCCCATGTTCACCTGCGCGTGGCTGCAAGCCGCAAACGGCGCGCGTATGCACGAGCCCTCCATCACCACAGCGTCCTTACCTATATATATAGGACCATTGTTTGTGTTCAGGTATGTCCCCTCTATCGACGCGCCCTCCTCGATGAAGATTGATGGGAGTCCGTCGTCGAGCATCCTCGGTCCGATTACCGTGCACGATTCGGGCAGCGGCTGCGATTGGCGTCCGGCCGTCAGCGTTTTGAAGTCGTGCTTTATTTCACAATCGTTTTTAAGGAAAATGTCGTAGAGGAAGTGGACAGCGGAAAACTCAGAGTCGTATCTGCATATTGTTGCGAAATTTCTCGCATCGAAATCGCAACGGCATCCGCAGAAAGCCAAAAGCTCGTCGCCCGCCATCAAGGCCGTCCCCACAGGCAGGTTGCCGATGGCTTCCGCCAGCGAGTCGTCGGGAAGTATGTGCCCGGCGATGAATGTAGAGCAATCAGCGTCGGTGGTGGGGTATTTCTTTGAAAGATACGGCAATGTCAGAGCCGACACGACGGTATCGGGGAAGCGCATCTGCCATTTCTGGCGTATTGTCATTATGCCAATCCGGATGTCGGCGAGCGGCCGCGTGTATGTGATTGGCAGCAAGTCGGTCCAGACGTTTTTGTCGTCGAATAATATCAAGTTGCGCATAGTCGTAATAGTTTGAGGTTGCTAAGATACAAACTTAATTCGTACTGCTCAAATTTTGCCCTGTGAAATTAGAAACCGTCCGGATTCTCGTTGGGAATAGTTAAAAATATATAAAACTACACATCAAACCCCCTTAAAATGGCAAAACCGCGGCGCAGATACCGGAAAAATGATGAAAATGGGTCAAAAACATTTGGCAGTTAGCAAATTATGGAGTAACTTTGCAACGCTTTTCGAGCGGAAAATGCGTCCTCACGGCTGTAATCACCTAATAATAAAGGGTGTAGAGCCGGCGAGCGGTAGCGCCGCCCGATTGAAAATGCGAAAAAGAGATTAATTAACAGTAATAAAAAAGAAAAGAACTAAAATGCCTACTATTCAGCAATTAGTAAGAAAAGGGCGCGTAGTTTTGAAAGACAAGAGCAAATCGCCGGCGTTGGACAGCTGTCCGCAGCGTCGTGGTGTTTGTGTGCGTGTCTACACAACTACTCCAAAAAAGCCTAACTCGGCAATGCGTAAAGTTGCGCGTGTAAGATTGACAAACGGTAAAGAGGTGAACTCTTACATCCCAGGAGAAGGCCACAACTTGCAGGAACACTCAATCGTGATGGTTCGCGGCGGACGTGTGAAAGACCTTCCAGGTGTGCGTTATCACATCGTACGCGGCACATTGGATACAGCCGGTGTTGCAGGCAGAACACAGCGTCGTTCGAAATACGGAGCGAAGCGTCCTAAGGCAGGTGCAGCCAAGAAGTAATATCTAAACAGCACAAAGAGATAAACAAAACGAGTCGAAAAACGAGTTTTTTGTTTATTGGATTATTCGGCGGAGTAAACACGGCAAGAGAGCCGCGTTGAAGATGCAAAGAGCAACCAAACGAACAAAAACGAATTTATTAGAAAAATGAGAAAGGCAAAACCTAAAAAAAGAATCATCTTGCCGGATCCAAAATTCGGAGACACAAGAGTTACTAAATTTGTGAATCACTTGATGTATGACGGAAAGAAGAACACCGCATACACAATATTCTACAGCGCATTGGAGACTGTGAAGTCGAAATTGCCTAACGAAGAAAAGACAGCGCTCGAAATCTGGAAAGCAGCGCTTGAGAATATTACACCGCAAGTGGAGGTTAAGTCTCGCCGTGTAGGTGGTGCTACCTTCCAGGTTCCTACAGAGATCCGTCCGGATCGCAAGGAGTCAATTTCAATGAAAAATCTAATCATTTTCGCCCGCAAGCGTGGAGGCAAAACGATGAGCGACAAGCTCGCAGCAGAAATCGTTGACGCATTCAACGAGCAGGGTGGCGCATTCAAACGTAAGGAAGACATGCACCGTATGGCTGAGGCCAACCGTGCTTTCGCACATTTTAGATTTTAATTTGAATAAATAAACAACAATGGCTACTAATATAGACGAAAAGTTAAATCTGACGAGAAATATCGGTATCATGGCCCACATCGATGCCGGTAAGACAACAACCTCAGAGCGTATCCTGTTCTACACAGGTCTGACCCACAAGATTGGTGAGGTGCACGATGGTGCAGCCACTATGGACTGGATGGAACAAGAGCAGGAGCGTGGTATCACAATCACATCAGCCGCAACAACAACATTCTGGAACTATGCTGGCAACAAGTATAAAATCAACTTGATTGACACTCCGGGACACGTTGACTTCACAGTAGAGGTTGAGCGTTCGCTCCGCGTGCTCGACGGTGCAGTGGCAACGTTCTGTGCGGTAGGTGGTGTTGAGCCACAGTCAGAGACAGTATGGCGTCAGGCAGACAAATACAATGTGCCTCGTATCGGTTACGTCAACAAGATGGACCGTTCGGGAGCCAACTTCTTTGAGGTAGTGCGTCAGGTGCGTGAAGTGCTCGGTGCAAACCCTGTAGCAATCCAGGTTCCAATCGGTGCAGAGGAGACCTTCAAGGGTGTTGTTGACTTGATCACAATGCAGGCTTACTTCTGGCACGACGAGACAATGGGTGCTGAGTACAGCCGCGAAGAGATTCCAGCGTCGTTGAAAGACGAGTGCGAGTCGATGCGCGACAAGATGCTCGAGACAATCGCCGAGTTTGACGATGACTTCATGACAAAATATTTCGACGATCCTTCGACAATCACAGAAGACGAAATCCGCCGCGTAATCCGCAAGGCTACATTGGCAATGGAAATCGTTCCTATGATCTGCGGTTCTTCATTCAAGAACAAGGGCGTTCAGTGCTTGCTCGACGACGTTTGCGCATTCTTGCCAAGCCCAGAGGACTCTGGCGAAATCGTAGGTAAGAATCCAGACGATCCAGAAAAAGAAGAGCGTCGCCGTCCAATCTTCGAGGACCCGATGTGTGCATTGGCGTTCAAGATTGCAACCGACCCATATGTAGGCCGTCTTTGCTTCTTCCGCGTTTACTCAGGTCAGATCGACGCCGGCAGCTACGTTTACAACACACGTTCACGCAAGAAAGAGCGTATCAGCCGTTTGTTCCAGATGCACTCAAACAAGCAGAACCCGAAAGACTTTATCGGCTGCGGTGATATCGGTGCCGGAGTAGGATTCAAGGATATCCGCACAGGCGACACACTCTGCGACGAGCAGCACCCGATTACACTCGAGGCTATGGAGTTCCCGGATCCAGTGATTGGTATCGCAGTAGAGCCTAAGACTCAGAAAGACCTCGACAAGCTCGGTGTAGGCTTGCAGAAGCTTGCAGAGGAAGACCCGACATTCCGCGTAGAGACAAACGAGGAGACAGGTCAGACAGTGATCAGCGGTATGGGTGAGCTTCACCTCGACATCATCATCGACCGTCTGCGTCGTGAGTTCAAGGTAGAGTGCAACCAGGGCCGTCCACAAGTAACATACAAGGAGTCTATCACCAAGCCGGTTGAGCTTCGCGAAGTGTTCAAGAAGCAGACAGGTGGTCGTGGTAAGTTTGCCGACATCATCGTGCGCGTTGAGCCGGTTGACGAAGGCTTCGAGGGCAACCTTCAGTTTGTTGACGAGGTCAAGGGCGGTAACATTCCTAAGGAATTCATCCCTTCAGTACAGAAAGGTTTCACTACAGCTATGAAGAACGGTGTTCTCGCCGGCTATCCAGTGGAGCAGTTGAAGGTGACTTTGATCGACGGTTCGTTCCACCCAGTGGATTCAGACCAGTTGTCGTTCGAGCTCTGTGCTATCCAGGCGTTCAAGAAAGCGTGTGAGAAGGCAGGTCCGGTTCTCCTTGAGCCAATCATGAAGATCGAGGTTGTGACACCGGAAGAGAGCATGGGTGACGTTATCAGCGACTTGAACAAGCGTCGTGGTCAGGTAGAAGGCATGGAGACCAGCCGCAGCGGTGCCCGCATCGTTAAGGCGAAAGCTCCGTTGGCAGAGATGTTCGGTTACGTAACAGCATTGCGTACAATCACATCAGGCCGTGCAACTTCCACAATGACTTTCAGCCACTATGCAGAGGTTAGCGCATCGATCGCCAAGGGTGTTCTTGAAGAGTGTCAAGGTAGAACAGATTTGTTGAAATAATTATAACTAAATACAATGAGCCAAAAAATCAGAATCAAATTAAAATCTTACGATCACAACTTGGTTGACAAGTCTGCCGAGAAGATTGTAAAGACGGTGAAGGCAACAGGCGCAGTGGTCAGCGGACCAATTCCATTGCCAACTCACAAGAGAATATTCACTGTCAACCGCTCGACTTTCGTAAACAAGAAATCGCGCGAGCAATTCCAACTCTCATCGTTCAAACGCTTGATCGACATCTACAGCTCGACAGCTAAGACAATCGACGCGTTGATGAAGCTTGAGCTTCCAAGCGGTGTAGACGTAGAGATCAAGGCGTAAGTAAGTAACCAAAAAGAATTTGAAACAATTAAAAAATTAGAGAAATGCCAGGATTATTAGGAAAGAAAATCGGAATGACATCCGTATTCAGTGCCGACGGTAAGAACGTACCGTGCACTGTTATCGAAGTAGGTCCTTGTGTTGTTACTCAGGTTAAGACATTGGAGAAAGACGGCTATGAGGCATTGCAGTTGGGCTTCGAGGACAAGAAGGAGAAGCACACAACCAAGCCGGAGCAGGGTCACTTCAAGAAAGCCGGTGTAGCACCAAAGCGCCACTTGGCCGAGTTCAAAGGTTTTGATGAAAGCTACAAATTGGGAGACGAAATAACCGTAGCGATGTTTGACGGCGTTGAGTTTGTCGACGTTATCGGCACATCGAAGGGTAAAGGTTTCCAAGGTGTTGTAAAACGTCACGGCTTCGGCGGTGTAGGACAGACCACTCACGGTCAGCACAACCGTCTCCGTGCTCCGGGTTCAATCGGTGCATGTTCTTACCCAGCCAAGGTGTTCAAGGGAATGCGCATGGCAGGTCAGACAGGCAACGAGCGTGTGACAGTCCAAAATCTTAAGGTGGTAAAAGTAATTCCGGAACACAACGTATTGATGATCAAGGGTTCGATTCCGGGAGCAAAAGGTTCAATCGTTTTAATTGAGAAATAATGGAAGTTGCAGTATATAACATCGAAGGTAAAGATACAGGCCGCAAAGTGACGCTCAACGACAGCGTATTCGCTATCGAGCCAAACGAGCATGCCGTATATTTGGACGTAAAGCAATATCTTGCCAACCAGCGTCAGGGCACTCACAAGTCAAAAGAGAGAAGCGAAGTGTCGGGCTCAACCCGCAAGCTGCACAAGCAGAAGGGTGGCGGCGGCTCGCGTATCGGTGATATCAACTCTCCGGTACTCGTCGGCGGAGGCCGTATTTTCGGTCCGCGTCCACGCACATACGAGTTCAAGCTCAACAAGAAAGTTAAGCAATTGGCCCGCAAGTCAGCGTTGTCAGTAAAGGCTCAGGACAATGCAATCATCGTGGTCGAGGATTTCGCATTCGAGGCTCCGAAAACTAAAGAATTCGTAAAGTTTGCTAAAAATATACAAGTAGCCGATAAAAAGGCAGTTATGGTTTTATCAGACCAAAATAAAAATGTATATTTGTCAGCTCGAAATTTGCCCAATGTGGAAATTGTAACTGCTTCGAGCTTAAACACATACAAAATCATGAACAACCGTTCGTTGATTTTGAGCGAGAGCAGCGTTGCAGTGATTAACGAATTTTAAAAGTAAGGAGGAATAAAAAATGGAAATAATGATCAAGCCGATTGTTACTGAGAAGGCGACAGCGACTAGCGAGAAGCTGAACCGCTACACATTTCGCGTATCTCCTGATGCCAACAAGGAGCAAATCAAGAAATTGATTCAGAACATGTATGGCGTTAAAGTTGTGTCGGTCAACACGACCAACTATGACGGCAAAAGAAAGCAGCGCTACACAAAGACAGGCTTGCAACGCGGCAAGACAGCAGCGTTCAAGAAAGCTTATGTCAAGGTAGCAGAAGGTGAAACTATAGATTTTTATAGCAATATTTAATAGAAAATGGCAGTAAGAAAATTGAAGCCCACAACACCGGGGCAAAGACACAAGGTTATTGGTGTATTCGATGAAATCACTGCACGTACACCAGAGAAATCTCTTACAGTCGGAAAAAGATGCACAGGCGGACGCAACGCCGAAGGTCACCGCACGACACGCTATGTCGGCGGCGGCCACAAGCGTAAATTCCGTTTTATCGACTTCAAGAGAACAAAAGACGGTGTGCCAGCGACCGTAAAATCAATAGAGTACGATCCGAACCGTTCGGCTCGCATCGCATTGCTCTATTACGCAGACGGTGCAAAGGCATACATAATTGCACCCAACGGATTGGAAGTTGGCTCTACAGTTATGAGTGGAGAGGACGCCGCACCAGAGGTGGGGAACGCTCTTCCACTGAGCAAAATACCTGTTGGTACTTTAATTCATAACATTGAGCTGCGTCCAGGCCAGGGAGCCTTCATGGTTCGCTCGGCAGGAACATTCGCACAGCTGACCTCACGCGAGGGCGACTACGTAATCATCAAGTTGCCTTCGGGAGAGACTCGCAAGATTTTGGCTACATGCAAAGCAACAGTAGGAGTGGTAGGAAACTCAGACCACGCGTTGGAGCGTTCGGGTAAAGCCGGCCGTTCACGTTGGTTGGGCCGTCGTCCACGCAACCGTGGTGTTGTAATGAACCCGGTTGATCACCCAATGGGTGGTGGTGAAGGACGTGCATCAGGAGGACATCCACGTTCGCGCAAGGGCTTGTACTCTAAAGGTCTCAAGACACGCGCTCCTAAGAAGCATTCTTCAAAGTACATTATCGAGAGAAGAAAGAAGTAACCAGTTAAATCAAAAGAATTATGAGTCGTTCATTAAAGAAAGGTCCATACATCAGCGTGAAGCTCGACAAGAAGGTTGCAGCAATGGAAGCCAGCGGCAAGAAGTCGGTTATCAAGACTTGGTCGCGCGCGTCAATGATTGCACCGGACTTTGTAGGCCACACGTTTGCTGTGCATAATGGAAACAAATTTATCCCGGTTTATGTAACTGAGAACATGGTTGGACACAAGTTGGGCGAGTTCGCCCCGACACGTATCTTCCGTGGACACGCAGGCAACAAGAAGAAATAGTGAGGGATAAGAACTATTTTGAATTAAAAAAGAATTAAATACAATGGGTGTTAGAAAAAGAAACTCAGCTGAAAAAATTAAGGAAGCTCGAAAGACTTTGTATTGCGCAAAGCTGCGCAATGTGCCTTCTTCGCCACGCAAAATGCGCTATGTAGCCGACATGGTACGCGGTATGGAGGTATTCAAAGCTTTGGGAGTACTTAAGTTCTCTAATAAGGAAGCTGCTGCGAAGGTTGAGAAATTGCTTCGTTCGGCAATCGCCAATTGGGAACAGAAAAATGAGCGTAAGGCGGAAAACGGTGAGCTTTATGTCACAACGATTTTCGTTGACTGCGCTCCAATGTTGAAACGTTTGCGTCCGGCTCCACAGGGCCGTGGATACAGAATCCGCAAACGCTCGAACCATGTTACATTGTTCATCGGTACAAAAGAAACTAACGCTAAAAAGGAAGCATAAGAAATGGGACAAAAAGTAAATCCAATAAGCAATCGCTTAGGTATCATCAGAGGTTGGGATTCTAACTGGTATGGTGGAAGAAAATACGGTGATTCTTTGCTTGAGGACTCTAAGCTCCGCAAGTATCTTAATGCTCGCCTGGCTAAAGCAAGTGTATCGCGTATCGTAATTGAAAGAACTTTGAAGCTTATCACCATCACTGTCTGCACATCGCGTCCGGGACTTATCATCGGCAAGGGCGGTCAGGAAGTTGACAAGCTCAAGGAAGAGTTGAAGAAGATCACCGACAAGGATGTACAGATCAACATCTACGAGGTGAAGCGTCCGGAAGTCGACGCTCAGTTGGTGGCGAACAACATCGCCCGCCAGATTGAGGGCAAGATAGCTTACCGCCGCGCTGTCAAGATGGCTGTCGCATCGACGATGCGTGCAGGCGCAGAGGGCATCAAGGTGCAGGTGAGCGGACGTTTGAACGGAGCTGAGATGGCACGTTCGGAGATGTTCAAGGAAGGCCGTACGCCGCTTCACACATTGCGCGCCGACATCGACTATGCACTCGTAGAGGCATTGACGAAGGTAGGTATCGTAGGCGTGAAGGTTTGGATCTGCCGTGGCGAAGTCTATGGCAAGCGCGACCTGGCACCTTCGTTTGTCAACACAGACAAGGGCGGCCGCAGCAATGGCCCACGCGGCAAGAAGGGCGGATTCCGCGACAAGAAAAACAATCGTTAATCGACTTGAAATTACAGAACAATGTTACAACCAAAGAAAACAAAATTCAGAAGACAGCAAAAAGGCCGCATGAAGGGTTTGGCTCATCGCGGCAACCAGCTTGCTTTTGGTTCGTTCGGCATAAAGTCACTGGAATCGAAATGGATTACAGGACGTCAGATTGAGGCCGCCCGTGTGGCAGTTACCCGCTACATGCAGCGCCAGGGACAAATTTGGATCCGCATCTTCCCGGACAAGCCAATCACAAAGAAGCCAGCCGAGGTGCGTATGGGTAAAGGTAAAGGTAATCCTGAGGGATTCGTATCGCCAGTTACTCCAGGCCGTATCCTCATCGAGGTTGAGGGCGTAAGCTACGAAATCGCAAAAGAAGCATTGCGCCTTGCAGCACAGAAATTGCCTGTGACTACTAAGTTTATAGTAAGACGAGATTATGACCCAACTCAAAACGTGTAATTAGGAAATGAAGAAGGCAGAATATAAAGAAATGGACACTAAGGATTTGCGTGCCCGTTTGGAAACAGCAGAGAAGGAATACCTTCAGACGAAAGTCAACCACTCAATCTCTCCTTTGGACAATCCTGCAAAGATTACACAGGACCGTCGCATGATTGCCCGAATGAAGACAGAGTTGCGAAAAAGAGAACTTAACGAAAAATAATCCCAAAGGCAATGGAAAAAAGAAATTTAAGAAAAGAACGTGTTGGGGTTGTTTCCAGCAACAAGGGTGACAAGACAATCACCGTGGCTGTAAAGTATAAGGAAAAACATCCAATCTACGGCAAGTTCGTCAACAAGACGAAGAAATATCACGCTCACGACGAGAAGAATGAGTGCAATGTAGGCGATACAGTGCGTTTGGTAGAGACTCGTCCTCTGAGCAAGACAAAGAGATGGAGATTAGTAGAAATCATTGAAAAAGCTAAATAATAATGATACAGACTGAATCACGATTGACTGTAGCGGACAACAGCGGCGCCAAGGAAGCGTTGTGTATCCGCGTATTAGGAGGCACAGGACGCCGATATGCTACCGTAGGCGACGTAATCGTCGTAACTGTAAAGAGCGTCATCCCGTCATCTGACGTGAAGAAAGGTACTGTGTCAAAGGCTATTGTTGTAAGAACGAAGAAGGAAATCCGCCGTGCAGACGGCAGCTACATCCGCTTCGACGACAATGCGTGTGTGTTATTGAATAATGCCGGTGAAATCCGCGGCAGCCGTATCTTTGGCCCAGTTGCGAGAGAGTTGCGCGCTACTAACATGAAGATTGTTTCATTGGCTCCTGAAGTTCTTTAATCTCGAAAAAAAAGCAGTAATGAGCAAATTACATATCAAAAAAGGAGATACCGTTTACGTAAACGCTGGCAACGACAAGGGCAAGACCGGCCGTGTGCTCCGCGTTCTCGTTTCGAAGGACAGAGCCGTAGTTGAAGGTCTGAATATGGTATCGAAGAGCGCCAAGCCGAGTGCCAAGCACCCGCAGGGCGGCATCATCAAAATGGAAGCCCCGATCCACGTTTCAAATTTGAATCTTTTGGATCCTAAGAGCGGCAAGCCGACACGTGTGGGCCGTCGCAAGAACGAAGAGGGTAAAACAGTACGTTATTCTAAAAAATCAGGAGAGGAGATTAAATAATGAGCAGCACAACTCTGAAAAAAGACTATACTGAGAGAATTGTACCGGCTCTTGAGAAGGAGTTCAAATACACTTCAGTGATGCAGGTGCCTCGCCTTACTAAGATTGTCATCAACCAGGGTCTTGGTGCGGCAACGCAGGACAAGAAGGTGATTGAGACAGCGATCAACGAGCTTACAGCGATTACAGGCCAGAAGGCTGTTCCTACTTTGTCGAAGAAGGACATCGCGAGCTTCAAGGTGCGTAAGAAAATGCCTATCGGTGTCCGCGTGACATTGCGCCGCGAGCGCATGTACGAGTTCTTGGAGCGTCTTGTACGCATCGCACTTCCTCGTATCCGTGACTTCAAGGGAATCGAGAGCAAGCTCGATGGCCGTGGCAACTATACGCTCGGCATCACAGAGCAGATTATCTTCCCGGAGATCAACATCGACACAATCTCAAAGCTTGTAGGTATGAACATCACATTCGTGACTACCGCCAAGACCGATGAGGAAGGTTTCGCATTGTTGAAAGAATTTGGTTTACCATTTAAACGCTAAAAACAGATATGGCAAAAGAATCAATGAAAGCGCGCGAGGTTAAGCGTGCGAAACTCGTAGCCAAATATGCAGCAAAGCGTGCGGCGTTGAAGAAGATTGTAAACACCGGCGAACCAGCCGAGGCTTTTGAGGCAGCTCAAAAGCTTCAGGCTTTGCCAAAGAACTCCAACCCGATCCGTATGCACAACCGTTGCAGCCTGACAGGACGTCCAAAGGGCTATATCCGTCAGTTCGGCATTTCGAGAATCCAGTTCCGTGAAATGGCGTCTGCAGGATTGATCCCGGGCGTTAAGAAAGCAAGCTGGTAAACGAGTAAAAACAGAAAGAGTATTAAATATTGTCCGGAAACTCCGGATCAATTTAAACCAAAATAATATGACTGATCCAATAGCAGATTATTTGACAAGATTGAGGAATGCAATCAAGGCACAGCACAGAGTTGTAGAGGTGCCTGCCTCAAACTTGAAGAAAGAGATTACAAAGATTCTCTTCGAGAAGGGCTATATCTTGAACTACAAGTTTGTAGAGGGAGAGGTAGCCGGTGGTACTATCAAGATAGCCTTGAAGTATGATCCAGTAGACAAGGTAAATGCCATCAAGTGCTTGAAGCGCGTCAGCCGTCCTGGTCTTCGTCAGTATACAGGCTACAAAGATATGCCGAGAGTGTTGAACGGACTTGGAATCGCAATCATCTCTACGTCGAAAGGCATCATGACCAACAAGGAAGCCTTGGCGCAGAAAGTGGGTGGCGAAGTTCTATGTTATATCTATTAATAAGGAGGAATTGCAATGTCAAGAATAGGTAAAGCTCCGGTAGTGCTCCCAGCAGGAGTGACTGCAAAGGTAGAGAATAATGTAGTGACAGTTAAGGGTCCTAAGGGCGAGTTGCGCCAGGAGTTCCACTCAGACCTTACTGTAAAGGTAGAAGAGAATCATATTGTAGTTACCCGTCCGAGCGACGACATCGAGCACCGTTCACACCACGGTCTTGTACGCGCGTTGATCCACAACATGGTTGTCGGAGTATCGGAAGGCTACAAGAAAGAAATGGAGTTGGTAGGTGTAGGTTACCGTGCGGCAGCGCAGGGTCAGGTGCTTGAGCTTTCGCTTGGCTACTCACACGCCATCTATTTCAAGCTTCCGGCAGAGATCAAGGTCGATGCCAAGACAGAGAGAAACAAGAATCCGTTGATTACTCTTGAGTCGTGCGACAAGCAGCTTCTTGGCCAGGTATGCGCCAAGATCCGCAGCCTCCGCAAGCCTGAGCCTTACAAGGGTAAGGGTATCAAGTTCGTTGGTGAGATCATCCGTCGCAAGTCGGGTAAATCGGCAAGTGCTAAATAATAAAGGAAGACGATTATGGTAACGAAACAGGAAAGAAGAAATAAAATCAAGACACGCATCCGTGGCAAAGTTTCGGGCACAGCCGAGCGTCCTCGTATGACAGTGTTCAGAAGCAACAAGCAGATTTATGTACAGCTTGTAGACGACAGCGAAGGCAAGACACTTGCCAGCGCATCGTCGAAGGGAATCGAGGAAGGAACTAAGACCGAGGTGGCAGCAAAGGTAGGCCAGGCAATCGCTGAGAAGGCATTGGCAGCCGGCATCACTGAGGTTGTATTCGACCGCAACGGTTATTTGTTCCATGGTAGAGTTAAATCATTGGCTGACGCTGCACGCAACGGAGGACTTAAATTTTAAAGAACATGGCAAAGAGAAACAACAGAGTAAAATCAACGAACGATATCGAATTGAAGGACCGTCTGGTTGCCATCAACCGTGTCACTAAGGTGACAAAGGGTGGACGTGCATTCAGCTTCTCTGCAATTGTAGTTGTCGGCAACGAGAACGGCATTGTAGGCTGGGGTCTTGGTAAGGCGAACGAGGTGACAGCCGCCATCGCCAAAGGCGTGGAGGCAGCAAAGAAGAACCTTATCCGCGTACCGGTTCACAAAGGCACAATTCCACACGAGCAGGCAGCCAAATTCGGAGGCTCGCGCGTAATCCTTAAGCCGGCATCTCAGGGTACCGGTGTGAAGGCCGGTGGTGCAATGCGTGCCGTATTGGAGAGTGTAGGCATCACAGACGTGCTTTGCAAGTCAAAGGGCAGCTCTAACCCACACAACTTGGTTAAGGCAACTTTCGGCGCACTCGACGAGATGCGCAGCCCGATGACAGTGGCTCAAAACCGTGGAGTGTCGTTGGATGTAGTGTTTAATGGTTAAAAAATGAATGTTCATGGCAACTATTAAGATTAAGCAAACAAAGAGCAGAATCAACTGCCCTGCTGTGCAAAAGAGAACACTCGACGCACTTGGATTGAGAAAAATGAATCAAGAGGTTGAGAAGGAAGCGACTCCTCAAATCTTGGGTATGGTTAAACGAGTTCGTCACCTTGTAGAAGTAACGAACGCTTAAACACAATAAAAGACTATGGATTTAAGTAATTTGCAACCGGCTGTAGGCTCGACATCTTCACGCAGAAGAATCGGCCGTGGACCGGGTTCAGGAATGGGTGGTACTTCTACACGTGGACACAAGGGTGCCAAGCAGCGTTCGGGCTACTCTCGCAAGATTGGTTTCGAGGGCGGTCAGATGCCGTTACAGCGCCGTGTGCCTAAATTCGGATTCAAGAATATTAACCGTGTAGAGTACAAGGCAATCAACGTAGACGTGCTTGAGAAGTTGGCGACAGCCAAGAATCTTACGAAAGTAACGGTTGACGATTTGGTGGCAGCAGGATTCATCAATGGCAAGCAGAAGGTGAAAATCCTGGGCAACGGAGCGTTGACAGTGAAATTGGAAGTTGTGGCTCACGCATTCTCGAAGAAGGCGGAAGAGTTGATTGTAGCCGCTGGTGGCTCTATCGAAAAATTGTAAAAGATGAGATTAGTTGATACCATAAAAAATATTTGGAAGATAGAAGATTTGCGCAAGCGTCTTGTCGTGACTTTTCTATTGATATTGGTATACCGGGTGGGCTGCTATGTAGTCCTTCCGGGTATCGATCCGAATCAGCTGGCTGCGATGAAGAGTTTCACCAGCGGTGGCTTGATGCAGTTGCTCGACATGTTCTCGGGCGGTGCGTTCAGCCAGGCATCGATATTCGCTTTGGGTATCATGCCTTATATCACGGCGTCGATTGTGATACAACTGTTGGGCATGGTTCTTCCTCAGTTCCAGAAGTTGCAGCGTGAGGGCGAGAGCGGACACATGAAGATCAATCAGTACACCCGTTATCTTACGGTGCTGATTCTCCTTCTTCAGGCTCCTGCTTATCTGTTCAACCTTGAATATCAGGTTAACTCCGCAGCTCACGGCACGATGGCCTTGACATGGCTTGACAAGACCTATATGACTGTGATTCTGGCGGCCGGCAGTATGTTTATCATGTGGCTCGGCGAGCGCATCACAGACAAGGGTGTTGGCAACGGTATATCGTTTATCATCCTTATCGGTATCATCGCGCGTCTGCCGGGGGCATTCATCGAGGAGTTCATGGGCCGCATCTCGTCGGCACAGGGCGGCTTGGTGATGCTTGTAATCGAAATCGTGCTTTTGTTTGCAGTGATTCTCGGCGCAGTCCTTTTGGTGCAGGGCACACGCAAGGTGCCAGTGCAGTATGCGAAGAGAATTGTCGGCAACAAGCAGTATGGCGGTGCGCGCCAGTATATCCCATTGAAGGTTAACGCAGCGGGTGTGATGCCTATCATTTTCGCACAGGCAATCATGTTTATCCCGTTGACATTGGCAGGCTTCGGCTCGCGTGGCGAGGCAAGCTCGATTGTCAAGGCATTGACCAACATGGAGGGTTTCTGGTATAATTTCATTTACTTCTTGATGATTGTGGCGTTTACATATTTCTACACGGCCATCACCGTGCGTCCGACACAGATGTCGGAGGATATGAAGCGCAACAACGGATTTATTCCGGGAGTTAAGCCGGGCAAGAAAACGGCCGACTATCTCGACTCTATCATGTCGAGAATCACCCTTCCGGGATCAATCTTCTTGGGTATTGTTGCGATCATGCCGGCGTTCGCAAGAATCTGCGGTGTGACACACAGTTTTGCACAGTTCTTTGGAGGAACATCGTTGCTGATTATGGTGGGTGTCGTTCTCGACACGCTTCAGCAGATTGAAAGTCATCTGTTGATGCACCATTATGACGGACTGATGAAATCCGGAAAATTAAAAGGCCGTACCACAGGTTCGGGTTATTAATTTGGGTCCAGGATGATTTATCTGAAGACAGATGAAGAAATAGAGTTGATGCGTGTGAGTAATCTCCTCGTGGGAAAGACACTCGGCGAATTGTCGAAGTGGATTGCTCCGGGGATTACCACGCTGAAACTTGACAAGATAGCGGAAGAGTTCATTAGAGACAATGGAGGCGTTCCGGGATTTCTCGGGTATGCGGGTTATCCCAACACACTTTGTGTTTCGGTCAACGAGACGGTTGTGCATGGGATTCCGTCGAGCGCCACGTTGCGGGAGGGCGACATAGTGTCGATTGACTGCGGAGCCGTCGTTGACGGCTACAATGGCGACTCGGCATATACATTTGCAGTCGGCGAGGTGGAACCGCGTGTGCGGGAACTGCTGACGACTACGAAGGAAGCTCTTTACCTCGGCATCGCTCAGGCGGTGGAAGGCAACCGCATCGGGCATATCGGCAATGCCGTGCAGGAGCACTGTGAGAAGCGCGGCTTCTCGGTGGTGCGCGAGATGACCGGGCATGGAATCGGGCGCAAGCTCCATGAGGAGCCGGCGGTCCCCAACTATGGACGCCGCGGTGTCGGACCGTTGATCAAGGAAGGAATGTGCATAGCCATCGAGCCAATGATCAATATGGGCAGCCGCAACATTGTGATAGAACGTGACGGCTGGACTTGCCGCACCAAGGACCGCAAGCCGTCGGCTCATTTCGAGCATACGGTGGCAATCAGAGGAGGCAAAGCCGAAATCCTTTCTTCATTTGAATTTATTGAGGGTGAGAATCAGCAGTAACAACAACGGATAAACCAAGGAAAATAAGAAATATGTCAAAACAAGCAGCAATAGAGCAAGACGGAGTTATCGTGGAGGCGTTGTCCAACGCAATGTTCAAGGTGGAACTTGAGAACGGCCATCAGATAACCGCCCACATCTCCGGAAAAATGCGTATGCATTACATCAAGATCCTTCCGGGAGACAAAGTCAGGGTAGAGATGTCGCCCTATGACCTTTCGAAGGGAAGAATTGCTTTTAGATACAAATAAAAAAAAGAAATACAATGAAAGTTAGAGCATCAGTAAAGAAGCGCACGGCTGACAGCAAAATTGTCAGAAGAAAAGGTCGCGTGTACGTAATCAACAAGAAAAATCCAAAATTAAAACAACGTCAAGGATAATTTTATTATTTTTGCAAAAAAAATATAATAGTATATGGCAGTACGTATTGTAGGTGTAGACTTGCCCCAAAATAAGAGAGGAGAAATAGCCCTTACATATATCTTCGGCATCGGCCGCAGCTCAGCCAACAAGATTCTGGCAGCAGCTGGCGTTGACAAGGATATCAAGGTGCAGGATTGGACCGACGCTCAGGCAGCAGCCGTGCGTGAGGCTATCGGAGCAGGCTACAAAGTAGAAGGTGATCTCCGCAGCGAGATTCAGTTGAACATCAAGCGTTTGATGGATATCGGTTGCTATCGTGGCATCCGTCACCGTAACGGTCTTCCAGTGCGTGGACAGAGCACAAAGAACAATGCCCGCACACGCAAGGGACGCAAGAAGACAGTCGCTAACAAGAAAAAAGCTACTAAATAAAATTAAAGTATGGCAAAAAAAACAGTCGCAGCAAAGAAGAGAAATGTTAAGATCGACGGAGTCGGTCAGTTGCATGTACACTCATCTTTCAACAACATCATTGTGTGCTTAGCAAACAGTGAGGGACAAGTAATCTCATGGTCGAGCGCCGGCAAGATGGGATTCAGAGGATCGAAAAAGAACACACCGTATGCAGCCCAGATGGCAGCACAGGATTGCGCTAAGGTTGCTTACGATCTTGGATTGCGCAAGGTTAAGGCCTACGTGAAGGGACCGGGTAACGGACGTGAGTCGGCTATCCGTACGGTACACGGAGCAGGAATCGAGGTGACAGAGATCATCGATGTTACACCGCTTCCACACAATGGATGCCGTCCTCCAAAAAGAAGAAGAGTATAATCTCTGAATAAACAAAACTAAGGATCCAGCCGATGTGAAATAGATTGCACCAACAACCACCTCTCTGCAATCGCGGCTGCACTAAGCGGATTCGATAAAAACTTTAATTTTTAAAAGAATAAAAAATGGCAAGATATACCGGACCAAAAAGTAAAATTGCAAGAAAATTCGGCGAACCCATTTTCGGTGAGGACAAAGTTCTCTCAAAGAAGAACTATGCTCCTGGTCAGCACGGTGCCAACAAGAGAAGAAAAACTTCAGAGTATGGCAAGCAGTTGCTCGAAAAACAGAAAGCCAAATATACTTACGGTGTTTTGGAAAAACAATTCCGTAACTTGTTCGCCAAAGCAGAGCGTACCAAGGGTATTACGGGTGAGGTATTGCTGCAGTTGCTCGAGGCACGCCTCGACAATGTAGTTTACCGTTTGGGCATCGCTCCGACACGTGCGGCAGCGCGCCAGTTGGTTTCTCACCGTCACATCACAGTGAACGGCTCAGTGCTCAATATCCCTTCTTACAGCGTAAAGGCAGGCGACGTTGTTGCAGTGCGTGAGAAATCAAAGTCATTGGAGAACATCGCTGACGCGTTGGCAGGCTTCAACCACAGCAAATACCCATGGCTTGAGTGGGATGAGAGCATCAAGGGAGGCAAATTGCTTCACTTGCCACAGCGTGAAGACATTCCGGAGAACATTAGAGAACAGGCTATCGTCGAGTTGTATTCTAAACAGTAAAATTGTAAATATCCATGGCTATTTTAGCATTTCAGAAACCTGATAAAGTATTAATGCTCGAGGCAGACAACCGTTTCGGAAAGTTTGAGTTCCGTCCGTTGGAGCCGGGTTACGGAGTAACCGTCGGCAATGCCTTGCGAAGAATATTGCTTTCTTCGCTCGAGGGTTATGCTATCTCGTCTATCCGTATAGACGGAGTGAAACACGAGTTTGCAACTATTCCTGGTGTTATAGAGGATGTTACCAACATCATCTTGAACCTCAAGAAAGTTCGCTTCAAACACCTCGTGGAGACAGATGAGCCGACCGCGGGCAAAATCAACGTATCGGGCAAAGAAGTCTTGACAGCCGGTGATTTGGGCAAGGAGCTGAGCGGGTTTGAGGTGTTGAACCCTGACTTGGTGATTTGCCATTTAGATCCAACTGTGGCTTCGTTCACGATGGACTTTACAATCAATAAGGGTCGCGGCTATGTACCAGCCGACGAGAATGTCCAACCGACAGACGCTGTCGACGTGATAGCCATCGACTCTATCTATACTCCGATTGTCAACGTGAAGTATGCGGTAGAGAACTATCGTGTAGAGCAAAAGACTGACTACGAGAAATTGGTTCTTGAGATTTCTACTGACGGATCTATCCATCCGAAGGAGGCATTGAAAGAGGCAGCCAAGATTCTGATCCATCACTTTATGCTGTTCTCTGACGAGAAAATCGCGTTGGAGACAACAGAAACTGACGGCAAAGAGGAATTCGACGAGGAGGTGCTCCACATGCGCCAGCTCTTGAAGTCCAAACTTACCGATATGGATCTTTCTGTCCGTGCGCTCAACTGCTTGAAGAGCGCGGAGGTGGAGACTCTCGGCGAACTCGTTCAGTTCAACAAGACAGATTTGTTGAAATTCCGCAACTTCGGTAAGAAGTCGCTTACGGAACTTGACGAACTGTTGGCAAGCTTGAACCTTTCGTTTGGAATGGATATTTCAAAGTATAAATTAGATAAAGAATAATTACAATGAGACATAATAAGAAAATCAACCACTTAAGCCGTAAGAAAGCGCACTTGGACGCAACATTGGCGAATATGACCATTTCGCTGATCATGCACAAGCGCATTTTCACCACTTTGGCCAAGGCTAAGGCTTTGCGCATCTATGCAGAGCCTATCATCAACCGCGCTAAGGACGACACTACGAACTCTCGCCGTGTTGTGTTCAGCTACTTGCAGAACAAGAATGCAGTGACTGAGCTGTTCCAGGAAATCGCTAAGAAAATTGCAGACCGTCCAGGTGGCTACACTCGTATCATCAAGACTGGCAACCGCCTTGGTGACAACGCTAAGACTTGCTTTATCGAACTCGTTGACTACAATGAGAACATGCTTAAAACAGCAGGCAAGAAGAAAACTACCCGTACACGCCGCTCTCGCAAGGCTGCCGCTGAGGCTCCTGCTGCTGAGGCTCCTGCAACTGAAGCTCCTGCTACAGAAGAAAAGGCTGCAGAATAATCGAGTATTTTCAGATACTATTATAGGGCGAGACAACACGCAAAGTGTTGTCTCGTTTTTTTGTTTTGTAGCCATCCGGAATCGACCGCCGTCAACGGTCAGTTTGCAGCCCAAAAAGCTCCGCGACGAAATGCGCCTCGGTGGATGCCTCTGCAACCGCCGAAGAGCGGTTGTATAAATAATTTGCAAGGTGATTGCGATTGTGAGGGAGTTATTGGATTTGCAAACTGGCCATGAGTCGACATCTACAACCGCTCTTCGGCGGTTTTCCGCATGGCAAAGTGCGTTGTTTATGGGGAAGTGGCGTGCCTCCGGCACGCAGTTGAGAGGGAGATGCGCTGAGTCCCGGCACGCTGCCGCTTCGCTCCGCGTACCGGGTTACGTGAGGGAGTCGTCGCTCCGCGACGAAATGCGCCTCTCTGGATGCCTCTACAACCGCTCTTCGGCGGTTTCCCTCGGCGTCACTTGCGAAGCTTTTTCCTGAACAAAAAAAGCTGCCCGATTCTCTAATCGCAGCAGCCCAATGTACAAATTATTCATTGGTGCTTCCATGGCATTTCAAACTAAAGGACAAACAAATAGAAACGCTGTAAACATCGATGTTTACAGTCACAAAATTAGGGAATAAATCATAATTTGCAAATAAAGGATGCCGAATTTGTAAGTTTAATCTACGAAACGGCGAGTTTTGCCGTTGAGTCATGAATCTGTCCGTGTGTTGATATTTTTTGGTAAAAACAGGCGGTATAAAATGTGTCTTATTGCGGGAAAATTCGTATATTTGTACGTTTAAAGGCTAATTGAAAAGAGAATGACTGAAAACAAAGAAAACTATAGTGCCAGCAATATCCAAGTGCTTGAGGGCTTGGAGGCTGTGCGCAAACGTCCGGCCATGTATATTGGCGATACGGGACCAAAAGGACTGCATCATTTGGTTTATGAGGTTGTTGACAACTCCATTGACGAGGCTCTTGCCGGGTATGCCACTCATATAGAGGTGGTCATTGGCGAGGACAACTCTATTACGGTTGTTGACAACGGTCGTGGTATCCCAGTCGACAAGCATGAGAAGCTGCACAAGTCGGCACTCGAGGTTGTTCTGACGGTGCTTCATGCCGGAGGTAAGTTTGATAAAGGCTCGTATAAGGTTTCCGGTGGTCTGCACGGAGTCGGCGTTTCGTGTGTCAACGCGTTGTCGTCATATCTGCGTGCCGAAGTGCGCCGCAACGGGCATGTCTATATGCAGGAATACGCTTACGGACATCCGAAGGCACCGGTTGCGATAGTTGGCGACACGGAAGAGACGGGAACGAAGGTGCTTTTCAAGCCAGACCCAAGCATATTCCAGGAAACGACAGTATATAATTATGACACACTCGCCAACCGTCTGCGCGACCTTGCGTTCCTTAACCAAGGCATTCATCTGACGCTTACTGATATGCGTGAGAAAGACGAGAATGGCAATCCAAAGAGCGAGGTGTTCTACTCAACGGAGGGCTTGAAGGAGTTTGTCCGCTATATCGACCAGTCGAAGGAGCATCTTATAGACGACATCATTTATATCAACACCGAGCGCCAGGGCATCCCTGTGGAGGTGGCGTTTACTTACAATACAGCGTTCAACGAGAATATATATTCGTTTGTCAACAATATCGACACCATCGAGGGCGGTACGCACCTTACGGGTTTCCGCCGCGGATTGACGTCGACGTTGAAGAAATATGCCGACGACTCCAAGATTCTTGAGAAGGAGAAGGTGACAGTCGATCCTGCCGATTTCCGTGAAGGATTGACAGCGGTTATTTCGGTAAAAGTGCTGGAGCCGCAGTTCGAGGGTCAGACAAAGACAAAACTCGGCAACAACGAGGTTATCGGAGCCGTTCAGACGGCAGTCAGCGAGGCGTTGGGCATATATCTTGAGGAGCATCCGAAGCAAGCCCGCACCATCGTGGAGAAGGTGGCGCTTGCAGCCCGTGCGCGTCAGGCAGCCTACAAGGCCCGTGTGAGCATCCAGCGCAAGTCGCCTCTTGGCGGTGGCGGATTGCCTGGCAAATTGGCCGACTGTGAGTCGAACACGGCAGAGGATTGCGAATTGTTTATCGTCGAGGGAGACTCTGCAGGCGGTTCGGCAAAGATGGGCCGTGACCGTGTGCATCAAGCCATCCTTCCGCTGCGCGGTAAGATTCTTAACGTTGAAAAGGCGATGGAGCATAAGATTTTCGACAATCAGGAAATCACCAACATTTTCCGTGCGCTTGGCGTGACCATCGGAACAGAAGAAGACCCGAAGGCACCAAACATCAGCAAGTTGCGCTATCATAAGATTATCATCATGACCGATGCCGATGTCGACGGTGCGCACATTGCCACGTTGTTGATGACGCTGTTCTTCCGCCGTATGCGTCCGATTATCGAAAATGGTTATCTCTATCTTGCCACACCGCCGTTGTATAAGTGTACAAAGGGCAAGACCGAGCGTTATTGCTGGACCGATGACCAGCTGCGCAGCTTCATTCAGGAGTTTGGCCGTGGCGATGAGAAATCGGTGAATGTGCAGCGTTACAAAGGTCTTGGTGAGATGATGGCAGAACAGCTTTGGGAAACGACAATGGATCCTGAAAACCGTTGGCTCAAGCAGGTAAACATCAGCGATGCCGCTGCCTGCGACCGTATATTCTCGATGCTTATGGGCGAGGACGTGGCTCCGCGCCGTGAGTTTATCGAAAAAAATGCCACTTACGCCAATATCGACGCATAGCGTTGTCAAGGCTACATATAAAAATCAGCGCCGCGGACAATCTCCGCGGCGCTGATTTTTTGTTGACTGAGGCTAAAGCGTGACAGAGTCGAGGTCGTCGGGCACGACGATGTGTCCGCTGAAATTCAGCGCAGCCTCGGCAGCGTAAGCCTTTTGTCTCGATGGCAGCGAGTCGTCTTCAGTGTGGTATATGATCAGGTTGCGCGCATGCAGCGTCGCGGCGGTTTTTCCGGCGTCGAGCGCCGTGCTGTGGTGCTTTTCGTAGGGTTTATACCTTTCCGCCTCGCTGTGCAGGCAGAACGCCTCTGTAAGCAGCCAGTCGGCGTTTTGTGCCACGTCGCGGTTTGCATCGTTCAGCGGCTCGTCACCGAGACACACCACGGTTTTTCCTTCTGGCGTCACCGCACGGAATCCGTATTGCTCCTCTTTAGTGGAGTGGAGGCTGAAAAACGTTATGTCCATACCGGCAATCTTCCGCTGGCAACCATCGGTCAGCACGTCGATAACGATGCGTTTCTGAAATATGTCGAAGTCTTTTTGGGAGAACGTCAGCCGGCATATCTCCGTCAGCACGTTGATTACGCGTTTGTGCCCGTAGATGTGCAGCGCGCCGTCGTAAGCCTGTTTCTTTACCGCGTTGACCACAGCGCGTGCCACCCATACGGCACCAATGACGTGGTCGGTGTGCGCATGAGTCAGAAACAGGTGGCCGACGTCGGCAATCGCCACGCCCGCCTTTTCAAGTTGTGCCAGGATGCCGTTGCCTCCACCGGCGTCGACCATCAGCCGCGACACACCGCAGTCGATGATGAAGCACGTGTTGTAGCATCGCGTTACGAAGGCGCTTCCCGTGCCGAGTATGGTAATCCTCTCTGCCATCAGGTTGTTATTTCTTCTGTTTGCAGCAGTGCTTTCTCACGTTGCGGCATGTAGTGTCGGCTTGCATGCGCGTCTTGCGGCAGGCGGTGTCGGCCTGCACACATGTTTTTTTGCAGGCAGTGTCGGTCAGCTCTCTCGCTTTGCAGCAAGTTTTTTGTGAGCGTTGGCAGCACAATTCGGTTTTCTGCTTGCAGCAAGATTTCTGTTTTCCGCATTTCTGTTGCGCGGCGATTATTCCCGCGCCCGCCAATGCTATGGCGGCAATGATTACAAATTTCTTCATAACAGTCTATTTTAATTTTGTCGGTTTGGCAAGTTCAATCACTTCGAGATCCTTTATCGTTCCGCAGTCCACATACAGGCGAATCAGTGTGCGCACCGCCTGCCAGCCGTAGACTCCCGCAGCTCCAGGGTTGATGTGCAGCAGCCCGAGTTGGCGGTCGTAGATCACTTTCAGAATATGGCTGTGTCCGTCAACGAAGATTTGCGGACGCTTCACCTCGAGTTTGAATTTCACCCCAGGTGCGTATTTTCCGGGATATCCGCCGATGTGGGTCATCGCCACGCGCACTCCGTCGGTTTCCCAGTCGCGCCAAGTGCCGAGAGTGCGTCGCATCGGTTGCCCGTCGATGTTTCCAGCCACAGCCCTCACCGGAGCGATGGCGTTCAGACGCTCGAGCACCTCGTCGGTTCCTATGTCGCCGGCATGCCAAATTTCGTCGCATCCTGCGAAATGCGTAGCGTAGCGGTCGTCCCAATATCCGTGGGTGTCGGAAAGTATGCCAATTTTCTTCATTACTCAAAAATACAATAAAAAATGGAGAAAAATATGTTTTTAAACACTATTATAGAAAATGAAATAAAAAGTTTACATCTTTTTATTTAAAAAGTCTTGCGCGTATCAAAATCAAGTGTTATATTTAAGGTGTGAAAGGAAAAGTCAAGGCGACTTTTCAGTTCTCCCAATCTTGATTCTTTGGATCAGGTGCCGTGGAAATAAGAATTTATTACCTGAAGAAAAACCGCTTTTTTCAAAATATATATGTTTTTATAGATTGTAGATTTATAGATGGCCACTGTTGTGAAACAACGGCCATTTTTTTATGCCTTGTCGTAAGTGCTGGCATAAAAATAACACAACCGGATTTCTTCCCAGAGACCCGGCTGCGTATAAGCTATGCTTCCATAGCTTCCCAAACAAATATATTTTCGATGTATTTTCTGGGACAAAGATAATACTTTTATTTAGTATTCAGTTGTAAAAAAGTGCTTTTAGATTTAATTTACAAATTTACACATCTGTATAGATGTCTTAGTTCGCTGATTAATAACTGATAATGGTGCAAAAATAAAGTCTGTGCTAAAAAACGATGATATAGACTAAATGTTAAACATTTTAGTATATTCTCATTTCACAACAACCTTTTTCCCATTGGCGATATAGAAACCTGCAGGGAGTGCGATAGTCATTTCGTCAGTCACAATTCGTTTCGCCACGATTTGTCCGGCAACGTTGTAGACGGCAACAGTGGTTGGAGAGGCAACGCTCACCTTTACGGCTCCGCTGACAGCCCAAATGCGGGCATCATCGGCAGTTTCGGTTGTAGAAATGCCACCAAAAACGTCTTTGAGGTTGATTGACATCACCGTTGCGGTGAAATCCTTCTGGTTTGTGTAGTCATACACGTTTCCGAGCACGTTGATGCCCTTTCCTTTGGCGCGTACACCGGCGAGTAGAGAGCTGTTGACAAACTTGGCGTAGAAAGTGGTCGGATATCCCGCGCTTGCAGGCTCGTTGGTTGTTGCGATTACGTTTTCGTTGGCATTCTCACCGTCGAATTCAAACAACGAAGAGCCCTGCTCGTCGGCGTTGGCGATGTTGTATCCGAAAGCATAGATTTTGTTGCCTTTGATGGTTGCGCTGTAGAGGCCAGAGATGCCCTCGCTTACGCACACACCTTTTGACAGCGCACCGTCGGCAATGCTGAAGCCAATCACCATACCCTCAAGCTTTGTGCCCGACGACATTGTGACAGCATCTGTCGCACCGGCAGCCTTGTATCCGCCTTTCACAAGTCCGGAAACCAATACAAAACCCTCGCTCACGTCGATACCTTTTACTTGCGAAGTGTGCTTACCGTCGGAAGCGGCTACAGAGTTTGCGATGCTTGCCCAGACAGGGACAAGGTCGGTTGAGAACGCGGCGGCAAACACATCGTCGAATGTGGTCGGGGCAAGCGTGATGTCGGCAAAAGCGATAGTGTTGCCTTCCGCTTTCGCTTTCACGCGTCCGGCAACAAAGATTTTACCGTCGGCAAAAGTCACAGCGTCGATATAGTCCTCAGCGTCGGTGCCTGAGATGTCGAAACTCTTCACGAAGTTTCCGGCATTGTCAAGTTTTACGAGATAGAGCGACTTGGCAGAGCGTGCAGCCACGGTGTTTTCTCCAAAAGAGAGCGTTTTTGCATGCTGTCCGCCGATGTAGATGTTGTCGGTGTTGTCGACAGCGATTTTCGCAGTCAAAGAGCTTGCGTCGTCGGCAGCGAAATGCTTGAACCAGTCGAGGTGGCCGTCGGCAGAAATTTTAAGCACGACAATGTCGTAGACCGCGCTTCCGGCAAAAGCCTTTTCTATGGTCGTTGTGTGGTTGTCGGCGTCAACGATGTCAAGAATTGAGTTGGCAGGAATGTCGGTGGCTTCTTTTGCGTTGAATGCAGTGAAACTTGTCACGGCAGCCACGACCACACCGCCGTCAGAAGTGGTGGCGGCAGAAGCGTTTGCCACGCGACCCTGTTTTGAATAAACGTGCCAAGCGGCTGTTCCGTCGGCGTTCACTTTGGTGAGAAGTAGGTTGTCGTTGCCCGAAGTAGCTTTGTTGGGCGCGCCGAACGCCACCTTCTCCTGGCTGCCGAAGTTGACGAAATTCAGCGAGTTGTCGTTGCCTTTCGACACGAATTTCGACACGAGGAAAGTGTTGTTGTCACTTGCCGCCACGGCTTCAGGCGTGCTGATTCCGTTGTTTGCGTTGATTGGAGTCACCCAGTTTGCAGTTGCAGCGACTCCCTGTGCGCCTGCAGGCATAGCCGAGGCTGCGAGAATCATTGAAAAAAGTAAGTTTTTGTTCATATAAATAATTTTTTAATGTTAGAAAACGAGTCCAATGGTCGCCGCGTAATTTGAGGCGTTGACCGAGCCGGCATATCGGAATCCGGACCATGTCAGGCGACAGAAGATGCCGAAGCGATGGTTTGCCGCGAAGTCGGCTTGTGCGGCGGCGTGGTATGTGCAGTCGTTGTTTGCCATCAGTAGGTATTGCCGTTTGGCAGATGTGTTGAGCGCCGACGTTTCGGTTTCCGGCATTGTCAGTTTTGAAGACGTGCGGATGCGTGCGGATGCTCCGGCTTCGGCAGACAGCACACACCGATTGGCGTGCCAAGCCACCGCCGCATCGGCGCCGGCGATGGCGGCATTGCCTTCCATCAGGCGTTCCGGCTCGGTATACCGCCATCTGTCGGAGGCATATCCTCCAGTGGCACGTGCTTGTATGCGCACATTGTCGAGAGTATGCTCGTAGGCAAGGCACAACGAGCCCTCGGTGGTCGACCTGCGGAACATCGTTAGCGAAGCGATTTCCGGATATATGTTGTTTTCTGCCTCGCCAAAGATATTCTCATTTCCGTCGCGTTGTGTGCGGGTGATTTCAGCCTCCACAGCAAACGTATTTGTCGCGGCAAAACGTGTCAGGATGTGGGCGGCGGCATTGAAGCGGTGCTCGTCGACCGACGCCATCGGGAGTTCGTTGAGCGACGATATGATTTTGTCGAATCCGAAATAATCATAAGCCACGTGTATGCCGGCATCGGTGATTTTTCCTAAAGCCGAAGCCGCGTCGGCTTGGATGCCGAAATTTCTGCCGTTGTAGTATGTGTTGGTGTTCGAGCCGCGGAAACGGAAATAGTCGGTTCCGAGGCCAGTGGCATGGTAGACCGTAGGCTGAAACGTCTCGTTGTAGAATTTCACCACGTTTGTCTGTTTGTATTTTCCCGCTTTCAGCGCCACTCCGAGCCACCGCCACCGCATTCCGGCGGCGAAATCGAGGTCGCTTGTCAGGTTTCGCGGACGGGGGTCGACGGTGCGGTAGGCAAGAAGAGCGTTGTAGCCGGCAAAGGCACCGAGCGTCACGCCGCCTTTCAATGTGTGCGCAAAGCCACCGCTGAATCGGTAGTTCTCCTCGTGGAGGTCGCCGCCGACAAGGTCGGCAGTGACATAAGGATATACCGTCTGATAGTCAGACGACTCGTTCAACATCACGTTGCGCCGCTGACCGAAATCGTATCCAGCCTCGCCCCAGATGTCGTTGCTTCCTTTCTTCACATAAGCTTTCGCCTCTATTCCCGCGCGGTTCGATCCGTCGCCCTCCTCAATCAGTCTCGCCTCCTGCTGACTGTCGTATCTCCAAAAAGCATCAATCGTAGTTAGAGAAGAAGCAAACCGGTCTTTCATCAGCGCCGGATTACCGTAACGCCAAGTCGCCACGTTGGTTTCAAGACTTGAATGGCAGAGGCGTCGCGTCAGCACGTCGGTTTTCTGTTGCGCCGCGACTGATGCCGAAGCCAGAATGATTGATATGTATATAAGTCGTTTCATTCGCAATGTCATTTTATTATCTGCACACCGTCGTAGGTTATTGTCGAAGCCTTCTCACCGCTGGCATTTACTGCCGACTGCTGCACCTCGATTATTGAAGGCGTGCAGGCGGGGTTGAAGTCGAGCGAAGAATTGTTGGAGTCTTTCAGCACTCTGCGCCCGTCGGCTGTCAGATACAGCATTTTCCGGCGCACGCTTTTGAAGAATCGGTCGCTGTCGGAGCTCATCCGTCCGCACCAAGTCCAACCGGCGTCGATTGCCGCCGGCAGCACGTTCCATTTGCGGTCTGACTCCACGCTGCAGTTCACGCCGTCAACAATCCATTGATTCGGAATCTTGAATCCGTCGCCGCTCATGGGGAAAGTGCCCGACGGGAGGTACAGCGTATAATTGTAGGTGTAGTAATAGTCGGTCAGAAACTCCTGTTTGCTGACAGGGATGCGTGCAAGAGCAAACGACGTGAATCCCTGGTTGTGGAGAATGAAAATGCTCTTCGTGTCGCAATACCATTTGTCCATATTTGGCACCTCGGGATTGTCGATGTCTGTTTGGCTCGGCACGGTTGATTCGTCATACCATTCGAAGTCGGCGTCTGACAGGTTGAATGAGTTTTCGTTCGACACGCGATGGTCGATAGCTGTGTCGCAGATGGTGAGCGACTGCCCTGGCAGCACGGGATGGTCGGTGCCGCTGCCCGGAATCACATAGACGGCGTGCACCGTCATCGCCTGATTCTTGAGGTCGGGCGAGAACTTGTACGACTGGGTGGAGCGGAACTTCGATTCCACAAACGCCAGTCCGTCGGCATACAGCACATGGTCGGTGTTGTTGTAGATTTTGAAATAAGTGTCGCCGATGTAGCTTGAGCCGGATGTGCGCCGAGTGCCTGTGAAGAAGATTTCCTCGAAGATGAAATCATCGTTGTCGGCGACAAGATACACTGGAAGCGACAGCCTGACGCCGTCGGCAGTGGCGCGCACCGCCTCGGCATTGCCCGACAGTCTGCCCTTTACGGTGGCGGCATCGTCACCAGAGCCGTTGGTGTAGGTCACATCGGCTTGATATGAGCATTCGTAGAAGCCCACTGGCAGCGAGATTGCACCTGTGGTGTTGAATGTTGTTGTCTCGCCGGTGGTCAGGTTGCGGAACGAGAGCTGCTCGTTGTCGATTGTCAGGCCGGCAACGTTGGTCTGCAGCACTATTTCCACCGTAGCATTGACGCGCGGCACACTGGCATCGTCGGCGCAGGCCTGCAGCAGCGCAGCCGTTATTGAGATTAATATGTAGAGAAATCGTCGCATAGTGCTAAAAAGTTAAGTTGGCCTCCACTCCGAAATACGGACTCACGTTGCGGCGGATTTTATAGCCGTTGGAGTAGTAGTCGGGGGTGTAGTCGATTATTTTGTTTGCAAACATTGACAGACGCAGGAATTTGCCTATGGTTTTTGTCGCTTTCAGGTTGACGCTCATGGCAAACGGCACGGTGAACTGTCGGAAAGCATCGTCGTTGTATGTCTTTATGAGTCGGCTCAGCACGGGGTCGGCCGCCGAGGCATCGGTGTATTCGTGCAGAGCGCCGTCGGCGGCGTCGAGATATGCTGTAGGACGTCCGTTTTTCGGCATGTCCTGTGTCTTGACAAACCAAGAACATTGCACTGATGTGGCGAAAATCAGTCCCCATTCAGGAATTTGAGTGTCAAACATCAGGTTGGTCGACAGCGTCTCGTTCCAGTCGCCGTCGTTCCAGTCGTACAGTCCAACGTATCGGTCGCTGACGGCTGAACCGTCGACCACGTCGGCAACCGACACAAACATCGGCAGACTGTTGCTGTAGCGCGTCTTGAACCACGCACCGTTGATGTTTACGCGTGTGCGCAGCGGGCGGATGCGTGCCGACGTGAATTGGAACTCAATTCCCTCTTTGTCTATCCTCGTGCCGTTGTCGGCGCGTGTGTATCCGTCAAGTTTGCGCTTGGGGGTGTATGGCAGCCCTTCGAGCGACGGTTTCCCTGTCAGCGAACGGCTGTCGATGGCAGTCTCGTCATAATCGTTGTAGTCGTAGACTCCGTATACAGCCATATACCTGAATCCCGACGACATATTCTCGCGGAAATAGTCGACAGAGATTGTGTTGTCGCCAAACGAAAAGTCCATGCGCAGCTCTTTCTTAATGTTTGAGGCAGGGCGTATGTTGTAGTTTGTCGGGTCCTGAATGTAGCTGCGTACCACAAACCTGCTGTAGTCCTGTGGATGGTTTGGGTCGTAGTAACCCAGTTCGGTGATGTCGTTGTAGTACTTGTCGGGATAGAGATAGTTGAGAGTGGGCATTTTCGACGTCTTGCCCACACCGCCGGCAAAACTCAGTGCAATGCGGTGTCCAGCCCATTCCCATGCGGGCAGCGACCACTTCAGGTTGGCGCGCGGGTCGAGGTAGATGTGGCCCTTCATCGCATACCGGCTGTCGAGTCCGGTAAGGCTGTTTGTGCGCAGACCGGCCTGCAGTTCGATCCTGTGGGATGCAAGTTCTGCCTTGCCGTTGTACTCGATGAACGCCGACACCTGCGACAGGGCAGGGATGTCGCTGAACTTGCGTGGACGCGAGCCCCATCCTGACACAGACAGCGGACGGCTTAGGTCGTAGACCTGACCGCGTCCGAAATTCTTGGCATAGTTCCAGTCGGTACCGGCGAGCAGGTTACTGGTCAGCGCGCCCGTTGTCAGCGCAAAGTTGGCTTTCGCTTTTGCGTAGGCGGTGAAAGGCTTTCCGTCGCTGAGAAACGAAGCCTCATATTCGGAGAATATCAAGGCGGCGTCGTGCACGCCTTCCTCGCTGGTCGTGGGCACAATGCCGTAGCGTTGCGGCGCCACGAGCCGGCGCTGTGTGAGGCGGTCGAACTGCTGCGTTATCAGCGTGTTGATGTCGATGCTTTTAAACAATCCTTTCGCTGCTGGACGCCAGGAGATGTTGTTGGTTATGGCTATTTTGTTGTATGTCGACTTGTATTCGTCAATGCGTCCGTAGTTTATGTCGGGGTCGGACTTGCTGTTGTCAAACGAGCCGGTATAGTCGACGGCGGAGGAGTAGCGCAGTGCGTCGGTGTTGAGCGTAAGTCGCAGCGAGCCGTTGCCGCGTCGGTATTTCTGCAGGTTGTTTGTCGGGTCGGGCTTTGCGTCGAGCATGCCTGCGTCAATGTTGAGGAGTGCGGTGTGGCTCAGCTTGAGTCCTTTTCCCAACGACAATAGTTTGCTGTAGCCGTCGGCCTTGAAACGTGCGGTGAATGGCGTGGAGCGGCGTATCTTGTTGATTTTCACCATTCCGCTTGTGAGGTTTCCATATTCCACCGACGGGATGCCGCGCACCACTTCCACACTTTCCACATCGTCGGTCGAGATGGAACGCATGTCAACACCACGGTTGGTGGTGTTGAGGTTGTTTTCGGTCGACGATGTCGTGGTGGCTGATTGTGTTGACGACAAAGGTGTGTATTGCATATTGGCATCGGTCGACAGGGGGTTGCCGTCGACCACAAACAGCGTTCCGAGGGAGGAGATTGCATAGTTGTTGTTGACCGAAGAGTTGCCTTGCGCGTCCATTGTGCCGGTTTCGCGCAGCCCTATTGTGTTGGCTGTCGACAGGTCGGGGTCTTTCTGCTGTCCTCCGGGCAGCAGTTGCATAAGGTCGCTGAGGCTGGTGGGCTGCAGAAATTCCATTGCCGAGCGGTCTATGCGCGAGGCCGTGACAGCACCTTGCGACTCCTTGGCAGTAACCACCACTTCGTGCAGCTCTGCAGCCATGACGATGGAATCGATGCGCGCCTCCTCTCCGCTTTTTTGCCCAGGTTTCTGCGATTGGGCGGGCAGCCATCCGGCGGCCAATAGTGCCAATGCAGCCAATATGTTGAGCCGTATTAGTTTGTGCATACGTTTAACTTCAATTGTGTACGGTGCAAAATTAGTTTGTGATGCGGGCGATTTCAATCGCAAAAAGTAGGTAATATGCAGATTTTGGGAGCTTTGTCGGTCATCATTTGTTGCGATTCTTGATTTTTTTGGCTGTTTCGGTGCAGTGAAGACTGTCAGGTGGCGTTTACAATACGTAAAAAACAAAAGAAACGATGATATTTAATTCAAAAAGCGGTTGGAAATGGTTGTCGGCGACGTTGTTGCCGGTGCTCGGTTTTGCAGGATGCGGTAATCCCGGCGATAGCCCTGACCTGTATGGCTCGCCGACGAGCGACTATCAATTCAAGGGGCGTGTAACAGATGCCGACGGGAAACCTGTAGAGGGCATAAAAGTGGTGTCGGGCATTGTAGAGGGCGACAGGGTGTTTCATGAAGACTCGGTGTCGACGGATGTCGACGGACACTTCGTCACCAACAGGAAATCAGCCACGTCGATTGAGTGGCAGGTGAGGGACAATATGCGCATACTTACGTTTGAGGATACGAAAAACGGCATTTTTGCCAACGACACCGTGCGTAGCGTGGACATGACCGTGAAGCAGTTGCATAAGGGCGACGGCGCATGGGATAGTGGCAGCTTTGAGGTGACCGTGCCCGATAAAAAATTGAAGCGCCGATGAAGCATCCCAACTCATTGTCGTTGCGCCGCCGCGTGGCTCTTGAACTATGGCGCAAGCGGATGGACATTGCCGTTAAAGAGCATCCTCTAAGACAACTTTTTTGGGAGTGCACGCAGCGTTGCAATCTGCATTGCCGTCATTGCGGCAGCGACTGCAGAGCAGAGGTGGGCGTGGCAGACATGCCGCTTGCCGACTTTACGCGTGTGCTCGACAGTGTTGCCCTCCGCACCGATCCCAATCGGGTGTTTGTCGTTGTCACCGGCGGCGAGCCGTTGATGCGCCATGACATAGCGGAGTGTGGCGCGGCAATTTACGAAAGGGGCTTTCCGTGGGGAATGGTCACCAATGCGTTGGCGCTTACGCCGTTGAAGTTTCAGTCGTTGCTCGATGCCGGCATCCACTCAATGACCGTCAGCCTGGACGGAATCGGCGACGACCACAATTGGATGCGCGGCAATCCCGACAGTTTCCGAATGGTGGACCGCGCCATTGATATGCTTGTGGCGCATCCGGAGGTGAAGTTCGATGTGTTGACATGCGTGAACCGACGCAACTATGGCAACCTTGACGACATAAAGCAGTTTCTTGTAAAAAAAGGAGTGAAGCAATGGCGTGTGGTGGCAGTGTTTCCTGTGGGACGTGCCGCAGCCGACCCGATGATGCGCCTGATGCCCGCCGAATATCGCGGCATCCTCGATTTCATAAAACAGACCCGCAAGGAAGGTGCAATCCACACCAATTACGGCTGTGAGGGATTCATGGGCGATTATGAGGGCGATATCCGTGACTACTTCTTTGGCTGCCAGGCAGGAATAACTACAGGATCGGTGCTTGCCGACGGCTCTGTTTCAGCTTGTGCGAGCATCCGCAGCGATTACCATCAGGGAAACATCTATGAGGACGATTTTATGGACGTGTGGGAGCATCGTTACCATCCTTACCGCGACCGCGAATGGATGCGCAGGGAGGAATGCTCCGAGTGCAAATTTTTCCGCTATTGCCGTGGCGGAGCGATGCATCTGCGTGATTCCGACGGCTCGATGCTGATGTGTCCGCTGCACAGGTTGGGATGACGCGTTTTTTTGAAAAGGGATTTTTAGACGGGGAAGTGTAAACTAATATTAATAAAACATAAATAAATCTGTATACGCGTTACGTTGTATGCGAATTAATGGCTACCTTTGCGTCGCGAAACTCGGCCAGGGTCTATTGTCTTAGATCTGCAAACCTCAGGGTAACAGAGGAAAATAAACATTCTAAAAGCGTGCTGTCTCCATCTCGAAGACAGCACGCTTCCTTTTTATGAAACGCTAATAAAACTTCGTTGTTTAGTTGCGGTTTCCGCCACGGTTTCCACCGCGGTTTCCGCCACGGCGGTCATCACGATGTCCGCCTCCACGGCGGTCGCCGTCGCGACGTGGTGGGCGAGCCGGACGCTCAGGCTCTACGTAGCCTTCCGGCTTCGGAAGCAGAGCGCGCATTGACAAGCGGAACTTGCCTGTTTTCTTGTCGATTTCGATGAGTTTCACTGTCACCTCGTCGCCCTCGTGCAAACCGGTGTCTTCCATCTTTTCGAAACGCTCCCATGCGATTTCAGAGATGTGGAGCAGACCGTCGCGGTTAGGCATGAATTGAACGAATGCACCGAAGTCCATGATTGAAACCACTTTACCTGTGTAGGTCTCACCTTCTTCAGGCTGCGCTACGATGCCCTTGATAAGAGCCATAGCTTTGTCGATTGCGTCCTTGTTTGGAGCGGCAACCTCGATGTTGCCATGGTCGCCTTCTTCCTCGATAGTGACGATTGCACCCGACTGTTCCTGGATGCCTTGGATGATTTTTCCGCCCGGGCCGATGACAGCTCCGATGAATTCCTTCGGAATAACCAATGCCTCGATGCGTGGCACGTGAGGCTTGTAGTCTTCGCGTGGCGCAGGGATTGTTTCGTTGATGATTCCGAGGATGTGCAGACGGCCTTCGCGAGCTTGGTTGAGGGCTTTCTCAAGGATTTCGTAGGAAAGTCCGTCGCACTTGATGTCCATCTGTGTTGCAGTGATACCGTCAGTTGTTCCGGTCACCTTGAAGTCCATGTCGCCGAGGTGGTCCTCGTCGCCGAGAATGTCGGAAAGAATGGCATATTTAGGACTGTCGTAGTCTGTGATAAGACCCATTGCAATACCCGCAACCGGCTTTTTCATCTTCACACCGGCGTCGAGCAGCGACAATGTGCCGGCGCATACTGTTGCCATCGACGATGAGCCGTTTGACTCAAGGATGTCGGAAACGATGCGGCAAGTGTATGGGAAATTGTCAGGGAACATGCGTTTGAGTGCACGGTGGGCAAGGTTGCCGTGACCGATTTCACGACGTCCTACGCCACGTTGTGCCTTTGCTTCTCCTGTTGAGAATGGAGGGAAGTTGTAGTGCAGCAGGAAGCGCTCTTTGCCCTGGTTGAGCACGTCGTCGAGAATCTTCTCGTCGAGTTTTGTGCCGAGGGTACAAGTGGCGAGAGCCTGAGTCTCTCCACGGGTGAACACTGCAGATCCGTGAGGGCCTGGGACGTAGTCAACCTCGCACCAGATAGGACGGATTTCGTCGGTCTTACGGCCGTCGAGACGGATGCCTTCGTCGAGGATGCAGCGGCGCACGGCTTCTTTCTCCACATCGTGGTAGTAGCGGGCCACGAGCGGTGCTTTCTCGTCGCGTTCTTCTTCAGGTATTGTCTCAAGATAGTCTTCCTCGATTTTCTTGAACGACTCGTTGCGCCATTGCTTGTCGGCGCTGCCGGCCTTAGCTACGGCGTATGCTTTTTCGTAGCATTTGTCGTGTACGTCTTTGCGGAGGTCTTCGTCGTTGACCTCATGGCAGTATTCGCGTTTCACGGCGCCTACTTCCTTGGCGAGCTCCATCTGTACGAGGCATTGAGCCTTGATTGCTTCGTGAGCGGCTTTGAGTGCCTCAAGAAGTTCGAGTTCTGAAACTTCGTTCATCTCGCCTTCCACCATCATGATGTTGTCGTAGGTTGCGCCAACCATCAGCTCGATGTCGGCACGCTCAACCTGCTCGAAGGTAGGGTTGATTACGAATTCTCCGTCGACGCGGGCTACGCGCACTTCGGAGATTGGTCCGTGGAAAGGCACGTCGCTGACAGCGATTGCAGCTGATGCTGCCAATCCTGCCAATGCATCTGGCATGTCTACGCCGTCTGACGAGAACATTATGATGTTGACGAATGTGTCTGCATGATAGTTTTCAGGGAACAGCGGACGAAGCACGCGGTCTACGAGGCGGGAAGTCAGAATTTCGTAGTCTGACGAGCGTCCCTCGCGTTTCTGGAAACCTCCAGGGTAGCGGCCTGCTGCCGAGAATTTCTCTTTGTACTCAACTTGGAGAGGCATAAAATCAACACCCTCTCCGGCTTCTTTCGCTGACACTACAGTTGCAAGGAGCATGGTGTTCCCCATTCGCAACTCTACTGCGCCATCAGCCTGTTTTGCCAGTTTGCCTGTTTCGAGAGTAATCTCGCGGCCGTCGGCAAGCGTGATGGTCTTTTTAATCGGATTCATATTTAATTCTTTATCTTCAAAAATTCCCACAAAGATAATAAACGTTTGCTGACTAACAAACTATTTCCTTTAAAATGATGTGTTTTTGAAAAAAACATTGGGCTGAACGGTGGTTTTTGCGTCGATTAGCAAACCGGTCTTCTTGTGTATAATCCCAGACTTGATCTCGATTTTAATTTTTTTGCTACCCTTTTGCTACCCAACAAAAGAAAAACGCTTGTAAGTCGACTTACAAGCGTTTCTGTGTACCCAGACCCGGGATCGAACCGGGATGGATTTTACTCCACTGGTGTTTGAGACCAGCGCGTCTACCAATTCCGCCATCTGGGCATAAGCGTTGTTGGCTTTTGCGAGTGCAAAGGTAATGCGCCTTTGTGGAATGTGCAAATTTTTGGGCGAAAAAATGAAAATAAATTTTGCTGTCTTACCTGAGGTAGTCGCCGAAATTATTGGAATTCCGCAGGTTAGGGTCGTTTGGATTGGAGAAATCGCTGAATCCGTTTTCTTCATCCTCGTCGGTCTCGGTCTTTTCGGTGTTCACTTTTTCCCATTTCTTTCGTTCCGGTTTGTTCTTCTTTATTGCTTCAGGCTTCTGCTTGTCGATAGGGGTGGCGTAGATGTCCCACGTCTGTTCCACGTCCCAGTTTTTCTTCAAGTTGATGGCTCCTGGGTAGTAGACCGTTTCCTCCGGTTGCAGATGCATGTCGTAGTTTCCGGTGTCGTATTTTCCGTTTCCGTTTCGGTCGATAAACAAGCGGGCGTAGTATTTTCCGGGGAGCAGGTTGAGCAGCTCGGCACGGTGGTTTTTCACCGGAGCCCTCAGCACGATTTTCTCCGTTCCGTCGAGAAGTTCCACGATTGCAGAGTCGCGCACGGCGGTGATATTGAACACAATGTTGCCGTATTCCTCCATTTTGCGCACGTTGAAGTCAACCTTCAGTGGCTTCGTCTGGAGTCCGTAGATGTCGGTCATCGCAAGCGAGTCGACCGCGAGCGTGTAGGCAGCTCCCGGTTCCCAGTCCACCTTCAGCATAAGGTCGCGCCGGTTCAGTGTGGAGTCGCGCAGGGCGATGCTTTTTATCTCCGCAGGGTAGAATATCGTGTCGTTTTGCAGTTTGCGTTGTAGGTGGAATGCCTCGCGGCTGTAGCGCTCTATCGGCGTGCCGGTCTGCAGCAGCAGCGGCGCGTATACCTCCTGGGTGCCGTTTGCCAGCGGGTGCAGCTCCATAAACCGCATCTGCTCCAAAGAGTCGGTTTCCTCGTTTTTCTTCTTTTTCTTGGCTTTTTGACGCTGGAATGTGAATTTCAGCGTGTCGGTGCCCCACGACAGATTGCTGGCAGTGTCGGTGCGCAGATATGTGGTTGCCACCATCAGCGTGTCGGCCGACACAAGATGCGGCGGACGTATCCAGTAGGTCAGCGTGTCGTTGGTCTGCGAGCGTTCGAGAGTGTACCACTGGTCGGGCACGTCGTTGCGTCCCACTATGCTCAGCGACGGCAGCGTGTCGCTTGCGGCGGCGAAGGTCAGCGATATGCGTGTCGAGTCGACGCGCAGGTTGTTGGCAAGATATTGCGACTTGCGGTCTTCGTTGAACATTGACAGCAGTATGTCGTTGGGAAAATATGCCGGGCGCGTGGCGCGCATGATGGTGTCAATCTCGTTAAGGTCGTTATAGACGGTGTCGGCTGCCTCGCGCGAGCCGATGCTCGGCACGATTATTGAGTCGAGGAAAGCAATGTCTTCTGTCGGGTTGCCGAACTTGTAGTCGCGGTCGAGGTCCTTAAGAGCGAAGATGTGGTAGCTTCCCGGTGACACGTTGCGTATGGTGAACTGTCCGCGGTCGTTGGTCAGCGCCACGCGTTGCAGTTTCTCCTTGTGAAAGGCGGAGTCGGCAAGATTGCTTTGCAGCCCAACCACGACGCTCTGCATTGGCTCCAGAGTGCGGGAGTCGAGCACGTAGCCCGACACGCGCATCGAGTCGATGACGCTTCCTGTAGAGAAGGCGAATGCGAAGTTGTCGATGGCGTTTCCCTCGTTGTTGTCTTGGATTGAATTTGAGAAGTCGATGGTATAAGTGGTGTTTGGCAGCAAGGAGTCGACCAGCTCCACCGTCACCTTGCGTCCGAGAGCCGACATGCGCGGCATCTCCGTTTGCGCCGGCGACACGATGATTTTTGTCGACGGGTCTTTGAGAGTGACAATCTCATCGAAGAAAATCTCGATTTTGCGGTCCTTCACGTTTACGGCGTTAGGCGTGGGATTGCTGCGCATAAAGATTGGCGGAGTCTTGTCGATAGGGCCTCCGCTCGGATTGCCGATGTTGGCGCACGAGTACATCACCGCAGCGGCTATAATAATAAATATGTAATATAGAGACTTGCTGTTGTTCATCTGATTTTCCGTTTCTGCTTGCAAAGATAGTGCAAGCCGAGAGAAGAGCAAAACAAACTTGTTTGATTTTGCACATCCGAGGCGCCGCCTATCTTATGGAAAGATAGTGCAAGCCGGTTTTATCCAAGAGCAAAACAAACTTGTTTGATTTTGCACATCCGAGGCGTCGCCTGTCTTATTCAAAGATGGTGCAAGCCGGTTTGCAAAAAAAGATATGGCAAATTTGCCTGACTATCCTCGCTTTCTTGAGTAAAGAATGTGTTGAAAAAGCGGCTGATACATTATAATATGCTTAAAAACACATTTTCAAAACGGTTAAAACTCTGACAAAAAGTTTTCAACTTGAAAGAAATACCGTATATTTGCAGACTGAAAAAAACTGCATAAAATTTAAAAATCAAATATTAACTTAAAAAACAAATGCAAAGTAAAGGTTTTATCAGAGTTATAACCGTGCTTTTGGTACTGGTTTGCTTGTTCTATCTTTCTTTCTCGTTTGTGACAAACAGCGTGGAGAATGACGCTGCCGCAAATGCTGCAAAATTTGCCGCTACAGAGGCTGCGAAGATCAACAAGGACAAAGCATCAGATGCCTACCGCAACGCTTACGACTCAATCTATGACAGAGCGTATGCCCGCAACCTCAAGGATGTTGGGCAGGAAAAGGTGTACATGTGGTACACATACAATCAAGTTCGCGAAAAACAAATTGGTCTGGGTCTTGACCTGAAGGGCGGTATGACCGTCACCCTCCAGATCTCAGTAGCCGACATTGTCCGCTCAAAAGCACAGAACCCATTGGACGCAAAACTCAACGAAGCTTTGGCTTTTGCCAGCCAGAACGCAGGCGATGATTTCGTCGGCGCTTTCTGCAAGAAGTATGAGGAACTCGTCCCGGGCGTGCGTCTGGCTCAGAAATTCATAACAGTGGAAGGCGTAAACGCCAACGACAACAACTCTAAGGTTGAAGGCATCCTCCGCGAGAAGACACGCACCGACGTTTCTCGTTCGGTCAACTTGCTCCGCGAGCGTATCGACCGTTTCGGTGTGATCGCCCCTAACATCAAGGAGATGCAGCGCGAGGGACAAATCCTTATGGAGCTTCCTGGCGTGAAAGAGCCTGAGCGTGTATACAAGCTGATTCAGACTTCTGCAAAATTGGAATTCTATGCAACTTACGATGCCCGCAATCTTCAGTCGGCTTTCATGGCTCTCAGCTCTGAGTATGCTTCTGGCAAGGGCAATGTTGCAACTGCTCCTGTAAAAGAGGAAACTGCTCCTGATGTCGACGCGGCTCCTGTGGCTGAGACTGCTCAACCAGAGGCTGCAGCTGCTGTTGAAGAGGCTCCGGCAAAGGCTCCTGAGGCTGCTCCTGCCGGCAAATCGTTGGCAGAGATGATTTGGTCAAACGATATGATGACCATTGAAGGCAAAGACGGTAAAGACGTGCAGGTGCCTGCCGCTCAATATGTAGGCGGTGCATGTATTGGTGTGGCAAATGAGTCGGATACTGCAGCCGTAAACCGCATCATCCGTTCGGCTGCTGCAAAACGTCTGCTCCCGACCGACTTGAAGTGCTGCTGGTCAGTGAAGGGCGTCGACAAGAAAGGCGTATACTTCCAGTTGGTGGCTCTCCGCACAAGCAACGGTGAGGCTGCTCTCGGCGATGCCGACATGATCGACAACGCAAGCGCAGAGCTCAACCAGTTCAGCGGTTCTTACGAAATCAGCATGACGATGAACAACGACGCCGCTTCGAAATGGGCAAAATTGACCCGTGACAACATCGGCAAGCAGGTGGCAATCGTTCTCGATGATCAGGTATATTCATTCCCGACAGTTAACACAGCAATCGAAGGCGGACGCTCTTCAATCACCGGCAACTTCACCGTTGAGGAGGCAAACGACTTGGTCAACGTGCTTACAGGTGGTGGCATGTCGGCTGGCGTGTCAATCGTAAGCCACACAGAAATCGGTCCGTCACTCGGTCAGCAGGCAATTGAGGCTGGTATCTGGTCGTTTGTGATTGCATTGATTCTGTTGATGATATATATGATTTCGTTCTACGGATTCGCTCCGGCTATGGTGGCCAACATGTGCTTGGTGCTCAACCTCTTCTTCACTCTCGGAATCCTGGCTTCGTTCCAGGCAGTGTTGACGTTGCCGGGTATCTGCGGTATCGTGCTTTCGCTCGGTATGGCTGTCGATGCCAACGTGCTTATCTTCGAGCGCACCAAGGAGGAACTCCGTGCCGGCAAGAATGTGAAAGCCGCTCTCGCCGACGGTTACAAGAATGCATTCTCGGCTATCTTCGACTCGAACCTTACTTCTGTAATCACGGCTATCATCTTGATGGTTTACGGTACAGGTTTGATCAAGGGCTTCGCAACTACATTGCTAATAAGCATCATCTGCTCGTTCTTCACAGCAGTGTTTATCTCTCGCCTTGTGTTTGAGGCATTGTTGAAGAAGAAAGAGCGCACATACACATTTACAACACGATTCAGCCGCAACTTCCTTACCGGCACAAGAGTTGACTTCCTCGGACAAACCAAGAAGGCTTGGACAGTGATTGCCGCTATCACAGTAGTGATTATTGTTTCGTTCTTCGTGCGTGGCATCAACAAGGGTATCGATTTCTCTGGCGGACGCAACTACGTGGTGCAATTCGACCACGCTGTCAAGACCGATGACATCACAACGAAGCTGATGCCGATGTTCCCTGACGCTTCTGTCTCTGTAATCACTGTTGACAACGACAGCCGTGTGCGCGTGTCGACCAACTATAAGATCAACGATAACAGCGACAATGTGGACCAGGAAATCATGCAGAAACTTTACGCTGGTTTGAAAGATGAGCTCAACGGTATGAGCTATGACAACTTCAACGTCAAGGATGAGCACCATGGTGTGGTTTCTTCGGAAATGGTCGGACCGTCGATTGCCGACGACATGACCCGCGGTGCTGTCTGGTCTGTGCTTCTCTCACTCGTTGCGATTGCACTCTACATCCTGCTCCGCTTCCGCGACTTCTCGTTCTCTATGGGTGCGTTGGTTTCGCTGGCATTCACATCGTTTGTGATTATCGGCTTCTACTCGCTCTTCTGGGGCGTGCTCCCATTCTCTATGGAGATCGACCAGCAGTTTATTGCAGCTATCCTTACAATCATCGGTTACGCAATCAACGATACCGTGGTGGTATTCGACCGTATCCGTGAAATGGTGGGACTCTATCCTAAGCAGGACCGCCGCGACGTGATCAACAAGTCGCTCAACACGACTTTGACACGTACGGTGATGACATCGACCACTACGGTGCTCGTGCTCTTCGTAATCTTCCTGCTTGGTGGTGAGACAATCCGCGGATTCGTATTCGCAATGCTCTTCGGTGTGATCCTCGGTACGTTGTCGACAATCTATGTCGCAACTCCGGTGGCTTACTCGATGATGCGTCGCAAGATGGCGAAGAAATCAAAGTAAGACAAAGTATTTTATTCCATAAAAAAGGCCGTTCACGCACTCGCGTGAACGGCTTTTTTATGGGCTGTGGCTGCGCCGCTTTGTGCCGGGGCAGGAGCAAAAATCAGAGGCTTTCTTATCGCACTTTGGAGGCAATATGTCTGCGGTACACGTTCAGCCCCGATTTCTTCAGCACGTCTGAGATGTGGTCTATGCGCTGTTTCTGGGAAGTGGCGGCATCTGCGCTGTTGTCTTCAGTCATGCTGATGCTTCCTTGACCTACAACAGGAAGATACTCGTCCCAATACACAGGTACTTGATGGGTTCTGCCGTCGCCGCCCCATTTTGAAATGTAGGTGAGGCGCTTTTCAGTCCGGTATCCATGGGCAAAGACGGTGATTGTGGTCGAGCCGTCGGAGTCCTTGTGGGCCTTGGTCTTGAGGATATTGTCGGTGACACACTGCGGGTGTTTGAAATACGCCTGACCCCAGAAGTTTGCAAGAGCCTCGTGTTCCCAGAATGCGCTTTGGCGCTGCATGTGGCTTCCATAAATGTCCTGTCGCGACCTTATCTGCTGGTACATCGGCACGCAGAGCAATGGAGCCAGAGAGAAATATACGGCGCGGAAGAGGCGTGCGTTGATGTCGTGGAAGTCGTGCTCCGCTTGGTCGTAGTCAAAGTGTTGATATTGGCGCGGATTCATGTCAAGGTCGATGGCTTGTATGTGGTCGGGAATGATGGTGTTTATCATGTGGTCCTTGACAAAATCGAAATCGTCGCCATAGCCTACGTCATCGTCTTGAAGCAACTTGAGCATATTGGCTTGGGCAAGTGGCGTGAAGAGCAGGGCAAACTGCTGGTTGTCGTTGCGGTTGCTGGTGTCGAACGCCACTTCGAAATCCTCGTTTGTCATCATGGCATAGTCGCCTTTGCTGAGATTGCGTGCCTTGTTGTGCAACTTTCGCCTGTGCCATCTGTATGACAGCGACCCTTTGCAGCTGGCAAGCCCGTTCTTCTTGCGGTAGAACGTGAGGTTGGGGGCTGCCACATTGCCATATATAAGTCGTGTCTTCTCGTAATATCCGGGATAGGGGGCTGTGACGCTGGCAGTGAGGGTCTGGGAATGGTGTTCAGTCTTCATCTTGCCGTCTGAGCCATATTCGCGTGTGGTCCAATAGATGGTTTTGTGGCCGTAATATGTCTTTGTGCCCATCTCCATCTTGCGCGTGCGGCAAAGCACGAACGGATTGCCGTTGATAAGGCCGGAATGGGAGTAGACAACCGAACGCACGGCATTGAATGTGTCGTCCCACCCATATACCTGACGCAGGTCGGCGAGGCGTTGCTCGGTGAAGTAAGGATCGAATTCAAGCCGAGGCACGGTCTCGGTCATCATGCGCGTCAGCACATCCCAGTCGTACAGGCGATTTAATGGCGCCATCTGCTCCCATGCCTCGTCCTTGTGTTGCGCGATGGTCTGCTTCAGGTCGCCGCGTTCAGCCTTCAGCCTTTTGAGGCGTGGATGAATCACGGATAAGAGCAAGATGACAGCAGCCAATACCGACAACAATACAGCGGTGGCGATTGCCGGGCTCATCGTGCCGTAATCTTTGCAGATGACAAAAATTCCTATGGCTGCGCAGCACCAAAGAATGACGCATAAGAACGTTGTCCAGCCGATGTGTGATTTCACCGCGCCGAGCGACTTCTCTGCGTCGTACAGCAAACGGCACGTCTGTCGGTTGGCGTCAACATCCACCTGGGCTTCCTTCGCCAGTTGGGCGAATGTGTCTTTCGCTACCTGCTCGAAGCGGGGCTGAAACGTGTTGACATATTCATCGAGCGGGTCATAGATGTCGTCTGTCATCACCGTCGATTAAAAGAATTTGCTGCGAGCCATCTCGCGGGTCTCGGCAGAGGCGGTAAACGGGATTCTTGTCGTGTAGCCTTGACGGGCTGCGACAATCATCTTGGTAGGCCAAGCGAAGATGTCGGTGTTCCATTGAGTCACCCTGCTGTTGTATACCGTGCGGGCAGCAGTGATTTCACGCTGCAGATAGCTGTTCTGCTGCATGGCGTCGGCTATCGCCTGGTGGGCTTTCAGTTCGGGATAGGCTTCAACTTGAGGAAACAGCCGTCCGCAAGCCATATTCAGCTGGCTGTTTACGTCGCTGCGGTTGGCGTCGTTGATTTTCCCTCCGCGCAATGCAGCCACAGCCTTCATCACGTCCTTGTCAAGGTCTACGGCGCGGTCCACAATTCCTACAACATTCTGAAGTATCTGCACCCGCTGTTCGAGGTAGTTGTCGATGTTTGACGCTTCGGCTTGGATGCGCTGTTCGAGTTGCTGGAAGTAGTTGCGTGCGGAAATTTTCATAAAGATGAATATCACTCCCGGCAATATGCCGCACACGCAGCCAATCAGAGCCACCATTTCCGGCGATTCGAGCTTGTTGCCCATAAAGGACACATAAAGTAATGTCAGAACCGGAATTGTCACCCATAGGGCAATCTCAAATAGAGTTGATTTGAATGTGATTGTCACCGGGAGTTGGCGGTCTATGACATGGATGTCGCGTCCGTTGTCATTGATTGGTCCCTGAGTTTCGTCTAATAGATTTGCCATAGTAAAGATGGTTTATTGGTTGGTTAATTAATATGATAGTTGCAATGATTGCATGGCAAAAAGCCACAGTTATAAGGCAAATGTATAGATTTATATTCATATTGACAAGCGTTTTACGCATATTTTTGTGACTGAAAAAAGCGGTATAGGAATTCCTATGCCGCTTATATTCAATGCTTGAAGCTGAGCGAGTCAGCTTGTGGGCTTTTTAGTATTCGTCCTCGTTGATGAGGGGTAAGGCGTAATGAGTTTCAAGTGATATTAGTCTTTCAGACATCCTATCGGAACTACATACACGCCATCTTCACGCCGTATGGCATACTTAGTTGTGCCTGTAAGAATCATAAGAAACGATGGCGCTTTCATCTTTGTCGTGTCGATTTTAGAGGCAAGGCGCTTCAAATTCTTCGCCCCTTCTTCTATGTTTTTCTCACCACCTAATTTTATTTCTATCAGTCCATAGCTGCCGTTTCTCAAATGCAAGACGGCATCACACTCCAATCCCTTACTGTCTCGATAATGGCAGATGGAGCCTTCCAGTGCATCAGCATAGATCCTTAAGTCTCTGACACACATAGACTCAAAGAATAGGCCCATAGTGCTAAGGTCGTTTATGAGGTCGTTGGGACCGATACCCAATGCTGCAATTCCAATCGAAGGGTCGGAGAAATACCGGGTTTCAGAACTTCTTATTGCCGTTCTACTTCTCAAATTAGGATTCCAAGCAAGTGAATCTTCTAATACAAATATTTTTTTCAGGGCTTCTATGTATGAAGCTATCGTAAGACGATTGGCTGAAGCTGTATCGTTGTTCTCAATGTCGGCACAAATGGTATTGACTGAAATTTGTGCACATTGATTTCTTGCGATTGAACGGAGAATCCTTTTGGCTCTTTCAGTATCACGCTTTACATTATCAACACGTGATATGTCGTTGTTGACAACGGCTTCATAATATCTGTACGCCATATCCAATGCCACTTCTTTGTTTATAGTGGTGGCTTTTGGCCATCCTCCACGACAAATGAGCCATGCTATAGAGTCTATATTGAGATTGTTGGTTCCAAAAATATCCACACCAGGCTTGCTGAACAAATCCCCTAAGCTAACTTCACCTGTAGATTCTCCTGACTCGTAAAGGCTCATAGTTCTCATCGTCAACCATGCAAACCTACCTGTACCTGAGTGGTGTATCTTATCCGTATCGGTAGGTACGGCAGAGCCTGTGAAAATAAACTGTCCTTCTTCGTCTCTATGGTCAACCTCAAAACGGGCGGCATCCCATAGTTGTGGCGCAAGTTGCCATTCGTCTATCAAGCGTGGTGTAGCACCGGCAAGAAGTTTCGTGGGGGATAGTCTTGCCAATTCTACATTTTGCTCCATATATTCAGGGTCATCCATATACACGACACTTTTTGCCTGTTGTTCGGCTGTTGTTGTCTTGCCACACCATTTAGGACCTTGTATCAGAACTGCGCCGACTCCCATAAGTCTGCGTCTTAACATCCCGTCTGCTATGCGGGGTCTGTATTGTTTCATATCCCTTGTCGTTTTGATTCTCTGGACAAAGTTACAAATAAACTATTGAAAATGAATGGACTTTATCGTGAAATATACCAAATGTGCCATTTTTGTTATACTATTTGTTCCAAGTTTATTATACCAAATATACTTTTTCCGCTATGCCATTTATGCCTTTATCCTTTATTGCATAGCAGGGGAATCTTCCATGACGCATCGCTTTGCATTACTTTTCTGCAACGGGGCGCACAGGCATAGGGGATGTTCGGCTTGCACTGCCTTTGGCGGCAAAAGAACGGAAAAAGCGGTATAGGAATTTCTATGCCGCTTATATTCAATGCTTGAAGCTGAGCGAGTCAGCTTGTGGGCTTTTTAGTATTCGTCTTCGTTGATGAGGGGTAAGGCGTAATGAGTTTCAAGTTATTATACCGTTGCGTCAGCCTTTTCGATCATTTTATTTCGTAGTGAAAGACCGTAAAAAGCAAAACTGTGACCCTGTTACAGCCCATAAAGACAATGCTATACTCTACTCTGTAAATGATGGGGTCAATAGGAAGTCATAAATGCTGACTATCTGTATACCATTCTCGTCACTCCATGTTTTTGTATGTTCCCCCACCACTATTATCTTTCGGAAAGAATCATCTACAAGTTTCAGAGAACGTTTCTCTTGTTTCATCTTTTCCACATCTGGCATTTTGTAGGCAGACTGAATATAGATACGCTCACACCCCTTATTACAAACAAAATCGACTTCAAGTGTTACACGTTGCTGCTTGCCTGCCTCATTTCTGACACGATGAAAGATATTGCCAACATCAACAAGCCAGCCGCGCATACGCATTTCATTGTAAATGACATTCTCCATAATATGCGTTGTCTCGTTTTGGCGGAATGAAAGAATCGCATTGCGTAAACCTATGTCTTGATAATAGTATTTGCAAAGAGCACCAATATACTTTCTCCCTTTGATGTCATACCGTTCAGACTTCTCTATCAAGAATGAGTCTTGCATATATCCCAAATATGTGGAAATGGTCTTAACACTGAGACCCTGTGCCTTACTGACAGACTTGAATGTATTTGCTATATTCTGCGCATTAACTGGTGCACCGATACTTGATGCCACTATCTTTGAGAGTTCTTCAAACTCTGCTTTCATTTCTATAGAATTTCTCTCGTATATGTCTCTAAGGTACACGGTGCGATACAGGCGGCGCAAAAAGTCTGCTTTCTTGTCGTCACCAACTTGTGTGAGAAGTTGTGGTAGACCTCCAAACATCAGATATTCAGCCCATCCTTCTTCCTTTGAACCTTCATAAACAGACATAAACTCCGCAAACGACAAAGGCCAAATATGAATTTCATCACCTCTGCCACGGAATTCCGTAACCACATCTGACGAAAGAAAGCGAGAGTTTGAGCCAGTGACATATACATCCGCTCCTTCTGTCACCGAAAGTGTTGAAAGAACCTCCACAAAGTCACTGATTTCCTGCACTTCATCAATGATTATATAATAAGTAGAGTCGTCCTTCATTTCTTTTTCAACCCAATCAAGCAAAAAGTCTGGGTCGTTAAAGTTCTTGTTCTTACGACTTTCCATATCAATGATTATGATATGGTCTTCTGCAACTCTCTCATTAAGCAAATGCTGGCGAAAGAGTTTCTTTAGTAGGAAAGACTTACCAGAACGGCGTAGTCCAGTGACTATTTTAATCAGTCCATTCCCTTTTGAACGTACTAATTGGTCGATGTATTTACTTCTGCTTACTATCATATACTTCCAAATAATGTCACTTGTGACAAAATTAGAAAGCAAAGGTAGTGCTTTTTGTTTGAAAATTAGTATAATATCGCTGGTAAATATGTTCCCATTTCAGTTTATGTGATTACATCCACCATACGCATTCCAATAAACTACTGTAAGCCCCTGCAGGTAGATACCTGACGCGACTTGCGCTTCAGCAATTGAAGTAAACTTCATTGCGCTCGGCTTGCACTGCCTTTGACGGTAAAAGAACGGAAAAAGCGGTATAGGAATGTTCACAATTCCTATACCGCTTATATTCAATGCTCGAAGCTGAGCAAGTCAGCTTGTGGGCTTTTTAGTATTCGTCCTCGTTGAAGAAGAAATCTTCCTTACTTGGATAGTCAGGCCAAATGTCTTCGATGCATTCATACACTTCGCCTTCATCTTCCATTTCCTGAAGGTTTTCGATAACTTCGAGCGGAGCACCAGAACGCATGGCGTAGTCGATAAGTTCTTCTCTGGTTGCTGGCCAGGGCGCATCTTCAAGCTTTGATGCGAGTTCAAGAGTCCAATACATAATTCTATCGTTTTTAATCTGCGTTTTTTATTGAGACTGCAAAGATAGTAAAAAAACAAATTTCAAATAGAATGCGGGTTTAAATTTAGTTAAAAACCTGTCAATTGCTTGTTTATTTGCAATCCTTGTCCCAAAAAATCTCTTCAATCTGGTTGTGGATGTTGTTGAAGCGTGCAAGAACGAAGAAATAGTCGCTCAGACGGTTGAGGTATGTCAGCACGTTCTGGTCCACATCGTGCTCGTTGGCGAGAGTCACAACGCGGCGTTCGCAGCGGCGTGCCACGGTGCGGCAAATCTGCGCGCGCGAAGAGATGCGGCTGCCTCCGGGAAGCACAAAATTGCGGAGAGGCGGCAGTTCGGCGTCGAGCAGGTCTATCTGATGCTCGATGTTGGCTATATCGTCATCGTCAAGTCCCATTGCCTTTGTGCCAGGGGCGGTCTCGGTGGCGAGATACGCTCCGATGTTGAAGAGTTTGTTTTGAATTACGCGTAGGAAACTTTTGATGTCCGACGGCACGTTGTGCAGGTTGTCGAGCAGTCCGATGTGTGCGTTCAGCTCATCGACTGTGCCATACGCTTCAAGGCGCACGTCGTCTTTCGACACGCGCTTTCCGCCAACGAGCGACGTTGTCCCTTTGTCGCCGGTGGCTGTGTAAACAATACTTTTCTTTACCATAATATCAACGGTTTAGTTGTTGCAGTTTTTCTATCGCTTCCTCCGCGCTTCCCACGAGCTTCACCAATGCGACAGCCTCCGGAGCGGCAAGGCGCTGCTCCACAAGCGACTGCAGCTGGTTGTAGAGTTGGTCGAACACGCCGTCTATGTTCACCAGCAGGATGCGTTTCGAGAAGTTACGGCTCACAGTGAGGGAGGCGAGGGTGCTCATCACCTCGTCGATTGTGCCGATGCCTCCGGGGAGCGCGACGAATATTTGTCCCAGCTCAATCATACGCGCTTTGCGCTCGCTGAGGTCGAGAGTGTATATCATCTCGTCGACAACGGGATCCGACAGCTGCCGGAACACTTCCGGAATCACACCAGTGACCGTTGCGCCGTGCTGTTTGGCAGTGGCTGCGAGAATGTGCATCTGTCCGGCGTTGCTGCCTCCGTAGATCAGACGTGCGTTCATCTCGCCGATGCCCTTGCCAATGGCGCTGACGGCATTGGTGAAGTTGTCGCTGAGGTCAGATTTTGAGGAAAGGTAGACTGTTATGTTCATGCGTATGATGTCGTTTTTATTTTGATTTCTTTGATTTCTTCGAGGCCTTTCGCGAGTCGGATTTTTTCTTAGACTTTTTGGCAGTGCTCACCACGTCGCCCTCTTTGTTGACAGAGGTTGCGGCGGCCTTCTTGTCGGCCTCGTTGCCCACGATTGCAAAGTCGAGCTGCTTCTTGTTGAGGTCGGCGCGCGCCACTTGCACGGTGAGCTTGTCGCCGAGCTGGTATACGTGTTTCTTGCGGCGCCCGATGAGGCAATAGTTCTTCTCGTCAAACTCGTAGTAGTCGTCGTCGAGGTCGCGGATAGGCACCATGCCCTCGCATTTGTTCTCGTCGAGTTCCACGTAGATTCCCCATTCCGTCACGCCCGACACCGAGCCTTCGTAGATTTGTCCCAGTCGGTCTTTCATGAATTCCACCTGCTTGTATTTGATGGAAGCGCGTTCGGCGTTGGCTGCTAGTTGTTCCATGTCGGAAGAGTGCTTGCACTCGGTTTCGAGTTTCTCGCGGTTTACGGCGCGTCCGCCGTTGAGGTATTTGTCGAGCAGGCGGTGCACCATCATGTCCGGGTAGCGGCGGATAGGCGATGTGAAGTGGGTGTAGTAGTCGAAAGCCAAGCCGTAGTGTCCTACGTTGACGGTTGAATATACAGCCTTCGACATTGAACGGATGGCGAGAATCGACAACAGGTTCTCTTCCGGCTTGCCCTTTACGCTTGAGAGCATCTTGTTGAGCGAGTTGTTGATGTCGGTGCGCTTGCCCGTGGTTCTCACCTTGTAGCCGAATCGGTTGGCTATCTCGGCGAAATTGGTCATGCGGTCGGGGTCTGGATTGTCGTGGATACGGTAGACAAACGGTTTGGCCTTCTTGCGTCCGCCGGGATTGCCTATGTCGGTGGCTACCTGCTTGTTGGCAAGAAGCATAAACTCTTCCACAAGTTTGTTGGCGTCTTTCGACACTTTGAAATACACGCTTATCGGGTGTCCGGTCTCGTCGATTTCAAAACGCACCTCGAAGCGGTCGAAGTTGACCGAGCCATGCTCGAAGCGGCGTTTGCGCAACGCTTTGGCGAGACGGTCGAGGGTGAGTACCTCCTCGGCATAGTCGCCCTTGCCGGTCTCGATTATTTCCTGCGCCTCCTCATAGGTGAAGCGGCGGTCGCTCTTTATCACGGTTTTGCGGATGCGGTGGTTGATGATGTTGGCGTTGTCGTCCATCTCAAAGATGCATGAGTATGCCAGTTTTTCCTCGTTGGGGCGCAGCGAGCAGATGCCGTTGCAGAGATGCTCTGGGAGCATTGGGATTGTGCGGTCGACGAGATAGACCGATGTGGCGCGCTTCTCAGCCTCTTTGTCGATGATTGAGCCAGGGCGCACATAGTGGGTCACGTCGGCGATATGCACGCCGGCCTCCCAGTTTCCGTTTGGCAGTTTGCGCAGCGACAACGCGTCATCGAAGTCCTTTGCGTCGCGCGGGTCGATGGTGAATGTTGTCACGCCGCGCATGTCCTCGCGGGCGGCTATGACCTCCGGTGTTATTCCTGCGTCGATTTTGTCGGCGGCAGCCTCCACGTTCTTAGGGTATGCGTAAGGCAGACCGTATTCGGCAAGGATGGCGTTCATCTCCGAGTTGTTTTCTCCCGTTCGGCCGAGAATGTCGACCACCTCGCCGGTAGGGTTCTTGTCATCGTCGTTCCAGTCCACGATGCGCACAATTGCCTTGTCGCCGCTTTCGCCGCCTTTGATTTTCGCTTTTGGTATAAAAATGTCGCAGGCAAGGAATTTGCTGTCGGTCACGAGGAAGGCGTAGTTCTTGCTCACCTTCAGAGTGCCGATAAACACTTGCTCTTTTTTCTCTATAATCTCAAGCACCTGCGCCTCCGGCTCGAAACCCTTGCGCTGTGCGCACAGATGCACGCGCACGCGGTCGCCGTTGAGGGCGTGCTTTGAATTGCGTTCGGCTACAAAGACAGGCACTTCCGCTCCGTCGACGATTACGCTGTTTTTCCCGTTGCTGCGTCGCACGAATGTGCCCTCGGCGGAGGTTGTGATTTCAGAAGCCTGGTATTTTCCCGGCACGAGTTCCACAAGATAGCCGTCTCGGGTCAAGTCGTCGAGAATGTCGGCAATGAGATATTGGTCGCTGCGTCCGGTGACGCCAAGGTCAACAGCCACTTGCTTGTAGTTGAATGATTCCTTGTTGTGGTTGTTGAAAAAGTCAACAACCAGGGTCTTGATTTCCGACTTCTTTCCTGATCTTTTTTTCGTCTTTGTTGCCATATTGCGTCTTTCTTTTTTTCGTCGTCTGTTTTGTACTATATTATGCAAATTTAGTCATAATCCACGAGATTTTTCTAATTTTGCACCGGAAAAAAGCAATCATAATAAGAAGAAATGAAGAAAGTATTGGTCGAAAAGAAATATTTGGCAACGTTTGTCCTGATAACGTCGCTGTTTTTCATGTGGGGTTTCGCCCACGCAATCCTTGATGTTCTCAACAAGCATTTCCAGGAGGTGCTTGAGATGACAAAGACGCGGTCGGCGTTGGTGCAGGTGATGCTCTATACGGGCTATTTCACGATGGCCATCCCTGCCGGACTGTTTATCAGCCGTCGGGGATACCGGGCTGGCGTGATCGTCGGTTTGTTGCTCTATGGCATTGGTTCATTGCTGTTTATTCCTGGCGAATGGCTGATGTCGTTTGAGTTTTTTCTGTTCTCTCTGTTCGTGATCGGTTGCGGACTGACGTTTCTCGAAACATCGGCAAATCCGTATGTCACCGAACTCGGTGCGCGCCAGACGGCAGCCGCGCGTCTCAACATGGCGCAGTCGTTCAACGGACTTGGTGCGATGTGTGCGCCGATTGTAGGCGGATGGCTGATTTTCCGCGACAATGCCAGCGTGGCGCTCCCTTATATGGGGCTTGGCATCTTCGTGCTGCTTGCGGCGGTGGTGTTCACCCGTGTGCGCCTGCCGGAGATTCACGAAGACGACAGTGCCGCCGGCTCTGCGGAAAAGGCAAGAAACGCATCGCTGGCACGCAACTTTGCGTTTATATTCGGCGTGTTCGCACTGTTCTGCTACGAGATTTCGGAAATCTCCATCAACAGTTTCTTCATCAACTACGCCACCGACGGCAACTGGTTTGACAAGCCCACGGCGACGACGCTCTTGTCGCTTGGCGGACTGATGCTGTTTATGGTGGGACGCGTTGTCGGCTCGCTCGTGATGAGCCGCGTGAAGGCGGAGGCGGTGCTTGTGGTGTGCGCTACGGCGACAGTGGTGACCACCACAATAGTTGTGGCCGACTGCGGCGCGCTGTCGATGGGCGCGTTGATTGCCGGCTATTTCTTCGAGTCTATAATGTTTCCTACGATATTTGCCCTGTCGCTGCGCGGCTTGGGCGAGAAGACCAAAAGGGCATCGTCGTTTCTGATGATGACGCCTGTGGGCGGCGCTGTGGGGCCGTGGCTTATGGGATGGATGGCAGACGCACATGGAATGGTGCTGTCGTTTGTCGTGCCGTTGGCAGGATTCGTTGTGGTCTGGATTTATTCTATATTTACACTTAAAAACTCCAAGCAATGAAAGAACATTTGACAATAATAAAAGTGGGCGGTAAGATTGTGGAAAATTCTGAATCGCTCAACTCCCTTCTTAAGGATTTCGCCGCGGTGGAGGGCAAGAAACTGCTCGTGCATGGAGGCGGACGCTCTGCCACGCAGATGGCTGCCCGGCTCGGTGTGGAAACGAAGATGGTCGACGGACGCCGCATCACCGACGAGGCTATGCTCGAGGTGGTCACTATGGTCTACGGCGGACTTGTCAACAAACGCATCGTGGCTGGACTGCAAGCCCTTGGCATTGACGCTGTGGGGCTCACAGGGGCTGATATGAACATTGTGCTCAGCGACAAGCGTAAGGTGTCGGCAGTGGACTACGGATGGGTCGGCGACGTGAAGAGGGTGAATGCCGAGGCTGTGGTGACGCTGATTGAGAGCGGATGTTGCCCGGTGGTCGCTCCGCTCACCCACGACGGTTGTGGACACATGCTCAACACAAACGCCGACACGATGGCGGGAGAGATGGCAAAAGCCATGGCGGCGCACTACGACGTGACGCTGATGTTCTGTTTCGAGAAGCCGGGCGTGCTTGCCGATGAGAACGACGACAGCAGCCTTATTCCTACTATAACACCCGCCGTGCTTGACGATTTGAAGCGCCGGGGAGTGGTGAGCGGAGGTATGATTCCGAAACTCGACAATGCCATTGCCTGCGTGTCGGCAGGGGTGGAGTCGGTGGTGATTACGCAAGCCGACAGGATAGCCGATCCGTATGCGGGAACAAAAATTTGCCTGTAGATTGACAAAAGAGACGAATAAAAGTGGGAAACTTCGGTTTTCCCACTTTTTTTGTGTATGTTTGCATAGCAATAAGAAAACAACAAAATATCACAAGATATGGAGAAAGAGTTGAACATTGATTGGGCGAATCTGTCGTTCGGGTATATTCCAACAGACTACAACGTCCGCTGTACTTACAAGAATGGCGAGTGGGGCGAAATCGAAGTCTCTTCGTCAGAGTTGATACCAATGCACATGGCTGCAAGCTGTCTGCACTACGGCCAGGAGGCTTTCGAAGGATTGAAAGCGTTCCGTGGCAAGGACGGTCAGGTGCGCGTGTTCCGCATGGACGAGAACGCAAAGCGCATCCAGCGTTCGGCTGAAGGCATTATGATGCCGGCGTTGCCAGTGGAGAAATTCATGGAGATGGTGAAGATGGTTGTGCGTCTGAACGCACGTTTCATCCCGCCTTACGGCAGCGGAGCATCGCTTTACATCCGTCCGCTCGAAATCGGTATGTCGGCTCAAGTTGGCGTTAAACCTGCCACGGAATATCTGTTTGTGATTTTCGTTTCGCCGGTTGGACCTTACTTCAAGGGCGGATTCAAGACCACGCCTTACGTCATTACCCGTAAGTATGACCGCGCCGCACCTCTCGGCACAGGCACGTTCAAGGTGGGCGGAAACTATGCCGCAAGTCTGCGTGCAAGCTGCGAGGCTCACGCTGCCGGATATTCGGCAGAGTTCTATCTCGACGCACGCGAGAAGAAATATATGGACGAGTGTGGCGCTGCCAACTTCTTCGGAATCAAGGACAACACATACATCACTCCGTTGTCTACATCAATCCTTCCGTCAATCACCAACAAGAGCCTTATGCAGCTCGCCGAGGATATGGGCATCAAGGTGGAACGCCGTCAAATCCCGGAAGATGAGCTTACGACGCTTGAAGAGGCTGGCGCTTGCGGAACGGCGGCTGTAATCAGCCCTATCGAGCGTATCGACGACCCTGAGAACAACCGCTCTTACGTAATCTCGAAAGACGGCAAGCCGGGTCCTCTCAGCACAAAACTCTACAACCGTCTCCGCGGCATCCAGCTTGGAGAGGAAGAGGATGTGCATAACTGGAACACGATTATCGAGCTGTAAGCGGCCATGATAGGAAATCTTTCGGCTAAAGACGTGTTGCTGAAGTTCTACGACAAGGACAGCGACCTTTTCAAGCTGCTTTGGCATCACAGTTGCCAGGTGGCTGAAATGGCGCTCGACATTGCGTCGCGTTTCCCGGAAGCCGACCAGGATTTTGTCTACGACGCGTCTCTGCTCCACGATGTCGGAATCATAAAGACGCATGCGCCGTCGATTTTCTGCAACGGCGACGAGCCTTATATCCGTCACGGCATCCTCGGCGCGGAAATGCTGCGTGGCATCGATGCTTCAATGGAGCCGTACGCGCGGGTTTGCGAACGTCATACGGGCGCGGGAATATCGGCTGCTGAAATTGAACGCGACAACCTTCCGCTGCCTCACCGCGACATGATTCCGGTGACGTTGGAGGAGAAGATTGTATGCTATGCCGACAAGTTTTTCTCAAAGTCGAAAACCGACACTGTGAAGACCGTCGACAGCATTCGCGAGGATCTCGCCAAGTTTGGCGAAGACCAGTTGGCACGTTTCGACGCTATGAACGCCTTGCTGAATCACTAACGGCAGCATTGTTATAAAACAGAGCCGCCTGCAATCCCGGATTGCAGGCGGCTCTGTTTTTAACCATCGGTCTACAAATCAATGTCGACCTCCACAGGACAATGGTCTGAGCCGAAAATCTCGGTGTGTATTTTTGCATCTTGCAGCTTGTCGTCGAGGCGCGCCGACGTGAGGAAATAGTCGATGCGCCACCCTGCGTTCTTCTCGCGGGCATGGAAGCGATACGACCACCACGAATATATGTCGGGCGTGTCGGGATGGAAGTGGCGGAACGTGTCGGTGAATCCGGCGTCGAGCAGCTCGGTCATCTTTCCGCGTTCCTCATCGGTGAATCCTGCGTTGCGGCGGTTGGTTTTCGGGTTTTTAAGGTCGATTTCGCGATGCGCCACGTTCAGGTCGCCGCACACTACCACGGGCTTCTTGCTGTCGAGCCCTTTCAGATAAGCCCGGAAATCGTCTTCCCACGACATCCGGTAGTCCAGACGGCGCAGACCATCCTGCGAGTTTGGCACGTAGACCGTCACAAGGTAAAACGTGTCGTATTCAAGCGTTATCACTCGGCCCTCGGTGTCGTGGTCGGCAATGCCGATGCCGTATGCCGCCGACAGCGGTTCGTGGCGGGTATAGATGGCAGTGCCGGAGTAGCCTTTCTTCTCGGCATAGTTCCAGTAGGAGCGGTAGCCGTCAAACTGCAAGTCGAGTTGACCAGCCTGCATCTTTGTCTCCTGCAGACAGAAAAAATCGGCGTCGAGAGCGTTGAACGACTCCTCAAAGCCTTTGCCAACGCAGGCGCGAAGCCCGTTGACGTTCCAAGATATAAATTTCATAAATGTAGTCCTGTTATAACCTTTTATGCAAACTTACACAACATTTTCGGAATAAAAAAATTCACTGTTGCAGCAAAATGGAATAAATTCAGTAACTTTGCAACCGTTATTAATGAATTATTATGAATTTTGTATATAAAACAGTGGTTGCTGCGGCGACAGTGCTCGCAGCCACATCATGCATCCAGGACGAGGCACTCAACACCGAGTGCGACATCCTTACGTGCTCGCTTCCGGCAGAGGTCGTTATGTCGGATTCTAAAATTACCAACGACCGTGTTACGGTCAACGTGCAGCCGGAAGCCGACATCTCGGCTCTCGCTCCTGTGTTTACATTGACTGAGGGCGCGACGATATCGCCGGCAAGCGGCTCGGTGCAGGACTTCCTCAATGCCGACGACCACACGGTGAACTACACCGTGACCTCGCAGGACGGTGAATGGCATAAGACCTACCGTGTGCAGGTGGTGCAGCAGCTGAAGCCGGATGAGTACCGATTCAACAAAGTGGAGCTTGACCCTACGAAGAAATATTCAATCTTCAACGAAATTGACAACAACGGCAACTTCCTGATGGCTTGGGCGTCGGGCAATCCGGGATTCGTGATGTGTGGCGAAGCCGACAAGGCTGCCAAGGCAAAGTATGGAAAGACTCAATATAAGGACCATATTTGGGAGTTCTTCCCCACAACCGCCGTCTACAAAGAAGGAACGACATTGAGCGTGGATGGCGAAAATGTGGCTAACTTTATGCTTGGCGACAAATACGCCCAGCCTGAGTTCATCCGTCTGGTGACACGTTCCACCGGAGGGTTTGGTTCCATGGTGGGAATGCCTATTGCCGCAGGCAACATATTCCAGGGCGAGTTCGACGGCAATGCCATCTCAGCTCCGCGTGAGGCAACCAAATTCGGCGAGCCTTATCACTACAAGCCGTTGACGCTTTCGGGCGAATACCGCTATGAGGCAGGCGAGACGTTTACCGATGAGAAGGGAAAGCCCGTCGTAGGACGTACAGACATCTTCTCAATCTATGCCATCTACTTTTTGACCGACGATAAGGTGACATATATCGACAGCAACGTGCACTACAATGATTTCATGCATCCAAACATGGTGGCTCTCGCTAATCTCACCGATGCGCGCGTGACGGGGCTTGGCGACAACGATTGGGTGAAGTTTGAAATCACATTCGACTACAGCGCCTACAACAAGGTTGTCGACAAAGCGTTGCTTGCAAAAGGACGCTACAAGCTGGGCATCGTGATCGCGTCAAGTGCGGAGGGCGACTATTTCCGCGGCTCTGTGGGCAGCACGCTTGATGTGCGTAATCTGAAAGTCACACACGAATAAACTTGAATAAAAAATGAAAAAAAACATATTATCCGCAATTATCGTGGCGCTGGCATTTCTGCCCGCGCAATTGTCGGCTCAGCAGAGCCGCACGCAGAAAATCATCAACGCAGCACTGAAAGGTTGGAACATCGAACTGCGTGCCGGCTACAATCTCGGCGGCACATCGCCGATTCCGCTGCCTGTTGAAATCCGCGAAATCAAGAGCTACAAACCATCGATGGGTTTCTCTGTGGAGTCGGACTTCACTAAGTTTTTCGACGAGAAGTGGGGCTTGCTTGTGGGCGTGAAGCTTGAAAACAAGAATATGGAGACCGACGCCCGCGTGAAAAACTACGGTATGGAAATCCTCAGCGAGGGCGCCATTGCGAGCGGCCGATGGACTGGCGGCGTGAAAACGTCGGTGCGCAACGCATTCCTGACGTTCCCGGTGCAGGCTGCATATAAGGTGCATCCGCGCACAAACCTGAAACTCGGAGTGTTCCTGTCATACCTTATCGAGGGCAAGTTTGACGGAGTGGTCTACGACGGATATCTGCGCAACGGCGATCCGACGGGTGAAAAGGCAGTGTTTACAGGCGATGCCACGGCAACTTACGACTTCTCCGACGAGCTGCGCAAATTTCAGTGGGGACTTCAAGCCGGAGTCGACTGGGAAGCGTTCAAGCATCTGAAGCTCTATGCCGACCTTTCGTGGGGATTGAATTCGGCTTTCCCTGAAAGTTTCAAGACGATAACATTCAGTATGTATCCGATATACTTCAACGTTGGGGTAGGATATTTGTTCTAACATAAAAGCAATCAGAATATTATGGGAAAAATCATACTTACGGGCGACCGCCCTACAGGAAAACTTCACCTTGGTCACTACGTAGGCTCGCTGCGACGTCGCGTTGAGCTGCAGAACTCAGGTGAGTACGACAAAATTTTTGTGATGATTGCCGACGCTCAGGCATTTACCGACAATGCCGATAATCCAGAGAAAATCCGCCAAAACCTCGTTGAGGTTGCGCTCGACTATCTGTCGGCTGGATTGGACCCTGCCAAGACTACGATTTTCGTGCAGTCGGCGGTGCCGGAACTGACAGAGCTGGCATTCTATTATATGAACCTCGTGACAGTGTCGCGCGTGCAGCGCAACCCTACGGTGAAGACAGAAATCAAGATGCGCAACTTCGAGACGAGCATCCCTGTGGGATTCTTCTGCTATCCGGTGAGCCAGGCTTCCGACATCACCGCTTTCCGCGCCACCACAGTGCCTGCCGGTGAGGACCAGGAGCCGATGATTGAATTGACCCGCGAAATCGTGGGACGCTTCAACAACGTGTACGGCGAGACGCTTGTTGAGCCGGAAATCCTGCTGCCTACAAACGCTGCCTGCCTGCGTCTGCCGGGAACCGACGGAAAGGCAAAGATGAGCAAGTCGCTCGGCAACTGCATCTACCTCAGCGACACATCAAAAGATGTTGCAAAGAAGGTGAAAGGCATGTATACCGACCCTCTCCATCTCAACATCAGCGACCCCGGACACCTTGAGGGCAACTGCCCGTTCATATATCTCGACGCATTCTGCACCGATGAGAAATTCAAACGTCATTGCTCGGAATTCGAGAGCCTTCAGGATTTGAAGGACCGTTATTGCGCCGGAGGCGTGGGCGACGGCACGGTGAAGAAGATTCTCATCAGTGTGCTTGAGGAAGAGCTCGCTCCGATTCGCGAACGTCGCAAACAATGGGAACAGGATATCCCCGGCGTGTTCGATATTCTGCGCCGAGGCAGTGAGGAGGCACGCGCAGTGGCTGCCGAGACTCTTGCCGATGTGCGCCGTGCAATGCGAATCAACTACTTCGACGATCCTAAGCTGATTGCTGAGCAGGCAGCCAAGTATGCCGGCAAATAACGCTTAGACAATACGTTACAATATAGGACAGGCATATACAGGTGGGGAAACGACCTGTTGTGTGCCTGTCTTTTTCCCTACGAACCTCAGTATGGACACAGCAGTATTTCTCGGCACCGCCGAAAACTTCGTATACGGGCTTTGCAGCGCATATTTCATCTATGAGAGTGCGACATACTTCCGCCACCGCCGTGAGCAGCGCTTCTACCGCACGGCAGCGGCGATAATGGCTTTTTGGTTCTTGCTGGTGCTGAAGGATCCAATCTATTCGTGTATCGACACGCAATTGCATCGACACCTATACCGCACGTTGCTGCTTGTTGACATGTCGGCGGTGTTCACATGCGTGTTTTTCGTGGTCGAGCTCTTGTCGCCAATTTACATAACGTGGTCGCGCATCGTGCAGAATTCGGCATTCTACCTGCTGATGCTCGTGCTCTACATCGTGACGGCAAATGACATCTTCTTTGACATCAACATCGTTGGTATGGCAGTCTACTGTCTGATATGGGCGGTGCGCATCGCCGTGCTGACAAAACGCTACCACTACATCGTGCGGCAAAACTTCTCGTCGGCCGACAAGCGGTGGATGTGGCGGGCGATAGCGATGTTTCTGTCGGTGCTGGCGGCTTGGATATATTCGTGCTATGTTGAGTCGAGCATTTCCAACATCGCATATATCGTGATTGTCACGGTGGTTTGGGCTGCGGTCAACCATCATTACCGCAAGGTTGGGCGCAGCATTGACGAAGTGAGGCAGATTATGTCGGAAAAGCAGCCGGCGCTGGAAGGTATGCCCGACTTCAGCGCGGAGGTGGAGGCACTGTTTGTTGAAAAGAAACTGCACCGCAACCACGATTTGTCGGTAAGCCAGCTGGCACGCGAGATAGGCACCAACCGCAGCTATTTGTCGGCATGGCTCAACAATACGCTCGGCACTAATTTCTGCGACTTTGTCAACGGCTACCGCATTGCCGATGCGGAGGCGATGCTTGCCGGCGGCGACTGCTCCATGACGCAGGATGAGATAGCCACAACGGTGGGTTTCAATTCGCTCAGCACGTTTCGGCGCGCCTTTATCAAGAAACACGGAATCACACCGCGGCAATATTGCCGCGACAAACGGCATAAAAAATAGTTGCGGGCGCGGAAAAAGGGGCTCTTTTTTGCGAGCCAGCAATTAAATGTATAATTTTGCGGACTGCGGACAGGCTGTTTTTTTTAGGTCTGCCGGGTTTGACATTTTAACAATTCGAAGCAATGAGATACAGACGTAATTGGATTGTGCCTAAGGGCAAGGAACTTACGGACATGGACCGCAAGATTTTGTTTTATCAAGAGCACGGACACCTTGTGCCGTCGCCGAAACTCATAAAGACACCAGAACAGATTGAGGGTATCCGCCGCAGCGGAAAAATCAACACCGGAGTGCTCGACCTCGTGGAAAAGGAAATACATGCCGGAATGAGCACGGCGGAAATCGACAAACTGGTTTATGACTACACTGTCGACCATGGAGCCATCCCGGCGCCGCTCAACTATGAGGGCTTCCCTAAGAGCGTGTGCACGTCGATCAACGAGGTGGTTTGCCACGGCATTCCGTCGGAGGACGAAATCCTCGAGGAAGGCGACATCATCAATGTCGACGTGTCGACGATTCTCGACGGATACTATTCCGACGCCTCCCGCATGTTCATAATCGGAAAAACCACGCCGGAGAAGGAAAAGCTTGTGCGTGTGACAAAGGAATGCCTTGAATTGGGCATGAAGGCGGCAAAGCCTTATGGCTTTGTCGGCGACATCGGACACGCTATCGAGCGCCACGCCAAAAAGAACGGGTTCTCTGTGGTGCGCGACCTTTGCGGACATGGCGTAGGACTGGAGTTCCACGAAGAGCCTGAGGTGTTGCACTTTGGCCGTCCAGGAACGGGAATGCTTCTCGTGCCGGGTATGGTATTCACCATCGAGCCGATGATCAACATGGGCAAATGGCAGGTGTTTGTCGACGAGGAAGACGGTTGGACCGTAGTGACCGACGACGAGTTGCCGTCGGCGCAGTGGGAGCACACGTTCCTGATGACCGAACGCGGGTTGCAGATCCTTACTTATTGACAACCGTCGGGCGAAAACATAACGGCAGGGGAGAGACATGCAGGTGTTTCTTTCCTGCTTTTTGTTAAAAACAACATTAACTCTTGTTAAACGAGAAAATACCGCTTAAAAATTTATTTTCTCAGAAAAATAGTTGTAGTTTTGCAAGCGTATTATTGTTGTTGTATGTAATCAATGGAGTATTAAGATCTACCTTAAAAGAAGAATAACGCAGAATCTATGCCTTGAATCTGCAATAACGATATGCACAATAGAGAATAAATTGAGATTATTAAATACCTATGTAAAACTTAATCAATTCTTGAATGAAGAGCTTTAGTTTTCAGTTGAATCGTAGGGGACTTATCACGTTGCTTATGGCGATGTTGTTTGCGCTGCCTGCGTTTTCACAGAAAATGGCTGTACAAGGTACGGTCATCGATGAAAATGGCGAACCAATAATTGGTGCCAGTGTTGTTGATTCGAAGACGAAAGCGGGAACCGCTACCGACTTCGATGGAAATTTCGTGTTGAACGTTGACAAGAACGCTGTCCTGCAAGTCACTTATGTGGGCTACAAGACACAGAACGTTAATGTTGACGGCCGCAACAAATTAACAGTAAAACTTCAAACCAACAGCGTAGTGCTCAACGAAGTTGTGGCTATCGGTTACGGTACAGTGAAGAAGGAAGACGCCACTGGCGCCATCTCTACTTTGAAACCGGACGAAATCGAAGCCGGTCTTGCAACTTCCGCACAAGACCTCCTCGTTGGAGCCGCTCCTGGTGTGGTTGTCACATCAAACGGTGGCCAGCCTGAAGGCGGCGCTACAATCCGTATCCGTGGTGGTGCTTCTTTGAACGCAACCAACGACCCGTTGATCGTGATCGACGGTGTGCCTATGGACACAAAGGGAACACTCGGTTCGAGCAACCCATTGTCGTTTGTATCGCCTGAGAACATCGAGAACATGACAATCCTCAAGGATGCGTCGGCAACAGCAATCTACGGTTCGCGTGCATCAAACGGTGTCATCATCATCACTACAAAGAAAGGACAGAAAGGCAGACCACAAATCAACTTCACTGCCAACGCTTATGTCAACACTCCACGCAACTACGTGAATATGATGACAGGCGACGAGTTCCGTTCTTTCATCAACAATTATTATGGAGCAGAGTCGGCACAGGCACAGGCACTTGGCACATACAACACAAACTGGCAGAAGGAAATTCTCCGCACGTCTGTTTCACATGACTACAGCCTCGGCATTGGCGGTACAGTAGGATGTCTGCCTTATCGCGTGAGCCTTGCCTACACCGGCAACAACGGTATCATCAAGACTTCAAAGATGGACCGCGTCACTCTCGGCATCAACTTGACTCCAAAGTTCTTCGACGACTTGTTGGCAGTCAACCTCAATCTTAAAGGTGCCTACGTAGCCAACCGTTTCTATGACGGATCGGCACTTGGCAACTCAATCGGTTTCAACCCGACTCTTCCTGTGAAGAACCCTGACGGCAACGCTTTCAACGGTTGGACAACATACGTCAACACTTCTGTTGCAGGTCCTAACGACCCAGGTACGTCGATCAACACTCAGAAGGCTCTCAACCCGGTGGCGTTGATTCAGGACTACGACAGCCGCTCTAAAGTATGGCAGAGCATCGGCAACTTGCAGCTCGACCTCGCAATGCCGTTCCTCCGCGATTTGCACGCAAACTTGAACCTCGGTTACGACTACAGCAAGTCGGACGTTACAAACATTACCGGAGAAAACTCTCCAATGGCTTGGAAAGGAGGCTACACCATCAAGAACTCTGACGGAAGCACTTCAATTATCCACGATGGCAAAGAAACTACAAAGTTTGAATGGCAGGAGAAATACAACCTTCTTCTCGACTTCTACCTTAACTACAAGAAGGACGTGAAGAGCATCAACTCCAACTTCGACATTACCGGTGGTTACTCTTGGCAGAAATTCCACCGCATCGGTCATGACTACAGCTATGCAACAAGCGGAGAGTATGCCGGTGAGAAATATCAGGGTGTGGCTACAAACTACTCTGGCTCACAGAACCAGTTGGTATCTTTCTTCGGACGTGTAAACTACTCTCTGCTCGACCGCTACTTGCTCACTGTCACAGTGCGTGAGGACGGAACAAGCCGCTTCTCCGAAGAGCACCGTTGGGGTACATTCCCATCGTTGGCTCTCGCTTGGCGTTTGCTTGAAGAGCCTTGGATGAAGGGCGCAAAGAGCGTGATGAACGACTTCAAGATTCGTGCAGGCTGGGGTATCACCGGTCAGCAGGACCTCGGCGACGACTTCTTCCCTTATTTGCCTGTTTACATGATTGGTAAAGACCAATACCGCTATCCAGACGGAAACGGCGGTTGGATCACAGTTATCAAAGCCAACGGTTACAACGCCGACCTTAAATGGGAGGAGACAACCACTTGGAACGCCGGTATCGACATGGCATTCCTCAACAACCGTGTGACTACAAGCATCGACTTCTACAAGCGCAACACTGAAGACTTGTTGAACTGGGTGACTGTCGACGCTGGTTCAAACCTTACCAACGCAATGAACGCAAACATCGGTTCGTTGGAGAACATCGGTGTTGAATTCGCAATCACTGCCCGTCCAATTGTAAAGAAGAACTTCACTTGGACAACTTCTTACAACGTGGCTTGGAACAAGAACAAGATTACAAAACTGCTCAAGGGCGACGACAAGAATTACTTCGTTGCTACCGGCGACGGTATCTCTGCAGGTACAGGCGGCACAGTGCTCGCTCACAAAGTGGGATATCCGGCAAGCAGCTTCTATGTTTACGAGCAGGTGTATGATGAAAACGGAAAGGCTATCGAAGGCATGTTTGTTGACCGCAACGGTGACGGCGTGATCAACTCTGACGATAAGTATATGTACCACAGCAAGGATCCTAAGGTGACAATGAACTGGACCAACACGTTCAACTTCAAGAACTGGGATTTCGGTTTCGCATTGCGCGCAAGCATCGGCAACTACGTGTTCAACGATGTTCAGGTTGGCAACTCTTCGATTTCTTCTACAGCGTCTCTCCCAGTCAGCAACTTGATGGCAGACACTCAGCTGTTTAAAGAAATCAACTTGACTCAAGGCACAAGCGACTACTTCGTGCAGAACGCAAGCTTCGTGCGTTGCGACAACATCACGCTCGGCTACACATGGCCTACTCTTTTGAACAACAACCTCCGTCTGCGTCTGTATGGAGCAGTTCAAAACCCATTTGTTATCACAAAATATAAAGGTCTTGACCCAGAAGTCGGTGGCGGTGTAGACAAGAACATCTACCCACGTCCTGTGACATTCTCTCTCGGTCTTGTGGCTCAATTCTAATCATTAAATCGTTACAGACATGAATAAGAAATTCAGAAATATATTGGCTTACGGATGCCTCGCATTCTCAATGATGGCTATGCCTTCGTGTGTGGGCGACCTTGATATGAAGCCAAACGACCCGAACAACAAGACCGAACTCAATTCGGCTGCTGAATATGAGGGCTTCTTCTATCAACTTTACAACGGACTTGTAGTTTCTGGTCCTCAAGGTGGCTCTGACATCACTGTAGACGACGGCGGTGCCGGTACTTACATGCGTCAGCTTTGGAACCTTGAGGAGCTTCCGACCGATGAGGCTCTTATCGGTAAGAACTGGAACGACGCCGGTATCGATGAGCTCGACTTCTCTACATGGAGCCCTGACAACCACTGGCTTTATGAGGCAATGTCGCGTTTCACGTTCCAAATAAATATGTGCAACGAGTTTATCCGCACCATCGACAAGGCTGCAGGTATGATTTCCGATGATGAAATCGCAGCGATGAAACGTGAGGCAATCGTATTGCGCGCATTGTCTTACTATCACTTGATGGACAACTTCGGCAAAGGCCCGTTCACTGATGAGAATTCTACGGTAGGTGCAACGCCTCCAACGTTGACACGTGCTGAGATGTTTGAGAGAATCGTGCCTCAGCTGGCAGAGACAGTGAAGGATCTTACTCCTGCATCGGCTCAGAAATACGGCCGTCTGTCAAGAGAAGCCGGTTATATGCTGCTTGCAAAGTTCTATCTTAATGCGGAAGTCTACACAGGCACTGCCCGTTGGCAGGACTGTGCAAACGCCTGCAACGAGATTTTGAAGACTATCAACACTCTCGCGCCTGAATATAAATATCTCTTCTGTGCCGACAACAATCGTTTTGTAGGTAATGGCGAGATTATTTGGGGTCTTCCTCAGGATGAGAACAACCAGCAGACTTACGGCGGCACAACTTACCTTTCTATAGGCGCCTACAATGCCAATGTCGTTGCAACAGCACAAGGTTTGCAAGGCACAGGATGGGGCGGTCCACGTATACGTCCGGAACTCGCAGATATGTTTGAGAGTGGCGACAACCGCTACCTCATCAGCAACAACGGTGGCAAGCTCAAGAACAATCTTGAGGATCTCGGCGACTGGGGTGCCGATGGTTGTGGCTTGATGTGTATTAAGTATGTATACACAAAAAGCGATGACTATTACAACACAACAGGCGCAACTCAGGTCAACACTTTCAACGGCACCGACTTCCCGTTGTTCCGTCTTGCCGACACATTCTTGATGCTCGCCGAGTGCGAACTCAACGGTGCAACAGGCTGCAACGGTCAGGATATGTTTGACAAGGTGCGCGCACGCGCAGGTTTGGCTCCTATCCTTCTCACTAAGGACAAACTCTTCGAGGAACGCGCCCGCGAGCTCTACTGGGAGGGACACCGCCGCAGCGACATGATCCGTTTCGGCAAGTTTACAGGCAGCTCCTACAAATGGTCGTGGAAGGGCGGCGCACTCCGCGGACGTTCAATTCCTGACTACCGCAAGGTTTACGCTATCCCAACCAAGTTTGTCCCGACACTCGGACAGAACGAGGGATACTAACATCAGTCTAACTCTACTAAACACAAGAAAAAATGAAAAAGTATATAAATGTATTGATGCTGCTGGCGGTGGTGGTGTTCGGCCTTTGCTCTTGCGAGGACGACAAGGATCCGGTGCTCCAAAAACCTACCGAATTTGTGCTCAATCAGCCAGCCACTTCTGAACTTTATTATGCTCTGAACCCAACGGCAACATTGAACCTTACGTTCTCTCAGCCTAACTATGGTCCGGGCATCATCGCAAAATATTTCGTACAGGTGTCGCTCACTCGTGAATTTACCGATTTCGTGCAACTCACAGAGGAGTATACCACTTGCTCTGTCAACGTTCCTGAGGGCAGCATCGCCGAGGCTATGTGCAAACTCCGCGGCGTTACAAACGAGGACAACTACACTGACGAGCCTGCACGTCCGGTTTATTTCCGCGTGCTCTCTACTGTTGAAGATTATCTTGGCGGCAAGGAAGACGCTGCCGGCTATTCAATCCTCTCAAATGTTGTTTGTCTCAGTCAGGTGAAGGACTACTATGCAGTTAAGTTGCCGGGCAAGATTTACTTGGTTGGTGACTGCAATGGATGGAACGAACCGTCGAAGGCAAATGCTGCCTTGTTTGTTGGCTGGACGCTTTCAGAGGCTGACGACGCTATCGACAGCAAAATCTACACAGGCGTGTTCGATATTCCTGCAGGCAAATTCCAATTCCGCTTCTATCGCTCTCTCTCTGGTTGGGATGTTGATTCAATCGGTGCGCAGGTTGATGACAATCCTGTTGATATCGAGTGGATTGACGGCGTTGGCTTCAATGGCTCTGTTTTTGATGGGGGCAAGGGTTCGTTCCAGTACAGCAGTTGGGCTGGCGGTAAGATTAAAATCACCGTTAACCTCAAGGCGATGACCGTAGAAATGGTTCCTGCCGAATAATATGAAATCAGGCTTACCGCGGCGGTTGTCAGCAACCGCCGCAAGGAAGCCGGTTATTACAGAATTTACAAATAAAGACAAAAAATGAAAAAATTCAGTATATTACTTTCATTGGCATTGGCTGTAGGTTTCACAGCCTGCGACGATATCGAGGATCCAATGCCACCGCAAAGCAATCCGCAGGAAGCGATTATGGCTGCAGATGGTATCGCTGTGGCTCATGTGTTGCCTACTGATTTGAACCTCAAGGACTTCGTTGATAGCGAGCTGGGTGTGCCAGTGCTCAAAATCACCAGCGTTGACAATCAGCCATCCGGCAGCGAGGTGAATGTTGAAATGCAGGTTTCCGCCACAGAGGATTTCAAGAAGCCTGTCAGCGTGCTTACAACAGTTGTCGACAATGTGGCTTATGCCAACTATCTCGACATTGACAACGCTCACCGCCAGCTGTTTGGCAAGAGCCCTGCCGCAAAGACCACTTATGTGCGTTTCGAACTCACGTTGACCCACAACGGAACAACAGTGCGTTTCGGCGGCGCCGACACTTATTTCGACGCTTCATCGGTAAATGTTACGCCTATTGACCTTGGCATCAAGATTGAGTCGGCATACTACGTAATTACCGACGCTGCGTTTGGTGATGGATGGGATGCTTCTGCCATCAAGCTCGGACATAGCGACCAGAACGTATACGATGATCCTGTATTTACATCTATCTGCACTCTCCCTGCCGGCTCAATCCAATTTATGGGCGCAGAGTCGATGGTGAAGGCTAAGGCCGACGCAGGCAATGAGTTTATGTATGCTTGGGGTCCTGCTGAGTCGGCTATGAGCGGCGAACTTATCTACGGCGAGAACTCACGTCCTGTAACTATTGCAAAGGCAGGAGAGTATACCGTGACAATCAACATGATGGAAGGCACATTCACTGTCAAGGCTTACTCACCGAAACTCTATGCTGTTGGTGGATTCAATGGATGGGGTCACGATGTAAACGTGTTCATCTACGAGCGCAACGGCGGCGTACACAGCGGTTTGGTTGACATGTCAAAGGCTGGCAACAAGGCATTTGAATTCAAATTCTCGACACAGCCCAACTGGAACGAAGGCAGCACTGCCTACGGTGTCGGCGCAGAAGCCAACCTGTTGAGCACTGACCCAGGAGCCAAAAACTTGAAACTTGACAAGGGTGGTATCTACTACTTCAAAGTCGACACAGACAAAATGACTTGGGAGGCGATGGAAATCACTTCGTTCGGAATTGTCGGCGACGCTACTCCTGGCGGATGGGACGCTGAAACGCCACTTACTTACGCCGGTGGTCTCGTTTGGAAGGGTGAGGTTGCTCTCGTAGGCGGTAAGGAATACAAGTTCCGCGCCAACAACAAATGGGACTTCAGTCTCGGCGGTTCGCTCGACAATCTCAACGAGAACAACGCACCAAACTTCAAGTGTGCAGAAGACGGAACGTATGAAATTACGCTCAATCTCAGCAACAACCAGACTTGGAAAGCGTCAGTTGTGAAGAAATAATACTCCAATTGATATAATTTGTATTGAAAAAGGAGTCGTCTCAGGGATGAGACGGCTCTTTTTTTCTTGTTTTGTGGCATAGTGTTTTCATTTGTAAACTGAAATTTGTAACTTCGCACACAAACTTTCAGAATATTAATCATAAACTAAGCAAAATAATGGAAGACGAAAGACAAAAGCAGGAAGCAGGTATTCCTGAAAACGCTTTCCGCGAGCTGAAGCCGGGCGAGGAGTATATCCCCGTGATGCGCCCCGACCGTCAGTATCCGGAAGTGACTCCCTACTCTGTGATAATGGGTCTTGTGATGGCGATTATCTTCAGTGCCGCGGCGGCATATCTCGGACTGAAAGTGGGGCAGGTGTTTGAGGCGGCAATTCCTATTGCAATCATCGCAGTCGGAGTGTCGGGCGCGTTGAAGAAGAAAAACGCCCTCGGACAGAACGTGATAATCCAATCTATCGGCGCCTCGTCGGGAATCGTGGTGGCAGGAGCCATCTTCACCCTCCCGGCGCTCTACATCCTTCAAGCCAAGTATGGCGACGCCATTACGGTAAGTTTCATTGAAATATTCCTCAGCTCGATGCTTGGCGGCGTGCTCGGCGTGTTGATGTTTATCCCGTTCCGCAAATATTTCGTTTCCGACATGCATGGCAAGTTCCCGTTCCCGGAAGCTACAGCCACCACACAGGTGCTTATCTCCGGCGAGAAGTCGGGCAGCCAGGTGAAGCCGCTTATCATTGCGGGCGCTGTCGGCGGAATCTACGACTTCCTTCTCTCCACATTCGGATGGTGGGCTGAGACATTGACGTCGAAAGCGACAGAATTCGGCGCCCACGTGGCAAGCCAGGCCAAGATGGTGTTTAAAATCAACACCGGAGCGGCGGTGCTCGGTCTCGGCTACATCGTAGGTTTGAAATACTGCTTCATTATTTTTGCAGGTAGCGCGTTTATTTGGTATGTCATCGTACCGTTGCTCGGAATGAGCCCGGAGGCAGCCGCCATCGATCCCGAGGTGCTGTTCAAGACACAGGCACGCTACATCGGTATCGGCGGTATCGCCATGTCGGGCATCATCGGCATCATCAAGTCGTGGGGCATCATCCGCTCTGCCGTAGGTCTTGCCGGACGTGAATTCCGCGGCAAGGGCGGCAATGTGGCAAAAGTGAAGCGCACCCAGAAAGACATTTCGATGAAAGTGCTTGCCTTCAGCCTTATCGCAGCGTTGGCAGTGACATTCGCATTCTTCTACTTCGGCGTAATCCACAACCTCTTCCAGACCCTTGTGGCATTCCTGGTGGTTACGGTGATAGCGTTTCTCTTCACCACGGTGGCTGCCAATGCAATTGCCATTGTGGGATCGAACCCGGTGAGCGGAATGACACTGATGACGCTGATTGTAGCCTCAGCGGTGTTTGTGGCTATCGGACTTAAAGGAGCCAGTGGCATCGTCACCTCGATGATTATCGGAGGCGTTGTCTGCACGGCTCTCTCGATGGCAGGCGGTATGGTTACGGATATGAAAATCGGCTACTGGCTTGGCTCCACTCCGCAAAAACAGCAGCAGTGGAAACTTGTCGGCACACTCGTGTCGGCAGCAACTGTCGGCGGCGTTATCCTGATTCTTGCAAAAGTGTATGGTTTCTCAGGGCCGAACGCACTCGCCGCACCGCAGGCCAACGCGATGGCAGGCGTTATCGAACCGTTGATGATGGGTGGCGACACGCCGTGGCTGCTCTATGGCGTAGGCGCAATCCTCGCCGTGCTTCTCAACTGGCTCGGTGTGCCGGCATTGGCTTTCTCGCTCGGTATGTTTATCCCTATGGAGCTCAACGCGCCGCTGCTTGTCGGCGGTTTGGTCAACTGGTTTGTGTCAACCCGTTCGAAAGACAAGGAACTCAATGCGGCACGCACAGAGCGCGGCACGCTTCTCGCCAGCGGATTTATCGCCGGTGGAGCATTGATGGGCGTGGTCAGCGCCGGAATGCGCTTCGCAGGCTTTGAGTATACTTGCGGATTCAGCGAGTCGACGCTCCAGATTGGCGGTGTGGCTGTCTATGCGCTGCTCATCGGCTATCTCGTTTGGGACTGTATGCGCGGAAAGAAAGCGTAAGCGGGGGCAACCTCCTGAGCTTGAAAAATCAAAGAAAAATGTCGTGGATGCATCATGTGTGTCCACGACATATTATTTATTCTTTTTATTTATCAACAAATTAATTTAATGAACAAGACAATTTTCAACAAGCGTGCAAGCCTGAAGTTCTCGCACTTCTCCAACAAAGGCTACTCCTTGTTTTCTGTGCTTGGAAGAGTGGTGGCTATCGGTGCGCTCAGCGTAACCACGCTTACCTACGCCAAGGCAGAAGGCATCAGCGTGGAGGGAGCCAAGGCTGATTCAGTCTTTATCCGTGGAGGAAAGGCTTACGAACTGGATGGTGTGACCGTAACGGGGTCGCGCGCGCCGATGACAGTCGAGCTGTCACCAAAAATTGTGACGGTCATGACCCGCGAGGACATTCAGCGGTCGGCGGCACAAACAATCAACGACGTTTTGAAACTGGCTACGGGCGTGGATGTGCGTCAGCGTGGAGGTTTCGGGGTGCAGACCGACATTTCGATCAACGGCGGCACCTTCGACCAGATTGCAATTTTCCTTAACGGAGTGAACATCTCCAATCCGCAGACGGGGCACAACGCTTCCGATTTTCCTGTCGCACTTGCCGACATCGACCATGTGGAGATTATCGAGGGCGCATCGTCGCGCGTGTTTGGCACATCGGCGTTCAACGGCGCCATAAACATTGTGACTAAAAAAGCAAGCGCAAACGGCGTCGAGGCAAATGTGGAAGCCGGCAGCTTTGGCAGCCTCGGGGCACAGGGCAGGCTGCAGATGGCTTTCAGAAGCGGAAAGTGGGAACAAGCCTATTCCGTAAGCGGCGGATACAAACGCTCGGACGGAGGCACCGAAAACAGCGACTTCGAGAAAGGACAGGGCTATGCCAACTTGTCGCTGAGCTACGACCGTCGCCTCGACATCGGGACGCAGCTGGGCATAGCCAGCCAAAGTTATGGCGCAAACACATTCTACAGCGCCAAATTCAACAATCAATATGAGAAAACCGACCATGGAATCGCTTCTCTTAATGTGAGCGTCCACAACCAAGGCAGGACTTGGGAAGTGACGCCTGCGGTATATTACAACAAATTCAAAGACCATTATCAATTGACGCGTGGCAAGGAAGGCGCCGCGGCGGGAGAGAACTACCACAACCTTGATGTTTTTGGCGGTGCGGTCAACGCCTATGTCGACTGGATTGCGGGAAAGACCGCCGTCGGTGTCGACATCGGTAAGGAACGCATCTATTCCACGGCTCTCGGCAACCAGCTCGATGCGGCCGACTATAAAAGCATTCCGGGCTCCGACAGGCAGTACACCCGTAAAGGAGAACGCACAAACACGAATGTGATGCTGGAGCACAATTTCATATTCGGAGGGTTCACACTCTCTGCCGGAGTGCTTGTCAACCGCAATACGGGACTCGACAATAAATTCAGATTCTATCCGGGAGTGGACGCCAGCTACCGTCCGAACGCCAATTGGAAGGTATACGCCTCATGGAACAAGGCTCTCCGCATGCCCACCTACACCGACCTCTACATAAGCAATGCTGTGCAGCAGGGCGACGCCTCGCTGAGTCCGGAGAAAAACTCCGCATTCAAAATAGGCACACGCTATCGGCAGACGGGATTTTCGGCGGTGCTTAGCGGATTCTACACACATGGCAAGGATATGATTGACTGGGTTCAGACTACGGAAACAGAGCTGACCGACAGCAAATACCACGTGATGAACATCGGAAAACTCGACAATATGGGCTTCAATGTTGACGCCGAGATATATATGAACGAGCTGTTGCCGAGATGCTTCGTGACAAACATCAGACTGGGATATGCCTACATCAACCAAAACCACGAGACGGAAACAGAGATACTGAAATCGCTGTATGCGTTGGAATATCTGCGCCATAAGGCCGTGTTCGGCTTGGACCATAAGATTTGGAGCAAGCTGTCGGCGTCGTGGAGCGTAAGATGGCAGCAACGGATGAACGGCTATCATCCGTACACGAAAGTGGACTGCAAGGTGATGTGGAACGACCGGAAATATAGCGTATATGTAAAGGCCGACAACATCACGTGCCACCGCTACTACGATCTCTCTGCCGTAAAGCAGCCGGGGCTGTGGGTGATGGCAGGTGTAAGTGTGAATCTTGGATGGTGACAGCCGCCACAGGAGTGAAAGCAAACGGGAAGCAGCATATTGTTTCCCGTTTTTCCGTTTGAGCCAGCGGTGATTTTGAGATTCCTGGAATAAAAAAACAGCGCGCTGTTATGTAGCACACTGTTTTTGCGGAGTGAGCGAGATTCGAACTCGCGATACGCTTTTGGCGTATACACGCTTTCCAGGCGTGCCTCTTCAGCCACTCGAGCATCACTCCTCGTTTTTGCGTTTGCAAAGATAGTGCAAATTGAGAGAAGAAAAAAGAGCTTGCTTGTTTTTTCTTCCGAAATGCAGCCTATCTTATTGAAAGATAGTGCAAATTGAGAGAAAAACTGTGCAAACCGAGCGAAAAATGAAGATTTCCTTCAATTTTTCCGAGGTGCAGCCAGTTTTATCAAAGAAAAAAGAGCTTGCTTGTTTTTTCTTCCGAAAAGACAGCGATTTTAGTCTATGCCAAAATCGAAGGTTCCGCTGTAGCCGCCGGTTCCCATAGAGTTGAAGATTATGCAATATTCTCCGGGTTCAGCGGTGATTTCCATTATATAAACGCCCTTTTCAAGTTCTTGGGTTGTCGCTTTGACTCGGTCAGACTCTTTTACGCCTGTTGATGATGTGCCAAAAGGTTTGATTTTGACCGTTGCAAGATATCTTTTATCCTTCTTTACCTCAAATTGAGCAATGCCAAAGTCGTTGACGGAATACATCGGCGCAAACATATAATGTGTCATCGAGTGATATGCGTCGACTGCGCCAAAGACGAATTTGAATTTTGCAGTTCCTGTAAATCGGTTTTGGCTTTTAGCATCAGCAAACTCTAATCGTGCAGTCTTGCTGAACGTTCCCGATATTTTTATATTCTTATATTTGATTGGAGTCATTGCCGTTTCCGTGTCTCCATTTATCATATATAATCCAACGGCTTGCTGTTGTGCAAAAGATACAGCACTGCAAATAATTGAAATTAGAAGAGAAATGATGATTCTCATATTGCGTAAAAGACGATAATGTTTGTTCTGTAAAATTATATATTTTAATTGAACCGACAATGAAAATGAGAGGTATTATAAACATATCCATATAATAAATTGTGAGATTCTTATGCCATGTTATTTCCGCTTCACGCCCCTTACGGCTTCGGCGTCGAGAGGATTTTCCGGCCAATAGTGCTTTGGGTAACGTCGCTTCAACTCTTTGCGCACCTCAAAATAGGCATTGCTCCAGAAGCTGTCCATGTCCTGGGTCAGCTGCACGGGCTTGAATCCAGGCGACAGGAGTTCCATAAGCACGGTGCGTTTTCCTCCGTCGACACAGGGCGTGTGGAGCATCCCGAAGCATTCCTGCAGGCGTACGCTCAGCACCGGTGCTTCGGCGGCTTTGCGGTAGTCCACGCGGATTCTGCTGCCTGAAGGCACTGTGATGTGCGATGGGGCGAGTCGGTCTACCTCTTGCTGCATGTCGTAGGGGATGAGAGCCCACAAAGCATCGTGCAGATTTATCTTTTTCAGCTCGGCTGCCGTTGTCAGCACTTTTCCGTTCTGCTCAATGTAGAACGGCAGCCATTCAGAAGCTGTCGACAGGACGTGTTCCGTAGACAGGTCGGGTAGAGCCATTTCCGGATGCCATTCCGCCACCGCGTCCACACGCTTTTGAAGCCTGGCAACGTCGTCGCTCCAGTCGAGCAGTCCGAGTCCTTCTTTCTGCACAGCCTCGCAGACCGTCGAGACAACAGCGCTTTTGTCGGCATTGTGCAGAGGCTGGCTGTCGACAGTCAGCACCCCGATTGTGCGTTCGCGCAGCATCGCTACACCGCCGTTTTTTGAATCCCAGAAAATCCGTTCGCGTTGTCGTGTCTCGATGTCCTCTGGCCGCAACGGTGCGGCGAGAAACACCCTTCCGCATTTTTCGGAAGCGTTGAGGGCAGCCACCGCCAGCCAGTCGTAGGAAGCAAGATTGCTACCGTTGTCAATCTGCACGTTGACGCCCGAAGCCAGACGGAAGTGCCCGATGCTGTCAATGGCTTTAGCCACCCGTTCAGGATATGCCGTCGCCACAAGGCAGCCGGCATCCTCCGGGCATATATCGTCGTTGCATTCTGTGGCTTTGATCATATTTCGATATTCCTCGGCAATCTGCGCTATGCGCGACCATCTGCCGAGTCTGTGCTGTCGCCGCGCCGTCCGGAGCAGGCTGATGCGCAGGCATAGGTCGGCGGAAGTGTCGTCGGTCAGAGGATCCTTCTCCTCCAGTATGGCGGCAATGTCGCAGGCGAGACTTTTCTGCACAGGCGATTCGGCGCGCACCATCATTTTTGAAATATGCGGATGGCACGGCAGTTTCGACATCTGCCTGCCGAGGCTTGTTATGCGGTTCTGGCTGTCGACGGCACCAAGCGTTGCCAGCAGTTTCCGGGCTTGCGCAACGGCTGATGGCTGAGGTGTTGTCAGCCATGGCAACGCCTCTGCGTCGCTTTCGCCGAAAGCCGCAATGTCGAGAAGTGTAGGCGCAAGGTCGGCATCAGAAATCTCAGGACGCCTGCGCTCGTTCATGCGATGCTCGGAGGCCTTTGTCCACAGTCTGTAGCAGACTCCAGGAGCCACGCGTCCAGCGCGTCCCGACCGCTGCGTCGCCATGTCGAGGCTTATGCGCACCGTCTCAAGGTGGCTAAGTCCCGACCGGGGATTGTAGACCAATTGCCGGCAATATCCCGAGTCGACCACAATGCGTACGCCTTCAATCGTAATCGATGTCTCTGCGACAGGCGTTGCAAGCACTATCTTGCGCTCGCCTTTGCCCGATGGCGCCACCGCCCGCCTTTGCTGCTCCGGCGACAGATTGCCGTAGAGAGGGAATACGGCAGTCGGCGACAGTTTGTCGGCAAGCAGCCGCTCGCATTGCGCAATGTCGGCTTGTCCGGGCAGAAAAGCGAGAATGTCGCCCTCGTGCTGGCTGTGTGCCTTGTTTATCGCCGACGCGACTGCCGTCGGGATGTCGGCGGGCGAAATGTCGGTCGTCGCATAACGTGTCTCCACAGGAAACATCTTGCCCCGGCATTCGATGAGAGGAGCGTTGAGGCTTGTGCAGATAGACGACGTGTCGATTGTAGCCGACATGATGACAATTTTCAGGTCGGGACGCAGAATCTGCTGGCATTGGCGCGTCAGGGCGAATGCCAAGTCGGAATTGATGCTGCGTTCGTGGAACTCATCGAAGATTACAACCGACACCCCTTCGAGCAAAGGGTCGGCGATGAGCATACGCGTCAGAATTCCTTCTGTTATCACTTCGATGCGGGTGGACTCTGACACACGGTTTTCAAAGCGCACCCGGTAGCCAACCGAGCCTCCCGTGCGCTCCGACAACATGTCCGCCATGCGCACAGCCACTTGCCTGGCAGCGAGACGCCTGGGTTCGAGCATGAGAATCTTGCCGTCGGAGGGCAGGAATCCAGCCATGACGGTAAGCGGCAGGAGAGTGGACTTTCCCGCTCCCGGAGGCGCGGTCAAAACCACGCAACCGTTGGCTGTCAACGCCTTGTTGACGTCGGCGGCAATCTCAGTCGTCGGCAACGAGGCGGCGTTTCTGATTATGTCGTTAAATTCCATCATTGTTTCTGTCTGAAAATAAGTTTCGCCAGACCGTACACATAACGTCGGAATCCAGGTCGGTATTTAAGGATTTTGTCAAACCAAGCCATATGCCTGCCTGCTATTTTCACAACGATTCCCACATAGAGCATAGCGAACAGTGTGCCCACACCAACGATATACCATTGCCATGCTCCGAAAAACACATAGCAGAAAGCCACGGCGAGAACCACCAGCGAGCAGTCAACAACAATTTTTATCTTCGGGAAGTCGATGCCTGTCACGCAGCTTACCGCCACCGGGAAACCCTCGCCAGGCATTGTCACCGAGCCGCATCTCACCTCAAGGGCGATGCCAATGCCCAGGACGGTGCATCCCGCAATCTGCGCCAGTGCTTGCTCCGTTATGTCGTCGGGCAGAAGCCACGATGTGAGAGCCATATTCAAGTCGATGAGTGATCCGAAAACGAATCCCACCAGCAGCTGGAACAACTGAACCGATTCGAAGCGGCGGCGCAGCACGGCAATCTGCCCAGCCACCAAAATGGCGTTCATTATGTAAGTGTATTGTCCGATTGTCAGCGACGGAACGCCAAGTCCACGTTTGCCGGCAGTCTCGAAAACGTAAGGCAGAGTGGAGATTACGCTTGATCCCAACTCGCTCTTTACGCATACGGCGACACCGAGAGTCATTATAAACAAAGATACAAGCAGCCATAGGTGCTGCCACAAAAAAGAGATTGTCCGTTCTTTCTTATTCATAGATGAAAAATTGTAGATAATGATAGTTTTAATGACTTGTTTGGATGTGGTGATGGTTGCTGCAGAATTGTGTCGAAAACGACATAACAAAGTTACAGAAAAATGCTGGAATAACCTCGGAAAATTTGAAGAACGACGCTAATTATCTTAACATCAATGTCGTTTCGGTGACAAAACGGAAAAGTGTAAAGCGCAAAGAAAAGCGGGATATGAAGAAAAAGAACGATGCCCTTGATATGGAAAACAAAAGGTTGCAGGAACAGAAAGCCGAAGCCGAACAGGAACTCAAACGAGCCAAGAAAGAAGTACAGACCGAGAAACTGAAAGGGGCAGCCACTACCGCAGCGACCAACATAGCCGAAAGTGTAGGTTCTCTTTTCGGAAGTGGAAAGAAGAAATCGTTGGAACGCAGGAACGAGGATTTGCAAGACCGCATACTTGAACTTGAAGAGGAAGCCCGACAAAGGGAACAGCAACAAGCCGAACAGATACAGGAAATAAGAAACGCTTACGAGCAACAGAACCGTAAGCTGTCGGAGTTTACAGATTTTGTCAGACGCTACTTTCCGTATGTGGAGAAGCTGATACCGACAATAAAGTTCCTTCGTGAACGTTTGGGCTTTAATGATGGGATAATCAGAAGACTGTGCGAGTTCAAGGAGGTCGGGATAAAAGGAGAACTCTATTCTCGTGAGTTCAACCAACACTTCAAGGCTGATGGTGCGGTTTGTTCTCTCAAACAGAATGCGGAGGAGAGATTTGACCTCAATATAGACGGTGTTTCGCATGTCAGTTGGTTTAGACGAAAGAAAGACGAGTTTATGGAAACATTGGGAATGCCGACAAGAAAACAAAATCGAGGTATTAAGCTGTAAATCATAATAAAGTCCGTGATAGTTGAATACTATATTACGGATTTTTTATACTTTTGTATTGCGGATTGTAACATACAACAAATTTACAACTATGAGTGATACGAAGCTTTTATCATTATCAGAAATATTCAATAATAAGATTTTTCGGATTCCTGATTTTCAACGTGGATATTCTTGGGAAGAGCGTCAGCTTGACGATTTTTGGGAAGATATTCAAAACCTTAATCCTAATAAGGTTCATTATATTGGACTACTTACTGTTGAACCTGTAAAAAACAGCGAGATAATAAACATTGAAAAATGGAATGATGATTTGTGGCTTCTCAAAAAGGGAATGTCTGCTTATTATGTAATTGATGGTCAGCAACGACTGACAACATTAATCATATTACTACATGAAATATTGCGTACTTTCGGGGATGATGAGGGCATAAACTTTGGACAAAAAAGTGAATGGATTGACCGTTTCTTGTATCGTTCATATAATCAGATATATAAATCATTCGTATTTGGATATGAAAAGGATAATCCAAGCGATGAATATTTTAAGACAAAAATATTGGAGCAAGAATCATCTGCTGCAGACAAATACCCAGAAACATTGTATACTGCAAATCTAATGTTTGCAAAAGAGTATTTTGCAAAGAAACTTGCAAAATTAAATAAAGAGAACAAGGAGGCTATTTTTGATAAAGCTATTAATCGTTTAAAATTCAATTATTATGAAATAGATGAATCCTTAGACGTGTATGTGACATTTGAAACGATGAACAATAGGGGAAAGGATTTATCTCATTTGGAACTTCTTAAAAATCGTCTGATATATTTATCAACGCTACTACACGAAGATGATGAAACCAAAGGACGCTTGAGACGAGATATTAACGAAACATGGAAAACAATATATGAATTTTTAGGTAAAAATAAAGATAATCCATTAGACGATGACTTTTTCTTATTCAATCATTGGATTATGTATTTTACATACGATAGAAGTCAGTCCGATGTGTATGCGGATTTTTTACTAAAGAAGAAATTTACATCAAAGAACGTATTAAATGGTAAAATCTCTATAAGCGACATAAAAGCTTATATAGACAGCTTATCTAAGTGTGTGAAGCAGTGGTTCTATATATTTAATATTCAACATTCTAATTATTCAGATAGAATAAAAGAGCATATCCAAAAATTAGAACGAGTTGGTTGGGGTGCATTCCCGCCTATGATAATGGCAGTATTTACCAAAGAATGTAATGAAAATTTGATTTGGAATTTCTTAGATGCCTGCGAAAGATTTAATTTCCTAATTTTTGCTGTATCACATCGTTCTTCAAATACTCAAAATAGCAATCTATACAGAAAGACAAGAGAGTATTATGTAGGGCAGTTGGATATAGAAACAATTACGGCAGATATTGATTTTCTGACGGATGGAGAAGACGAAGATAACTATTGTGGATGGTTTGACTTAAATAGATTTAAGAATCATATAAGAGAACTGTTTTCCAAAAATGACAGGGATGGTTTTTATTCATGGAATGGGCTAAGGTACTTTCTTTACGAATATGAATTATTCCTACAAGACAACGCCAATATAAAAGTTGTTTGGGAAGACTTTAATAAAAGAAAGAAAGAGGACACAATTGAACATATATATCCGCAATCACCAACTGATTCTTATTGGAAAAGTCGTTTTGGACATCTTAAACCCACAGAGAAACGTCAATATTTGAATTCTTTAGGTAATCTATTATTGTTAAGCCGTTCTAAAAATGCCAAGTTGCAAAATTACGATTTTGATAAAAAGAAGCGCTTGGTTAATAAGGATGGAAAAGAAATAGGATACTATAATGGTTCGTATAGTGAAATAGCTGTTGCAAAACAAAAAGAATGGACTCCTATAGAAATCAAAGAACGAGGTTTATTGATGTTACAGTTTATGGAAAACCGTTGGAAATTTAGTTTTGATGACTGGGGGATATCAAAAGAAGAAATACTATTTCCGTTGCAAAATTAAGTCATAGTTCTATATAAAATCCTTAATAGTAGTATATTGTAATTTTTCAGATCAGAAAATAATATTTTAGAGAATATGATAGAAGTAAAAAAATATATAGGAAGTTTTACAGGTTGTGTATATTCTAATTATACACATAGTAGTTTATCCGCCTATAAATTGATTTTTGACTGTATATTCTACCCTAATGAAACAGAAAAAGCATCTATCTTTTTTGAAAAAGTAGATGACTTTGTATATGCTGGAGCACATAGTAAATTCAATAAAAATGGCGCATGTGTTACAACGCATTTCTTTTTGGTAAGAGTAGATAATTTGGTAGGAGTGGTTGATGAAGATTGCAAAGTACTAATTGACATTGATTATATAGAAATAATACCACCTATTAATGCAGATGATGCAGTTTTTGTAGTTAAGAATACAGAAAATCAATGGGGTGTTATTAATGCCATTTCAAATGAAATAATAGTGCCGTTTGGTAAATATTTGAAAATATGGGGATATGACACCCATCATGCATTAGTTTGTACGAAATATGAAAACTCTTGGAGTAAAACATATAGGGCAATTATAGATGTAAAGGGAAATTTGGTAAAAGGAACAGAAAACTATTATAAAATTTACCCTTTCTATGGAACAAAGTCCGATTGTATTTTAGTTGAAACGCAAAAGGAGGGGAAGGATGATAGGAGTTATAGAAAAATACACTATCTTTCATTATCAAAGGAATATCCAAGCAGATGGCAATCTCCTTCAATTGAATCGGTAGAAGCTCCTCGTTCTTATGAAGATCGCAATTACCATCCTGTATATGATAAAATGGATGCGTACGAGGGTGATTATGATGCATTGTGGAATACAGACTAATAACGTATTGTTGGAAATCAATAAATAATTTATGGACATGGCTGAATTTGATAAAGTCACATCGGAAATTCAAAAACGAATGGAAGAAATTTCACTTATTCTTATGCAGCACGAGAATAAGGATTTTTGTCTAGCTAAAGTTCATCCTAACAGTTGGCGACTATTGTCTTATGTTAACAATCATAAAGAATGTAGATTTATTATTGTACCAAGTTCAGCATTTGAACGTCTTATTTTACAACGTGAATATCCTAAAATAGTTGATAAATTCCCTGAATATTTTGGTACAGGAAATGATTGGAACATTATTCGTGCGATAAAGAAATATGATAAGAGTCGTTTAGTAAGAGAATATTCGGATAGAGAATTCTTTGATTATATTCGTGGAGAAACAATGGCCTATGTTTTCAAAGTCGAAGATGATGATACTATATCAGAGCGAATTTTGAGATTAGATCTTTGTCGCAACATAAATCCAAGCAATCTATTCCAAGGAGGTGTATTCCATGTATTTAAGCATTTTACCCCTAAGGGATTCAATACTATTTCTAGCAATCATAAAGAATTTGAAATAGAAACTTTTTCAGAAATATATCGGCATATAATTCTAAACTTTTTCTCCGATGTTTTCAATAAGGAAAAAAGGAATTGCTACGAAGCAAAATCACTACTAAGAGATGGTCACGTTCTTAGAGGTATCTATTATAAAGAAGATAATATTCCTGTTTCATTCATAAACTCTATGAGGATAGATTGAAAACATATAGTTCATTTATAAGGTAAATGTTTTTGATGATTGAATACGAGTATAGGATTACAAATAATAGATGTTTTTCTTTGTTAGTGATTAAGTATCGAAGAATTATATTATCTTTGTATTTACAGACGAGATGCCAAGAAAGCATATCAAAGCAGAATACAGCAACAAGAACGGTTTGCAAATCGTTACCTCAAAAACAGGTAATTCTCCCAAAGCCCTTTGTATAAGGCACTAACAAGAGCTTTCCAGATTTACATAAAAATGTTGAACCCCCGTTGGAATACGCTGTTTGTTTTTTTTGTCTGCCTAAAATTTGCGGTGCCGTGAAAACTTTGTAATTTTGGAAGTGCAAACCAACACGGATATTTTTAACCCTAACATAAAACTTAAAATCTATGACAAAGCAAACATTTCTTACATTGGCTTTGAGCATGCTCGGGGTGGCGGCAATGGCGCAGCCACGCAGTGCAAGCGAGCCAACGTTGCTCATCAAGTCTTCTCAAGGACTGATGGCACCTGTGTGGTCGCCAAGCGGCGACAAGATTGCAGTAACTTCCGACAATTATGACGGCATTTGGGTTGCTGATGCCGACGGCAGCAATCTGCGTCAGGTGACCTGCTGCTCAGGTGCCGGCTACAAGATGCAATGGAGTGCCGACGGCACAAAACTGCTCGGCAGAACCAATGTGGTGTCCGACAATCGTGTTTTCCACGAAGTTAAGGTGTGGAATGCCGCCGACGGCGCAGAGACCACGTTGGTTGGCAAGACGCGCGAGCTTACAGGAACACCGTTGTGGAATGACGCTGAGCGCGTGATGATTTCAGGCGAGCGTGGCGCATCGAGCGTCAACACACGCAGCCTCAAGCGCACATCCGCGACAGCTGCCGATGTCTACACAATGATGGTCAATGACCCAGCAGGTGTGGCCGACAAAGTGGCTTCGTTGAAAGAATTCTCAGGAGCGATAATCATCAATCCGGCATTGTCGCACGACGGCAAGCAGGTGGCTTTCCAAGTTCCGGGCAAAGGCATCTTCACATGCAATTCCGACGGCAGCGGTGTGGCTTACCTGTGCAAGGGCTCTCATCCGGCATGGCTGCCCGACAATTCGCTGATCTACACCGTTGTCACCGATAATGGCGAAAGTTTTACGGGCTCCGACATCTACGCTGTCGATGTTGCCACAGGCAAGGCAGTCCTTCTGACCGCCAACACCGATATGATTCCGTTGACGCCAGCCGTGACACGCGATGGCAAACGGGTTGCTTTTGAGAACGCAAAAGATGCTTGCATCTATGAAATTACCCTAAAATACTGATAATCGATGAAAAAGAACAATATTACAAAAATGGCAATCGCTGCCGCCGCATTGATGACGGCATTCCCGGCTGCTACAACTTATGCTCAGAAATCAACAGGCTGGGGCGATTTCAAACTGTTTCTCGACCCGGGACACTCCGCAACTGAAAACCGTGGCTTGTGGGGCTATTCCGAGGCGCAGAAGGTGTTTAGCGTGGCACAGTATATCAAGGGATATCTGACGGAATATACCGATATGCCGGCAGAAAATCTGAAACTTTGCCGCAACAACGAGGTCGACATTGTAGGACTTGAGGAACGTTCCGACATGGCGAATGCCTGGGGCGCCGACTTCTTCTATGCTATCCACTCTGACGCTTCTTCCGACAAAAACACAACCGTCACTCTCTTCGGAGGATGGCGCAAGGATGGCAAAGAAATAGAGAAAACGCCTAACGGCGGTAAGGCTTTCGGAGAGATTCTCAACCCGAACCTTACAGGCGTGATGCGCATCACGACACGCGGCAACTGGTACGACCGTTGCTATTACGACCGTGCTCCTGAGACCCACGCCAACCAGTTCCCGTATCTGTCGGTCAACCGCCGCACAAATATGGCATCACTGCTCAGCGAGGGCGGTTATCACACAATCGCTTCGCAGCAGCAGCTGAACATCAATGCCGACTATAAGCGTCTGGAGGCTTTCGCCGCATTCCAGTCGATATTGAAGTTCCGCAACATGACCAATCCAGAGCAGACATTCCTTGCCGGTATCATCAAAAACTCAGAAAACGATGTGCCTATCGACGGTGTGACTGTAAAGGTGGGCGACAAGACGTATGTTACTGACACATGGGAGTCGACATTTAAGAAATACACCAACAACCCCGACCTTATCCACAACGGATTCTATCTGTTTGAGGGACTTAAAGCCGGCGATGCTGTCTCGGTGGAATTTACGGCAACCGGATATGAGCCAGTGACAAAAACCGTTGTAATAAAGTCGAATCCAGCCGGACAGTCAAACGACAACGTTACATGGCTCGACATCACGATGACATCTAATGCACCTGCGAAAGTGGCGTCGATTTCGGTGGAAGACACAAAGGCAGTCAGCCTTGTTGACCCTATCGTCATCACGTTCTCGCGCAAGATGGACAAAGAGTCGGTCGAAAAGGCATTCTCTATCGACAACGACGGCGAAGTGACATTGACATGGATAAACGACTATACGCTCAGCGTCGACGTTTCAAAACTCGTCCCGTTGAAGACCTACAACATCAAGATTGACGGCAGCGTTGCCAAGAACTCTCAGACAAACCAGCCGTTTGACGGCAATGGCGATGGCAATGGCGGCGACGACTATACGCTCTCAATCACAATGAAAGAGGCAGACACTACACCTGCGCAGGTGGTTTCTACCGACCCTGCCATCGACGGCGATGTGGCATACACGCTGCGTCCGGTGGTAAGAGTGGAGTATGATGAGATTATCGACTGGAACGAGGACAAGAACGCCGACTGCATGACGGTGATTGACCCGGAGGGAAACACTTATGCTGGCACACTGACTCATTCGGTTGTAAACGGCGCTTCGGTGCTGCAATATTTCTTCAGCGAAGACCTTCCTCTCGACAAGTGCTTCCTTGTTACAGTGAAGCCGGGTCTTGCCGACTTGTCGGGCAACTTGACCGAAGAGTTCAGATTCCGCTTCCTGTCGGAGTACCGCCCTGTCGTTGAGTCGACCGACCTGCTTCCGCTCGACAACGTGACGGGATTCTGGGCGCCTGACGGCTCAGGTTCATCATCGGGCTTGACACAGGAAGCCAACTCGTTTACGCGCGCCAACATCGGTGTGCGTCCGGAAAGTCCTAACAGCGCATGCCTGAAGTATGATTTCGATCCTGATTTTGCTGCAGGTGTATGGCAAATCCGTGAGTATCACTCTTCGCAGAACATCGACGGCACAACCAAAGACGGCGTGCTTACGTTCTGGCTCTATGGCGACGGCTCAAACAACAGCGTCAGCGCTGCGTTGCGTGTGCGCACAAACAACAAGAACGGCGGCATCAAGTACAACTTGAAGCCGATCAACTATCGCGGATGGCATCTCGTGTCATGGAACCTGGCAAGCGATGAGTACCAGCATTTCACCGGCACCGATGAAATCGCCGACAAGTGGCGTTTCGACAGCTTCTTCTTGAAACACGAGAAAGCTCCGGAACAGGCGTGGAAGGGAGAAATCTACTTCAACCAGATGCTGTTTGTCAAATTCGACGATACGGCAGTACGCAAGGCTGTGCTCCACGACTTCTCATCTGTCGAGACTTTGAAATCCGCCGATGGCGGCATCGTTGTGCGCTCGCTTGGCGATGTTGTGTCGGTGAAAGCCGATGGCAATATCCGCTCGGTAAATGTCTACAATGCATCCGGCGCGATGGTTGCTTCGGCAACACCTGCCGGACAGACTGCAATGGTTGCCACGGGCAATCTGGCAGGTGGCGTTTATTTCGTTAATGTAGTGGCCGATGGCGGCATCAAGACTGTCAAGATTGTTAGATAGTCAGGGATGCTTGATTGAATTAAAAAAGGCTGGATTCCAATCGGAATCCAGCCTTTTCCATTATCATTTGTCGTCGTCGGAGAAATACGACTCCTCAAGATTGCTCTCATTTCGGCGTACGCGTTCGTTCCAATACTTTCGCGACTGCTTCTCGAAAGCGAACATATTGACGGTGCCTTCAATTGTGGCTTCAAACGTCAAACTATTTTTCACTCCAATCTTTCCAGCCTCAAGCGCTGCATCTTGGTTTGCACCGATGTAGGTAAACACCCAACCCGTTTTGCGCAGGCGGTCAATCAGTTTTTTCACCGATGCGCCGTCCCACTCGATGGAGTCGTTTTCATAGCCGTCGGTGATGATTGTTACAAGCACCTTGTCCTCCTTGCCTTTGCTTTTTTCAAGGTCGGTGACCGATATGCCGATGGCATCGTATAGGGCAGTCATTCCGCGGAGCGTGTAGTCGTTGGGGGTGAGAGGCGATGTCTGCTCGGCAATGGTGTTGCGGTAGGCATATTGCAGAGGCTCTCCGCCGCTGGCGAAGGAGAGCACGGTGACCGACTGCTCGATTTTGTCGCTTTTTTTGGCTTCCTCGCGGATGGTTGACAGCGTTTCGTTGATACCGGCAAGCGCTTGTTCGTAGATTGACGTCATTGATCCCGATGCGTCGACGATGATGAGATTGTGTACTTTAAATTGTGCCATGATTTTGATGTGTTTAGTAGTTAATAATGCTTGGTTGTGTAATTTTGACGCAAATATAAAGACGAAGAAATAAACAACAAAATTTAATGCGTAAAAAATACGCAAATATGCCGATTTTTAACTTTTGTTTGCGTATCAATGACACAATCGTGCGTTTTTGTCGGAAAATAGGCTTAAATTTGTATTGTTAAAAAATAAGGGGTAGAAAATGTACAGTTATGAATATCCACATCCGGCTTTGACCACCGACTGCGTTGTGTTCGGATTCGACGGCTCTGGGCTGAATCTGTTGCTTGTAGAGCGAGGGTTGAAGCCGTATAAAGGCAAATGGGCTTTGCCGGGCGGCTTTGTGAGAATTGACGAGACGCTGGAAGAAGGAGCATTGCGCGAGTTGCGCGAGGAAACAGGAGTGATGGATATCTATATCGAGCAGCTGCAGGCATTCAGCCGTGTGGACCGCGACCCTCGCGAGCGTGTGGTTACGGTGGCGTTTCTTGCATTTGTGCGTCAGGAAGACTATGAGGTCATAGCCGGTGACGATGCCGCCAAGGCACAGTGGTTTCCGGTGGATATGTTGCCTGATTTGGCATTCGACCATAGCGAGATTGTACGTGTGGCACTCGACAAACTGCGGTGGAAAATCACCTATGAGCCGTTGGCATTCCGTTTGCTCAACAAAGAGTTTACGATGACACAGGTGCAGACCATCTACGAGGCGGTGCTCGGGCAGAAGTTCGACCGTCGAAACTTTTACAAGAAGATGACCGCCATGGGCTACATTGTGGCTACAGATGGTGTGGGGCGGCGAAACTACGAAGTGTTCGATATTCTTAATGAGTATTGTTGCGAAAAAATGCCGGTGTTGGCAGCGCGCGCGCCGCGCGGCAGCGGGCGTCCGGCTATGCTCTACACATTTGACGAGGCTAAATATAGAGAGCAGATAAACAATAAAAATGTTTTGTGATGGAAGAATACCATGTGAAAATAACCGTTGAGCGCGGCGGTGAAAGCCAATGTGTCAATACAACGGCGAAGACGGCGATTTACCTGTCGGTGCTCGGTTTTGTTCTGGTTGGCATCCCGTATGTCGGATGGCCATACCTCGCATTGTGTTTCATTGTTGCAATAAAGGCGTTGAGGCGCAAGCCGCGAGGACTGGCGCTGTTGGCGTTGCTGATCGACTTCCTTTGTCTTTTCGTGAAATACGTTATGACCTCGGTTTAGAAAGGCGGCTGCCAGCGAGTGAGAGAATCTCGTCTTGGTTCTCATTTTCTAAGATTTGTTCCAATAAATAACTGCTTAGTAAACTTTTGTTAGTGTTTTTGGGATATTGCGCTTTTTTATTAGTCGTTATTTTCTGGAAATTATATGCAAAATGCTAATTATTAGGATAAAAATTCTATCTTTGTGCATAACGGCCGATTTCTAAAAGATGAGCGTAAGATTATAGGTATGACTACAGATTTTGTTTTCTCTTGGGCTGAAAACGAGCAGGGAGATATGGTGCATGTTGACGAAGTTCCCAGAGGGATTGCTTGTGGGTGCAAGTGCCCTTGTTGTCATGAACGTTTGCTGGCGCGTCATGGAGGCGTGAAGCAGCATGGTTTTGCACATCACAGTGATACGCGTAGGGCGAATTTGGAGATATGCTATATGGTTACTATGTATAAATTGGCTGAGCAGATTGTTCAAAGGGCTAGGCGTGTCTATACGCCTTCTTATTATGGAATATATCCAGAGAAAGTTATTGAATTCGACAATGTGCGAATTGATAATAGCTTTGAACGATTGGATAAACAACCAGATGTCGTGGCGACAACTGAAAATGGTCAGCAATATCTGATTGAATTCAGGTTTCAGTATAAGGTGCAACATAAGGCAGCGATTGATTACAAGAATATGAATTGCTTGGAGATAGATTTGTCCGGTCAAAGACTAGAAACTATTGAATCTTTTTTGTTGTCTTCTCCATCAAATAGAAAATGGGTGAACAATGTAACTTATTTTTCTCAGATAGAATCTTTGTATGGGCATGCTTGTAAACCAATCAGAGTGGTTGAAGAGTCTGAATGTAGACACTGTGAATTGGGGCGTTTGAGCCAATGTGCTGGCGTTCGCTCGCCAAACGGGAATTGTTACTTGTCCATAGAAAATAACGGACGTACTTATAGGATGTGTAAATTGGAAGTATTCCAAAACGGTCAACAAAAATTAGAACAAGAAAAGACGGAAAGGAAAAAACAAGAGAGTGGGCTTGAAGGATTAGAATTGGGGGCGAGAAGGAAAGAAGCGGAAGACTTTTGTGTTGCCGGAGTGGAACGAGATGTCGAAAAACGGGGAGTTGCTGATAAGCAGGAGATTCCTGTGGACTCATCTGTCCGCACATGTTTTCAATGTAAATATAATCTCAAATGGGCTAATCGTGATAGTTTCGCCAATTGTGGTGCTTGGAAAAGTATAGGAGTATAGGAGTTTCTCAGAAAACATCTCCAGACTCAGCTCAGACGTGCAAACGCTTTAGTAGAATTCTTCCTTGATTTTTTTCAGAATCGCTTTTATTTTGCTCTATAAATTTCCCCGTTATCGTTGAGTCTAAAATTGAATTCTCTAACTGGAGACAACCTGGATTTCGTATTGGCAAAAATTTTGAGCAATGGTTCTATTGAATCTGAAGTTATTGTTGCGATGTAAAAATCTGTTATAAATGGCTCATTTTTTATGCTTTCTAATGCTTCGATAAATTTATCTCTGTACAGCAGAATCTCCTCTTCGTTAACACAACCATTGATAAGTAATTTATCCACATCATAAGCAACACAATTAGCGACATATTTGGGTGCATTGGCATATTTATCTTCAATTGGTATTGGCGTAAAGGAGTAAGTCTTGTCTATTATTTCCATTTTATAATATGATAATCCTCTGCCTCTCATTGCGTTCATTATATAATCGATTTCTTCCTCATGCATTCTGTAGCCGAAATAAATCCCTGTAATAGCTCTGTAATCAATGTCAAATAATCCATTTCTATCAGCAATCAAACGATGCTCTTGTTCATGCTTCCATGATTTTGATTTCGTTCCTAAAAAAGTCTGTATAATTTTAATAGTGTTTTTTCTATTAAATAAAGTTATATCAGCGGTAGGGATTGTTTGGGAATAATTAACGTCGAAATTAAAAAAATGTTGGAAATATTGATTGTAGTTTAGTGAATCTTTGAGCAAATCGATATCATATTCTATTGCAAAACCGGAATGGGAACCACCATAATAAGCCCATAACAATTCATTGGTTACATTGTTGCTGCAAGAATAAATACCAGCTTTCCCAAACATTTCAATCAACCTTTCGTATTGTCGTTTTACTGTGATGGAAGAATCTTTTAGTTCCTCAAAAAAGGTTATAATCATATCATCGTTATAAAAGCCTTCTGTTGGATCATTTAATTCTCTTTTTGTGGGAAGAAAAATTTGATTATTAACAAGGGTGTCTATGTCCCGCTTAAATATTGAATTTCCATTCTTGTCGCAGGCGTTGATTCCTTCTCGGTATTTGTAGCATTTCTTCATGATGTTCAATGTGTTATTGGTCTTGGTTTTATCAAGACATGAATTGTTTCACACACTTTTCCATATTGTCAAATATTTCTATAGCATCTTTTCTTTCCAGTCCGGCCTTTATTGCCACGGCAAATAAATCCTCCTTCGTCGGTTCAATGCTATCATTGATTGAGGTTGTGCGGAATCCGTTTATGCCATCACTTGGCAGCAAGTCGTAAGCCGGTGCGAAATGCCAATCTCCATCACGATAAATGAAAGCGAAATTCTTGGCGTGGTCGTCTTTGTTGGCTATCAAATAATTGAATACCATCAAACGATAAACTTTCCACATTTCGGCTACATTGTGTGTTAAAACCGCGCATATCTGAAAAATTTGGGTGTAGTCTATGCTTGGCAAACGATAGTCTGCCCCAATAAGACCGGCAACACTTGCAACATGCAATTTACCATTCGGAGTGCGGTCGAAACGTTCCACTCCAAAATACTTATCTTCGAACAGCCGTGTCGTGGGCATCTCAATTCCGCATTCTTTGGCAAGAAGGGAATAGCGGTATTCTTCTGTGCCAATGCGTTTGGAATCCATTTTTGCCCGAAATTTCACCAGCCATTCCGTTCCGTCGTGGCGCATGAATATTTTCGGACGGGCACCGCCTGGAGAACCTCCCCGATATTGGAACTCATCAATTCCTTCACCGACATAATCTTCACTGTCAAGAATTTGTTCGGCTTCCAAAGCCAATTTCTCGAAGTCGACATATTCTTGATTTGATATGACGCTTTTGTTTGGGCGGAACTCCAATGCTCCGCGTCCAGTAGAACCTACCAGCGCAAGACGGTCCAATAAAGTCAATAATCGAGGATTGATGCCACTTCGCTGTAAGTATCTGTCTAAAACAAGTAATCCCCAACCATCAGGCAAACAATCGTCGAACACTCCGAAGCCACCCTCAAATGGACGAGGTCTTGCTATAAAGACGCCGTTGCGCAGGGGAAGCTCGAATGGGGAAATTGAGAAACCTGAATTTAGCCATTCTGCTGAATACTCGAATGCGCATTGCCCTTCTTTTGACAAAGCCAACCGCCCCACCAAACGATTGCCATAAATGACCTCTATTTGTTTTATGCTATTCATTTTTATTGCCTCTTTTGCGTGAAACATGCTGCTCATTCAACACATCGTCAAGGGTTTTATATTGCTTTTGCGCAAACAGATTGTCAAATTCAGAAAGTGCATTCAAGGCAAATCCGATTTGTAGCAAACCCTTCAATGAGATTTCACCAGTCTGTTCGAATCTACGATAGGTGGCAAACTTGACTCCAGACCTTGCTGCCAACCCCTCTTGGGTTAAGTCAAGTTCCAATCTCCGCGACTTTACTCTTGCTGCAATCTGCAAGGCAATATCTTTAGGGGAAGAGAAACTAAATGCTATTATATTGTTCATAGTTCCAAATTATTCGTTTGAACAAATAAAATATTATCCGTTGCAAAGATAGTGCAAATCGAGCGCATAACATTCAAACTTGTCTGAAAATGTTGTGCCGAGATGCAACTATGAGCAAGGCTGTGACGATGCGGCAAGCGGCAATTCCTATGGCAATGGATACGACGACTACAACGGCTACAGTTGTCAGCTCAATGCCAGCTATTGCCAGGGCTACGCCGACGGCTATGACGATAGTTACTCTGAATGTGAAAAGGACGGGCGGATAAAGCGGTGGCGTCAAAAACGCATCTTTTTTCATACAATAACCAGTTGGCGGGGAGTAATTCCGATAAATATGTGTAAATTTGTGTGTGAATAAAAGGATATAACTATGTTTTCAGGAATAGTAGAGACTGCAGCCACAGTGGTTGCGCTGAGAAAAGAAGGCGGCAATCTGCACATCACAATGAAGTGCGACTTTGCCCCGGAGTTGAGAATAGACCAGTCGGTGGCCCATAATGGCGTATGCCTCACGGTGGTCGACCTTCCTGGCGACGGCACGTTTACCGTCACGGCGATTCAGGAGACGCTCGACCGCTCAAACCTCGGGTTGCTGCAGGTTGGCGACCTTGTCAACCTTGAGCGTTGCATGCCGATGAACGGACGTCTTGACGGCCACATAGTGCAGGGGCACGTAGACCAGACCGCAGTGTGCTGCGAGGTGCGCAACGTTGAGGGCAGCCGCTATTTCAAGTTTGCCTACGACGTTGATGCCGAAATGGCGCGCAAGGGCTATGTCACAGTAGAGAAAGGCTCTGTCACAGTCAACGGCGTCAGCCTTACGGTGTGCAATTCCCAGCGCGACAGTTTTGAGGTGGCAATAATCCCCTACACCTTTGAGCATACCAATTTCTGCCGCATAAAGGAGGGTACGGTTGTAAACATAGAGTTTGACATCATCGGCAAGTATCTCAGCCGTTTGATGGAGTTTTCAAAATAAGCGATGACCGATTTTTATAAACTTGTTGACGAGCGTCAGAGCGACCGTGGCTACGACACGGAGCGCAGCGTGCCGCGCGAGGCGGTGATGCGCATTGTCGACGCAGCCCGTCGTGCGCCGTCGGCATGCAATTCCCAGCCGTGGCATTTCATTGTGGTCGACAAACCCGAACTCCGGGCAGAAGTGGCAGATGCCCTGACATCCATAGGAATGAACAAGTTTGCCTCCCAGGCTCCATGCTTCATCGTATTGGTGCAGGAGGCGCCCAATTTCACCGCCCGTCTTGGCGGATGGATAAAGAACAAGCATTTTCCGCTCATCGACTGCGGCATAGCAGCGTCGTATCTCACCCTCGCAGCCGCAGATGAAGGCCTTGGCTCGTGCATGATGGGATGGTTTGACGAAAAGCGGCTGAAACGGTTGCTTGGAGTGCCGCGCAGCCGACGGGTGCTGCTTGTGGTGTCGCTGGGCTACAGCACCCAGCCGTTGCGCCAGAAACAGCGGCGCTCGCTCGATGCCGTGATGGGCGACAATAAATATTGACTATGCAGAAGAAGCTGAAAAGTTGGATAGAGGCAACCCGACTGCGCACATTGCCCGTGTCGACGGCAGGAGTGGTTGTAGCGTCGGGCTGTGCCTATAACGACGGCTCGTTCAGGTGGCAGCCGGCGTTGTTGTGCTTTCTTTTTGCCGTATTGGCACAGGTGGCGTCAAATTTCGCCAACGAATATTTCGACTATGTCAACGGTTCAGATAAAAAAGGACGCGAAGGCTTCCGCCGCGGAGTCACCGAGGGCGACATCACGCCGCGGGCAATGCTGTGCGCCACGTTTGGCACCCTTGCCGCCGCCTGCGCCGTGGGCTGCTGCCTGATTCCGTTCGGAGGCTGGCAGCTGATACCGATAGGCGTTGTAATCGCTGTTTTCGCACTCGCCTACAGTGCCGGACCCTATCCGCTGTCGCGCGTCGGACTTGGCGATGTCGCGGTGTTGGTGTTCTTCGGCTTTGTGCCTGTTTGCCTTACGTATTATGTGCAGACAGGCGAGATTACCGGCAATGTGGCCGCTGCATCGGCAGCCGTGGGGCTGATGGGATGCAACGTGTTGATTGTGAATAACTACAGGGATATGGAGGATGACCGTGAGGCTGGCAAACGCACCACTGTGGTGCGCTTTGGACGCCGCGCCGCCGCCATTGCCTACCTCTTGTTCGGAATTGCCGCCGTTTGGCTGACAGCACCGTTGTGGGCAGAGAAGTTCTGGATATTTTTCATAGCACCCGCGATTTATTTGTGCCTGCATTACCACACGTGGCAACGCATCCGCCGCAGCCGTGGCGCAGCTTTGAATCCGCTGCTCGGCGCCACCGCCCGCAATATGCTGGTGTATTCGTTGTTGTTGCTTGCGGTGTGTTTGATATAGCATTATGACAGAATCCGGTTATATGCCCGACGACGCAGCCTCATTCTACGAACAGCTGGAAACGCTGCTCGACAGTGGTTGGGAAATCCGTAAAAAATATGACGCGCTGCGCGACGCGTTCAAACGCGCAATCAATCAGGAGGTGGGCTTGACCAACCTGAATTTCTCGGGAACATTTGCCAAATTGGACTATCTGATAAAGGAAAAAGGCATTTCCGAGGCAGAGTCGGTGCGTCTGCACGGCACTCGCCGCACACTCAACACCCTTTCTGAAATTTCCGACCGGCAATTGCAAGATTCAATCGGCAGCGATGTGAAGTCGGCGGCGATGCTTGTTGAGGCGCTGCTTGGCGAGCCGATTCCGAAGTCGCTGCGGCGTAAACTGCCCGTCGACGACAAGCCACGGACATGGAGCAAGTTTGACAGCGGCAACCTGCGGTGTGTTGTCGACACATGGGACAACGAGTATATCCACGTCACGGAAGAACGCGGCGGCTTGCCGCTGACCGTGTGCTACGGACAGCAAAACGTCTATCTGACACGCGAAGGCCGTGGCGACTGGTCGTATCTGTCGTTGCTGCTCAGACGCGGCGTGCAGCTCAACCTCGTGCGCGTGCGCTATGACAGCGAAATCTGTATGCCGGAACTGATAATCTACGAGCCCGACTATCTTGTGAACGTCACGACCATAGCGTCGTGTTTCGAGACTTATGCTGAATCGCCGCTTGTGGCTTTGGTCAATAAATTCAAGCCACAGCCCAACACCTTGCCAATACATCTTGGTAATCTTTCCGGGCAGTATCTCGACGAGACGGTGCATCGGAGCAATCGTTCGTTTGAGGAGGGGATGATGGACTTTTTCAGAAACAATGCCATAGGACTTGTGGCATGCGACGCTATGCGAAGCCGGGAAGACGTGGCGAAATTCTATGCCGACGCGCGTATGCAGAAAAGCAATGTCGAGAAACTTATAGGCAACGACTTGCCCAAAGCCGTTGGCGGCATTGACATGGGGAAGGCAGTGCTCGAACCCACATTCTTCAGCGAAGTGCTTGGCATACAAGGGCGTCTCGACCTGTTGGTGGAAAAAGACGGCGAGGCGGTAATTGTGGAGCAGAAATCAGGAAAAGGTGCGTTTGTGCCGACCACCTCGCCACATTATGATCCAAACCGTCCAAAGCCACAGGAGAAGCATCTGGTGCAGCTGATGCTCTACCGCGCCCTGTTTGTCTATGAGTTTGACAAATATGCCGGACAGCTGCGCCACGTCATGCTCCTCTATTCGCGTTATCCCGAGGGCCTTGTGTCAACGGCACAGCGTCCGGAACTGATGCTTAGGGCTATACGGATGCGCAACTTGTTGGCATATAGCGAAATCATATATGCTTCAGAGGGCGTCGGGATGCTTGACGGACTGACCCCTGAACTGTTGAATGAGAAAAACTCCAACGGCGTGTTGTGGACAAGATACACCCGGCCCGAGCTCAACGAAGTGCTGTCGCCGATACAGAATGCGTCGCCGTTGGAACGCGTCTATTTCTTCCGTTTTATGCAGTTTCTCGAAAAAGAGCATCTGCTGTCGAAGATAGGCAATAAAATCAAGGACAACAGTGGGTTTGCATCAATCTGGCTCGATTCGCTCGAAGACAAGATTGCTTCAGGCGGCATCTATTGCAACCTCACACTCGACACAGTAGCTTTTGCCGATTCTCCGGTGACCGACGTGACACTGCGGTTTGCCGATACTGCCGCCGCCGACACTTCTAATTTCCGGGTGGGCGACATCGTGGTGCTTTATCCGTATAAAGAAAACACCGAGCCCAACGCCTGCGCATGGATGGTGGAACGCGGCACGATAGCCGATATCAGTGTAGACGGCGTCAGGGTGGCACTTCGCAATCCGCAGACAGACAGCCGCGTGTTTCCTCAGACCGACGGCATTCGCTGGGCGATAGAGCACGATTTGTTTGACTCGTCGACAAATGCCCTTTATGCAGGGATGCACAGTTTCCTGACCGCACCTATACGGCGGCGCGATATGCTGCTGTCGCAGCGCATGCCCGAAATCGACACCGGCAGATGCCGTAAGGGCGACTACGGCGATTTCAACACCCTCGTGGAGAGAGCAAAGCAAGCCCGTGAGCTGTTTCTTGTGATAGGCCCTCCAGGCACTGGCAAGACGTCGTTCGGACTGCTTAACATCCTGTGTGAGGAGCTGCTTGAGGCAGACACCAGCATACTGCTGCTGTCGTACACCAACAGGGCGGTGGACGAAATTTGCAGCAAACTTAAAGAGCAGAGCATCGATTTCATACGTATCGGTTCGGAGATTTCGTGCGACAAGGCGTATCACGCAAACCTTCTTCGCAACAAAATCCAGCAGTGCCGCACGGGCGACGCTGTGGCGGGAACACTGAAAGACGCGCGTGTGGTCTGTGCCACCACCGCAGCGCTTAATTCCAATGTCAATCTGTTTAAAATCAAACGTTTCGACCTTGCTATTGTCGATGAGGCGTCGCAAATCCTCGAACCCCACCTGCTGGGGCTGATGTGCGCGCGCTCAGGCAATGCCGACGCCATCTCACGCTTCGTGCTTATTGGCGACCACAAGCAGTTGCCAGCCGTTGTGCAGCAGACCGAAGCAGAGTCGAGAGTGACAGAGCCGGAGCTGCTGTCAATTGGACTGACCGACTGCCGCCGCTCACTGTTTGAGAGGTTGCTGTCGTCGTTTAAAACCGTTGACGGATATGATTGCCGCTATGTTTATATGCTTACACGTCAAGGTCGTATGCATCGCGACATAGCCGACTTTCCCAATGAGGCGTTCTATGGCGGCAGACTTGACGTGGTGCCGTTGCCGCATCAGCTGGCGGCAAACACAGCCTGCACGTCGACCGACGGCATCTGCCGACTGCTGCAATTGCGCAGGGTGGCATTTGTGGCATCGGAGAAGCCAGAAATGTCGGGTTCAGCAAAGACCAATCAGGTGGAGGCCGACATGATAGCCGCTATGGTGGAGAGAATCTTCAGGCAGGCAGACCGCTTCGACTACAGTGCGACGGTAGGAGTCATTGTGCCTTACCGCAACCAGATTGCAACCGTAAGAAACGCAATCGACAGATATGGCATCCCGGCGTTGCACTCCATAACAATCGACACCGTGGAACGCTTTCAGGGCAGCCAGCGCGACTACATAATCTACGGGCTTACAGTGCAGCAGCGATGTCAGTTGAACTTTTTGACCGACAACGTATTTGAAGAAGACGGAACACTCATCGACCGTAAACTCAACGTGGCGATGACACGCGCCCGCAAGCATCTGACAATTGTCGGGAATCCCGACATCCTCGCCGGGAGCGCAGTCTATCGCAGGCTGATGGATTTTATGAAGAGCAGGGGCTGCTATTTCAATGTCGCGTGTGAAAAATTCTGCGCTGGAGATTTCAACGTTTAGGCGTGTCCTGCAAAAAGATAAACATCAGATATTGCTACTTTTGCCGACCAATCGGCGAAAAAAGTGAAGCGGTTAACATATTTTTGTGGGTAGAAGTTACGAAAAGAGTGTAATTTATTGGAAATGAGCGTTGGTTAATCGCTCTTGATAGTAATAGGTTACGATTTAGTTAGTTATCTACTGCATTATCCTTCT
>OCPX01000018.1_pt1 | contig 165122 bp, 181 predicted proteins | sample 1538771 | NCBI WGS metagenome assembly OCPX01 (sample SAMN04571725, study PRJEB22368) | human gut metagenome | biome: human gut; material: stool | host: Homo sapiens | place: Luxembourg | collected 2012-11-01 | reverse complement strand
TATCGAGATACAAAAGAGCAGGAGGAAGCATTATTATGATAGGAATCATTGACTATGATAGCAATTATTTTTTATAACACACTGATTATCATTGAATAACAAGAAAATCTTTAGCACTTTTATTACTTTTACGAATTATTTACGAATTATAGTGTCTCGAATATGTCATATAGAAAAAGAAGGCAGACTGGTTTTTATTTACCAATCTGCCTATATTTATATACACACTCACATTTTCTTACATATTATTTTTCTGCTCTCAACAGCGTCACATCGATATTAGAAGTATCAGCGTTAACGTCTGTATTGGTGTATGCAGTAGCATCAATCGTATAGTCAACGACTCTTACGATAATGAAGTCACTCTTAGCATACCCTTCTTCATTGAGCATCTTTTCGACTCTTTTATCCAAAGCTTCTTTGGAACCGAGTTCAAGCGGAATTACCTCGCCATCAATATTTGTTGTCAAATATTTATACAGCGTTTCGTAATTATCTCGCTTAGCCTGAGCAATCATAATTCTATACATTCTCAAGCACCTCCTGTTTAATGCTTTGTCTTTGCTTTTGCGTTTTTCACGTATGTAGCAGTACCATCAAATTTGTGTTTATACTGTTCCGGTGGCTGTTTAGGCAACGCACGTATTTCGTCCATAAGACCTTCTACAAATGAGTTACCATGCTCATGCTGATAGATTAAGAATCTACGCTCTAAGCATTCCATAGAGTAGTCATCAATCCATCCATGCTCATATACGAAGAAATGATGACGTTCTGTTACATAAGCCTTGATACTTTCCTTGTCAGACTCAATCAGCATAGCAATACTGTCATTGATTTTGTCTACAGAATTATTCGTATCTTCTTTAGCTTCCTTCAGTTCATCTACATCTTCTTTAATCGTGTCAATCTCTTCTCGTTCGTCATGGTCTTTATCATAGTATTTGCGGACACGATCACAAGCCCAGTCGATAAAAGACACTACTCCCTTAACAGCAAGACACAGGATTACTGTGTACATGATAATATCTGTGGGAGAATAGTTTGTAAGTAATTTTTCCATATTTCCCTCCAAAAGTTACATGCCGGAAATACATAAGGGCGGAATTTACCGCCCAAACATAGATTACAGTTTTACGCAGTAATCAAGAGAAATCCATCCGGCTCCGGATTTCAATTTTCCCCAACCCTTAGTAGAGCCAGTTCCTGCTTTTTCCTCGATAATAGTGAAAGTTCCCTTTCCGGTATATTCACCAGTAGTCGGATAGTTTGTGCCAGCGCCAGACCGAATTCTAAGATCACTTGCATCGACACGAACCTTATACGGTACTTTTGATACGTTTGTAGATGGTTTTGAAGATGTACCAGATACAGATGAGCCAATCGTACAATAATCCGCATTTGCAAGATAAATCCATCCAGCACCAGATTTAAGCTTTCCCCAGCCATTCTTCACAGATGTAATTGTAAATACACCTTTTCCGGTTTTCCCGACAATATCTCCATTAGGTGCTTTTCTGATATTCAAATCAGACACAATCACGTTGACTGTAAATGGTACCTTTGGGAAGTTTGTATTCGGTTTTGATGGCACAGAAGTGTTTGTAGAGCCATTAGAGCTTCCTCCTGATGATGTAGTTCCGCTTCCGAGTAATGCATTGATACGATTAGCTAAATCGCCATATCTCGAATAAAGCCAATCGCCAGGACAACTCTTATTCGCAAAGAAGCGGTGAGCAGTCAGCACCATCTCATTGCTCTTTGGCTCGTATGCAAGAGAAGCAGATTTGCTACCTTTCCAAACTACTTTAGTTTTACCGTTTCTGCGACAGATATCAGCACAAAGCTTAATCAGCTTTTCATATACGGTATTATTCATTTCGTAAGGCTCTTTCATACCGCTGGCACATTCAATAGTAATGGCTCTCTGGTCGTTTGCGTTGCTAGATGAACACCAACTCCGGTTGGCTTCATCAACACATAACACAACTCGTCCATCCTTGCCGATACCATAGTTACAGCTTGCTTGTACAGATGAGCTTGTAAAACAACTTCCGATTGATTCAGCAGAAAGCTGTCCAACAACGCAATGCGGTGTTAATCTATCAATGGAGTGAGTACGTCTGCCACTGTGGTTCGGACTCTTTACCACACAATCTACAAGTGAACTATTTGTGTAACCCATAGTTTTACCTCCTTCTGGTTTAGTTGCTTTTGAAGCAAATTTGTCGTAATATACCTGACCGTAAGATGCTCTGCGTCTCTGTACGGCAGAACTCTGGTCAGCAGGACGTTCATACTTTAAGAGCACAGCATTGGATGCTTGAAGAACAGAAGTTGCGCTACGCAGTTCGGAAATCACAGTACCGTAGTTTTCACTCAGTTCCTTGTACATGAACTCAAGCTGCATCTCCAGATCGCCAATAGATGTGCCTTTAGACTGGCAGAATGCAAGTAATGCCTGTTTTCTGCTCCAATAAGTCCACTGGCACAGACCATATCCAGCACTGTCTCGTACAAAATTTTTGTATGATCCGTTATCGACTGCTGCTGTGTAAGCTGCATCGGTATATCCGAGTTTCTTTTCAAATGAATTTTGCAGGTTGGTAGGGACTAATCCGCTTTCTGCGTAGATGTTTCCCATAAGACCTGCGGCTCCGCATTTGCTCATTCCCTTGCCAATACAAAAGTTCCAGATGCGTTCTTCATTTGTCGTTCCTTTTAATGCCATAGAGAAATCAATCCCCTTTCGTAAATAATTTAATTAGCATGAATAACTAACAAGAAAGACGGGAATTAAATCCCGTCTTTGCTAGTAGATGTTGCATTTGTTTTTACAATTTCACGCAGAGTATCTAGTGCAGAATCAATCTGCTCATCAATCCATTCGGTCAGAGCTTTCTGATCTACGACTTTAGAGAGAATAGGATATTCTTCATAGATCTGCTTGATTACCTGAGCACGTTTGATAGAGCCTGCTTTGCTCCATTCCTGCCAATCAACCTCTGCATCACTAATCATTTTCAGAATAGTTGTCTGAATCTGTTTCTTTGCGATTTCAATCTTTTCATCCTGACTCTTGGACATATAATCCTGAGTTTTCTTCACGATGCCGATGACAAGACCAATGCATACGAGAATACTTGTCCAGTTGTCATTCAAAAGCTGTAAAAATTTCTGTAAGCCTTCCATAATCCATTACCCCTTTCCTGATTCCGAATTGATTATTGCTTCGTGTTCTTTCATAGCAGTTTCGTAGACTATGCCACCTTCTGTATTTTCGGCTCTGGACTTACTATAGTATCCAAAGATAACAGGTGCGAGTGACGCTACGATGCCGAGTAGAGCATAAGCTTGAGATAAATCACAGAGTCTATGTGATTCATACATAAACCAAATAGCGATGCCGAAGACAAGAATAACCATAGCCCAGAGAACAAGTTTACTCGTTGGAATATTTCTGGACTTTTTCTGCCGTCCTTTTGCTTTCTCAGCTCTGAGCTTTCTAAGGCGCGCTTTGCTTTCATTCTCATGCTTGATACGCAGCATTTCAGCGTTATATTCTTTTTCGCTGACATATCTCATTATTTCACCACCTTTACGGCACTATATATAGAGAAAGAAATGATAATGAAAACTATATATAGTATCCTAACGTTTATAAAACGTGAATTTGATTTATTTTAATCCATATAATAACCTTTGAAGCGGCGTGACAAATTTACCGCTTTCATGTCTATATCCGTCAGGCGTTTTATATATTGTATAACCGCCGCATATGTAAACAGTTCCGTCAGTATGATTACGCCATTCTGGTAGACCTAAATCGTCACATGTTATAGGTTGATTTGATCTACATTTGTTAAGAAGTTCAGCATTACCTAGCATTCCGTGTATCCTCGTCTGTGTAGTAAATAGCTGCAGGCTTGATTTCATTGTCTGTCGCAACGTACATATCAGAATCGCTTATCAGCATTCGTCTAAATACGGTATATAAAAAGGTTTCATCAATACCCGGCTGAGCAATAATCTTAGTTGCTCTAATGCCACGAGCCGCATCGCTTGCGTAGACGAATCGAATCATTGTTCCATCTTTCAGTTCAATCCAGCAGCCACAACGTGATTTAATCATCTTGTTAATCATGTCATGCGGATATGTATCCAGAACCTTACTGAACATCTCGTCTCTCCATTCGATGTCAGAATATACAATCAAAATTCGTTGTCTTAATACTGTAGTTAAATCGTTCATTTCTTCTCCTTAAATTTCCATCGATAATATGGCTTTTCTTCTCCAAAAAACCAATATCTCTCATAGTCATCAATCACAATCGCACATGCAGATAACACCACCCACAAAAGAGAGAATGGTAGACAAATCTGACCGAGAATATTAAATGGCATATTTGAATAGTCCCAGATACCAAGTCCGAGCCATAGATTCAAAATACATCCAGATACAAATTCTCCGATTGTTACAATACACGACCCAATGATTGCCTGCAGCCAGATCGGTGTATCCATTGATAAGACTTCATTAATAAGTCCAATGCATACTCCGCATACGCCTGCTAGAATAAACATGCTGATATGGCTATATCCTCTCCACACGATTTCAATCATGTAGTAAATAGACCCCATCACAGCAAACAGCGACAGATATTTAAGGCATAATGATAGAGCCTTTTTCATCATATAACCTCCGTATAAATGCAAAGAGCCGGATATACCGACTCAGTGCATATTATTTAATTAGCGTGATATGTTAAGCCTCTGCGTTTGCCTGAGAATACAGCATCTTCAGAACTTCCGACTGATAAGCCTCTGGGATATCAGCACCGTACTCTACAGCACAAATATCATTGATATCAGTCATACTCTCGATATAGTCTCTCAGAGAGTTAAAGTATGTAGTCTGGAATTCAATGCAGTTCTCCATTGCTGTATTCAGAGCTACTACTTCATCTTTTGTGTAGAATTTACAGGACTCGCCATCTGCATGATACGGGAGAACCGTGATACCAGCATTGGCTCTGTCATTCAGCTTAGAAATTTTCAGCTGATCTGCAACTTCAAGGCTGAAGTGATGAGATTTCTTGTCAGACAGAGTGATGTCAAATCCCCGTGTGATGACTTCGTTACAAGCCACACTCATTTCTGCAATTTTAGCAGACTTTACATCTTCGATATTGTCGTTTGTTACAACACCGGATTTGACAAGCTGCTCCATGACAGCACCCTTGATTTTATCTGGCACTGCATCAAATTCCTTCTCACCATTGTAAACAAGGTCTGTCCAAAAATTGATTAACTGAATCATATAACACCCTCCTCTTAAAGTAATGCACTCAGTTCAATGATGCACTGTTTCATTTTTTCTGCTTCTGTCATTTCGCGGATGATAAATCGAGTATGACCGTCCTCGCTCCAAATATTTGTGCAAGTCATATCTTTATAATCAACACCGCCGATATTTACACTGGATAAATTGGCATCAGACAGAATCTCAATATTAACTTCATCATCTGTGATGTAGTTGTTGCCATTCAGTGTAGCGTGAATCTCTGTTCCGTTTGCGAGGATAATATTGTAAATAGTATTTTCCATCTATAAAACCTCCAAATAAGTCGTAGTAAAGCAATATCATGCGGAATATTGTCATAGAACTTGCTGTAATCCATTAAGAGTATGTAGCCGTCATTCCCATATAACCGGTAATATTTGTGTAAATGCTCCTCGAATCTTTGCCTACTGAAAGTAATTCCTTTACCTTTCAGCGATGCTCCATTATCATAAATCAGATAAGAGATTAGGCTCGGAGCCAGAATATTATCACAAAGAGAATGTCGGATAACTCTATCAGACATCTGTAAACCTGTAATAGGTCGTGTCTTGCCGCGCTCACTGATTATGAATTCGGTAGAAGCTTTTGAATGATATGTCCTGTCTTTTAAAGTAGCTTTGCTCTTAACAATCTGCGGTAAGAAATTCATTTCATATTTCTGCACTTGAGGTTTCCAGTCAGAGTCCTTCTTTGCAGCCAAAAATGCATGATAAAGTGAGTTTAAATTATATACAACATGACACCCATCTTCAAAATGTGTGCTTGTATCTGTCATTTCTTTCCAAAATATTTGACGTATATAGCAATCAGTCGTAACGAATTGCATCGCCTTTGTCTTTTAGCGTATTCCTACGCAAGGACAATTTCTCCTTTCTTCGTTTCTTGTATCTGCATATAGCATAATTAAACAAGTGGAAGAAATCGGACGAACGCCATTAGAATTAGACGCGTTGTTGTTGTTCGCATTGCCGTTGTTGTTCACATTACAGAAGTTAGTCGCAGACCTCACACCACGAAGCCAATAGTTGAAGCGACGAACGGCGCAAAACATGCAGAAATTGCCCTGATTAGTCTCCTTATGCTGTCACAGATTCTTTCTCTCTGTTTAAAATACTTTTACGAATTTTGTTGTCAGATTTTCTCCAACCTTTGATTAGCGCCTGTTCCTGCATAATCATATTTGTGATATTTTCATATTTTTCTATATTGACAGGCAGAGTAGTGATGATATACTGTAATTCCTGAATCAGGTTCTCACAGTGACCAAGAGCTAAATCTTGATGTATTCTTCGTTCATCACACTCACTAATGAATTGCGGACATATTTCATTAGCTAGAAAAATTTCATGTACCATATCACGGGTAATTTGTATAATTGCTTTCTGTTCATCTGGTATAAACCATTCTACAAAAGCTTCATATCGCTCTCTGCGTTTCTTCACGCCGCGATCATAACCATCTTTCTGTTGTTGGTTCCATTTGCTATATGCCTCCGGCTTCGGTCTTTCTTCATATTCCTTTAGTCCGAAGTTCCTCAGAGCAAGGTCAGTTATAACCGTCCGAACTTTATACGCATGATGTTCAACCTCGAATGGAGATGGCTTTCTATTTGCTTTTAGTACCGACATCATTTCCTCCGTATTAACCCACCCACCCGGAGGTGGGATGGGATTAAAGATATTGCATTGTGTTTCTTGTCAATATTAATTAACGAAGAAAAACGGACGAACGCCAAGAGAATAAGACGCGTAGTAGCCGTTCGCAATGCCGTTGCTGTACACAAGACAGAAGTAAGTCGCAGACCTCACACCACGAAGCCAATAGTCGAAGCGACGGTGAATGTACTCAGGGGCAAGAGCGAACAGTGGGAACTGAGAGTTGATACATCCGACCTCATAACCGCTATTAGCCCATACTTTTGTTCCGTATACCATCGTCTCAGACATCAGCTCAACCTTACAGTCGTACCAAGCCCATCCAGAAGCCTGTCCATCAGCTGTTGCATTTGGCAAGATATCTCTATAGGACATTACATGAGAAGAACCGAAGTCACTCACAATTTTCTGAGTAGCCTGTGCGAGGTTAGCAGTTCTCATGTCAGAATTAGCATAAGCACCAGTTGTGGTATTTGCGGCAGCGCCTTCTGTATACTGACCGCTGTCTGTGTTATGCATCTGAGCATTGTACAGTGCAGAATCAGGTACGAGACACATGCTATTACCCATAGATGTATTATCTCCAATCTGTTTTCCAAGATTGAACCCGGCAACTCGATATACAGTACCGTTGATTGTCAGGTAGTCACCTACGAACAGGTCATCAAATGTACCACTCTGAATAGCTTTTGACATAGCAGAAGTATAGGAAGTACCTAAGTTCTTACCTCTGAAAATGGAGTTATGACCGCCTGCATTGTTTCTTGCTGTGTTTGTGTACAGTTCATTAATTGCGGCTGGAAGAGATTTTGTACCCTGATCCAGACCGTATGTTTTGCTTGTCAGCTTATTAAGGACGGCAGTGGAGAGATTTCCGAAAGTTACACCCTTAGTGCCATTCGCGCCGTCAACTGGGAGTACATCAGTATCAGCAACAGAAGTAACAGCGGAAAGGTCTTTAATTCTTGTCGTATTTGCCATAGTATATTCCTCCTCTTATATACCTAGTTTCTTTTCTAGTGTTTCTATACGATCATTAAAATCCTGCATTTGCAGTTCGTCGTATAGTAATCTGACCAATAAAAAATGAGTATACTCAATGCAGTAATACTCATTTTCATCGTCTGGATTTAGTTTTCGTGTACCAAGCATTAGGAGTTTATCTTCAACTCCATGCCTAGCAAATGCATTTTGTAAATCTTGCGCCAGTATTCCAACATATAATTCTTCATGGCTATAATCTGGTGCAGACATTCTAAATTGCACGAATCGAACCTCACCAACGGCTTGTATAATATTTTGGGCTATTGGTTCGATATCGCGTTTCATGCGCCTGTCTGAAAGACTTCCGCTCCATGTGCCATCAAGGAAGCCTCTACCGTTTAGTGCTTTCACATGAATTCCATCTGAAGCAGCATAAATTGTACCATTCTTCTGCTGACTACCATTGTTGTTGTAATACCAGTCAGCAAATCCATATCCGCCTGATGTTGTCTCGTTCATTAGCTGCATTCCCTTGAGAATACGTATTAACATTGCACAATCTATACCTGCACGGTTAGCCGTTTTGCCAAAGGCAATGCCGTCTCCGCCAGCTTTATAATCCATTGTCGCGAAACCGTTTGATAATGTCATAGTTGCGATGGCTTCTCGTCCAGCCTTATCTCTGACAATAAGTCTGATATCATATGCTTGCGTGTCAGAGACTGAGATTATACGAGTGTCATTAAAACTTGTCGAACTCGCGCTGACAGGGATATTTGTCCACGCTGTCTGACTTGCTACCTTGTACTGTAAAATTGGAGTTATAGTATTCCCCGAAATACCGCTTACAGATCCGATCGATGAAATCTTTGCATGATCTCCGGTGTCATCAGCTACGAAGTTGTTTGTTGTACTTCCAGTTCCTCGTGATGCAGAGATTCTTGCTGTAGGAAAGCTATAATCAACTACAGTTATGCTCATAGATGTTATTGCAGACCGCCCTCGACTATCTGTAGCAGATACAGTTATCTTCTTTGATCCAATTTTTTGAAATGGATCGAAAGTATACTCAGTTCCACTGGATGCCGTTTTATCATTCATATCGGTTACGGATATTTTTAATGTCCTGATGGTTGATCCGTAAACTCCAGCAGCAGTTGGTTTTACCTTAACTCCAGATAACAATTTTGCATAGCATCCGAATGAGTTGTTCGTGTTTGTGAGTGATGAGATACTGCATGACGGAACAACAGTAGATGGAAGGTTTGCGGTTACAGAAACTGTCTTTGTGCCTATTTTTTTGGAGCCATTCATTGTATCGACTGTGAATGTTAAAGTTCCACTTGTTGCATTTGGTATCTGACCTGCAAACTTTGCAAGAGTAAATCCATTCCATACCACGTTATCTACACATGAGTTTGTAACCACTTCTGTTTTATTCCCGAACGTAGCAGTGACTTTATGAGTAAAGCTTGCTTTTTTATTCATATGGATAGTGATTGAATCTCCGATGTTCACAGATGAAACTGTATCAGGCCATGTGTTTACTGACGGTTGAGAAGCTCTAGGGATGGTATTAAGAGACCATGTTTTGCTTCCATTTCCAGTACCATCTGCATAGTAATAAATGGCACTTGAAATGCTGGCAGAAAACGATGCGGTTCCGTTGTTATTATGTCTGACAGTTATAGTTCCACTATGTAGAGTGCCTTTATATTGCTTCCATCGTCCGGTATTGTTATAAACGGTTTTGCCAGCAACAACTACCTTACAGGGTCCGCACATATACCATCCGGCATTACCTCCAGCAGCTTCTACTTTATATGAGATAGTGGATGTATTAGCTCCAACATTTTGAGTCGCAGTCCAACTAAAGTGCCAATGTCGTCCATCATACCCACTTGTATTAAAACTTCCACTTAGAGCCATTTATTATCACCTCCTTTGCGTGGCTGATTCTTTAGTTTCCGCCTAGATATCTAAATGATAGATTACCATTAGATCGTGGAATGAAGGCGAATTTACCGAGTTGCAATCTTTCAAGAATTTCAGCATCTGTTACATAAAGTTTGTTATTACTAAAGTAAGCAACTTCGTCAGTTCCCTGATAGAAGCTAAGTTTCTGCTCACTTAGTAACATAGACAGCTGCTTTGATGGGTCTTGACTCGAAATTTTTCGCGTAATGCGGAGACCTGCATCTTCCATAGAGAAGCATTCTGTTGTCTGTTCGATACTCTCAATTTTTCCATTGATGGCATCTACACGAACGATATATGTATTAACATCAGTTTGCACCTTATCAACTTGCTGTTGTGTTGTTACGCTACTTTTTCTAATTTCCTCGATTCGCCCATCTTCGCCAACAAGATCATCAAAATCTTTTCGATTCGCAACAACATCATTGATGATTTCTGAAATAATTTCTTTTAATTCATCAGACATATCTCCGGTGATTTTGTCGGTATAATCAATTAGATCTTCAGGGGCAGGATAATAATCTGTTGGACGATTTCCTTTCTCTAGCTGAATATGGTCAATCGCATAATAGTCATTACCATTCATGTTGTCATTGATCCTTAATACATTGGATATAATACCAACAGTACCAGTCGTAATAATCCGACCAGAAGATGTGGCAAAGTTATTACGCGAATCTGTGACAAGTTCAAAATCAGTATCTTGAATAGTAAGTACGGTATATACTTTATTCCATCCAGGTGCGAGTTGAATCTGTTGCATATCTGTTGTCTGCATGACGCCATTTGTATTAGCTAAACACACAGAAATTGTTGTATTTTGTCGAGAATATACATTCATCGAAACGGTAAGCTTTGTGCCAATGGCAGATGCAATCAAATTATCCGTATACACTTCATAGTAAATGGCTTTTGCGGCGTTAGATCCTGTAGCTGACTGAATCTTAACCACACGTTTTGCATCAATCTCATCTTCAGATATGCTATAAGCACCGCTTGTTCCGTAATAGTGACATCCTTCAAGCTGGTTTGATTTCTTGAGCAAGTTTCTTGCACCAATCATCATATTTGCACTGTCTACCAGAATAGGAATAGTCTGGATATCGAGCAGATTATTATCATTTGGAGCTTGACTGGCTTTATGCATTTCTACTGTATAGAACGTAGGCATATCAGCCTCTCCATAGATTGTGAATGACTGCTCAGCAACATTACCAGAAGAACTAAATACCTCTTCTGTTCGGTTGTCACTATATGTCTTTGTAATGACAAAACGGCAAGGGTAGACCTCTCGATCACCATTGCCATCTCTGTAATAACCTCTGACTTTAACCGTATCCGGTGTAATGATGTTGTTTCCATCAATCTTGACTGCGGATGTATCAACTTCAAGGAAATATGTTCTTCCTGTCACTCCGGTATCGCCCTGTTTCGCATTTGTATACGTCACAGTTGAATTGCCGTCTGAATAGTTGACAGTAGTTCTTGTCCAGAGAATCATGCCATCTGAAAGTTCTGGCATTTCGTCTGACCATTTGTTTGTAACAAATATTCTCGAAGAATTGTCAATCAGTGATAATCCACCGCTAGTGATAAGCTCGACTGATTCTGGCGGGGTAGTGCTTTTCTCGGTTGTTGCGATATACTCTATTTTTGTAGAGGTAATTGTAACATCAGCACCCTTGATAAGAGACCATGTGTACTTCGTAGGGTCTGTACTATCAGCCTCAATATTATCTGTGTACTGTCCGATATATTTTTTATCAGTACCAACAGTCGTATTGAATCCGGTTTTTCCATCAGCCGAGTTTGCGTAAGCTATATGAACATAGCCATTCTCGCCCGGCGTACCGTTTTCACCGACGTACTTAGACCATTTATATGCACTTGCGGCTGTCGGTGCAGTAGAAGTGGTTGTAGATGCAGTGCCGATATATTTTGTTGCACTTGAAGGTGTTGTGGTCATTCCGCTACCATTTGCGTCAGTAGCATATCTTATCCAGAGATAAGAGGATACACCGTCAAAGTAATCGACTCCTTTAACAGGCGTTTTGCCATCAGCACCCTTGATAAGAGACCATGCATAATCCTTATAGTTTCCGCTATCAGCCTGTACATTATCAGAGTACACGCCAATATATGTTGCTCCGGTAAACTCGGATTTAGAGAATCCCTCTTTACCGTCAGCACTCATAGCGTATGCGAAATGCACATAGCCGTTCTTGCCTGGAATACCGTCCTCGCCGTCTTTTCCTGCAAACTTAGACCATGTATAGGAGTTTGCTGTGTCTGGGTCTTTGATGACATCATTCACGCAAATACCAATGTAGTCTGAAGGGACTTCTGATATCTGGCTATCTGCAGGATTTGGATATGCGGAATATTTGATATGAACATAATTGCTTGAACCGTCACGTCCATCACGTCCATTGATTCCGTCGATTCCATCCGTACCATCGATACCCTGTCTTGACACGCTATATGTTACCGTAGAATTTCCATCTGAGTAATTGACCGTAGTTCTCGTCCATAGATATGATCCTTCGATAACATTCGGAACTGTTGTGAGCCACTTATTTGTAGCCAGCTCGTTTCCATTATGGTCTACAATGATTTTTCCATCATTTGTCGCCATTGAGTTTGCGGATGGTGGGATAGTACCACTGTCGCTCGGAATATACACAACCTCCGTGGAAACGATATACACACTTGTACCATCTTCTCCACGAATTTGTGACCAAGCATATTTTTTATAGTCTGTACTATCTTCTTTCACATTGTCGGTATAAACACCGATATGTGTAGCTCCTTCGTATTCGACTACACTGAAGTTCACACTACCATCTGCTGACTGAGCATACGCAAAATGCACATAACTATCTGCACCTGCTGTACCGTCCTTACCGTCTTTACCAGTAAATTTACTCCATGCATAAGAGCTTGCCGTTGTAGGGTCATTAACATTTTCATCGACACAGATGCCGATATATGTAGATGGAACTTCGGTCATTAATTCATCAGTTGGATTTGCAACCGGGCTATATTTGATATGAATGTAGGATGATTTACCATCTACACCGTCACGTCCAGGAAGACCTTGACCGCCATCAGCACCGGCTTTCAGTTTTGCAATTCGGAATTTCTTGCTGACAGATAACTTGTCCATATAGATTAAATCAAATACGACCTCACCAACACTTGTGGTTAAGTTCTTGATCGTGTATCTATGGTTCGTCTTGTCCCATTCACCTACAATCCCGCTTGTGGCAGTGATTGTCCACTTCAGGTCAGATGATTTTGTGATATCCGTACTTCCGGAGAATACGAGTACATCTGTATAGCAATCAGTGAAATTGCCTCCGTTTCCATTAGAGTCGGTAGTGATACCGATGTATTCATTTGTAAGCTGTACCACGAGAGCAGCAGCTTCCTGCTTGATGGTTTTGTCAATATAAGAGCCAAGGTCATCGCTGGTTGTCATTTGGATATGTCTACCGTTGATTTTGATATTTCCATCATCATCCACATACACATATTTGGTGTAAGAACCATCTTCGTTCTTACGCTGAAGTGTAAATAGATCCTTGTTCGTATCAGATGCATCGGCAGTAATCGTCATACCATTCTGGTCAATTTTCACAGAACCGGATGTATTGTAGATACCGAGTTCATTGCCGAGAATGATATTTCCGACAATCTTATGTGCGATGATACCGTAGTCTTCTTTATATGTACCTGTTTCCGGGTCATAGTAAATATACTTACCGAGACCTGTCTTAACAGTCTTCCATCCATCATTGGTGTAATAAAATCCATGATTGATAATCTTTGTCTGTTCTGCGCTATAGTCATCTCCGAATTCATTCTTTTCTCTCATTAAGAGACCTGATTCATCAACAACCATATTCTGATTATCAGCAGCATTTACGATTCTTTTATTCGTAAGATTCAGACCATTCTCAACCATGTCCATAATCTGCTTATTTGCATTGTTTCCCTTATTAGCCTGATGCTGTACCATAGAGTATGACGTAGCCATAGATTGAGCCTGAGCCAGAATACTTTGTGTATCTGACATGTAGTCCAGTCCATATGTGACATCAGAAAACTCTACATCGAGCTTATCAAGATTGTCATAGTCAATCTTATAAGAGGTCAATCGAAGCTTATATACCACTCCGTCAATCTCGATGTGAACCCAGTTACCGACCTCGAAATTAACAAGAAGAGGAGAGAATGTTGCATTGCCCTTTACAAGATAAAGCTGATCGTGAGTAATGATATGGAGTCCATCCAATGTGACGATTGGAACTGGAGACTCTTCCACATCCTGCTCTTTAACCAGAAGGAAATTGTTAAGGTTGCAACTGATTGTATGCTGTAATGTCGCAGATTTTACGATTTCACGTTCAGCGTTTTTGATAAATTCTTTTGCCTGTGCAATCAGCTCTGTATCTGATAATCCATCGGAAATGAAGTTGTCATTCTGATATGTGTCATCACGTCTGAAAGAACAGAACTCTACCCACAAAGTTTCTCCAAGGTAGCTTCTTAGATCAAGCTTGTTGGCGATAGCCTGACGCTGTTTCTCAATGTAATCCAGTACGCCATCTGGGTTACTTCTTGTACCTCTGAGTTTCAGAACCTCTGCTTCACGTTCTCTTAATTCATCCTGAATCCATACACTTCTGTTGTAGTACGGTAAGTACATGGAAGAGTACAATTCATTTTCAGGGTCAGCTACTCCCTGCTGAATTAGGATGTCCAAACATCCGCGAGCAATGCTCGCAAGGATATTGAGGTTATCCACGCTGTAGAATGACAGTGCCTGTTTGAACTCAGATTCGCTCTTTTTAAACAGAGCAACAGTTCCTGTAGCATCTACATTATTCTTCTTCATAGCCTTCTCAATCTGGCATTTAATGAAGTCTGGCGTAGCGTCAGAAACGTACACAGTCAGCACTGCGGAGGTTGCTGTATCTTCATCATCTGAGTATCCAGTCAGAGTGATAGTTCCTTTCCATACCTTTGCTTCATATGTATTACACTTCGCTGTGATTCTATACAGAGATGTATCAATAAACACCTTAGCATAATTCTGTACAGCGGATGTGACAGTAGCAGAAGATGAGATCTCTGCGTTCTGAATACCAAGAGGAGACAATGTATTTGTGGTAAGCTTTGTAAGCTCTTTTGCAGCGGTTGTCTTTTCTCCATGCTCTGAGGCAGGAGCAAGAGTAGTCTTTAATAAGCTATAGAAATTCAATGCAGAATAATATACGTCTGTTAATGCAGAATATCCTATGATTGGATATTTGATATTCGTCAAAGTGTCATCATATAGCTTGTATTTATTGATGAGAGCGTTATACTCAGAAATCACAGTAGATGGAATATCTATCTGTTTTTCGGTTGAGTATGATTCATATTCCGTATCGTAAGCTTTAAGCTTGTCCTGTAAAGCATGTGACATATCCGCACGAACAGAATCGCTCAAATACCAAATATATTGACTGCCACTAGGGTTGATATTACGAATCGTCGCAGTCATCAAATCATCGCCAGCAACGAGACGAAAACAGTTCTTTACACTGTCTTTATTTGATGAATATGTAATATCTCCGGCAAAATTCTCATGGCTAAGAAAAATACCGCTGTCAGTGCCATATCCGTAATTGATATTTGCAGAGCCACATTTCGGGCATACCCTTGTAGTGAATGAGCCACGTTCGCCGCATTCCATACATCGGTCATTCAGATCATATACGGAAATTGTTCTGTGAATTTTGCCATCGTTGTTCGTGTATTCGCCATATTTAAAAAGGCATTCCACTTCGTTTGCGATGTCATCAAATGCATCTTTTATACTCGAACCGTCCCATGAAAATGTCCTCTGCAAATTCGCAATAGAAGAATCCACATGTACGATAGTATAATGAGATGCTTTATCTTTTAAAATTCTATCCAGAGCAGAAGCTTCTGGATTCTTTGGGTCATAAATAATAGTGGGAGAGTAATCGTCTCTCGCAATATCATCTTCGGTATTAATTTCAACACCATTTAATGTGAGCTGACCAAGCTCTGCTTCCTGTAAATGAACGCCCTGGCAATGCTTGATTGTACAATCGTTTTCATCAACTTCTACAGAAAGCTCATACCACGGATTGAACGTAGACGTATCAAGATGTGGTATATATACCAGTCTGAAATCTCTGATATCATCCCATAACTGGCATTCAACACCATCGATCTCCTTATAAACATCAAAGGATATCTCAGCAGTTTCTACAAGTGCATTTGCATTCGTCAGTGATTGGACATTGTGAATAATTCCTTGTTTGGTTCCGCCACGATAAGAAAGAACGAGATCTGGTGTAATTGGCTGACCGTCAGGGCTTATTTCAATAAGACCTCCATATAAAGAAGTATTCACGCAATCACCACCTTCGCAATCGGATTATATGAAATAGAGTATGTACAAGGAAGGTTAAACGTCAGTTTGTTTACCACATTGCCATACTCATTGTTGATTCGGATAAATTTGTAGTTAAAGTCATCTCCAAGTTCATGGGATTTATTACTTGATAAAATCTGCAGGAGATGAGTAAATGTGAGTGTTTCTCCCGAAGAGCATCCACGGATTACAGTTGTTCTTTTGTCAAATTCATTCATGATTTTTAAATCACCGGCAGACTTCAGCGTGATTGTGATGTCCGGATAAATATATCCCTCGTCATCGCTCGTGTCACTGATGCTGACAGTGCCATCCTTTGCGACTGATCCACTAATGTTTACTTTGTCTTTGTAACCAAATGGGGCAGTAGCAGTAAAAGTTAAATTAAATCCAATACAAATAGAATCTGCCCGAACTTCTTCCACATTGAATGTTCCATTCCAGAAAATACCTTCATAATCATCGCCGCCGACTCTGAGTTCGGACGCAGTTGGACTCTCAAGCCAACGCTTCAAAGCAGCAGCTTCTTTTGGTGTGATTGCAGATCCCGCATTATCACCGAGTTTGCATATTGACATTTCTGCAACAAGCGCGCCATCATAAACGGAATATATGATCGGGAAATATCGCCCACCAAACATTGATATTGAGGTAAATTCTCGTTGTGAATCTGTTGTTATGGCTCCGACTGAACCAGAACCATCAAATTCACAAAGCATATAGCCGTGGTTACTTAATGACTCTCCTCGAAAAGTAAAATCACATCTATCCATACGTCCTCCTCCTTTCGTAATTTATACCTTGAACTGTCTATTTAACTGATTAAACTTCTTTTCATATTCCTTGCGTATTTTACGGACAGCAAATACAGCATCTTTATACTGTTTTCGATATTCAAGAGCTTCTTGAATTCTTACATTCCACTCAGAACGTAAGGCATCCACACTGCCAATAATTTGCTCGCAGTGCTGGTTCTTATCTGAAAGCTTTGCGTTTTCTGTACGCAAAGCTCTATTTTCACTTCTAAGTTTTTCGTTCTTTTCTTGCAGGCTTTTTATAGTACGTTCCTGCATATCAATTTTTCTGTTTAAATTCATATCCTTTTCCTCCAATAGAAAGAGAGGCAATATGATAATTGCCTCTCTGGTTGCTACCACTGATATTTATTTTTCGATAGCTTACTGCCACCAGACAACTGATCGACAGTCATGGAACGAATCATCTTTTCAAACTTTCCGTCCTTACGCATCTGATTCATAAAATCGTTGTAGTCCTGTACATGCTCTATCGGAATTGTTACCTGATAGGTGATGTCTCCGATATTTGTTGTGTCTTTTCCGGACATAGGCGCACTTACCTTAGCAAGCTGCGATAATACATTTGCAGCGCCTTCATCTCCTCCAAACAACTTGCTTAAAGGATTATTTCCATCTGCAATGCTTCTCATAGCATCTTTCAATGCAATGAAATTTTGTGTGTCCTCTGGGTTCAGAACCATTTCTGGCTCTGTAGGAGAACCATCAAGCCATGCCACTCCGGTATAGTCAGCAAGGCCACCCTTCTTAAATGCACTGTAATAATACTGTGATAATTTACTTTTTCCAGTCTTTACCCAGTAGTCGTATAGATCACCATTATTCGCATGAGCATTAATATATTTCTGAACAGCAGCGGCATTAGATGCGCCGAACTTAGCTGTCAGACGTTTCTTTCTATCTGGGTCGTTTCCCCATCCAGATTTAGAGCCATAAATCCATATAGCTGCTGCAACACCTCGTTTTATATCATCATTGAATTTTGTTTTCTTTGATGGTTTCTTAGTAGGCTTTTTATCTTCAGTTTTATTACTTGTAGGAGCCTTTGCGGATGTATCTGTTTTGGTGGACTTAGTCGCAGAAGATACAGTCTGATTAGCCTGATTATCACTTTCTTTGACCATAGCGCCAATTTTGTATGCTATTTTTGTAATCACATCATTTACTGATGTCATCTGTGCCAAGAAAGAGTCACCATACTTTGTGATAATAGAATATCCACCACCCTCGTTTGACCAGATTGATTTCATGGCAGTAGATAAGTCATATCCAACTTTATCGCTTTGTACCTGCAACGTAGTGCTAATTGACGCAGAGTTGGCGTTGATGGTATCAATCATGTCAGAAATAAGAGCATCGATATTATCAAGACGTTCATTCAGAATCGCCTCGTATTCGTCATACAGATTGTCAAGGAGCTTTTTCTGTTCACTAATATAGTGTTCGTACTGTGTCTCCTCAAGGTCGTCCATAGCATCAGCCAGATCAACTTGAATTTTCTGTATGGTAGCTCTTGTCTCTTCTGAATTATCACCAGAATAGGCAGATAATTGTTTTTGCAGTTTTGCAATCTCCGACGACTGCTTTTCGATATCCTTCTGGTAATCATGCAGGTCTTTAGCGGTATCCATCGCCTCAGTATATTTGTCAATCAAATCCTGTAAGGCATCAAGCTCTTTTTCGATACCGTCAGCTACGAGGTCTTTAATAGCCTGTTTCTCATCCTCAGCAGCAAGGATTGAGTCACGCTGTGCCTCCAGTAATTCCTGACGATGCTGTAGCAATGTTGTATTGTTTGGGTCTTTTGCGATATCAGCATTTAACTTTTTCAGTTCTTCAGCATATTTATCCGCCTGAGCCATATATACATTGTAGTTTTGACCATGGAGACCCAGCGTCGCCATACCTGTATCGGTAAACTTACCGTTATCTGTAAATAAATCGGAGTTCTCCATTAAATCAATCATGAAGTTGGCTTCATCAGTAATGTTACTGATCTGCTCTTGCAGGTATTCAAACCGTTCCCACTTGATTTCTCGTATTGAATTATTAAATTCGATTACAGCGGTTTCCGATTCTTGAATAGACTCTTTTACAGCATTTATATCGTTCTGCATGTCATACCATGCCTCACTGCCTTCTTTGATTTCTCCAGAGTTTACAGCTTCAGACATAGCTTTAGTGAGGGATGCAAGTTCCTTTTTCTGAACAGCAATGTTCTGTTTTTCAACATTCTTCATTGCTTCGTAGAATTTTGTGCTTGCAAGATATCCGCGCGCTTCAAGATTGTCAATTCCGTTATCGTATGTATTCGTCAAATGCTCCAGCAGGCTTAGTTGATTTTCAAAATCCTTTGAGATATTGTCAAATCTTTCTTTGTATAAGCTTGCAATTTCTTCATGCAATTCTGCGACAGCATCCTTAGCTTTGATTGCCTTTTCATAGTAGTCCTGATAGTCCTTAATCTTATCAGCAAGGTCTTCATCCGTAACTGTTTTGATATCAATAGAGCCATTTTGTATTTTTTTAACCCAAGATTGACTCAAGCCTAGAGAATTGGCTTTCGCCATATATTTCTCATATGCTTTGTTCTCAATATCAATTTTCTTTGTGATAGCTGACATCTCTTTGACAGTATCCTTGTTGCGTGTACTTAGTGTCTTGAATGCACTATCGGCAGTAACCTTCAACCGATCAATAGCTTCTGTAACTCGATCAACAGCTATCGCAATAAGGTCAAATGTTTCTTCAAATTCTTTCTCTTTATTAGAGCTTGATTTAGAACTACTACTTTTACTGCTAGACTTTGTACGTGAGCCTCCAGATGATGTGGAACCTCCAGAACTCTTATTAGATGAAGATGGCTTTCTACTTGTAGAAGATGAGCTAGGTTTATATGGCTTGTAGCCACCAGTCACCATCGCTGTACCACTTACAAGAGCAGAAGCACGTCCGGCAACATAGCCATTCGCTAACAGGCTCTCAGTCTGTCTATGATTGAACACGATAGCGCCTGCTGGAATATCTCTGAACTCAGCACCATTGTCGCCAACTGTATACCACTTGCCTGTTCGCGGGTCTACAACAATTTCTCGTCCAAGTTCCCCTACAAGTGTGCGTCCACCTGGAGCGGTTCCCCAGTCACCACCTGCTCTTGCAGTACCGTCAGCGTGAGCAGTACCATTTACACTAACATTACCAGTCTTTACATAGTTCACATATCGTGTAATAGTGCCGAATGAACCAGGAAGATTTGCTGTATTTGCAACATAATTTACTGTTCTGTCAATAGATGGGAAGGATGTCGGAAGTAAATCTGTTTTTGGGTCGTAAATTACATCACATGTCTTGGAGTCAGGATGATATCCTTCAATCGCAGAGGCATCAACACCTGCTTTAACCTCAATGGTTTCGGCAGATAATCCATTGATTGATGATTGGATGGATTCTACGGAAGTAGAGTCTATGTTTAATTGTGCTTTTATCTCTGGGGAAATATTCTGAATTTCCGAAGCAAGAGAGTTTACCTGAGATTCAGCTTCACTTGTATCAGCACCTACTTTCTGCTTAATTTCCAGGTCATTTGTTGCATTCTGGAATTGCTGCAGAAGTGAGATTGCGTTGCTGACTTCACCTTCGACCTGAGAAGTATCAACACGCATAACATCAGGCTGTGAAAGTAACTGTTTCTGCGTAAGGCAATACTGAATGACAGCGTTGGCATTGTCAATGCTCGAAGCATCGACATCCGGTCTGGCTTTAATTCCATCCATCTCAGCAATCGTTGCATCAAGTGCATTAATCTGTTCCTCTGTTGTAGAAAGGTCAGATACATCCATCTTGATTTTCAGATCACTGTTTCCATCTAGCTGTCGTAACGATTCAGCAGCTTCATTAGCCTCTACAGCTAAATCACCTACTGTTTTGACCGCCTCGTCTCCCCAGTCAAACTCAGCACCTTTCAACTGTAATTCATCGAAAAATGCTTGAACGACACCGGAAGATAAGTTCAGTCCCTCCGCAAAGTCCTCCATCTTCTTGCCGCCAAGGACTTTGAATCCGTCATCTTCGCTATAAGACATTAATCCTGCATCGACAGATTTCTGAAGGAATTTATCTATATCAAGACCATCGACAACTCCATCATCATCGAATTTCAGATATTGTTTAAAGTCTGCCATGTAAGATTCAATAGAACCTAGATCTTCACGATCAACAGAATCTGGTACGATGAAATCTACGGCAGCTTCAAATTTCTTTGAACCAAAGTTCCCATAGATATCAGAGTTCGCATCGTATGTATCACGAATTTGCTGTATAGCACTAACAGTATCATTCGCCATATCTCCATAATCAGAAGCACTCTGTGCATTTAACCAATGCTGGTAAGCACCAACAGCTTCCTGAATAGAAGCGGAGAGTAAGTCGTACTGAGCACATGTATCAGCAATAGCACTGTTTTCATCCAGTAAAGCATCTATTGAAGACTGTATGCTGTCGGCTGTTTCGCCTTCTGCAAAACTTGCATCCCGTAACTGCTGACGATATTGTTCAATCTGTCGTGCGTTCTCAAGATATTGAGATTGTGCCAGAGCCTTGTTTGTGTTGTTGATAGCAACCTGTTCGTCTGCTTTGGCTTTAGCAATTTCTGTTACCTTGTCCGCATTTAACTGCATTGTGCCATTGACATATTCAAGAGCACTTCGATAATCTGCAAGTTCATCAGAATTGAAGTCTTCTACAGATATAGATTTCCCAGTCATCTGACTGTTTAATACGGATTGCACAGCATCAATCTGAGATGTCAACTCCTGGGACTTTTTAGTTGTATCGTCTATCGCATTCTGAATTCTCTCTGCATTCGACACAACAGCTTCGCTCGCATCATCTGTAGCATCCGCACTGGAATTGATAAGATCTACGAAATCACTAAGTGATAATCCGGCTCCTTCGATAGCAGAAGCGAGTTCTGGATATTTTTCTTTCACATCGTCAACCGATATACCAGCGCCGTCAGTAGCTTTTGCTAATTCTGTAAGTTCATCCTTAGCCTTTTTGTATTCATCGCTATTTAATATTTCGTCAAATTGCATCTGCTTCCAAGCAGCAGGGTCTAATTCTGAATAGATATACGCAATCTGGTCATCAATCTGATTCAATACATCTGATGCACCATCGACTTTTGCAAGCTCATCTTCAGGAAGTGCCTTCAGCTTATCTCTATACTCGGTAAGAAGTTTTACTTGATCCCAGATAGAGTCTGTCAAGTCTTGATTCAGATCATCATAATGTTTAATATCTTCTTCTAACCATTCGATATCACTATCGTTGCCAGCTTTCTGAGCCTCTGCAAGTTCGTTTTTTGCTTCCTGCTTTAAAGCATCGAACTGTTTAATAGCAGCAAGCATTGCAGAGATATCTTTCGGGTCAGCTGTAAGTCCAGCATTATTACCGCTCATCTGAGCGTAATCTTGTCGCTCTTTAGTCTCGTCTGCACTGATTTCATTTTTGAAATTCTTTTTATATGCTGAAACCGTATCCTCGGCTGCTTTACGAGCGGCTTTATTTTCTTCACGCTCTGCCAAATCTTGCTGAATTAACAACTGCTCTGTAGCATCTTTAAGCCTCTGAAGCTCCGCTTCCTCAACAAATGTAAGATGTTCTTTACCTAACAATTCATCCATAGAAGCCTTTGTTGTGTCTAACTCTGAATTGACATTTTCAAGATTGGATTGGGCTTCTTGATAAGCACTGTATGAGTCACGCATCTTATCATTAGCTTCTGATGCAGACGCTTGCGCTTTTGATATTGCATAAATACCCGCAGCAACAGCGGCAGCTACAGCGACGATAGGCACGAGTGTTCCAGACAAAGCGGCGGCTCCGGCGGACAATGTTCCAAATACACCAGCTCCGCTAGAAGCGGCAGCAACCATATCTGCAATCGCATTTCCTACACTACCAAAAGATAACTGTAATGCTACGAATACATCTGATAGAGATTTTATTCCTCCGAGGTCTTTAGCAACAGACGATAGACATGTCGGATATTTCATGGTAAAATTGAATAAAATCTATGGGAGGTGTGTTTATGGCTCTAATAAAATGCCCTGAGTGTGGACAGGATGTATCTGATAAATCGACGCAATGCATTCATTGTGGATACCCTCTAAGTATTCAGAAAGATAGCGCTTATGATATTATCTACAATGGTTTTGAAAATAACTCTTTAAAATACAAATACCAGGCAAAGATGATAGGCTGTATCAGACAGTTGCTGAAATTAGATTTGACAACTGCGAAAAGGATTATTGACAATCCACCATATACTCTTTTTCATTCTGTGTCAAAAGAACAGGCAGAATGGATTGTCACAACATTAAAACCATTTCAATGCAATGTTACTGCAAACAAATCGAATAGCGATATTCAGCCAAATATTGAAATTGATTCTTATATGTCGAATGGATCAACATTGATATGCCCGCGTTGTGGTTCTAATGAAATTGTAACCGGGCAAAAAGGTTTTTCATTATTAACCGGATTCATAGGCAGTAATAAGACTATCAATAGATGCGGAAAATGCGGATATAAATGGGAACCATAATTTGTGCCTTCTTATCAACGCCGACACATGCGTACCATGATTAGAGTGAGAGATAAGTTCTCACTACACGAGGACTATACATTAAAAGTCACTACACTAGGCAGTAGTGGCTCAAAGGGTGGGTAGTCTCTGAAGATGAAGCTGTGAGTCTTCGTCCGGCTGATGTTATCCTATCTGCAGAAATTTCTGCGTAGCACTTAGGCTTACTATCACCATATGCCATCCAATCATTTGTTTCTGCCTTTCGCAACGTTCACGCTTATTGTTTCCAATTACGTTGTAGTATGATTGGTTTAACCAGTTTCCCAGCAATTACCCCTTTGTGTGATTTGTTTTAAAACGCTCACCCATAGCCTTGGCTCATATCTCCAAAATTGATATGTCCTTAACCATGCCGACCTCTGTTACAGATAACCCATGATTTTGGGTCAAGCCACGTTCTTGATAATTTTGGCTATTCCTAATCCTACAAGAATGGTCTTTAATGAACCAAATGTGCTGATTACTTTATCAATAGCCTCTACAATACCTCTAAGAGCATCGACAGCTCCTTTTGTAAAGTCTGAGTCGAAAACGTCAGAAGAGAGTTCCTGAAATGCAGCTTTCAGCTCTCCGACTTTTGCCTTAGTGGTATCCATGTAAATATTATTTGCTTCTGTTGCAGTTCCAGCAGAATCCATAGCACTTGCATAAGCACCGATAGCATCCTTAATATTAGTGATTGTAGACATAATACCTGATGTATTACGTGTACCGCCAAGAATTTCTGCAACACGAGACTGGGATACATCTTCCATGTTATCCCAGACTTCTGCAAGCTGTACGAAGATGTCATACATATCCTTATATGTGTTTTCATCTTTCATGATGTCAACGCCAGATAATGCCATGATTTCTTCTCTATACTTAGACAAACCTTGAGCTAATCCATCTGTCTCTTCGCCCATTTCCTCAAGCTCTGTTGTAGCCCCTCGGATACGAGCACTTACTGTCTTCCACATTGTACCTGTGGTTTCAGCATTTTGGAGAGAGGCATTTGTTGCAGCGAATAAAGCAGCACTCTTTTCAAAATCAGTTCCAGAAGCATGGAGAGCGGCACCGCCTCGCTGAAATGCAGCCATTAACTCTTCGGCAGAAATAGCGTATTCCTGACCTACCTTTACGAGCACATCTGATACGTGTTCTGCATCGCTTGCATCCATTTCGTATCCCTTTATAATAGAGGTGATACCGGTTGTAGCAGTATCCACGTCAGTGTTACCGACATTTGCCATGATATTTGCATATTTAGCCAAATTCGATGAATCGCTCATGTTATAGCCAAGTCGCGCAAATGTTTCAATAGAGGATGCTACATCAGTTACGCTCTGACCAAGTTCTTTTGCAAGAGCGATGGAATTTGTAAGAAATGATTCCATCTGAGAGTCAGAAGCTCCAGTTACGATCTGAATCTGAGCCATAGCGCTTTCAACTTCGGTAGCGGCAGATACCATCTGCTTTACCGTTCTGATAGCAGTCATAATCACATACGTAACAGATAACCACGATGAGAACTTCGATGCAAGACCACTAAACCTATCACCTAAAGTAGTAGTATTTTCTCCGGCTGCTCTAATAGCAGCAGAAGATTCTGTGACAGTCGCTTTAATGCTTCTAAATGAACTCTCGAATTGTTCCGCAGATATAGAGCCATTCATAAGACCAGCTTTCAGTGTTTCGAGAGCTGTAATTTGGTCTCTCAAAGCTGCGTAACTTTCGCTTGATTTACCACTTCTGGCAGCAGTCCATTTCTGAGTGTTTGCAGTAACCTGTCCGAGTAAATTATTTACTTTGTTCAGTGCGTCAGTATGTTTTTTTGTTCCAACTGAGAAAGCATTCTCACTAGCTGCAGCCTGTTTTGTAGCATCGGCGGCTTTCTTTGTTGCATTGGCATTAGCATTCTTTGCCTGCGTGTTAGCCTTAATCGCAGCAGTATTCTTCATCCAGATGCCTGATTTTGTCTGAATGTATCCATCTGTCAATTTGGATGCATTTGTACTTGATGCAGCCTTTGTCATTGATTCAATCTGTTTTCGCATAGAAGACAAGGATGAATCATCAAATTTAAGTTTTATTTTCGGTGGATTAGCATTGACTTGAGAAACCAGACTGGTAATTCCTGCCTGAAATTCAGCATAGCTCAACGAAGTATCCACGCCGACTGTCAGTAAAATGTCAGCCATTTATTTATCTCACCGCCTTTTTGAATATAAAGAAAAGGACTGGCTTATATGCCAATCCTTTCACTAAATGTTTACTATGTGTTTAAGAAAATTCACCGCTTACAGAAATGTCAATGACATTGTATTCGGATGCATAACTTCCCATAAAACTGCTGACGGCATCATCTACGAAATGCGCACCCGGTATCACAGTTCTACTCCAAGTTTCTTGACCGTGCCATATACCATGAACACGATTCATTTCATGATCCACACCGTTATTTAACAGTGCGGCTAAATTACTAATACCTCCGTACTTACCAGGAACCAACGAAGGTCTGCTCAAGTTTCCAGTAAAGAAGATTTCAATCGTATATACATTTGCTCCAGCTGGAATAGCAGAAGAGTGGCTAAGTTCTGAAATTGCAGCAGCAGCTTCTGAGCTTATACCGGAGCTGCTGATCGAGTTTCTAAGAACCTCTATGAACTTTTCAGCAGCTTCCTCTGGCGTATGTGTTTTACCTCCGGACTTTAAAGTTATGGTTCCAAGCATAACTTTAGCAACCGTACTATTTACTTTTGCCTGACCAGCGCCGCTTCCCATATGAGCCTGTGCTTTCGCAAGTATGGAACCCATATTGATAGAAGCCATAATTATTTATCTCCTGTAGGCATCTGCACAACCTTTGAGTCTTTAGATTCGTCCATATATGCCTGTACGACTTTTCCTTCGTCTATATTTCCATCAGACATTGCATGGATAAGAGATGCGAGATCATCTGGGTTCACTCCGGCATAGATTCCCGCAATCTGATTTACCAGATTTTCACACTCATCATTGATATGCTGCATCTGAGTCATAACTGCCTGTATATTTGCCTGTGCAATATTAGAAACTTTATGCTCAATAGCATTGATAATTTCACCGAACTGACGACCCTCGATATGATTCAGAACGGCATCTACAATATCGGAATTATAGATAACCGCATATCGTGTAGGTAAGTCTTCTGGCAGATTGAAATTAGCATACATCTCCAGTAGGCAGCTTTTGATTGCAAAGTCTTTAACTTCTGGCAGATATTCGCCATCATCACCGAAGCAGGTTTTTGTCACGTAGTCAACAAACTCCATCATGGCTTCCATTGGGAGAACTCTGTTTACGACAATGCTCATGCCGTTCCATTCAAATTCTACAGTAGGTTCTGCAATTTTGTTTACAGCTTCGATCAGAGTAGACGCATCAATTCTATTTGCTTTTTCCATTATTTTCTTCCTCCATTTTCTCTTTTTGGGCTTCTCGCCTAGCCTTTCTTCGGATAGCACGTTGTTTCTTTACATATTCGTAAGAGCACCATCCTCCATCAATTCCTGAATAAGTCACCCATCTATAATCTACGTCCGGGAATTTATACCAAAATAATTTCCTTTTGATGTTTGCGACCGAATCCGGACATCCTTTTGTGTCAATAACGACCTCAGTTCCGTCCTTATATACAATGAAAAAATCTGCAACGTAGGTAATTGGGTGAACGTTTTTGTCGTCGTGTTTGAACTTTGGTTGTAACTCATATGGTTTCTGAAGCTCAAATCTTACCACATCGCCACTCTCCACTAGGGGGCAAAGTACATCACGATAATATTTCATTTCAAGTATGGAATCGAATACGATACCATCATAAGTACGATTTGAAGTGTCTTTATCGACATTGAATTTCGTTCTTGCGATAATAATCACCTCATGAAAATAAGGCTACACCTTACAAAAAGGTGTAGCCATGTGCTATATGTAATTGTTACTCAGTATCTTCCTCTTCGTCAAAATCGTCCTCGAACCAAGAATCTTCCCCGTCACATTCGTCGAGGTCACTATAGTCCGAAGACGATGGAGTAGGTTCATTAAGTGGAACTACCGGCTCTGCATCATCTGCTCGTGATGCCTCAATCTCTGCAAGGTAGATACTACCATGCTCGGGACAACACGCAACGTCCTGATACCGGAAGATACCTTCAATACGCCGAAGTGTGTGGCAATATTCATACTCTTTACCACACACTTTGCAAATTCTAGTTGCTGTAGGCATTATTCCCACCTTCCTAATTCCGTAACGAGACTCTTAGCAGCCTCGTCTATAATTGTCTTGCTGTCATTCGTGAACAATGCCTGCGCTCTTCATTCAGCGTCTGCTGTATTTACCCCGAACACAGTGTATGTCCACAGAGAGCCGCCTGCGCCACAAGCTCCTGCCAGAGATTCAGCCTCGAAAGCATGTGCTGTCTGATTCTCACCCATTTCCAGAGAGAATTCACCAGAGAAGTCAGCCTTTGGAATAAAGAACTGAATTCTGTAAATATTGCCACATTTGTCTTCGCCCAGAGCATCGACATACAGTGTACATTTCTCAGAATATACATCGCTTTCATTATTAAGCACATCTGCTTTGATACGTCTCTTGTAGTAAACAACGACTTCTGTTCCATCAGTCACGTCTGTATGGAAAGTGATAGCTTTTGATGCTGGTGCATATGCAAATTTACCAGTTGCAGCAGCGGATGCCTGTGTCAGCTCCTGACTAAGGCTACCATCAGCATTACGGATATACAGTGCTTCGATTTCTGCACCTGTAGTTCCTACAGCTTTATAAAGAGTAGAAGCCTTACCTCCTGTAACAGTAAGATAATCTGTCCACATAACATCGGTAGCTTTTGTCTCAAATTTTCCACCTGTCTGTGCCTCAAGCAGACCTCCAGATACGAGACCGTTTGTACCACTGATTGTTACTGCTTTATTACGTTTCAGATTGGCGAGCTTACGTCCGCCCTTACCAGTAATCTCAGTAGAATCCTGTGTGTTAGCGATTGTCGCATTCTGAAGCTCATCAAGTGTGAATTTATAATTACCAGTAACGACATCAAAGGCTGTAATTGTTTCCAGACTTGTGATAGTGATATCTTTGATATTCATAATGTTCCTCCTATTGATTTATTTAGTGAACAAGCCAGTTCAAATCTTTTTGGCTCAATTCTTTTGGATTTATTGTTCCGGTATAAATACCGTACATTCTGTTGTCATAATCGGTCTTTTTAATAACCTGCCGAACACTTTCGTTGAATTGATAAATAGAAAGTTCTCTTGTCCCCTCAAAATCATATTTAAACTGTTCGGTATTGACCATTGCGATTATGAGAGACTCCAACTGTGAGTCTTCTTTCCTGTCTTTATGACGTTTAAGTTTCTCACGAGCACGTCTTAGCATGTAGTCTTTAGCTTCATCATTGGCTGGTCGCCTATGATTCTTTTCTAGGTGGTGCAATTTCCGCAACACAGAAGCCATCTGACTATGAATAGCTCTGTCAATCGTAATGTCGTGCTTTTCATCACGAATGACAAATTTACCGTTTTGCGGGCTGATTCCAATTTCAAAATCAGACAGATCCATATCTCCAAACACGAGGCTTAGAACGTATTTGTCCATCTGTTTGATATTTTCAAAAAGCAGTACGAATAACTGCCAAGCATTGATGGTTGTAAAGTCAATACCTAAATCATCAAGCTGTACCATAAAGTCAATCGGCATGGCGGTAATAGCGGACACAACATTGTAATATGAATCCTCATTATCCAGCACTTGTCCAACTGTCGGTATGGAAATATGTATCGAATCATTGATTGCATAAGAATCTCGATAAAGCAGATGTAATGCTGACATTATCCTGTCTTACGATTAATAGGAGTTGGCTTCTTCGGATTATATTGCATATTGAAATCCTTTGCATGGAATGTCATAATCTTTCCGTTGAAGTCTGTCATTGGAGCAAACCTTTTTACTGCATATAGCTCAAGTTCCCCAAGACCATATTTCCTACTTCCATTAATCGCTTTTGCGATTTCTACACAGAGCTTATCGGTTCTAACGCCACCTCCATTAGGAAGACGAAGCTTACTTCTGTGTGTAAATACCCATATATACAGAACTGGGTATAAGAACGTTTTATTTGCACTTGCCTCCTGAATGTCAACATCGAAGCAAATGAATGTTTTGCCGTGTTCAACGGTATCCGGGATATACTCACATGGAAATACCTGTGTATATGCCAATTTCGTAGCATCCTCAAACTTGATATCTGAATTAAGAAGAGATACGATATCCTTGTTTGTCAGAATGTCGCCCATTAGCTGATTTTTGTAGTCATAAAACTCTTCTAACTGCATTACAGCCACCCCTTCTTTCCAGTATCTGATGCAGAACTGTCATCTTTATCATCTACGATATCTGATGTATTTTCTTTCGGAAAATGCAGATAATAATTTGCAATTCCTAACTCGAAGTTGTCATTATCTGTTGAAACAACCTCTTGTAATACGAAAGAGTAAATACCATGACCGTTATATGTTTTACCAACCTTTAATGGTTTGGTCAGAAGATAAGCATTCATCTCGGATGACTCTGGGTCATCTATAAGAAAGCGACAATTACGTGCAAATTTCACAGTGTCAGAATTACGAGCAATCGTCATCGCAATACGGGAGTCACCTCTCGTTACAAAGAAATCTTTATCTTCATATTCTCCAGTCAGGTACTTTGTACCATCTTCGATAACGCACCATTGCTCATGTATCACATGATCTGAGTCGATCCATTTGAGTAAGAAATTGCATTGCAATAACTTAACTCTGGTTCGCAGCTCAGTATTGGCATCTTTTTCTGCGATAAGCCAATGATTATCAGCCCATTCTACAAGACCGCCACATGTAAAATCCTCTCCAGGAAGAGAGTGCATGATTTTTTCATTTAAGTTATCAGAGTCATCTATAATAACCGAGCGTTCCTCACCATCAACTATCACATTGTGATATGATAAAGAATCAGGAAGTTTCTCTCTTAATATACGTGAAGTACGAAATAGAGCAGCCTCTCGCTTAGTCTTGCCTTGAGCACATACACGGCTTTCATATACATCCCAGATTCCCATGCTTATACCTCCGCAACAGTAAAATACTCTTCAAGCTTATTGCATACAGAGATAGCGTGAAAAACTTCGCGTCTTACATCGCTCACGGTGCAATCAGGTGTATCAATCAGATATTCCAAAATAGCCATGAGTGTGAGATAAGATGAATTTACTTTCAGCTCAGGAATCAATCCTTTACCGCCTATTAACTCGACACGCAAGCTACGCATATATGTCTGTAATGACTCTTCTCCATTTTCTCGCATAGGGAGAATCTTAAAAAATCGATTTACGAGATCGTGGAAATAATTCTTTACGAGATCATTCCGAACTACTTGTCCGGTAATCGTTACCACACCACTCATAAGTGTAAGTCCGTCAGATCTCCAGTATTAAAGGAATACTCCCGAATCATCTGAGTGTAGTCCTTTTTTGCATCTGCATATGCGTTCCCTACACGCAAAAGCAGCTCAGCAGGAGAGTAGGTTGTGAAATCCTGCGTATTAATAGCATTTTCCAATAACTCCTGCTTGTACACGTATGGCTTTAACCACTGTACGACCATTCCTTCTGAAACAATATCCGCAATTTCAGTTAAATCATCATCTGGAACGTCCACGTTGAACACTCTTGTTTCATCGTCGCCAGTGGTGGAAAAGTCATACTGACAAATTTTTCTAAATCCGCTGATTGCTCGTTTCATGTAACCAATAACAACACTGTCCCTTTGAGATTGTTCAAGAGAAAGTAAATCACGCTCAGTTACTTTTTCGAGAAAAGAGCCGATGAACACGTCGTAAGAAACGCTCATACGAAACCCTCCTATCTTTCAATCAGCTCAACTCCAAGAGACTCCTCTAATGCGGTAATCGCTTTATTGGAATCAATCGCCCCCTCAGCGATCAGAACTCTGGCACGGTAGGCTACAGACTTCTTCTGACCGTCAGACATTCCTCCGATAATCTGAGAGATAGTTTCAGCATCTTTCTGGAAAATCTCGTCGAAATCTTCAATGCGTACTGCATTGCGATAGAATCGCTGTACACCAAGATAATCTACGATCCAGTCCTCATCGAACATAAACCAGTTGTTTTCAAAGAATTTCTTATAAGAGTTCTTTGCATTTTTCAGCTCTCTGAGTTCCATTTCCTGTTCAGCTCCGAACTGATCCCACACAAATCGTTCTCCTGTATGCTTGCTAACATATACCAGTCGTCCCTGAAAACCATTGCGAACAGTTACATACTGTTCAGGGTCAATATCTTTTGGAACAATAGGTTTTACAGTTTTTTCAGTAGCTTTTCTAGTCCGAGTTTTTCTCTTTGGAGTTTCGGCAGCTACGGATTCTGTAACTGCATTCTGTTCCACAACCTGAGTTTCAGTTTTAACTTCCATAATTACTCCTTCCGTTCATAAACGGGAGCCATTACAGCTCCCGTTGCATTCTTATTTCGATTACGCATTCATTTCGTAACGACCAACACCAGCGTTACCACCAGCCAGGACAATACCCATTCCGTACTTCTCGCCGTACAGGTATTCCTGTGTGAAGTCTGCGTTGCTCATCGGGTCGCCCATGAGAACGATAGGACTTCCTTCGTATACGACTTTAATCGGCTTGTCGTCACCAGCGATGATAGTGATAACATCGTCATCGAATACGAACTCAGTAGAACCTACTTTATGGCGCTGCGGAGCGGCTACTACAGGAGTTCCGTAGAACTTGCCATAGTATCCCATATTGTAGAGATCGTCTTTAGCACCATCGTTCTGGATGGAAGCTTTCAGCTTACGCAGTGCTTTCTTTGTGCCGATGATTGTAGCCTGCTGTCCGTTAGCAGCTGCTTCAACATGAGAAATCAGGTCTAACAGCTCATCCTCGTCGTATGCACCTGCAACCGGGAAGTATGTAGTACCGCCGAACTGGTCAGCAGTAGCACCACTCCACAGAGTGTAGATATCATTCAGAAGTTTCTGACGGAAGGACTCAGATACTTTGTTGATAAAGTCATTGAAATCAACACGACCTGCAAGTACGCGGTTCAGTTCCTCGTAAATTCTGACTGTCTTGAGAGAAGTCGGAATAGACGCCTCAGATACACCGCCGAGTCTCTGACGTCTGATACCCTGAGTACCATCAGCTGCTTCAGAAACTACAAACAGATTTCTATCCTCAACGAGGAAGATGTTCTTATCACCTTCAGGAACATTACGGAAATCAACCAGAGCATTGAAATATTCATCGCCCTGAAGACCCTCGACAACAGTTCTGCTCAGTGTCTCCTCCAGAAGAGAGAACAGACCTGCACATTTACCGTCTCTGATTTTCTTGTAATCCAGAACGGTGCTTCCGCCATTAGCCTCGATCAGAGCCTGTCTGAGCAGCTCCTGAGACTGACCTACGGAATATTTTTCAACCTTGCCTTTGTAACCATCAACAGCAAGTTTTACAATATCTTTAATTTCAGCCATTATAAAAATCCTCCTTGTAAATTATTTAGTTAGCATGACTGACGATTTTTAGTCAATCTTGATAACGTAGTATGTATATCGACCAGCAATCTCAACGTCGATAATCTTTCCAACAGTTGTCGCACCGGAAGTTGCAGACGCTGCAACATTCAGCTTTGTACCAGCTGCAAGCTCTACGATGTTCCCTTTTGTAGGAGATGCGAGACCAGTCAGAGCTTCTTTAGTTACGGAGAACATATTTCCGGAATGGAGTCTATATCCTCTACAAGCCTTACCAGCCGGGTTGATGAATTCATCCAGGTTGTGGAGTCTTTCATCATACGGTACTTCAGGAGCAGCGATCAGTACGACCTCTCGAATAGGTGTATCTTTTGCGACATCTTCTCCGAGGAATACCTCGCGCTCACCGTCCATAAGCTCAGAAGCTTTCAGGACACTTCCGTTTTCAATTTCGGTAGCAGTAGTTTTAGCTGTACCCATGTATTTAACAGACACCAGTTCACTACGAACATCAGTACCAGTCATGTTGTCTGTTCTAACAACGCCATATTTAGCCATAAATTTTTACCTCCTTATTCTTTAGCAGAGAAGCCATACTCCTCAAAAAGACCGCCATAAGGCTGGTCTGCTTTGTTATTTTCTGGTGTTTCAATAGGCAGTTTAGGAGTCTTCTGACTGAAATTCATTTTAGTCTGTACTCCACGTCTACCACGAATTGCATAACATTTCTCCTCAAGAGCATCCAATTCAAATTTCATGCAGTCAGCATCACAATCTGTCTTCAGATTTTCAAATGCTTCTACGCCTACAAGGTCTTCAAACTTAGCGAATACTTCTGCGATTTCAGATTTACGAGCTTTCTCCATAGCAGCTGTTTCTGTATCAGCTTTAAACTTACGAAGCTCCTCAAGCTCTGCCTCCATAGAAGTAATCGTTTCAGATGCGTTCTGGTATTTTGCTTCAAACTCAGCAGAAACAGCAGACTTGTCGGTAATTACCTGTTCCATCTGCTCGAATACCTGTGCAATAGGAGAAACCTGCTCGCCCTCATCAAAGTCAGCGATTACATATTTCTTACGCTTTTTGTTCTCAAAATCGATTTCAATACTGTCTCCATTTGTCTTGTAAGAGAATCCATAGAGCAGCCAGTCGGTTCTGTCCCAGCAGTAAACTTCCATAGCGTCAAAGTCACAATCTACAAAGAAATAGCGACTACATTCGCCCCATTCACACTGGATTTTCTCTGCATCGAGTGCTCGCATGATTTCATCAACGACGTTACTTGTAAGGGCGAATTTATTTTTATCTGTATCAACCTCTGGGTCAGACTTTTTGTCAGCCTCTGTGATTGCTTTGAATTTTTCTTCAAGCTCCTCAACAGTAAAATCATCAATGGAGAAATCAAGAGTATTAACATCAATGCCATACTTTTCAATTAAATTCTGTTTATCCAATCCTTTACTTCCTCCTTCCATTGAGTATTTGTGTGAGTGTATATTGCCAGTCTCATCAGAGACAGTGACATCTTTTAAACTATCCTTTAGCTCAAGCATCATCTTAGAAAATTCCTGTTTGAAATCCTGTTTTGAAAATGCAAGAGATGCAGATTCATAGCACGGTTCAACACCGATCAATGCAAATGCTGTAAACTCGAAATCTTTAATACAGTAAATCCCATTGATGGTTTCACCATCCTTGACGGTAATTTCCATGCTTTGAGCTGTAATTCCATCTTTTTTGATTTTTCTATAAGCCTCCTGGCGCTTCCAGATCAAAACCTCGGCGCACAGATACTCGTTTACAGTACCGTCATCTTCCTCGACAGTTTCCCAGTATACTTTTGCTGTCTGTGGAACTACGCCAATAGGCTGAGTTAGATTCACAAGAATCAAACTGCCGTCATCCTTGCGGACAAGTTCCATGTCATGACCACCGAGAGTATCAGTCTCTCTGTCGTAATTGCATACAACCGGGCAGTTATAAATCGTTTTGATGCATCTTTCAAATACATCTTTGGAAATAGAACTGCCATTTCGGTTATCTCCTGTATATGCAATGCGAAGAATCCCGGAATCAAAAGAAGAGTTAATCTCGCATAAATCGGTTAAAGATGATGCGTATGTAAGATTTAAAATCTCTGTTTTCATCTATAACCTCCGTAATACAAAGACCCGCATGAGTAATCATGCGGGCTAAAAAGTTAAAATGTCTGAAAGAGCAAATGTTCCGTCATTCATGGAGAAACACAATTCCTCTTTATTTTTAAATACATACATTTTTTTGATGTTGTCTGCTTTCAGTAATGTATATCCATGAGATAGAAGTATGTCTCTATCTGATTCACTAAAAGCATATATGAATTTTTTCATGAATCATCACCGCCTATCCCCAATCAGAACTCTGCTCGGCGGATTGTTCTCCACTATCCGTCAAATCAGTTTCATCTGACTGCGGTCTGCCGCCTTCATCGGTTGGAGCATTACTGTCCGTAGATGTGGTATTGCCACTCATCTGAGTAGAACTCTGAATTGGTCTAAACATATCTTGCAGACCCATAACCTCTGTTTCAAGGAAACTCATAGCATCAAGTTCTGCCTGTCCAAGTCCCTGAGACGCTGCATACATTGCAATCGTAGGAAGTCCGTATGAAGCAGCTTTGAGATATGCATCGCCCATTTCTTTTCGGTTGTACGGAGATACATCCAGAAAAGTGACTTTAAAATTCTTTCCATAGCTTTGAGCCTGTATAAATCTATTTACAGCGTCTTCAATGCTTCGTACAATACCGAATGTAAGACTTTGGTCAGCTTTTATTGATAATGAAAGAGCATTAGCAGATGCCTTTTCATTATTAAACAGAAGCGAAGATACGCCAGCGGATGTAAAAATATTCTGCTCTGCATCTGCTATTGTATTTGTATCGCCAGTATTAGACTTCTCAAAGCCGATCTTCGTAATAGGCATTGGAGTAAGGATGGAACCAACTTCTTCAGGAAGGACAGAATCTAAGTTCTGCCAGAATTCTTTCGCCTTGTTCAGATCAATGCCCCAGTTGCCATCTTTATCCATAGGAAGAGCCATTACAAGCATTGCATAATTTTCCAATGCTGTTTTGGTTAATTTTAGCTGCTTGTAATCCTCCAGATCATACAATTCTCTTAATATACCGATGAACGGTGGCAGAGAATACGCCAGGATATCATTATTAACCTTAATTGCAAATGAAGTCGGAGAATCCAATTCAAGCCATCTTGATGTACGCTGCTTCTGGTAAACAGCGTATTTTGTCTTAAATTCCTGCGGGTAAAACTCCAATAGAGCACTGTGGGAATCAAAGTACGAAAAGTCAAAGGATACATTCAATACATTTCCTTCGATTGTGGATATAGCACAATAATCACTAGGAAGCTGCTGGATAGTGATATTGTCATTTGTTACCCACATAGTTCCGTAGAATGTATCCTCTCGTAAGCAGACGGTTAGGATTTTCGGGAACTGAGTCTTAATGCTCATTGCAGACAGAGCATTTAATACCTTACGATAATTTCGATTTATCGTTTTCGCATTGGTAGATTTAGGGTCAATCTTATATGGAGACACTACATATGCTAAATCAGACAGACTTGCAAAATACTGAATGATTCTTCTAAAATGAGAAGAAGCACCATATATATATGTAACAGCATTACGAATTTGCTTTTCGTATGTATATGGGTTGGCAAGATACCCTTGTACATCTTCTTTGGAATACAAAGAGAATGTAGGAGTAGTAGTGTTATTGTTTAGGTCTCTAGTAATCAATCTGTTAAGAACAGCAAATTTGCTAGAAATACCTATCATGCCGGAAAAATCTTTGACACTAGAATCTCCAACTTGCTTTTGTTCTGCCATACAATCCATTCACCGCCTTTCTTCTATAATTTGGAGCTTTAATGATAAACATATCGGATGCTCCATCGCCGATATTCTGTCGCTTACTCATTTTGTTTTCAATTTGCATAGCAACATAGTAGTTATACGAAAGACTGGAATATCTATCTTTACGCATTCCAGCACGTTCTGTAATTTTGATTTTTCCACCAGACTCTTCATATAAAAGCTTTGTAAGTTCATCTACGAGTAGAGTTGTGTGGATATACGGAAGCTGAAGTGACATTTTGTCTGAATCAGAAAGTGAATTATATCCACGTATCTCTGCCAGATATTTTTCAGCATCGTATTCTGTTGAAAGTAATCGCATTCGACCACTGCGGAATGCTTCCCTTAACATAAAAGCACAGTCTGAATTAAACTGAGCGCTTGCCTTGATTGACCAAATTACCTTCTTTGCGCCAATAACGGTACATCTTGAAGCCATCTCAGCATTGTTACAGCAAGACAATGCCGGGTATAGCTCTCCGGTATCCGGGTTGACCATATCCCTTGCTAAAGCATCATACACACCAAGACCGAGACCATTTGTATCCAGCACAATATAATCACATTTGTAATCTTCATACAGTTTACGAATATATAATGCCTGTTCGTCAGTTCTCATTCCTTCGCAAGCATCCGCATATACAATATTGCTTGAATATCGACCAGCTCTCGAAGGCTTCATTTGGTTAATAAAGATAGCAGTAGCATCGTTATTGTTCTTTCTGCTTGACATTAATGCAATATCTGCAGAAAGGACTCTTATTTCGCCATTGTTTTTCTCCTGAATTCGGATGCTCTGAGAATTATTCAGCTTAGATGCAATTTCATCTGGTAACATTGGATATTTGATGGTTCTGTTTTTGGATATAGTGGGGAAGTCGAAAAATGCTCCGTCTTCAGAACCGTACCATAGAGCATCCATCTCCATACTCCATTTAATTTCGCTGAAATCACTTTCTGACATATCATCCGCAACTGTCTCAGGGTCAAGCAATCCCTCTTCGATAGATAATTCATATGGGAATCCGCATACGAATTGATGTCTGTTCTCATCCTTCATAATTTCAAAGGTATCCATACACTTCGTATATGACCAATGATCTTTGAAATAAGCAGAAGATAGGTACATAGTTAAGTTCTTTTCTTTTGCGTACTCAATCTTTTTCTCAGCGTCTGTCAGTTCCTCGTATCTCGGCATACGTCTTAATGTAAGGAACTTTTTCAGAACAGTGTCGATCGTATCTTTTGAGATCAGTCGATACTCATCCAGTAGCAGCACATTACATCTGTTACCTCTTGCGTTATCAGAGGCTGTTACTACCTTGATGACGCTTGTATTGAAGAATACAATCTGTGCATTGGTTCCATTGATCTTCGATTGCTTGTCATCTATTTCAGCCCTCAATTCTTCTGATTGAGGCTTCAATTCAAGAAGTATCTTCTCAAGAACATTGATAGCCTGTCCTCTGGTTCCGGACGCAATACAAATTTTTGTACCCGGATATAAGATGCATCTTACGACGCAGTAAATAGCACTGATGTATGTCTTGCCAAGACCACGACAAGCAATTAATACAAACGTGGTACTCCAGAACATCATTGCAAGTAAGATTCGCTGAAATAGTCTTAACTGAATGTGTAAATAGTCTTCGGCAAACTTATCAGGATTGGCACGATAAAAGGCGCCCCATATAGCAGCGCCCTCCATGACAGATTCATATCTATCCATTATTCATCACCACCCTGACTTTCTGAGTACGCATCGATCAATAAAGATTCATCGTCCTCATCTTCGTATTCAGGCTTTTCTACTCGAAGTCTATTAATTTCATCCTCATACAACCTGGTATATCCATTCTTTACACCGCACATTTTGCATATATGCCCCAGCCATGTGAACACGTATTTTTTAATACGGTTGACATCCTGTAAAGATTTATCAATTTCAGGTAATGGACGTTTGTTCTCATACCTAAATAGCCATACGCCAAGCGGAGTGTTAGCTATTGAAGCATCCAGTTCGTCAGATTTCTTTTGAGCTGGCTTGAGGTTTAAACTACCAATCAGTGTATTCAGTGAGTTTACGCTCTTGTCAATAGATTTTTCGGCAGCAGCGCCCTTCGATATACTTACTTCAAGATTGCAGAGCTGTCTCATTAACACGTCGCTACCGATATCATTTCCGCCAGCATCAGAGAAGGCATCTGGAAATTTTGAACTGTAATATTTGCGACGTTGTTCAAGCTGCTCATACATCTCTTTAGAATACCCAATTCCCCAAAAATCAATTACTTCTTGCGGGATATCCGATTCATCGGCAGTATTTGACTCATCTACCTCATCTGGTTCTATATCTTGTGGCTCTGCTGCAACCTGTGTAGTATCAAAAGACCACAGGATGCCCTCGTCGAGCAAAGTATCATCATAGCTTTTACCTGCACAGGAGACGCTATTGATACGAACAATATACTGTGTCATTAATGATCGCACAGAACTTTTCTTTACTACGCTATCAAAAATACTTTCATTCCAGTATAAGTCTAGTTTACGGCATGTCTGTCTGACCGCCATTTTTGAGTCCTTACATTGTGCGAGATACTGACTATATATTTTGTCAATACACGATCTGCAATACGGGATATACCCCAGACCTTTATATAGTTCTCCGTAACTTACAGGGAAAAATCCCTTTCTTTTGGAATATCCAGTACCACATGTGGGACAGATTACTTTATCTGTGTTCATTTCCAAAGCCATTATTCATCACCATCCTCTTCGTCAAAATCAGGTGATTCATAGCCGGATAGACGCTCAGCCAAAGAAAGTTCATACATTTTGGCACACATCTTTAAATCCTTGCCAGATTCAAACTTTGGTACATACCTGCCAGAGACTTCAACATCTTCATGCGTTACGGGATGTTTATTAGTTCGCGGTTTTCTGTAGTTTAGAGAGAGAGTACCGAAACCTCTGATAGACACAGACTCACCTCGTTTTAAACTGTCACCGATAACCGCAAGGCAGGTATCCATCATTGCCTCTACATCGTCATATGTAAATAGAACACCTTTATCTGTTTTCTTGACAACAAAGTCTTTTGTATTTCCTTCGTCATCAGATATATGGAAAACCTGCTTTTGGGATGAGACAGGTTTCCGAATATTATTTTCTCGCATCACGTTTGCAATGCGACGGACTAATTCCTTTCTATTCATATTCACAATCTCCTTTATCTCTGTATTTACAGGTCTCCCAAGCCTTTCTGCTCGGGCGCAACAATATCGCCATCTTTAAAGTACATTCCGATCTGTTCATCAGCATCAATGTCTTTGTACAACTGAACCATATCAGAAGACTCCCATGCAACAATACTCTGGATTACTCCGTCCGGGATTCCAGCTTTCGCAAGACTGGTGGTGAAATAATGTCGCAGGCTATGAATATATGCTGGCTTGCCTGATAACCTTGAGAACGTATTTGACCAACTATTAATGGTTGAGATCTGAATATGTTCTTCTGGATGCTTTGCATCGGGGAACAGCCATTCGCTATCGCCATATTTGTCCAGACGACGATTACGCCACATATCAAGATATGGGGTGAACTTTTTTGCAAGCGTGTAGCAGTTAATCATCTTGCCACCGCCCCTACCTTTAGTTTTGATTGGAGCGCTTTTATACAAAGCTCCACCGCATACCAGTTTATCCTCATCAAAATCTGATATCTTGAATCTACATAATTCGGATTTCCTTCTTCCACTGTACATTGCGAGAGCAAGATAACAGGCTTTTTCATAATCCTTGCGTTCTACAAGCTTCTCTAACAACGCTTCAAGTTCAGAATCCTCCCATACTGTCTTTTCTCTGACGGGTCTGTTCACCGGATTCTCTACTTTGTTGATAATATTCCTGAAATTCGGAAATTCGTCATCCAATACGCTTTCGATGAAATTACTCATGGATGAGAGAGCAGCTTTCAGCCTTCTGATTCTGGCTGGGCTATTCTCATTTGAATTTAAAAGCCAATTCTGATAAGCAACGATATTTCGTTTTGTCCAATTCACGAAGAATGTATTGTTGTTATGCTGTAAGCACCACACGAATGCAATCTGAATATCGTTTTCATATCCAGCAATAGTTGTTTCGCTTCTCTGAATTGAGCGAAGATAGTCCTTGAAGTCTTCAAGTAATTGTGTATTTTCTGGATTCACTTGCGCCAGAAGCTCTGGGCTAGTGATTGAGTTCATTTTTGTCTTACGTCCCACGCGCAAGCACCTCCTTTGTTATTATTTTGAATGGGAAGTGATGGAGTCGAACCACCCGAGCCGTTAAGCAACTGATTTACAGTCAGCACCGCTGCCTCTACGGGATAACTTCCCAAATAAAAACCGGAGCATTTTACAGCTCCGGCTATATCTGCTATGTAGTTTTTAAATCAATGTCATAATGACATACAATTCCGGTATCATCGCAAACACACACCATCTGTTCTGGCGTACCATAAATTCTCTTCTGGACACAGAAATCATCTACGCCCATAAAGCTTCCAGCCATGACGGTTTTGATGCCCTGGATTGATTCAACACGGTTATGATGCAGATGTCCTGACAAAATTGCATATACCGGTTTACCTGCCAGCGTCTGTAAAGATTGCACTTTGGCAGCAGACCCGTCATAATCGCCATGAATGCCGAGATATGTCTTACCTCGAATATCGATGGTATACATTGTTTCATCGATTTTGTCGTTCATGACGAACACATTCTTGAAATTTTGTAGTCTTGCTTTGATATACCACTCAACCAGATCATCCAAACGCTCAGTGTGCAAAGAATTTTCTTTATTAGGAGAAATTCTACTATGGTTGCCTGCGACGCTGATAAATGACACTGTACTGAAATGTTCGCTAAGTTCTGCTAAGAATGTAGCTATCAGCTCTGACACGCCTGTAATCTGTTGGATTACGTTTTCCTTATTGGTAACAGCGATAGAATAGTGAATGTTTCCAGATATCAGATCGCCATTTGCCCATACGATGCAATTCTCGCTGCTATGACGTTTGCCAATTTCAATAATACGATCAAGGTAAGACCGCATCATCTCTGCACAGATGTCAGAATTATAGACATTCCATGCGTTATGTACGTTCGCCCCATAGTGAATATCATTCAGGCTCACTAATAGGTCATTATCAGAATGAACAATATCATGTGGCTGATATTCGAGACCTTTCATCTTGCTTTTCAGAATTGCATTCGTAAGAATCTCATTCAGTTCTTCCTGTCTGGAACGCGCTCTAATAGAACTATTAAGCGCAACGCGCTGATCGTACATTTTCTGTTTCTCTTTGCGTAGCTCTAATATCTTTTCGTCGATTTCTGACATCATATTCTTATCACTAACAGCAGACAGATTCATGCTATCCATGAGTTCAAGCGTTTTTCGACTGCCATACATCATACGTCTGGCAACATCACTCGAATAAGGCTGACCGTATACCTTTTCTGACAGTTCGACATAATCTACATCTGCAAGTGTACGATCAGCAAGCTTACCATAAATAAGTCGCTTATGATAATCCATAAGCGACTCTTGTGGTTGTCGTTCTATATTCATATTGAGCACCTACCCTTCGGCGCACACAGTACACTCGTTACGGTATGCCTCAAGGAAAGCCATGATTCTGTCAGACTCTTCGCAGAAATAATGATGTCTGCCAGATTTATGTTTCATGGTTCTACGGATATGTGCATCTGGAAAACTTTTTAAAATTGCTTCCTTCTCAACCTTTGTTACTCTAACCATTTCGATTCTCCTTTGACTCTTGTATTTATAGAACAATCACGTTCATATATTCCCTTCATACAAGCATCTCATCAAATACCTATATATTGTTGAGTATCAATAGGTTAAGAGTGGTAGCAAATTTATATCGTGCTAAAAAAATAATTTACATATCTAAATTTTTCCTTCGCATGATGTAGTTTACGCGCTGTTGAACGGCTATTTCTGTAGCGCACGCTTTGCAGAATTTCTGTTTACGTCCCTTTTCCGGGTCTGTATACTTTACTGTAATACCGCAATTTTCGCATTCAAAGTACGGGTTACGTTTATGCTTTCTATATTTATATTTCATATACTGATATCCAAGATTACGAAAATCCGATACCGATAAAGCAACAGGAGATGAGTCATCTACGAAGCACACACGGACATTTGTATTATCAATACGCTTAGAGAATCGGAGTAACCCAGCATCTTTTAATACGCCGTATAATAAACATTGCCGTTTAATAGATGTATTAATATTTGCAAGAGCCATTATTTCATTATCCTTATTATTTACCCAGTAATCAGTCTCCGGTGATACGGCATACCAATATTTAGCAAGACACAGAAGCGTAAAGGCTAATCTCTCCAGTTGGACACCATCCAATGATTCGATAAGCTTCAGCTCATTCTCTGTAATATCGAGTTGGTCAATATCAACTGCTTCATATTTAAAAGCACTGGTTACTGCGTATTCAAGAGCTGCATCCCACTTCGGAAGAGAAGCAAGAGGGTCGCATTGTAATAGGAAGATATCCAGTTTCTGACGCACCTCCTTTTTCTTTTCATAACCATTATCTATGTAATATCTCGCAATGCGACGCAATGTTTCAGATGGTTTCTTTCCAAGTGATTTGGACTGAATCATTTTTTCAGCCCAATCATTTTCTTTTAATACAATACTCATTCGTTCACCTCTAATTTCTTTGATACTATTTTGAATCGTTCACCACAATACTCAATATCACCATCTGCATCCAGTGTTGGGAAATTAACTGTGTGATTATGGTTTAATAATAAATTATGTATAATTTCTGAGCCACACATATTCCAAGCAAATCTTTTGGAGGAGCTTTTCTGGTAGCACAGATCCAGAACAATATTGCATAACGCTGACTCATTCTGGCAGATAATGTCACAGGACTTGCGGAATTCTGCATTCATTTCAGAAAGTTCTGTAAAGGCATCATATTTGTCTATTTTTTCGCTCTGAGCAAATACGGTATAGCTCTGCATTTTTTTGTTATAGTCCTCATAGAGCTTTTTGATAGCTTTGTACTGAGTGGTGGTATAATCCTCAGAAGCATTTTTCATAATCGTGTAATCAAACTTGATTTTGGAATTATGCTTTCTGATATACCCATCAAACTCTTGCTCGAATCGTTTGCATATTTTGTTCATGACACAATCGCCAGTACCTACAGGCATCCGGTAGTCATAATATCTAAGAAAATCAGATTGCCGTTCTGTCAGCTCATCGGCAGGAACCATTCTCAACTCATCAACAGTCATCTGGAATTCTCTCAGGCAGTTTCGATTCGTATTTTTTATGTATTGATTATATTGTTTCATGAGAGCTGGGTAAATATATCTCATAAAGTATGGCTTCTTGTCAGCAACAATACTTCTGTAGAAGTCCCTTAGTTCATCATCCTCGATTTTATTTGCAGCGTGTCTATCATGCCATGTTCTCGGCATCGGCTTGCAAATAATTCCTTTCGCCTTGTCGATTGCATTCTGCTGATATAACTGACCGCATCTGATACGATAGGAGAGTGTGTCGTACTCAACACTTCCTTTTGGATAATGAGAACGAACCTCGAACATTGATGTAATATAGTTTGTTGTCTGTCCGATGTCATTACCGAAGCTCTCAATATTGGAACGTACAAAATCGTCTTCAGTAGGAATTGTCTTAGCTGCCTTTCGCTGAGCGCACATAAGAGCCGGAAGCGGTTCTAACTTCTCAACGAGGATTCTATTGTCACTGAGCATGACCAAATCGCCGTCAAAGTCCATTCCGTTTAATGCAGCAGCTGCGGTGTCCCATGCGTTGAAAATCGTACAGGTCTTCATGTGTTGATACCAATAATCAGCATCGGAGCTATGAACGGGATGTACCAAACGGATGTTATTGTGGCAGGTCATAGGCGCACGAAAACAAGCAAGCTTCTCTGAACCAAAATCTCTCCAGTATTTATTGTAGATTTCTCCAGATTTCAACAGACCGGTTACTTCCAATCCAAACATGTTCTGGCAGAGTGCGTATGGATCACCAGACACTATGGAATAATTGCCATGAACTTTAAGTACGCCCACTTTAGCTTCATCGATACGATTTTTGATAAGCTGGTATATTGCGTTTTGAACAAACGGGTCATCAATCATACGCTTATCAATCATAATTGCCTTTACAAAATCATCATCCAGATTTTCAATATTGGACTCATTCATACCGATGCCTTTTAAAAACAGCAGTGTTTTACGCCAATCACCATGGAGAACGTCTTTGATTTCATTCATGGTTGGGGCTATCAGTTCTTCAATCTCATCATCGGATAAATTGTAGCTCTGAATGAACTGATAGTTCAGCGAGTGCTCACTTTCCAATTCTTTTGGACAGGTCTTTGCGATGCCGAATGTGTATCCGTTGGATAATGAGTTCTGTACATACGCTTCGCAGCTATCATAACTATCCCAGAGCTTTACCATAGAAGTAGTGAGAATCAATTCTACATCACGCACATCGAAATCATTTCCCCACGCATCTTTGATAATGTATTTTCCTCCGGCAATCTTTTCTGCAAAATCTACATAATCAAATGTGAAAGCCATTCCTTTTTCAAATGAGAAGCGGGTATTTGCTCCACTGATTGTATAGTCGAGTCCAAGCTCTTTGCTCCAACGCTCTGCGAGTGATGGAAGCATCATTCCGAAACCATCTGATGCATCAAGATCAACTTTTTGCTGTTTCTGTAACTCCATTGTCGGTTCGCCATCGCATTCATCAGTCAGATATACAATGTCAGAGAGGAACGAAGTCTCGCAGTCATTTACTACAGCGATTCCTTTCGGGAATGAAACCGGAGTAGAAGCACTACAGGTGAGAGCCTGATATGCTTCGAGTTTTGCAGTAACCAGTTCTTTTTCTGGATTTCGTCCATTGGATATTCTGCGATGCAGTTCGTCAATAACCTTTTCGCTTACAAATACGATAGTGCTGTTCTTGATTCCACCATTGGTTCCGAGCAGGCGTCGATATTTTACTCCATTGATCTGAAAGCCTTTGCAGGCACGATAGTAGTCCTTTTCTTTGTCAATAATCAGAGTAACATAGTCTGCCTTATACTGAAGCTGATCCAAATCCTCATACAGTTTCTTAATTGCGTGTCTGTTTTTTACGCTGTTTGGAGCAGTTCTTAAACTGCGAATCTCTTCTTTAATTTTTTTAGCTTCAGCGTCTGCATCTGTGATGTCATTCAGATAATCAATCCAGCGCAATGTCTGGCTGTCTGCAAGAGATATCACTTCTTCATTCCTTCTTGCTTCCTCGATTGGGAGTGTCAGCCGCCAACGATGTTTACGAAGGCGGCTACTATGTAGCTTATAAATAAATTTTTGACAAGTAAGTTGCTTGCTAATTTTGAACACCTCATTTCAAGTAAATTATTTTATTAGCATGATTGCACAAATCAATTATTGAACTCATTGATATACTCACGCCACGCATTTTCAAATTCTGATCGACCATCCTCGACCATTCGCTCTACAACATCATCTGTCAGTAAATCTCCATCAAGAGGATAGAAGTCCTCGCATGGTGTTGCCTCGCTGCAGTTTTCTTTATATACACAGTTATTACATTTATGCTTCATTGATTGTATTTCCTCCCTGTACTGTTTCTTCAATCCAATTTTCAAGCAGATTCCTCATGCGTCTGCTCGGTATGTATAAATATATTTCATCTCCATCCCGGATGGCTGATCGCCAGATCCACTGAACCATAATAGACAGAGCATACATATCATCGTCAGCCTCTATGCCATGCTTGTGGTAAAATGTCTTTTCACCAACATTCATAAAGAGGTTGACCAGATATATCATATAATGGCGGTTTCGGTATTCATTTGTCGCTTTCATATTGAATCGCAAAAATGACCTCGTATATCCTTTACCACTAATTTTGCATCGGCAGTCATTGAACGTACCCCACATCTTCTCACCGGCTGGAGCATTTCTCCAAATATTATTAATGCAGTTGTTGACATTATTCTTTAACTGTTCTACATTGTTTTCGTCTCTGCCAAACCAACTCATCGATAACGCATGATAGCTGTCACCGATATTGTTCATCCTATCATTATCCAGAATATGAATCATATCTTTTAAATGGCTGACATATTTCGGCGTATAGCCAGGGTAGTCACAGAATCGGTAGTGTCCTGACTCTGTTTTCTGGATACCAATATACTCATATGGAAGCTGGTACATCTCCAGAAAATGATGAAGCGATTGCCCTTTGAATATGTATGTCAGTATGATTACATCTTTGAATGCCGTGATTAACTCCGGTGGCAATACCCAATAAAAAAGATGTGTGCCAGCACTGTCTTCCATCTGAATTAACTGGCGAACCTTTAAGAATTGCCGCAGCTCGTGATAAAGTCTTCCGTTATAATCTTCTTTGGCAAGATAGTAAGTATCCTCATCTCGAATAATCAGCCCGGAGTCAATAGCTAATTGAATATCATCCGGATGAAAATCATATTTCTCCAGAACATCTACGTTTTCATCAATGATGAGGCGATAGCCATATTCCCGGATGTCATCCAACATGTCCTCCGTATATCGCTTAAATGCTTGATGCGTGGTTGTGATATTCTTTCCTTGTTTAATAAGAGCAGCGGTATGCTCGCTTTTCTTAAATCCATACTCTTTTAGCTTGTCACTTGGTTCTACGAAATGCATTGACTTGCATCCATTCTTAATTCGTTCAGCTTCTTCCAAGTATGGTGTGATGTATATGAACTTTTCTTCCTTATGTTCATTCATATACGTGATAGCAGCACTGGACTTGCCAGTACCCATGATTGCATCACAAACTTGGATCATTTTAAACCTCCTTTTTACAATTTATTTTTGTGATTTTACAACCTAAAAGTTGTAACTCATTTCTTAATCCGTTGATTATCAATGTCTTACATAGGCGTTCCTAACAACTATAGAAAAACACCATCTTTGCTTTTGATACAAGGCTACTTGATAGAGCATTAAATACACAGCGGATTCATCATTGTAAATAATTTAATTAGCATTACAATCCAAAAATAAAAATCTGCATTAGAAACAAGCAGATTATTTATTTAGCATTATTATATCATTAATTGTACTGCATGTCAATAAGTAAATAATTTAATTAGCATGTAAAATAGAAACAATTTTTTCAATCGATCAGGTTCGCTGGTTACCGTCTTTTCTTATTGGATATGTAATTATTGATTATCAATGAAGCATAAGAAAATCCAATAACCAGCGATAAGCTTATTTGAAATAAGGCTGATTTTGGGAGTTTAAGCTGTATGTGGGAGATGAAGCGACTTCCTTACAATAGCAACAGACAGCAGATAAAAATACCATAACCACCGCCCATATGTGACATAGTGGGAAAAGGGAACATAGATATATAGAATTGCAAAAAGTTTTCCTAGTGGGTTACGGTAAAGAAAGAAACGTTATAAAATTAGCTTGACATTTCTATATATTCATGTTATGTTATAGTTCCAAGCTACAATTTACAAAACAATCAAACAACCACAACCGCAACAGCGGAACACAAGAAAAGGAGACAAAGCGAAATGACAAAACAGCAGACAGCAACAACAACCACAACAACAGCATTTGAAACATTACTTGTAAACTTCTGTAACGAATACAGAAAAGACCGCAACAGCACAACTTTCACAGAAGTAGCAACAGACCTTGCAACAGCTATTGCGTACTCAGTAATTAGAAAATGTCTTGACCCACAAGCGAAAAGCGGAAAAACTAGCAACAGCGGTTGCAACCCTCAGTTAGAAGAAGTTAAAAGAAGCATTTACAGAGACACGAACACATTAAAGAACATTGATTACAGTTGTGAAAAAGCATTCACAACAGTGTACAATGAAGATGGAGACAGACAGACAAAGACGTTAGACAGTGATTACAGATATGCTTACAACAAACTTACACAGCAGACACTAGGGGACGGACTTGATCTCGTGAACACTGCTATTGTTTCACTTCTGGACGAATGCTCTAAAGTGGACACGACAACAGAAAACTTTCTTGAAACGGTTTACACAGTGCGCAAGCTTAAAAAGAAAGTTTGGATTAAAGTATCTGACAGCGTGAACGGATGGGAAACTGTGGAAACTTCCCCGATTCGTGAGGTATACAAGGCAGTTCGTCGTGAGGTTGCAAACAACCGTTCTTTAAATATTGACCCGTCGAATGGTTACCTGTACTTGGAAGATTTAGCAAAGGACGAAGAAAGCAACGAAGAAACAACCGTATACAGAAGATTAAACAAGTATACAGATTTAGCCGGAAACGTTACAGATTTTAATGGGGCGGTCAAATTTGAAACTGTAGACAGTGGAAGCGTTGCGGACTATGATAAGATGACAGAAGCGTTAGAGCTGACAGCACGACAAGCGCAAGTATTACAGTTGAGAATGTCCGGTTATGGTTGCGTTGCTATCGGTACATATTTAGGCGTAAAAGAAGAAAGCGTTAGAAGCGTGTTACAGACTATTCAGAAGAAAGCGGTTGAAAAACTTTCTTTACCGTCCTACCTTGTCAATGCAATGACAGCACCGACACCGACAGCACCAAAAAGCAAATTGACAGAAGCAGACAAGGACAATATTAGAAAAATGATCGCGGACGGTCATAGCATGAAATTTGTTGCAGACGCTTACAACGTTTCAAAAATGACAGTTAGCCGTATTGTAAACGGTAGAAAAGACAGATAAAACGACAGCACAAAGGGCGGAACACAACCGCCCTTTTTCTTTTTGGATACCGTCCAAAACGTAACCCACAAACACGACAGCCGACAGGCTCACAGGGGTTTCCTAGTGGGTTACGGTTGTAAGTGTGGAACACGACAGCCGACAGGCTCACAGGGGTTTCCTAGTGGGTTACGGTTGTAAGTGTGGAACACGACAGCCGACAGGCTCACAGGGGTTTCCTAGTGGGTTACGGTTGTAAGTGTGGAACACGACAGCCGACAGGCTCACAGGGGTTTCCTAGTGGGTTACGGTTGTAAGTGTGGAACACGACAGCCGACAGGCTCACAGGGGTTTCCTAGTGGGTTACGGTTGTAAGTGTGGAACACGACAGCCGACAGGCTCACAGGGGTTTCCTAGTGGGTTACGGTTGTAAGTGTGGAACACGAACAAAAGACAGAGCGAAAAGGCTGAGAACCCAGAGAGTTCGCCTATGTCAGATGTGCGGTATATAAATATGATCTGACATAGTACATAAACCGCCATGATTAATAAGTTTCTAAAGAAGAGTCTCTCTATATTGAGGGGCTTTTCTTTATGGGCTTATGTCCATACGACTGTGAGGTCTACCTGCTCACAGGTAATAAGTGCATATACCGGTATCTTTCGGGGTATCGTGAGGGCTACCTGTGTGATAGGAAATAAGTGAACTATACCAGTTGAAGCGTTCAATATGGGAAATCCGGCAAAAGGACGCTATACAAATAGTTTCGGTGAGCCGACCTACCGACGGCTTTAGAATATCGGCAAAACTTTGCGGTTATCGTGGATTCCTTTAACCGATTTGAGGGAGTACATCTGCTATCAGATGCGTCGATGGTGCATGAGAGTTAGGCTCATGGTTTCGAGATAGTGAAAATCCCCATAGTTCGGCAGTTCGTTAGATGTGAAACTTTGCCGCATAATCCTGAGTGCGTCAACATGAGGGATAGCAGGAAAAATCTGTTGAGGTTTCCAATCGTAGTGGTATCAGTACCCGAGGGTACATCGGCTATGTTCCGAGGAATTAAATGCCGGACTATTGCGGGATTTCCGATGCAGACGGAGTATAGCGAAATAAAACTGAATATTAAGCGGAGTGTGCAAACATTCCGATAAACCTATATTGAGCGTCCGAGATTGTGTATATCGCATGGTTTCGGGCGTTCTCTTATGGGCTTATCCCATGTAACAAAGAAAATAGAGAATCCAGGAGGAAAATCATTATGGCAGAAAGTAAGAAAACAAAAGCAGAACTTCGTGAGACTGCTGAGGCTCTGTGCAGAGAGTATAACGACAATATTCAGAATGGGAATTTCCAGGAAACTACCAGACTGAACGACGAAATCGAGCAGGCGGTAAATGAGTATACATCTATCGCAAAAGAAGAGTGCTTCGAGGCTCTCAAGGCAACTGAAAATCCTATGCTTGAGGCTGTAAAACAGCTGACATTCCCGACAATCCGTGCAAGAGATACAAAGCAGGGTGACGAGAAGATTCCTGTTAGGGTAATTGAGGATATTGAAAGACCTATCGACCTGCTGAAATTACATAAGGCAACTGAGGGTGGTATCGGCGCAGACAAGAACTGGGCTTATAAGGTGGAGAAGCTGAACTTCCTGCTGACTGCTCAGAAGGCAAAGGATCTGGGTATTGACCCGAAAGAGGTAAATGACAGCTTTGCTATGGCTGACATTTCTAAAGAAATCGACATGGGTAAGAATCCGACATCAAAGACAAACCTGCTGAAAACACTGAATGTGGTCATCCAGGCTATGATCGGCGAGGAATATAAGGCAGTATCTCATGATGTGAACTTCCTGATGTCCGTATTTTCACGGAAAAATCGTGCGGCTTTAACCGTATCATGCGCGAACCACAAGTACATGAGACAGTATTGTGCGGAAATTTGTCACCGTATCGTAATGGGCGAGACTTACAAGATCGAGTTCCGCAAGGTTCGTAAGTAATCAGGGAAATTCCCACACTGATGAGCCGGAATAACGGCGAAACCGTCGGGAATCCGGCGGTCTGTGGGTATTACACAAATAGCGAAAACCGATAGGTAAAAGCAGAAAGTGAGGCAATCAATCTATGAATGCAATGAGTATTGAGGAAATGCGGGAATATATGTCCCGTCCGGAGGGAAATTGTTGGGTAGGCGTGAGCATGGCTAATGGCAATACAGCCATGGTTTCTCGCTACGGAATCACAGAGGAATTTATCTGTGAGTATGATGGGGAATCTTGCGGTGATGAGATGGAAACTGACGATCTGGATAAGGCTTTGAGATGGTTATGGAATCGCAAGGCAAATAAGGGTGGTATGAGTTTCTTGGTTTTCCGTCGGAGAGTTGAGCAGATGGTTAAACGAGCTGGCGGTGGGATTTCTGTATCGTACAGAGCCGACCGGGAAAATGGCAGGCATATCGCAAGCTGCTCTGATGGTACAAAAATCATCGGTAGCACAAGCAGTTTAAAGGTTTCTGTTCGCTGGGGTTCCGGTCACGCAGCAGTGGCGGAATTGTAGGCGGCTGTGAAAAGAGGTGTTTATGCGTGGGAAAAGCATATTTCACTATGCAGGAAATTCAGACATTAAAGCTGTATGAGTTGCCTACGAGGATTTATGAGGCAATTATCAGCGAGTTAGCACTTATCTTATGCGGTGGGGAAATCCTGCCGCTGATGTTACACGCAATAGTAGACAATGCAACATTAGCAGATTTAGATCAGTATGTTGATATCTATAAATTTGTGAAGATTATTTGATGAGGTTAATTATGCATTACACAGAATTTGATAAATGTGACGGAATGAGTCGCGAGGAATGGTTAGAATATCGCAGGGAAATCAGCAGAGAAGAACGAGAAGAAGAAGTTGAGTATCAAACGAAAATGATTTTTCAGAGGTTAATTGGAATTGGAATGCTCTTGCTTAGCGTTCTGATTTTCGTGGTCGCAAGCCATGCACAGGTAAGAGGTGACTTAGATGGTACTCCTCTTTTTATCACAGTACCATTGGGATTATACATGCTGTTCTCAAAAGAGTGCTGCATAGTTTAGGAGGTGCGCTATGAAAGTATATAGAACTTCCGAGGTTTTAGCCGGAGGTAAATACGAGGTAGGCGATATCGTCAGTTACACAATGGAAGATGGCGAGGAAGTAGAGGCATTAGCAGTAAAAGAGGAATTTGATAAACATGGGAATCTATGTATGGTATTCATGCTTTTGGATTGTCTGAAAGAGGAATGCCGGATGAACCGTGATGATACGAATGATGGAGGGTATGAGGAATCATATCTGAGGGAGCAACTCAGGACGGAATATCTTGAAAGATTTCCGGCATCATTGCGGTTGAATATGGTTCCGTTTGAAAACGGAGATCTGCTGAGAATCCCCACGGAACGTGAGATTTTTGGAGAGAACAGATACGGTGAGGAAGAGCCGGATACGGTAGAACAATTCGAGGCGATGAAAAAGAGAAGGAACCGTATGGCACTTGATGGGTCAAATGGTGAAACTCAGGCTTATTGGTTACAGAACAAACGTGTGGGGTCTGCGACTTGCTTCTGTATTGTGTACGACGCCGGCGATGCGAGCGGCTACTACGCGTCTTATTCTCATGGCGTTCGTCCGCTTTACAGAATCCGTAATTATCGGTAATCTAGCCACCATTTATGGTGGCGATTGGCTTTCAAAACGGAGGTGATCTGATGGATTTAACGGTAAGGTTTTTGGTTGTAGAAACCAATACGGTAGTCGATAAAACATTTGATAACTACTTAGAATGCAAGCGGTTCGTTAATAAATGCAGGCATTCAAGAAAGATACAGTTGATATTTTACCCTACATTCAGGGATTAAGGAGAAATGGGAATATGTCAAAGAGAAAAAATAAAGAAAGATCAGTAGCACAGAAAATCGTCATGGTCATTACGGCAGTTGTAATCGCAACAGGTCTTGCGGGATTTACGGCTGCTCGTGAGAAATCTGTACAGCATACATATGATTTCAACGGCGGGAAAGTTACGGTTGATTATTCAGAAGCAGAAGAGTTCTTTTTGAAGGATTTTGAAAAAAGATATTACTTATATCGTCTGTATGATGCGGGCAACTTAACTGCGGATATATTAGAGCACAGAAACGGAGATGTAATTGTCGAGAGATGCGTGGGAATTGTGACTGACGCAGAAACTGGCGATGGCATGATTTTAAACTCCGATCCGAATAGTTACTATATTTCGTACTCAAGGGTAGACGGAGTAAAAACCGGAACGGTAGTTGTGTCTTACATGGTGTATAGCACGACAGATAATTTTATTGACGGAATCGAAGAAAGATACGATTACGTGGTATCGAGGGAATACGAACAGGAGGTATAGGTTTTGATTAAAGAAGATATTGTAACACATGTTGCAAGCGATACGATGACACGCAAGGTTATCGTAGAAGAGGTTATCAACTCTTTCTTAGAAAACATTGAGAAGGCTATGGTTGATGGTGACAATGTAGTAATCAGAGGGTTCGGTACATTTCAGACGGCAGAAAGAAAGGCGAAAGTCGGAAGGAATATCAAGGCTGGTGTTCCTGTAAAAATTCCTGCTCACATTGAACCTGTGTTTAAGCCGAGTGAGGCATTAAAGAAAAAAGTATACAGAGAGGTTTAGCTTATGCAGAGAATAGATGTAGAGCCATCTGAAATCTGGGAATATAGCCTAGATCACGAGGATGAGCTTTTAACAAAACAGCATCTGATGGCGAAGAACGATGACTATGGGACGGAAGTATGGCTCACAATGGTCAGCGGTTCGCCGGAACTCATCGTTGAATGCGATGGTGTTGAAGTTTATCGTGAGGATATTCTCAATGAGAGGGATGCGAAAAAGACCGCAGATAGACTTTACGATCAGTATTTGAGCATCAAGGCAATCGAAACAATGATTGATTCAGAAGATAAAACGGTTTATATCGAAGATGAATCTGATGAAGAAGATGATGAACAAATGTTGATTGAGGAAAGAGAAGATGAAATCGACATGGCGATCAGGGATTTCGTAAATACCGTATCCGATACAGGATGTTACAACCTGACAGATGAAGCCATGGATGATTTAAAGGAACATTTCCTCGAGTATATGCATCGGAAATGGGGAATCAGTATCTACAGACCAATGTATCTTGAAGATGCTGACACTGGCGAGGACTACTTTACTGAGTATCCTTACGATGACATGGTTTTTGAAGATGACAATCCAATATACAAACAGGACAAAAATTAAGTCACAACAAGCCGACGAGATTTTCGTCGGTATGCTTACCTATGCTCGGCTTCCGGGATGCCACCCAAGCGTAAGCGGATAACGCAAACGGAGTAAATATCAGAGAAAAAAGGAGAAATCATTATGGCAAAAGTAGTAAGCGTAGGAGATGCAGTAGTAATCACATCTGAGGTAAAACTGGAAGATATCAAGAAAATTCAGAAGTATCGCCCGGAGGCACTGGTTCTCAAGGGTGGCGAGGACAACAAAGAGGAAATCTTCAGAATTGGAATCGGTGATAGCGGAATCAATACATACGGAGCTTCCTTCTGCAAGGAAACCCGTGATGACAAGCTGGCTACCATCACCCTGACAACAAACTACAGTGGAGACGATATCAAAGGTTTCATCGCTGATGAACTCGGCGGCGCTCTGACAAATCTCGGAAAACTGGAAAAGACACTTCCGGCAGTTCTGGAGTCTATCGACAAGGAAAGAGCAGCTATCATGGATGATATTACACTTGCCTAATCCCGGCAGTTTGGGCTACCGCTTAACTGCGGTAGCCGGTTTTCAAAACTGAATATGGTTCAATTACATAGTTTTTAAGAAGAAAAGGAGATCAGACAATGATTAAATGTACTGTTGGTAATAACGTAAGAAGAAGTAGCACAATCGTAGAAGAGCAGACAACTCTGAGAGAGGTGCTTGAAGCAAACGAAATCGACTACACAAGAGGAACAATGCATCTGGACGGCTCCACACTGCAGCCGGGTGACCTTGATAAGTCATTTGCTGAAATGGGAATCAAGGAGAAATGCTTCCTTCTGAACGTAGTGAAGGCAGACAATGCGTAATTAAGTCACAACAAGCCGACGAGATTTTCGTCGGTATGCTTACCTATGCTCGGCTTCCGGGAGGAATTATTATCCTCCCGGTTTTACAAAGTAATCGGAGGTCACTATGGCTAAAAAGAAAAACAACTTTTATGCGGTGAAGAAAGGAAAGAATCCAGGGATATATAAAACCTGGGATGAATGTAGAGCGCAGGTTGAAGGCTTTAGTGGCGCTCTATACAAAGGTTTCACAACCAGAAAAGAAGCTGAGAGATATCTGAGTGGTAACAATACACCGGAAAAGCAGGATTTAAGAGAAGCTGATGTCACTATCTATGTTGACGGTAGCTTCGATGAACGATCCGGTGTTTATGGTTACGGGTGCGTTGTTATCAAGAAGGATGGGGCAGTGAAAAAATACTACGGAGCTGGTAATAATCCAGAATCAGTAAAGCTGAGAAATGTAGCAGGTGAGATGCTTGCCGCAATGAATGCAGTCAGATATGCAATGAAAAACGGATATAAATCTGTGAATATTTGCTATGACTACAGCGGCATTGAGATGTGGGCTACCGGGGAATGGAAAACAAACAATGAATTGACAATGAAATACGCTCGTGCGATGCAGAAGTGGGGAGAGAAAATCTCAATCATGTTCCAGAAAGTCGCAGCTCATACAGGTATCGAATACAATGAAGCCGTAGATCAGCTTGCAAAATTTGCGGTAAGTAATTTTTGTAAGGAAAACGGTATAGGGAATGGAATGCGTTGAGGCGCTGATAGATGGTTCGATTCCATCCATTCCCTCTGTCTCATAGATGGAAATGAGATATGAGGAGGCTGTCCGAGATGTAAGAAACAGTCGGCTTGTGGATTGCCGGTACAAATATGCTGAAAATCCACATTGAACGGATCGTTAGCTCAGTTGGTTAGAGCAACCGGCTCATAACCGGTCGGTCATCCGTTCGAGTCGGATACGATCCACTGAATATTAGAAAAGGAGGAATTTTAAAATGTTCAGACCAACCATCAATTCAACACCGCTGACATCACAGACGGCACACACTTTTTTCAGAAACATTGGTGGAGAAAGTTACCACAATGATGTAACATTTATTTCTACATTAAGAGCGTTAGTTGCTTCGAGAATTAATGAGGGAGAAAGTGTATCCGTTGCATTTAGAAATACTAGCTATTCAAAAAGCACCATCGAAGATAATCCGGGTAATGCTGTGGTAAATGCTATATATAATCCATATGACTATGGAGATGGAAGCATTGTTATCCATAGTTTTGAGGGGAACGCATCAGATAATTTTGCAGCGTTTAAGGTTATCGAGAGAGAGTTCACATCAAATAATAGAGGATTTGAACGAATTGAGAAAGTGACTGAATTTTTCAGGAAAACTTTTTATTCTTTGTGCTATGTAAACCCGGATGATCGTAAAGTCGTTATCTTCATAGATAAACTGAACATTCGCAGAATGCATTATTTACAGTGTGCGATATTTGCATTTTTGCCGTGGTACTTTGACCCGAACGCAGGTGTAACAGAAGATGAAATGGAGTTGATTCAGTCTTTAAGAGAAACTACTCCAGACAGATACATGGCAGCAATCACAAAAATTGCATCTGCATACGACTTTAGAAGTATGCATATCAGAAATTCTCTGAAAGGATTTGAAACGCTTTATGAGAAGCGTCAGTGTGATTCTCTCAGAAATAATATTCAGAATTACATCAGAAAGATCAGAGATTATAACGATCAGATTTCTAATGTGTTGAGAAATAAAAATGATGCGGAAATCAGACTGATGGGAATGGAAGAGAAAATTGCAAGACTTGAGGGAGAAGATTCTGAAATCATGGAATACTTCCTCTGCAATACAAAACTCGATCTGGAATACGTTGATGGTTCAGAACTTACATTTGTCGCAAAAGATCATCTACTGTATTTCGATGAGGATATGGCGAAGACAATCATTGACAATTACAACAGCTATATATATAGGCATTCAAGAAGCTTTGATCGCGAAGACGTGAAAAAGTTGATGTATGCAATTTTTATCGATCAGGTATTAAAGCTCAGATTTTGCTGCGCTTATACTATCCGTCTCGGAGAAAGAGTAACCGGTATGCGAGGTTATGACTACAACGAGAGCTGTGATACATACATTCCGAATCCGCATATTGATCGTTACAGTTGTCTTGGTAACTATGAGAGAACAATGAACGAACGGTTGATGGAAAATGATGCGATTGGGGCTATTGAACAGTGTATCAGTTCATGCAAGAGTTTAAACTTCAGTGACAGTACAGTCATGGAGGTATTTATGGATCGCATGTGCGGTAGAGATGGATACAAACATAATAAATGCATTGAACTTCCAGATGGAAGCGTTGTGGACATGAAGGGCGCAATCGAATGGATGAAAGAACAGGAAAGAGCTGCTCAGGAAGCAGAAGTTTCAGAAGAGGTATTGGAAGAAACTACGGATACTGAAGAGCGAGAGCCAGCGGAAGAGGCTCCAGCTGAAGAAGCTGTAGACCATATCGATGAGGAGATCGAAGACGACCTCGAATTACTTGACGAGGACGAATTATTCTAAGGAGAGAATGAATATGAGTAAACTGATTAAATTACCACAGGACATTCTCGATCAATATACAAAGGAGTTCTATGAAACTCTGAGATCGGGAAAATTTTCAGATGGAAAAGTAAACTTCACAAAAACACTCGGGGCTGTTGAACGGAAAGCAACAGTCATTTTTACTAAAATGGCGTGGGAAAAAATGCAGCTGCTTGTTAAAGAATTTGATAAGGAAGTTGCATGGCATGGAATCGCAGAGAGATGCGAAGAGAAAGATACATATCTGATTTCAGACATCCTTGTTTATCCACAGGAAGTAACTGGATCTACAGTAACAACAGACCAGTCCAAATATGAAGAATGGCTTATGTCTCATGATGACGATGTATTTAATAAGATTAGAATGCAGGGGCATTCACATGTAAATATGGCGGTAAGCCCATCAAGCGTAGATCTTAGCCTGTACGAGCGACTTCTGGATCAGCTTAGTAGTGATATGTTCTATATATTTATGATTTGGAATAAGCGTGGTGAAAAGACTGTAAAAATCTATGACATCAGAGAGAATATCCTGTTTGAAACAGCAGATGTCACAGTGACTATCAAGGGTATGGAAGATATGACGGAATTCCTCGAAGATGCAAAAGAGTTGGTTGTGACAAAAACATACAATTATGGATACGGAACAGGGGATTATCCATATCATTATCCTGGCTATGGAGCCACAAAAAAAGATGAGCCGAAGAACGGTACAAGCCTGGGAAAACATCAGCCCCTTGTGTCAACAGGTAAGAAAAGCAAAGGGCGCAAGGGGAAACGTAAGAAAGACAAATCAACTGGAAAACAGATGAGCATGGCTGATTATGGATATCCCGGTTGTGGCGATGATGACTATGATGACACAGATATTCATGGCGGAGTCAATGGATATGACGACGAATACTGGAGACGCCAGTATGGGTTCGACTATTAAGGTGGTGAAATGAATGACCAGAGAAGAATTTCAAGAGAATGTAAATAGCTGGTACGACCTTAGAGAGTTTTGTAATGAATATGGCTGCGAGGTATGCAGTGATATTTATTCACAGGACGAAATGGACGAGGAAATCGATAATAGTATCGTAGACATGGCAAGAGAAGCGACGGATTGGAGAGATTTATTATCGAAATTAGAGGACATTCCTACTGAAGATGAGTATTACATAAAGAATGGATATGGCGATTTCACGGAAGTAGATGAAGAAGATTTCGATTATCACAAAGATGATGTCTTTGATTGGGCTGAGAATGAAGGTGTCTTCGATGAGGAAGATGAAGAGGATGAAGAGCCAGAGGAAGGATCAGAAGAAGATATCGAAGAGCCGGAGGAACCAGAAGACCCTGATGATGGATATGAGGTAGGAAATGAGGAAATGTCTATCGCAGAACTTTTCGTTGTACCGAACAATGGAAAAAGAGGAATATATAATGTTTAAACTAAGGAGGGTAACATGGATTTAAGTAAATCATATGAATTTTTTCAGCCAGAGAAGGATAAAGCAAGAATACACATCGTAGGATGTGGTTCCGTTGGATCAACAGTTGCAGAAAACCTTGTAAGATGCGGTGTAACAAAGATAACTCTGTATGACTTTGATAAAGTTGAACCGCATAATATCGTAAACCAGATGTTCGATCAGAACGACGTAGGAAGACTGAAGGTGGATGCACTGAAGGATATCCTTACAGACATCAATCCAGAAATCGCAGATCAGATCGAGGTGAAACCAGAAGGATGGCAGGGAAAATTAATGTCTGGATATATCTTCCTGTGTGTGGATAGCATCGAACTGAGAAGAGAGATCGTTGAAAAGCATATGGACAGCCCGTATGTAAAAGCGGTATTTGATTTCAGAACCCTTCTTGAAAGCGCACAGCATTATGCAGCTGACTGGTCTGATTCCAAAATGAAGAAAGACCTGCTGAACTCGATGCAGTTCTCACACGATGAAGCTAAGGATGAAACCCCTGTATCTGCTTGTGGTGTAACTCTTGGCGTAGCAACAACAGTGCGATTGATTTCAGCTCTTGGAGTGAACAACTACATTAACTTCGTAAAAGGAGAAGGAATCAAGAAGATGATTATCATGGACGGGTTCAAATTTGACCTTCTGGCATTCTAGTCATGAGGGATAAGCAAAGGATTGACCCGTTTTGTGAAGTCTTATCGGCTGAGTGGAAAAGAATACCAGACATGAGATTTGGTCAGTTAATGTATAACTTCTTTCACGATGAGTATAACTCTGATCCATTTTATATAGAAGATGCTGAACTGATTAGTAGATTTCAAGCATACGTCGATAAGATCAGCAAGAATGTGTATTAAAAGTGAATGAACCGCCACGCAAGGTGGCGGTTTTTATAAAGAACATGCAATGATATTTACCTCTTTGAGGTAGCTTCTTACTGTCAGTGGAAGTAACAACTTGATAAGGAAAAGAACAGAGGCGACAGAGAAGGCGGAACATGCCGGAAGAACGCCGAACCTCAGAATCAACTGATTCTGTCGAACGATCCAAATAACAAATTACCAAGTTAAAAACAACTAATGAACTGATTATCAATGGATTACACTACCTGAGAAAATAAATACATGTCAGGAGGAGACCATCCGGGATACAGCCCATACATACATTAGATTGCGAAGTTCTTGAAAGGAGAAGATATGTACTACATTACAGTAAAACAGCCTCCATCATACCATCAGATGACATTAGAAGAGTTTCTTTTTGGAGGGAACGTACAACCAGAATTAATCAATGAAAATCTTACGAATACCAGAACATATGAGGTTGAAAATGTAAGCGAAAGATTTCTTCAGCTTGTTGATATAGATAAGCTTATTGCCAGACTTGTGTGGTTTAATGAGAGAACCGAATACTTACGAGAGAAGCCAAGACGTGAATGGTATTATGAGTTCTACATTCCAAAAAAGAGTGGCGGTCTTAGAAAAATAGATGCACCAGAACCGGAATTAAAAGAAGCACTTAGCACGCTGAAGAATATTTTTGAGATAGATTTTAAAGCACTTTATCATACATCTGCGTTCGCATATATAAAGAAGAGAAGCACTCTTGATCTACTGAAGCGTCATCAGGCAAACGAGAGTAAATGGTTTGAGAAATTGGACTTATCTAATTTCTTTGGAAGTACAACAATGGAATGGGTTCTCCATATGTTTTCAATGGTTTTCCCATTCTCAGAAGTTATGAAAGACGAAAAAGGTAAGGCAGAACTTACAAAAGCACTTGAACTCGGATTCCTGGATGGCGGTCTTCCACAGGGGACTCCATTGTCACCAACTGTTACGAATATCATGATGATTCCGGTTGATTTCAAAGTTGCCAGAGAATTAAGGGAACATAATCATCAGAGATTTGTATATACCAGATATGCTGATGATTTTCAGATTTCATCTAAATATAGTTTCAGTTTCATGGAAATCCAGAATGTAATAGTGTCTATCTTAAAGGATTTCGATGCACCGTTTACAATCAAGAGTGAAAAGACACGATACGGATCATCGGCGGGACAGAACTGGAATCTCGGTCTTATGTTAAATAAGGACAACGAGATTACAGTAGGTCATAAGAAAAAGAGACAGTTTCAGGCAATGCTTTCTTCATATATTATGGACAGGAAAAATGGAATTGCTTGGGACAAAAATGATATTCAGACAATGGATGGATATCGAAATTATTACCGAATGGTTGAGCCAGAAGTGATTGACGGAATCGTTAGACACCTTAGCGAAAAATTCGGCGTTGACATTACAAAAGCAATCAAGGAAGACCTTACGGCTTAGGTTGTAGGTCTTCTAAGGTGTTAAAAGGTATAAAAAGGTGTAAAGAATGAAAGAAAGAGAATCTATTTTATTAGGATGGATTAAGAGAAGAACGAAAGATAATGAAACTACGAAATGTAGATTCGCCATCACGGTTCCTAAATTGGTCAATAATTTGGATAATAACAAATTTATTAAAGAAGTATGTTCCCTCTTTGATAAGTATGGTATCAGGTATATAAAAGCAGACACTATGCCAGGTGCGTTCAATCTTAACAGAGAATGGATTGAAACAGATGATTCAACTCCAATCGAATGTGCAATAGAATATCCAGGGGCTTACCCCGTTGGGTGGGATATTAAAGACGTGGCGAGATTGGAAGAAATGGAACAAAACGGTGACATCATAGTCCGAGTATCTTGGTTTACAAAAGACGGATATGTCATTCTAAATCACTAAGAAAATAAAATAATCTATGCAATGAAATTACTGTTTTACAGTGCTTTTAGCTGTCAGCGAAAGTAACACCTTGAGAAGGAAAAGAACCACCTCCCAGCCAGCTGCCACACGCTTCCTTCCAGGATCTAAACAAACAATATCAGAATTACTAGGCATCAGCATAATCCAACTACTGATTATCAATCACTTACAAATAGGAAATATCCAAAGAATAAGATGACCAGTGAGATGCTCCTGAATTCTCAAGAAGACATACATACATTAGATTGCATAGAAACAAATGTACAATGAAATTATATCCTTTGGATATGCTTTTAGCCGTTGGCGGAAGTGACAACTTGATAGGGAAAGGAGAAGAGCACCCCGTGCTGCTGAGGCGCCTAAATCATGATCTTCAGATCCAGGAAAGGTTCCAAGCAACAACAAACAAATTCATAATAACGGTAAGACACTGATAATCAATCAGCTTTGTCGCAATCATCACAAAACTCGACGAAGCAAGGATCTGCGTAACGGAGCTGCAGACTCATCAAGACATCACCATTATACATCAGATTGTACATTTTGGACAAATTATTTCAAGGAGGATAGAATATGTATTTTAACACAAACATCAATTTAATAAGGGTTCCAAGGGTATTCAGCAGTTCTCATCCAAATGAGGATAAGATGAATGCATGTAGAGCCTACTATAGAGAAAACCATAAAATCGATAGAGATATCGTGGTTGACGAAAATATGCAGCTCAAGGATGGATATATCGGGTATCTGGTTTTGAAAGAAAACAACGAGTCTGTAATCGGAGTCAAACAGACGGAATCGGGTAAAACAACTCTTGTATGTGGAGTTCATCCAGGCGTAGACAAAGAGTATTGTTGGAAAGTAGTTGATGATACAGAGGATAGACTGAATCTTAATGTTGGATCACATGCTATTGTAAGAACAAAATTCGGAGATGAAGAAATTCTTATCACAAGAATTGAGCGTGTTTCCAAGGCTAAGAAGAAAAAGATGGGACACTTAAAAAGAGTCGTAAGATGTCTGGCGGAGTAACAGTATGAGATGCGCTTACTTAGAAAAGAAAGAATTTCTTTCAAACGAAGACAGACGTATTCATACAGCTTGCATATGCAGAAATAAAAAGTGTGCGAAATATAAAACTTTTAGCTTGGATAAAGCATACATATGCGGAAATTGCTTGCTTCATGCTAAGGAAAGAGAGGAACAATGAATTTTTATATAGCCGATATGCATTTTGGTCATAAGAATGTGATCAGATATGACAATAGACCATTTGATTCTATCGAAGAAATGGATAAGGCAATGATTACACTGTGGAATGAAACTGTCGGAGATAATGATGTTGTTTATATTCTCGGCGACTTTAGCTGGTATAAAGAAGAAAAGACGGCATTCATTCTTGGATGTCTTAAAGGACATAAGGTTCTTATCAAAGGGAACCATGACCATATTTCTCCAAAAGTCGCAAGACACTTTGACCGGATTTGTGAGTATGCAGAAATCAAAGACGGAGAAGAAAAAGTCGTAATGTCTCATTATCCGATGCCTTTCTGGAATGGTCAACACAGAAACAGTATTCATTTGTATGGTCATGTCCATAACTCACATCAGTATAATTACTGCCTGAGCATTGAAAAGGAGCTGCGCAAGTTGCAAGATATCCCAATGAGAATGTTTAATGTTGGATGCATGATGACATATATGAATTATATTCCGAGAACATTAAATGAAATTTTGGAAAGCAAAGGAGGTACAGAGGATGGACAGAAGTAACTTTGATCCACAGGTCGGTGATTCTGTAAGGATTCGATCGTGGGAAGATATGGAAAGTGAATTCGGCATCGATGAAGATGGAAATATCCCATGCAAATTTTCCTTTACCGAATATATGAAAGACATGTGCGGGGATGAATTTACCATTACGAAGATTCATGATGGTAAGTATAGCGGGCATGAAAAAGGAAATGTTGTTATGTTGTCTGTTGATATGCTCGAACCTATTCCAGAAGAAGAAATCGATGGGACTGAGATTGATGATTTCCTGAGTGCAATGAGGGTCAACTAGAGGGAGGTGGTATTATGAGGCTCATCATAGTGACCGGACAGGAAGGTACGGATGTAGAGAATCTTTTACGCAGAATTATATCCGAGAATAAATATACATATGACGATGCTCCTAAAATGGTATTTCCTGAAAGATCCAGTTTACTTTACCATCCAAGAAGCCTTTACAGCAACGTCAGAAGAGTTGTTAGCGATCATATCGACAGTAATGAAGATTTGTTTGTGGCAACATTTTCTGACTATGCAATGTATGGAATAAGAGCCGAGGTAAGACTTGCTGATTTTGAAGGCGCTAAGTTGTATCAGATAAAGTCAGATGGCGAGGTTGTGATATCAGAAATAGATAGCAATGGGAAATGTCAATATATCAACGGAGTATTTGATGTTTTGAGAGATGCTCTTAATGATGTACTTGGATGGTAGAAAGATATTATTGCACATAGTGCATTAGTATACTCACAATGAAGATAGATTGTTTCTTGGCTGAAGTATTTAATACGATAGCAATACATAATAGCAATCACTCCTGCTGTTAGCGAGAGTTCGACAATGGTACTTGCATCTCAAAATTACATAAGATTTGAAAAAGACTATCAACTGCGTTGATACTAATTTTCAAATCATACGAATTTTTCGATGGCATGATATAGCATACGCTAAACCGGAGTTTCCATAACGAGGAAACCGGTTTACGCATACGGATTGTGAGTAAATAAAAAAGGAGGCTACATGGGATATAAAGATATATATAAATTGCAGGAAATCGGAGGAGCAAAAGCCAAATGCGATTTCATAAGAGAACATGAAGATGATTGGTATTTTAAAAGATTCCTATATTTTGCACTGAATCCGCTACTTACATACAATATATCGAAAAAATCGTTAGATAAGCTGATGACCGAAGAAAGCACAGAAGGTCAAAAGCTTATCTTTTTTAATGATATTTTCGAGTGCTGCGAACATCTTTCACGATTGAGAAGTATGGATGATGCAACATTACGGCAGGTAAAAATGCTGTTAAATGTGAAATATTCCGATAAGGCAGAAAGAGAGTTATATATGCAACTGCTCTCAAAGACAGTACGTCTCGGTATTACAGGTAAGACCATTAACAAGATCATTCCGAATCTTATTCCTGAATGGGAAGTACAGCAGGCTTATCCGGTTGATAAGTATCCTTTGAAAGAAGGAACAGAATTCTGGTTGACACAGAAGCTCAACGGAGCAAGAGCAACCTTATATGAAGGTCAGCTGCTTGCAAGAAGTGGTATGCCATACAAAGGTCTGGAACATATCACTTCTGCATTGTCCTGGTTAAGAGTGGCAGGATTCGTTGCTGATGGAGAATTGACACTCAAAGACAAAGGAAATCTGAGTGATAACGAAGCGTTTAGAGTTGCAACTGGAGTTCTCAACTCGGACAGTGTTAATAAAACGGTGATTTGCTACACGATTTTTGACATGATTCCAATCAGAGATTTCGATTCACCGACGCCACAGACTACATATCGTTATCGTAGAGAGATTCTGAATCAGTTTGCGCAGAGGATTGATAATACGGAAGGCGCGGTTAATGTACTGCCCGTACTGTATCATGGAAACGACCAGTCCAAAATAAGTGAACTTTTGGAGCAGATGGTTCGAGAGGATAAAGAAGGGTTGATGATTAATACAGATGTTCCGTATAGAAGAACACGACATAAAGGTATTCTTAAAGTGAAGAGATTCTATACTATGGACTTACCGATTATCAGATGCGAGGCAGGAACCGGAAGGCTAAAAGGGACGCTTGGAGCTTTTGTTCTTGAATACAAAGGTAATGAGGTTAAAGTCGGTTCCGGCTTTACTGATGAGCAGAGAGAGAAGTTCTGGCAGAAGAGAGATGATCTGACAGGAACGCTTTGCGAAGTAAAATATAAAGAGATTTCACAGGACAAGGGAACTGGGCTTGAAAGCTTGCAGTTCCCCGTTTTTGTTGGATTAAGAACAGATAAAACAGAAGTAAGTTACGGGTAATTAGGAGATCAGAATGTTATTACATAATCAAAAATCAATGTACCATATGGATGATGTTGAAAAGACAAACCTGACAGATATGGTTTTGGTTGCAATTAACGAGGTCACAAAGTTCAACCCAGAAAATACGGATGGTAGCAGCTACGATTTCGGTGTGGATTTTACAAACATTTCACCGTTTAATCCATACATGATTTCAGATGTTCTTCAGGATTTAGGATATGAGGATGTCGATTTAGATACAAATGGATGGGATCATGACTACTGGAATTCATTTACTCATCCAGATGGAAAGAAATTTCCGCCAATGCAGCTCTCAGGGACTGGATGGATTCATGAATGCCATTTACATGGAAATGAAGATGATTGCGGAGTTTATCCTCATTTGGAAGATGACCCGAAGTATGCAGATCGTATTAAGCATGGATTGGAATTGCTTGAAAAGGCAATGAATCGTGCTGAATAAGATAAATAAATTATTTAAAGGAGGCGGTGTCTATGATTGGACTCGTAATTTGCACATTATTAATTTGTGCAACGGTAATTATATGTATCTTGGGATGGAAATACCTGGATGAAAGAGATGATCTGTCGTATCAGAGATGGAATGCACTTGATACAAAGATTTCAAATATCGAAGAGCTATTAGAAAAGAAAAACGGAGGAAGAGGATAATGAATCCAGTATTTTGGTTCCTGGTATTTCTTGCGGCTGTTGTGTTATGGCTTGCGATTTCCTTCATCTTTATTCCTTTGGGAGGTTTACTCCTGAAGCTGGTGAAGAGAATTTTTAATATTATCAATTATGAGGAAAATGATTCAGAGTCAGAGGAGGAAGAAAATGAAGAAAACTAAGAAGAAAAATGGTTTAATCGGAGCTATTGCAACAGCAATAGTTGTCATCGCAGTGTTAGTATGTGTTGTGAAATGTGTAGAAAAGATCCCGGTAGGATACGAAGCGGTTGTGTATAATATCAGCGGCGGCGTTTCTGGAGAGACATTAGATACAGGATGGCATGTGGTATCTCCTATGAAGCAGGTAAAGAATTTCACAATCAGTAATGAGCAGATTATCCTGAGCAAAGATAGCAGAGAGGGAAGTGAGGGTGACGATTCCTTTAAGGTTTCCACGTCTGATGATGCGATGCTGGCAATTAGTTTCCAGATGTCATACAGATTCAATCCGGAAACACTTGTGGATACATATAAGAAGTTCAAAGGAATGGACGGAGAAGCAATCGTAAACAATAGAGTGAAGACTGTTCTCAAATCCAAAGTATCTGAGGTGACAACGAATTATTCAATGATGGATATCTATTCTGGAAATCGTAGTGAAATCAATAATAAGATTACAGAGTATCTGAACAATGCTTTTGAGAAAGAGTATGGAATTCAGGTGCTCGATGCAAGTATTATTGATGTTCATCCAGATGATAAACTGAAGGAATCTATCGATAACAGAGTAACAGCGCTTCAACAGAAGCAGCAGGCTCAGGTAGAGCAGGAAACTGCGAAGGTTCAGGCACAGACAGCCCTGATTAAAGCGCAGAACGATGCGGATATTAAGGTTACAAAGGCTGAAGCAGAAGCGAAAGCAAACAAACTTAAATCTGAAAGTTTAACACCAGAGCTTATCCAGATGACAGAGGCAGAAGCAAGACTCAAACATGGCTGGGTTACTGTTCAGGGAGCAGATGCGACAGTTGTTGATGCAAGCGAAAAATAATTAAATAAGAAACTTGGCTACTATATATAGATATTTTCCTCAATAAATCGCAAGTATTAGTAGCCGAGTAATAAAAGAGGTGGATTTATGAATGATGCAATGAAATTTATATGTCGGCTTACCTCGAATGGAGCAAATCAAGGTGTTATTGATTCATTTTCTGGATCTAATAGCTATTGGTTTGCTTCTATTTTATTCAAGAGATTTATTAGAAATAATGCAACCATCATGTATGATCCAAAGAATAAATGCTTTGGAACTCGTATAGACGCGAGGGTATACGACGTGACCGGGGATGTCACAGAGAATCATAAATGGATTTCATGGTTGGAATATTCTAATAAAGAATCCAAAGAGAAAATTACAAAAGAAAATATCATGTTTTAAACCGTAATGATATTACTGCTTTGCAGTGCTTCTTACTGTTAGTGGAAGTAACATCTTGAGAAGGAAAGGAGGGGACGCCTCCAGCACGGCAGGCGACGCCGCATCCGGATCAGACCCAGACGACTCCGCTGAAAAAAATTGATAACACAGTATAACACTTTGAAAATCAATAACTTCAGTACCAAGGCGAGTCTTCAGATACGCGGGATACCGGCGATGAATTCCAGGTTACCGTACATTAGATTACAGTTTAAACAAAGAAAGGAGCATACATATGGCTGAGAAATATCTTATTGTAATGACAACTGTTCTTGTTGCTACACAGGTAATAAGAATCACACAGAATTTCGTTCAGCTTTCAAGACAGAACAAGGCAATCAAAAGAGAACTTGAAAGAGTTGGAGAGATTACGGACGAAGACATCGCAACACAGAAGAGGTTTTTCAAAACTGCTTGTGAGTATCTTGACGGAAAGAAGGAACAAAATGAGTAGAGATAATACATGTATTTTCTGCAATGAGTCAATTCCAGAAGGCAGGATGGTGTGTCCTGTATGCGAAGAAGCACTTAGAAATGTTCCTGTTGGAAAATATACAAAGAAATCTTTTATTGCAACATTAAAGAAAGAAGCAAAGAAGTTGTTTCGGATTGCATGATTTATTGCCCGGTTGAGATAACATACCACGGCTGTGAGTAGCGGTCGGATTCCAAGGTGGATACACTGAAAAATATGTTGTGGTTGGTACATAGTAATTCGTGTATCCGGGCGTAAAAGAAATAGAGGTTAGATAGTATTGCACTATCAAAGCGAAACGATGAGCTTCGGCGATGCGTAATGCGTTACCTCAGAGCCGTTATTCCTTTTCTGGCTCAAAATACCTTGGTGGACTAAGACGGGAAACACTAATCCCCTTGCTCCTCGATAGAAAGACTGAAAAGACTATTGGCAATGTACTTGAGAAATTGTTGTAGTTAAATATCGCCATGCGTAAAGGCAATGGGTGAGGTCTGGAGTGAAGTTACTTATGCAATAAACTGAAAAATAAGAAACAGATATGAGGTGAAAATCATGAGAGTTTTACTGTTATTAAGAGGAAGTGCCGGATGCGGGAAATCAACATGGATTGAACAGAACGGGTTAAAGCAGTATGCATTATCTGCTGATGATATCAGAATGATGTGTTCAAGCCCTCAGATGATGCCGGATGGAACACATGCGATTAATCAGGCAAACAATGGAGTAGTGTGGAAAACACTGTTTAATATTCTGGAAACTAGAATGAGAAATGGAGAGTTTACAGTAATTGATGCCACAAACTCCAAAACAGCTGAGATGAATAGATACAAGAAGATGTGCGACGAATACAGATTCAGAATGTTTTGCGTTGATTTTACCACGATTCCGATTGAAATTACAAAGGAAAGAAATCGTGGACGGCAGGAGTTGAAAAGAGTACCGGAAGAAGTGATCGATAAGATGTATGCAAGATTTGAGACACAGAAGATTCCGTCTGGTATCAAGGTCATTCAGCCGGATGAGTTAAACGCTGTGTTTATGAAGAAATTTGATCTGAATCAGTACAAGCGCATCCATCATATTGGAGATATTCATGGATGTAGAACTGCACTGGATACATATTTCGAGATGAATGGCGGATTCAAAGATGATGAGTTTTATATTTTCTGTGGCGATTATACAGATCGTGGCATCGAAAATGCAGATGTCCTGAAATTCCTCCTTTCAACCTACGATAAGCCGAATGTTTTACTGCTTGAGGGGAATCATGAACGGTGGTTATGGGACTGGGCGCATGACAAAGTAAGCAATTCAAAGGAATTTGAGTTCAATACGAAAGCTGAGATTGAAGATGCCGGAATTGACAAGAAATCAATCAGAAAGCTTTACAGAAGAATGGGACAGTGTGCTTATTATGAGTTTCGTGGCAAGACAGTCCTTGCTACTCATGCAGGATTGAGCTTCATCCCAGAGAATTTAACTGCAGTCGCTACGAGTCAGATGATTAAGGGTGTTGGAAGATACAATGATGCCGAGCAGGTCGCATCTACCTTTGCTGAAAAGATGGGCGATGGATTCTATCAGGTTCATGGTCATAGAAATACCAAAGGTCTTCCGGTAAAAGTCAACGATCATGTCTTCAATCTTGAAGGCAAAGTTGAGTTTGGTGGAAATCTGAGAGCCGTTATCCTCGATAACGACGGGTCTTTCGTCCCTGTTGAGGTACAGAATACGGTCTTTAAAGAGCCTGAGAAATTAGAGTCCGGTGCTGATTCTGTAGGTGAGTGGATTTTTGAATTACGCCGCAACAAATACATTAAAGAAAAACAGTACGGCAATATTTCATCTTTCAACTTCACCAAAACAGCGTTTTATGATGGTATTTGGGATGCACAGACTACAAAGGCGAGAGGTTTGTATATTGATATTCCAAAACAGAAAATAGTAGCCAGAGCATATGATAAGTTTTTCAATGTGAATGAGCGTCCAGAGACAAAACTTGAAATGCTGCAGGACAAACTGTCATTCCCAGTGAGAGCGTATGTTAAGGAGAATGGATATCTCGGAATTGTCGCAAATAATCCAGAAACAGGAGAACTGTTTGTAACAACGAAATCCAATCCGGAAGGAGTATTCGCAGAATGGTTTATGGAAGCACTTCAGAAACAGCTCGGTGAAGAAACACTCGACAAAGTAAATGAGTATTCAAAAGAGCATAACGTATCCTTTGTGTTTGAAAATGTAGACATGGAGCGTGACCCACACATCATCAAATACCCGGAAAGTAAAGTATTTCTGCTTGATATTGTAGTAAACGATATGAAGTTCCAGAAGCTGAGCTACGAGGATATGTGTTACGTGGCTGACTCAATGAATATTCCACATAAAGAGCTTGGCTATGAGATTGATACATGGCAGGAGTTCTTTGACTGGTATAACGATGTGATGACGGAAGACTACAGATACAATGGAAGACTCATTGAAGGGTTTGTGGTTGAAGATTCAGATGGATATATGGTCAAGCTGAAACTGGCATACTACCATTTCTGGAAGTTCATGAGATCTATTGCTCACGAGGCGATTAGAAAGGGATATATTGACCCGAAGAGAACATCGGCACTGGTTACTCCTATTGCAAACCAGTTCTACTCATGGGTAAAAACACTACATGATGTGGAAGATGTTGATAGTGTTCCTAGAGACATTTGCACTCTGAGAGATATGTTTTATGAATCCGACTCCGGTAAGAAATTCAAATATGAATAGGAGATGATAAATATGGTGGTCAAAATGATTATCATTGGCGCGGTTTGCTTCTTCGTTGGACTTATGCTTGGAGTGATGCTTATGGCTGTGGTTAGTATTGACAGAGTAAATCGTGAAAGAAGAGGAAATACATATGAATGATACTATGACAAATATAGGAGGGACATCGAGAGCAGAAGCTGTTAGGATTCGATTTGCAAAGCATTATGCAATAATGCGTAAGTACCATACTCAAGTTGGACGAATTAAAAATGGAACTGTTAGTAAGAACAATAAAAGTGGCAGATCGGGTGTCTGGTATAACGAGAAAAGGGATGAATATCAGGCGTATATTGTTGTTCATTACAAGAAAATACATCTCGGACTTTTTAAAAACTATGAAGAAGCAGTTGCTGCGAGAGAAGAAGCAGAACATCAATATTTCGATCCATTAATTGCGGCGATAAATGATGAATTCGGAGCATAAAAGGAGAATCATATGGATATTGAGGAAATGATGATTGATTACATTCTGAATCGTGCAATGCCAGGAGAAGTTGAAGAATTTTTCGGGTATGCAGATTATGGGGTTTGTACGAGAGAAATATGCGAAGAAAATATTTCACAGATGCCAGATGAAGAGTTTGATATGTTCGTAAAGAAGTTTCATCTTCCAACGGACGGGGTTAAATTGTAACAGAAGGAGGTTACTTATGAATTTAAAAGAAGCGTTTAGATATCAGAATTTTCTGGATCGGATGTTTGGTGCAGCCGCTCTGAGTATCCAGAAACGAGATCATTGTCTTACACAGACAAGAAAACATCTCTGCAGCAAGGTAAATCCAGAAGCAAATGACTTTGAAGAAGAAGTCAAAGTGGAGGAAGAATTCTTTGCAAATGATGATGTAATTAAAGCAATGCTCTTCATGACTGGAGAGAAGGAGAAACTCACTATTGCAATCAACAACGCGAAGAAATCGATTGGACTGGATATTGATGCGGCTTTGGCTGTCAATAAATACAGACAGCAGTTCAATAGTGCAGTTGCTTTCATGATGAGATTTAAGCCTTGTAATCGTGTGGAAACGGAAATCGGTCACAAGTTTAATGTGGCAGGAGACCCGGTTGATTACAAGTATGATGTTGAGGTAACTAGCGTAGAATCATATGACAAAGATGCTGCAAAGAAAGCTATGAAAGAAATTATTTCTGAGGCTGATAAGACATCATCTGAAATCGATGCTGCAAAAGTGAATACCAAAGTTGAATATACTCCAGTATTTGATGTAAATGATTCGTTTGAGGATGTGATGAATGCTTTCCTTAATATGAATCAGACTGAGAAGCAGGAATAAGGGAGCCATCGGCTCTCTGATTTGGACAGTAATTTAGGATAGTATGATATCGGTGTCTGACAGTACATAACTGTTGGCTTTCAGCGATGGAAGTCTATATTGTAAAGGACATCTCTTAGGAGGTGTTGATTATAAATCATAAAAGAAGAATATAAATTTTCGAGTGAAAATTAAGTTCTCCAGTCGCCTTGCAATGCATTATGCGCCATAACCCTATGTCCCTATAATCTCATATCACAAACCCCATAGCGTGCATTAAACTCTACTTAATCTTCAATCAATAAACACGCTATTTTCTTCCTCAAATGATATTTGAGTTTTGGTTAAAGACACATACGGTAAGTGTAAAATTGGTGAAAACATGTATTATTATTCGGTCATAGAGACTGATAACGATACTTTTGCAAATTTAATTGCATGGCTTAGTAAGCCGTTTCTGATATTCATGTTTGAATAAATTGCTGTTCAAATCAGGGAGCCGATAGAAAGAGGTAATGTACTATGGCAACATTTGTAGGAGTTAAATTGAAATCAGACTCACAGAAAGCCTACTGGTTTTCCGTGCCAGAAGAACTTAGTCCTGATATCCGTATGGGATGTGATGTTATTTGTACAACAGTAAGAGGGACTATGGAGGGTATAGTTGTAAAAATTCTCGATGGAATATTGGAAGTTGACGCAGCGAAACTTATTCCAGCAAGACTCTTTCCATTAAAAGGAATCATTGCCGTTGCAAGACAGTATGAGCTGAAAGATGTGTATGTCCCAATGGAACTTGAGATGGAAGCAGTTAAACCCGAAGCTATCGCAGGAAGAGTCCAAGAGTTTTATGACACAGGTAGATTTCAAAAAGTAATTATAAAGGCTGGCGGTCAGTTAATTGATGGATATGATGCTTTTCTGGTTGCGAAAATGTTTGGACATGATTCAATAACTGGATGGACGCTTGCAGAATAGGAGTCATGGGGTGATAAAATGATTAATTTTTTTCTCCATCTGATTATTTTTGTGGTTGCGATTTGGTGTCTTGCGATAGTTATTAAGGCTATTGTAGATAATCCAGACGCAAGATGTCAGTATGGAAATTGTGATGAATGTCCATTCCCTAGATGCAGAAAGGAGATGGTCAATAATGGGCGTATACATAACGGGAGACTGCCACGGCGAATGGATAAGACTAAGGCAGTTTAGTATTATGAAGAAATTAACTGAGGAAGATTTCATCATTGTTTGTGGAGATTTCGGTATCTGGAATGATGCAGATGGATACGAGACATTGGGTCTTAATAGACTGTCAAAAATAAAACCAACAGTTGTATTCGTTTCCGGTAATCATGAGAACTTTGACAGACTTTACAGTGACGAATTTGAAACAGTTGATTTTCATGGTGGAAAGGCTCAGAAGATAAGAGATAATGTGTATCACTTACTCAGAGGATATGTATTTGATTTCTGCGGCAAGAAATTCTTTGCATTTGGAGGAGCCAGCAGCCATGATATTGATGATGGGATTCTTGATCCGGATGAGTTTAAATCCTGGTATGAATTTACAGAAGTCGCAAAGCAGTGGGAGAAAGATCTGAAAATGTTCAGGATCAAAGGGCTGTCATGGTGGGAGCGAGAGCTTCCGACAGAAGATGAAATGAACTTCGGAAAAGAAATGCTGAAAGCGAATAATAATGAAGTTGACTTTATCATATCTCATTGTTGTCCACAGCAGATAGCTGCGATATTTTCGCATGGAGCGTACAAGCAAGATGTATTGACAAATTATTTTGATGAAGTTATGGAAAACACGAAATTCACTCGCTGGTATTTTGGTCATTATCATGATGACAAAACAATTATGGGTAAATTCATTATGCTATACGATTCATTTGAAAGAGTGGTGTAGTATGGAAGTAAAAATCAGTAGTGGAAATTCAAAGCTTGGAAAGATTCCGAGCGTATCATTACCTGCGGGGATAACTTGCAGAAGCGATTGCGAATGTAGCAAGAAGTGTTATGCGAAAAAACTTGAAAGATTACGGAGAACTGTAAGAGAAGCATATCGGCATAATTATGACTTGCTAAAAAATAAACCAGATGTGTATTGGAGAGAGGTCGAGGCGTCAATTATGATGTCTCGATTTTTTAGATTCCATGTTTCTGGTGATATTCCTGACGAGGAGTATCTGATACATATGATTGAAGTGGCTGAGAGAAATCCACATTGTGAGATTCTATGCTTCACAAAGAAGTATAAGATTGTAAATAAAATACTACTTTCATATCCGATTCCGGTCAATTTGCATTTGATTTTAAGCGGTTGGGTAGGATTTAAAATGGAGAATCCGTTCAATCTTCCAGAAGCTCATGTGAGGTATAGAGACGGAACAACAACGGCGAAAGATGATGCAGTTGAATGCGCAGGTAATTGTACTGAATGTGCAATTACTGATGGCGGGTGTTGGTCGCTTCAGAGCGGAGAGCAGGTGGTTTTCAATGAACATTAATATGGAAGATATTAAGTCAGCTATTATTGATTTAATAGAAGATAATAAGGAGAATTGCGAAATGCCATCTTATGACGAAGACGGATATGACGCAGGCTATACGGATGGATATAATGATGGGCTAGTTGATTTGTTAAATCGGCTAGGAATCAAACATCATGAGCATATTATGAACGATTAAGATGTAAGGAGGTGATTGAATTGAACAGAGAAAAAAGAAGGAAATTCGCCAAGGAAGCAAGAAAGAAAGGTATCCCAGATGAATATATCGATGCTTATCTTACGATGCTTAGCAGTAAAGAAATTCATGATGACATCAAAGAAGATGAAAAGGTTATGGTGAACGCTGAGCGTGTTGTTTCTAGCAAGAATTATGCAACAATGAATGATCGATATAAGAAATTTATCCAAAACTGCGTAGGTCAGGTATTTACCGCACACATAGAGGACAGTGGCTTAATCAGTCTGAAGGAGAGTCCAGAATGGCTATTTTGGGAAGGTGATCTCCTCAAATTTAAGGAGGCTGTTTAGTATGGATGTGGTGGATAAACTTAAAGCAGAGTTGTGCAAATTTGTGAGTACGAAGTTGGGTGCAAAATACGCAGATCAGCTTTCAATCATGAAAATTGTAGATAAGTACAATAGTCATGTAGGAACCGTAGAAGGACTTCCTGTTGATTGTATTACCATACATAATCGACTGTTAGTAGTGAGATATAATCAGGAGCACCATACACTTGAAGATATCAACAGAATATATAATATCGTTAATGATGTGATAAGGGATAATACTGCAAGTGTGGTATGCGTACCGGACGATGTGACTATTATCTCAATGTCTGCATCTGATTTCAGAGATTTAATACATAAGCAGCTTGAAATATATCAGATGGTAAGCCAAAGACCGATGTACATGAGCGATGCATGGGAGATTGATGACGATGCGGTAATGTCTTCATGGAGTGGTTCGCCACCATCCCCGACATCAGCCGGGGTGAGCAATATGATGTTGCACGGTTTAGGCTATGCACCGTGGAGACTGTAGTGATGGGTAAAGCCAAAAGGAAACCGAAGCCATCGATGCCTAAATGGTACTGGATGGATCAAGACGGATGCTGGTACTGCAAAAACAAAAATAACTGCAATCAGTGCAAATTCAACAGGAAATACGTCAAAGAATATGGCGGAAAGAAATTCAAAGGTAGGCATCCGAACAAAGATAGAGGCAAAGATAAAATTATTTAATATTGCGGTCAAAGATGGTGAGCGTACAGAAATGTATGTCTCATCATTTTTTGATAAATAAAAGAAAGGAGCAAATTAATGAATGGATTAAGTAGCAAGGAGGTTCTGGAGAGTAGAAAACTTCATGGTAGCAATAAGCTTCCAGAACCGGAAATGAAAAAGTGGTATGACTTTGCAAAAGAAGCTTTAAGTGAAAAAATCACAATGATTCTGATCGCAATCGCTGTTCTGCAGTTATTCCTTGGCTTTATGGGAGTGATGGAGCTTTCTGATCCAATCATGATTCTTGTAGTCCTTGCAATCGTAACTGGAATTGCTGTAAAGACCGGTCTCGGTGTACAGAAATCAGCAGCAGAATTACGGGCAAAGACGGCAGTTAGGTATTGTGACGTGATTCGTGGTGGGAAAGTTCAGACAATTAATAAGGATGAGCTGGTAGTAGGTGATATTGTATGCATTGGAATGGGGCAGGAAATATTTGCCGATGGTTATATCGTAGAGGGAAAAATCTCTGTAAACAATGCAGCAATCAATGGCGAAACAAAGGAATGTAAAAAATCGCCGATTCCTGGTTACATACACGCAAAAACCACTTCGACATCTGCCTATACAAATCCGAATTGTCTTTTTGCAGGAACTACAGTTATGGCTGGCGAAGGAAGGATGGTCGTTACCGATGTCGGTGTTAATACAGTCAACGGAGATACGATGGTTAAGATGCAGACATTGGAATCTCCAAAGACGGCGCTCGATATTGCGTTGGATAATTTGAGCGATTTCATCTCAAAATGGGGAACGATTGCAGCAGCAGTTACATTTGCAGTTCTTACCGGAGCCGGTATAGCTAAAGTTGGATTCAGTAATTACTTCGGTGGAAATATCCTTGAAGTAATCCAGAAAATTGCACAGAATTTTTCTGTGGCACTGACAATCATTGTTGCAGCAGTACCAGAAGGACTTCCACTTATTGTAAAGCTAGTAACAAAGCAAAATGTAAAGACAATGGAGAAGTTTAATATTCTAGCAAAAAATCCGGGAAAAATTCCAGAGCTTGCCTATGTAGACATTATCTGCACTGATAAAACAGGGACTCTGACAACAGGAGTTATGACACCAAAGAAAATCATCGATGGGTTCGCTGATGAGGTGAAGACATCTTCAGAACTTTGGAACGAAATAGTTGCAAATATTTGTTTAAATAATAGTGCGGTATTTGATGGAAGTGGAGAAATTACAGGAGGTAATTCAATCGACAGAGCAGTTTTAACGCTTGTTAATACCGATGAGTATCAGAGAACGCATAATAATTTACATGTCAAAACTAAGCAGGTTTTCAACAGTGCGAATAAATATTCTGCAATAACCTGTTTAGACAATACTTCGTATTATAAAGGCGCTCCAGAGAAGTTAATTGAACGATGTACGACAGCTCTCGGAGATGGCATCCAGACATTTACTGACAGCGACAAAAGTAGATTGTTAGAAAATATTAGGCTCATGACAATGAGCGCGATGAGATGCATTGCTTTAACGAAAGCGAATGGTGAGCTTATCGAAAACGAGCTTCCGAATAATATGACACTTCTTGGCATTATTGGTGTTGTTGACCCGGTTAGAACAGAGGTTCCTAAAGCTGTTGCAATGGCACACAAAGCAGGAATCCAGGTCATCGAGATTACTGGTGACTGTCTCGAAACTGCAAAGGCGGTAGCAGAAGAATGCGGAATTTACATGGCTGGAGATTTAGCAATCACAAACGATGAGTTTGAAGCGATGTCAGATGAAGAAGTGAAAAGTCTTATTCCTCGACTGAGGGTTATCTCCAGATGTTCACCGAACACAAAGTTGAGATTGGTGACTCTTGCTCAGGAGATTGGAAAATCTGTGGCGATGACTGGTGACGGAGTGAATGATTCTCCAGCACTGAAGAGGGCGGATGTCGGATTCGGAATGCAGGGTGGATCTGATGTAGCAAAAGAGGCATCAGATATCGTACTGACTGATGATAATTTTGCAAGTGTAGTAAAAGCGGTTGAACTTGGAAGAACGTTCATGCACAATATCATGATGTTCCTTGAGTTCCAGCTTCCAATCAATATTGCACTTTTGATTCTAAGTGTGATTTATCCAATGGTTGCGACTGGAGCGCTTCTTGCATCAGTTCAAATTCTGATTGTCAACATCATAATGGATTCTCTGAATTCATTATCCTTTGGCGGAGAACCTCCGAAAGAGGAATATATGTTAGAAAGACCTATTAAAAAGGGTTCTGGTCTCTTTATTAGAGGAGCGAAAAAACGGATCGCAATCAGCACTACAGCATTCATCACATTATATGGAATTATCACATTCAGTCCAGTAGCAAATATGTTTGCATCGGATATCAAATCTATGACAGCAAGATTTGCTTTATTATGTTTCATGGCAGTATTTAATGGATTTAATATCCGCACTGAGCATGTCAATTTATTCAAAGGTATCGGAAAGAATAAGCTGTTTTCGTATATAGCTATTGGTATTTTTGCCATGACTGTTATTTTGTGCGATTTTGCAGGTTCGCTCATCAAAGTAACCGCGCTTAATCCACATCAGTGGATTATAATTATTGCTCTTGCATTTATGGTTATCCCAATCGATCTTATCAGAAAGATTGTTGATAATAGACATTAAGGAGGTATGAGAGATGTCAATTAGTTTAGTCAAAGGTCAGAAGATTGATCTGACAAAAGGTAATGCAGGACTCAGAAAAGTAGTCTTTGCGCTCGGATGGGATCTTAATAGGTATGACGGAGATGCAGAATTCGATCTTGATGTGTCTGCGTTTTTTACTGATGATTCCGGGAAAGTTACAGGAGAACAGGATTTTGTTTTCTACGGTCAGCCACAGCATCCAAGTGGATCACTGACATATTCTGGTGACAACAGAACAGGAGATGGCGACGGGGATGATGAAACAATGATTGTCGAGCTTAGCAAGATTCCGGCAAATATCTCCAAAATCAGTTTTGCAGCTACTATTTATGATGCTGAGAATAGACTGCAGAATTTTGGCATGGTAGATAATTCATATATCAGAGCATACGATGCAGATACAAATGAGGAACTGTTTAAGTATGAACTGAATGAAGATTTCTCTCTGGAAACAGGAGTTGTAGCCGGAGAGCTGTATCGTAGAAACGGAGAGTGGAAGTTCAATGCTGTTGGGTCTGGGTTCGCTGGTGGTTTATCTGCCATTTGTAGAAACTTTGGTCTGAATTTATAAGAAAGGAAGTATATGAATATGTCAGTAAGCTTGGTAAAAGGTCAAAAAATCAATCTGTCAAAAGAGGTCGCAAGTTTAAAGAAGGTAGTTGTAGGTCTCGGTTGGGATGCAGCAAAACAGGGATTATTTGGTCATAAGCCAAATATCGATTGCGATGCATCTGCCATTATCTTAGGAAAAGGTAATAAATATCGAGGCGTGGTCTACTATGGAGATAGATCAGCCGAAGATGGTTGTGTCTACCATCATGGTGACAATCTTACTGGTGATGGAGCTGGCGACGATGAACAGATCACAGTAAATTTGGACAAGATGCCAGAAGACGTGGAAAAAGTTGTGTTTGTTGTGAATATCTATGCCTGCACGTCCAGAAAACAGGATTTCGGTCTGATCGAAAATGCATTCATCAGATTAGTTGATGATGCAACTGGAAAAGAAATTTGCAAATACAACCTGTCAGAAAACTATGCAGGAAAGACTGCTATGGTGTTTGCGGAGGTTTACAAGAAAGATGGTGAATGGAAATTCAATGCGATCGGGCAGGGAACGAATGACACCAGTATCAGCGAACTCACTAATAGATATAAATAATGCAGAGATAACTGAATACTGGAAGAAAAATCCAGATATGTTCCTTGAGAGATTTTTTGGGGTTAAATTCTTCTGGTATCAGAGAATCTTGCTGAGAATAATAGCGAAGGAGAAGAAACATGTCAGTATCATTAAGTAAAGGACAGAGGGTCGATCTTACAAAAGGTCGCCCTTCATTAAAGAATATTTTCGTGGGTCTTGGTTGGGATATTAACCATTATGACGGAGAGGCAGATTTTGACCTTGACGCATCAGCTTTCATGACGAAAGCAAACGGAAAGGTGGGGTCAGACGGAGATTTCATCTTCTACGGTAACTTGTCACACAGCTCAAAAAGCGTAATTCATATGGGCGATAACCGCACCGGAGATGGAGACGGAGATGACGAGGTAATCAATATTAAACTCGATCAGATCCCAACTGATTATGAGACAATCGCTGTGACTGTGACAATATACGATGCAGAAAACAGAATCCAGAACTTTGGAATGGTTGAAAATGCATACGTCAGAGTTGTTGATGCAGATACTGGTGAAGAATTGATGAGATTTGATCTTAGTGAGGACTTTTCTACAGAAACAGCACTGGTTGTTGCCGAGATTTACCGTCATAATGGCGAATGGAAATTTAAGGCTGTAGGAAGTGGGTATAGCGGAGGTCTCAAATCTCTCTGTAACCAGTATGGAATTGACGCAGAATAGGAGGATATTATGACAAACTTCATGTTTATGATAATTGTTGTAATCGTACTTGCTGTAATCATTCTCTTCGGAACCGTCTTTGGAAAGCAGCTTCGCGTAAAGATGAAGGGCAGAACTGACGAGGTGATGCGGCAGGATGCTCAGACTCCAGAGGGAGCAAAAGATTACTACAATGCAGCGATTCGAGAGAAATAGGAATTTTACAACAGAGCATCTACGAGCTTTGCAGAAATTTCAGGGAAACGACAGGCGGCACAGAACGATCTGCGAAATGCGAATAAAGAGTATATGAGAGTCACGAAGCAGATGAATGAGTGTATTGATAGTAATAATGAAAATGAAGCAATGCAGTATGCGATGAAGAAGTCAACTCTGGAAAATAAAATCAATGTGTTAAAGGATACAATCGCAGAGATGAAAGAAGCCGAAGCCCATCAGAAAGATATTATGCAGCAGGCGGCTGATGATTTACAGCGTCTAAAAGAAGAAAAAGAGCAGGTAGTCTTTCAGATGGAAGCCGATAGCCAGATTATTGAGCTTCATCAGAGTATGGACTCTCTTAATATGAACAACGAGAGTGAGAGGATGCTGGAGCGAGTTCGTGAGGGAGCGAGAAAGACACGAGAAAGAGCTGAATGAAGCAGAATTGCATATGATTCAAGTTCACAGGCAGCAGATCGTAGACTTGCGGCTTCTGAAAGAGAAAGAAATGCTCGTCAGATTCTCGAAGAAGCAAAGAGACAGCGAGGAAAGTAATTCTGGTGAAAATATGTTCAGAGTAATAATTGCAGGTAGCCGGTCATTTGCGAACTACGAAATGTTAAAAGCAAATATGAATCGTCTGCTGCAGAACATCAGTGATGAAATATCCATAGTTTGCGGAACCGCAAGAGGAGCAGACAGGCTGGGAGAGAAGTATGCAAAAGAAAATGGTTTCCATGTTGCATACTTCCCGGCAGACTGGGAACGGCATGGCAAAGCGGCTGGATATATAAGAAACAGAGAGATGGCTCAAAACGCAGATGCTTTGGTAGCGTTTTGGGACGGGGAAAGTAGAGGAACAAAATCAATGATAGACCTGGCTAAAGAGTATGATCTTGCTGTCAGGGTTTTAAAATTCTGACGGAGGCAATACCAATATGGATGAAGATGAGTTTGACTACTGCTATGAATGTGAAGGCTATGGAGATGATTACTCTGTAGATAAAAACGGAGAGCTTGTACATAAATGCGAAACATGTCCAAACAACCCATTTAGAGGTGACTTGGATGATTAAGATAAACGAATGGAGGAAGAAATGCAGAAAGCTAAAATTGCTTACACGATTAAGCACAGAAAAGCATTTAGAAGGGTAGAGAAAGAACTACTCGGACATAATACCTTGAGAGGAATCCTTCATGATTTGGATAAGGTGTTTCTGTATATGATTTTTGATTATAAATCAGTACATAACTGGCATAGGAACCATTCCAGGCATCATTCTGTTAAGGCAAAGACACATAGCGATTTTGTCCAGATGGTAGTGGACTGGGAATGTGCTAGGTATACAAAGCCTGATAAGCCTTTAAATGCAAGGGATACACTTGATAAGTTCTATCCTGAATTAAAAGACGAGGTTTTACCTGTCATTCAGGAACTTGGTTTATAAAATTGATGTTTGATAGGGTAGAGCCACATCTGCCCTATTGATTTTCTACGGCAGACGATAGTTGGTATCTGTAACGACTATCGTAGAAGACTTTGCTCGGTATATGACATTTTCAGTGCATGAAAACAGATAAGTGCATTGATAACGAGCAACACTCCAAAAGTCTTGGGTAGTTTTTGAGGAGAGAACCCTTCCGACTTAGGTGATATCGGTATCCGGGTTACGGGAGAATAGTTTGGAGCCTGCAGAAGCGACGTAACCGCGTGACCAGACATAGGAGGAAATGAGCCTCCTACCACCAGTAAACAGGGCGATAGCTGGATGGATTTCGGGGCTGTAAAGGTTTCGACAGGGGTATGAAAGGTATGAATTCGCTAGAGTGATGACTTAATCATCAAACCTTAAATACAAACGCAAACAGACAGATGTTAGCAGTAGCCTAAGTTGCTACGCCAAAACACATTGAGATAATGCTGGTAAATGTTGAGGTTCAAAAACAAGCATATTGGGTATACGGTTCCCTGTATATGAATACCTGTATTGGTTGAGATAGTAAAGAACAGGGTGGTGGACAAGAAATCAGTACATGATTCCAAAACAGCGTAAAGATTCATAGTGAGTAGTATTTTTGGACAGGGGTTCGATTCCCCTCAGCTCCATTAATATTTAAGAAAGGCTGGTAGATATTATGGATGAAAAGGTAGTTAGATATAGACAAAGACACAAAAGGTGTAAATATTGCATACATAAAACTCTTCGGATTCCAAAATGCTCTGGACTTCCAGATTATTATGTATGTGAGGCAAAAGATAAAATAATGCTTGATTGGAGTGTAGAATATTTACCGAGAGTTTTTTGCTCATGCTATCAATTAAGTAAAGCTTAACAGTGGAGGATTTATCTATGAAGTTGTATGAAATAAATTATATGGATGATTGCGACAATGAGACTGCTTAATTGTTGCAAATAATGAAGAAGATGCAAAAAGGAAGTTTGAGGAAGAAATATTCTCAAAGCTCCCGTGTCCGATGTATTATTTTGTGCATGAGATAAATGAAATAGACGGTCACAAAATCATAGTTGATTAATATAATGCGGTGGCGGAATAGGTAGACGCTAATGACAGATAGGCTGCCCTAACGGTTCGATTCCGTCGGTATCTGAAACAGTGAAATAGCTGACGATGCTGGGTCTGATTTGGTAGAAGGGAGTGAGTAGCTATGTATGGTGCGAATCCATACCCGCTATATTTAAGAAAGGAGATTTCAGAGATGTATAAAGTGATGTTAAATTCTATTGACAAGGTAAAACAGTTTGTCAATGTAACTTCAAAGGTGGACGGAGATGTGTTTCTTCAGTCCGGTAGATACATAATTGATGCGAAATCCATTATGGGGATTTTTAGCATTGACTTGACAAAACCATTGGAAATGAGTTTTGAGAAATGTTCCGACGAGGAGGAAAATAAGTACCTGGAGAAAATACAGGAGTTTCTTGTGGAGGTGTAGAATGAATTTATTACAGATTAAAAATTTGATCGCATCCGATGAATACGAATTCCTTAAAAGCAACGAGCATCTCGGTGGCAGAATCATCATGTTAGGACTTGGTGGGAGCCATGCTTATGGGACTAATATAGAAACTTCTGATCTTGATGTTAGAGGTTGTGCATTAAACAGTAAAGAAGAAATTCTTACGAATCAGCATTATGAACAGTTTGTTGATGAAAAGACAGACACTACAATTTATGCATTCAACAAATTAATTAGTTTGCTGTGTAATTGTAATCCAAATACGATTGAGATGCTCGGATTAAAACCCGAGCATTATTTATATCTGTCGCCAGTTGGTAGAGAGCTGCTTAGTAATAAGGATCTTTTCCTTTCAAAGAAAGCAGCTCAGGCTTTCGGTGGTTATGCGACAGCTCAGCTTAGAAGGCTTGATAATAAAGCAGCAAGACTTGTCGGACAGACTCAGCGAGAGCAGCATATCCTGAATAGCATTAATAATGTCAGGGCAGATTTTAATGAGAGGTATTCTCCATACCCGGACGATGCCATTAGACTATACATAGATAAATCAGACAAAGAAGATATGGAATCAGAGATTTTCATGGATGTAAAGCTGACAAGGTATCCTCTGCGTGATTACAAATCTATGTGGTCAGAAATGCATAATGTCGTGAAGGATTATGCGAAAATTGGCAAGAGAAATCAACATGCGATTGAGCATAATAAGCTCGGTAAGCATATGATGCATCTGATCAGATTGTATATGATGTGTCTGGATATACTTGAGAACAAGGAAATTGTGACATTCAGAAGCAAAGAACATGACTTACCGATGTCAATCAGAAATGGTAAATATCTGGATGCCAATAGACAGCCGATTCCCGAATTCTTTGAAATGGTTGATGAATATGAAAAGAAAATGCAGTATGCGAAAGAGAATACTGATCTTCCAGAGAAGCCAGATTATAAGAAGATACAGGAATTTGTTATGGATGTTAATGAGAGAGTTGTCAGAGGATTAATTTAAGGAGGTGTAAGCTGTGGGTGAAATTGTAAGTATTGCTGATGCAAAAAACAAAGTAATTGATTTGCAAGCTTTACAGAGAAGTAAGATACGATCAGCGGCTGGTCTAATCGCTCCTGCTACGGAAGAAACCCATTGCGAGTTAGCACCAGAACATGCTGCGGAGCCGATTAAAAGTCTTGACGATATATATGCGATTTCAGAGTTTCTTATTTCACAAAAAAGATACAGAGATAATATGCTCTTCATAGTTGGTATTAACTTTGGTCTTCGAGTGAGCGATTTAAGGATACTCAGATTCTCAAATCTCATCAATGATAATTTCACATTTCGTGATAATTTCCCAGTGTATGAAAAGAAAACAAGAAATACAAGGAAACGAAAAAAGAATAGATATATCACGATTAATACCGCCGTTATAGAGGCGGTAACTTTGTATTTGGAGAATACACTAAATGTTACATTGAGTGACTATTTATTCAGAAGTGAATCCAACAGAGGTAAATCATCAAATCAGCCGCTTTCAAAACAGTCAATCGACAGGATATTAAAAGGGATTGCTGTGGATTTACATTTGAATATTAGAATGGCAACTCACAGCTTGAGAAAAACATTCTGCTATCATCAGATGGTTATGTCGAATAATGATAGCAGAAAACTTCTTCTGCTGCAGAAAATGCTCAATCATTCATCTCCAGCGCAGACGCTGGACTATATCGGAATTACATCTGAGGAGATTGAGAAAGCGTATAAGGAACTGAATCTTGGAGGAAGAACCAGAAATTATTTGGTTGATAGTAATCTTGTCGAAGTTGAAAACTCAGCAGGGTAGAAATGAGGTCACAATGTCGTTAGATAAGGCAATTCTGCATGGTAAAGAACATAGGAAACCGTATATCGGAGGAAAATCTACTGATCGTACTTGCAGAAATCATGGAAATTGTGACTGGTGCAAAGATAACAGGCTACATGCATCTAATGTGCAGAAAGAAATTGCTGATGCGAAGCTGGCAGAATATGAGGAAGGAGGCAGTGGATGAAAAAGTGGTTTTATATATTTATGTTGTCGCTAATGGCTACATTCGGAATAATTGGCTGTACATCCCAAAACGATGAAGTACGGAATGGCGAAGCGAATGAAGACACACCGATACATATTACAATCCCGAAGCGGCGACGGAGCAATTTCGTAGAAGATATTGATACAGTTTCTGTCGTAGATGAAAACGGAGAGATATTGTATGAATGCAACACAAATTTGGAAATAACTATCAGACTGGATGACGGAATCCTTACAGTTACAGTTCCAAAAATAAATGATAGTTGTTTTGATAGTGTAGATTTAGATGAGTAAGAAAGGGGTAGAGGACATGAAGAGAGTATTGATTGTAGTTGATGTACAAAATGATTTTGTGGATGGTGTACTTGGTAGCAAGGAAGCTCAAGCGATCATCCCGGCTGTGAAAGCTAAAATTGAGAAATATGATAAATACGGTAGAGAGATTCTTTTCACAAGAGATTCGCATGATGGGGACTATCTGTACACCTCGGAAGGTAGAAAACTACCTATTAAACACTGCATTATGGGGACTCGCGGACATAGAATTGTCGATGGTCTTGAGACACATAATAGCAGACATATTGATAAGCCGACATTCGGATATGCGGGATGGGCTGATGTGTTAGATATGCTTGGAAATCCGGATAGCATTGAGATGATTGGTCTTGATACCGATATTTGTATTGTAACAAATGCGTTGCTTATCAAGACAGTGAATCCAGATATAGAAATCACAGTTGATGCGAGCTGCTGTGCTGGATCGACACCAGAGAAACATAAAGCTGCACTCGAAGTGCTGAAAAGCTGTCAAATTGAAGTGATTGGAGAGTAAGATATGATTATTTTGGATGGCACAGAAGTAAAAGTAGAACATTTCCCTGACGGGACACAGCGCATCGTTTTGGAGAATCTCCCCAATATGGAATGGAGAAATACACATGAAATCACATGGAAATTTGAGAGAGAAGAGGAACTTTCGACACTGATTTATGTTACAAGACACCTGAGAAATATGCCATGTATACAGGAAATTTGCCTCAATCTGTTATATCTTCCAAACGCAAGAATGGATCGTATCCATAACCATAAAGAGGTATTCACATTAAGAGGCTTTGCAGACGCAATCAACTGGCTACGGTTTGATGTGGTGAGAGTTCTTGACGTACACAGCAACGTAGGAGCCGCACTTCTGAATAATGTACTTGTATGTACACCAGAGAAGTATTTAAAAGAAGTAATAGATCAGATAGATGAGACCGTACCATTAGTTTTATATTTTCCAGATGCGGGAGCAGCGAAAAGATATTCAGGTTTATTACCGGGTATAAAGTATTGCTACGGAGAGAAGAAAAGAGATTGGGAGACAGGAAAAATTCTTGGACTGGCTATTAAGACAAACGGTATTGATCTGCAAAAGCAGACTATATTGATGGTAGACGATATTATAGCTTATGGAGGTTCCTTATATTACAGTGCGAAAGAATTGAAACGCATGGGAGCTGATACAATTTATGCCTATGCCACACATACGGAAAACTCAATTCTCGATAAAGAAAAAGGAACATTGATTAAGTTGCTGGAGGACAATACGGTAGAAAGATTATTTACAACAGGAAGTCTGTTCATTGGAGAACATGATAAGATTACAGTTTTGGAGGTGTAAGAAATGGATAGCACAATGGCTTTATTGTTATCAGATACATATAAACAGTGTCATGACCGGATGTATCCGCAGGGATTGACTAAATTGGTTTCATACTGGGTTCCGAGAAGATCTATGCTCAAGAAGCAGAGCAAGATGGTTTTCTTTGGCTTACAGGCATTTATTAAAGAGTATTTGATGGGATATTTCCAGACCAGTTTCTTCGATGTCGGCGAAGAAGAAGTTATCAAACAGTACACCGATGCGATGAACATCCAGATTGGAGCAGGTAATTATGATGTAGAAAAGATCGTACAACTGCATCGTCTCGGATATCTCCCTTTGGAAATCAGAGCACTTCCGGAGGGAACGCTTGTTACAATGGGAATCCCATGTATCGAAATCACAAACACCAAAGAAGACTTTGCATGGCTCGTACAGTGGATAGAGTGTATTCTGCAAGTAGAGCTGTGGAAGCCTTGCTGCCATGCGACAATCGGTCATATGTACAGAAATATTGCGGACTACTGGTATAACAAGACAACGGATGGTCTGGACGGCGCAATGGCTTGTGCTGATTTTGGCATGAGAGGAATGTCATGCATGGATGAAGCGGTCAGATGCTCGGCTTCATGGTTGTTATCATTCAACAAGACATCTACAATTCCGGCGATTTCATATATTGACAAATACTACAACGCAGATTGTAAAAATAATGGTATTGGTCTAGGAGCAGTGTCAACAGAACACAGCGTAATGGGTGCAAATTTCTCAATCGATGGTGATGAAATCACATTCGTCAAAAGATTGCTTACTGAATTATATCCAGATACATCATTCAGTATGGTTTCAGACACATATGATTACTGGAATATGGTAAACAACATCTTGCCTCAGTGTAGAGATGAGATTATGAACCATAACGGAAAACTTTTAGTCAGACCGGACAGCGGAGATATCGTGGAAATCTCAGTTAAAACAGTTGAAAGATTGTGGGAGATTTTCGGAGGTACTGAAAACTCAAAAGGTTATAAGGTCTTAGACCCTCATATCGGAATCATTTACGGAGATGGATGTACATTATCCAATGTCGAAACTATCTGGAAAGAACTTGAGAAACGTGGATTTGCTGCGAATAATATTGCATATGGAGTTGGGGCGTTTTGCTTTACAGCAATCGTAGAAAATGGAAAGCTTGTGGTCGCTACCAGAGATACATTTGGCATCGCAATGAAAGCAACATATGGTGTTATTGATGGTAAAAAACTGATGATCTATAAAGATCCGAAGACAGACACAAGCCATTTAAAGAAATCGCATAAAGGTTGTTGCCGAGTATACAAAGAAGATGGACAGCTGAAGTGCCAGGATCAGCTGACGGAGATGAGCGATGATAGCTTGCTCACAACAGTTTTCAAGGATGGCAAGCTTGTTAAAGAGGAGTCGTTTATGGATATTAGAGAAAGGATGTATGGAGTAAATGATTAAAATTATTGACGGCGATCTACTTGCATCCACAACAGATATTATCGCACACCAGGTTAATTGCAAAGGTGCTTTTAACTCTGGTGTTGCAAGGGCAATACGTGAATATGATGTTCAGGTTTTCCATGATTATCGTGCGTACTGCTCTAGTAAAACGGCAGATGATCTTATAGGAGATGTGAGATATTTCCAATCAGATATGGATGACAAAATATACGCAAACCTATTTGCTCAGAAATCTTATGGATATGATGGCAAACAATATACAGATTTGGAAGCGTTGAAAAAGTGCTTTGAAAATCTGCGAGATTATGCAATGGAGAGAAATATGAGTATTGCAATGCCTTATAAGATTGGAAGCGTTAGAGGAGGTGCAAACTGGGAAGATGTTTATGCTTTAATTGAAACTACATTTCGAGAAGTAAATGTAGAATTATGGAGGCTTGACAAAGGATGATAAGTGCGTTTAGAGGAAAATATTATTTTTTAAGCAATTTTTATGCAGCTCCTGTGGTGTGGGACGGTGTTTCTTATAAGAATAATGAAGCTGCGTTTCAATCTGCTAAAGTAGGAAGAGAGTACAGGCAGGAATTTGCAGAATTAACCGCTTCAGAAGCTAAGAAATTAGGCAGGAAGGTTCCGCTTAGACCAGACTGGGAGAACATTAAGGAAAGAATTATGTACGAGATTTGCCTTGCTAAATTCTCTCAGAATGAAGAACTCAAAGAAAAATTACTTTTAACAGGAGAATGTGCCTTAGAAGAAGGTAATACATGGGGTGACAAAGTCTGGGGAACGGTGAATGGTGAAGGAGAAAACAAACTTGGAAAGATTCTGATGAAAATACGGGAGGAACTGAGACATGAGTAAATTTAATGCAAAGGCAGTAAAAGATGACATCGTAAAATGGATTAGAGAATTCTTTGAGCAGAATGGTAAAGGATGTAGTGCTGTAGTCGGAATCTCTGGAGGAAAGGATTCCAGTGTGGTTGCAGCTCTGTGCGTAGAGGCTCTCGGCAAAGATATGGTTTTCGGAGTGCTTATGCCGAATGGGGAGCAAGTTGATATTGACGCATCGTATTCTCTGGTAAAGCATCTCGGGATTGACTATTGTGTGGTTAATATTCATGAAGCAATTCGCTCACTGAAACATGAAATTAAACCGCAGCTTGGAGATCACTGGTCTATGCAGACTTCCATAAATCTTCCGGCAAGAATCAGAATGGCTACATTATATGCAGTATCTCAGACGATTGGTGGAAGAGTTGCCAATACTTGTAATTTATCAGAGGACTGGGTTGGCTATGCCACCAGATATGGAGATGGAGCCGGAGATTTCAGCCCGTTATCTAAACTTACGGTAACAGAGGTTAAGGCAATCGGACGAGAGCTTGGTCTTCCAGAAGAGTTAATTGAAAAGGTTCCTACTGACGGTCTGTGTGGTCATACAGACGAAGATAATCTCGGATTCACGTATGCAGTTCTTGATAGATACATTAGAACTGGTGAAATCGATGATATGCATACAAAAGAAAGAATTGATACAATGCATAAAAAGAATTTGTTCAAGTTGGATCTTATGCCATCGTTTGAATACACAAATCATGCAGAAACAATAGTGTTGGATGATAAACAGACGGGATATGGTGTAGTAAGTGAGTATGTTAAAAAATACTGGGAACATCACTGCACGGAAGACGTGATTGTATCAATCGAAATATCCAGAGACGGGAAGAATTATGAATGCCTTAATGAAGTCGCAAGCCCATACAATATGTATGATGTAGAATATTTAAACGATTGGTGGGAAGGCGAGAAGTATATTAAAGTAACCGGTATACAAAGCATATCAGATATGAAAATCAAGAAATTATAGAAAGGAACAATTATGGATACATCAGCACTTGCGAAAAGAATGAAAAAGTATGAAGCAGTGCCGAAAAATACGTTAATGAGAAGAACGCCCGTAATCATCAGAGTTGATGGTCGGGCGTTTCATACTTTTACAAAAGGATTTCAGAAGCCTTTTGATGACGTATTGGTGCGGGTAATGCAGGATACGATGAAGTATTTATGTGAGAATATACAGGGATGTGTGTTTGGATATACGCAGTCCGATGAAATTACACTAATTCTCATAGATTATAAGAAGCTTAATTCAGAAGCTTGGTTTGATTATGAGGTGCAGAAAATGTGTAGCATTGTGGCAAGTATGGCTACAATGGCATTCAATAGATTTTTCATGTATGAGTATGAAGAATTCAATAGATGGATTTACGAAGGAAGTCCAACAGATGAAGACAAGCGACTAAATGATGTCTATTACAATGCGATGTGTCAAGGAGCAATGTTTGATGCCAGAGTCTTCAATATTCCAAAAGAAGAAGTTACGAACAATATTTATTGGAGACAGCTTGACGCAAGTAGAAACTCAATTCAGATGCTCGGACAGGCAAATTTTAGCCACAGAGAGTTACTGAATAAGACATGTAACCAAATACAGGATATGTTGATGACGCAGCATGGAATTAACTGGAATGACATGGGTACATCGTATAAACGAGGCAGTTGCTGTGTAAGAAACAGGCGAGTTATCAGCACATCTGCCGACGGTACAGTAACATATGAAATCAGGAATCCAAAAGAGCCTGAAACAGCGTGGGTTATCGACAATGAAATTCCGATTTTCAAAGGAGAAGGCAGAAAATACATCGACGAGCTGATATTTATTGGAGGTGTTGAGATTTGAAATGGTCAGAAGCAAAGGAAAAATCAGCAGATAAGACATGGGCGTTTTTGGAACTGCGACCGACAGGTAAGGTAGTATCCAAAGAACAGTATGAATATGTGCTTTATTACGCAAAGCAAACAGGTATTGATACCAGGTATATAAGAACATTCGAGGAAGAAAAGGGCAAATATCTCAGACTTGGAAGTTGGTTCGGCGGAGCCAGCTATTATTTCTACTTTGCAGATCAGCCAGAAGGCGTATCGGAAACTGCGGAGAGAAATGAATTTGGAGCTTATACAAAATACACAGAGTATTACGAGGATTTCTCATACGGAAAGTTTGGGGCTATTACATTTGAAGAAACAACTCAGAAAGTAAAGTGCAAAAGATGCGGCGGACGTGGTGTGATTCCTATCGGAAAGAATATCCGAGGAGTGGTAAAATGTGATGTTTGCGGAGGAAGCGGGGAAATTGAAGTGCCTGCGCCAATACATGAACCCAATATGAAGAAAGCAATTCTGTTTGATTATTGTTTTGAAGCTCCGGAAGAATTAGTGGATTTCTGTAAGAGCATCGGATATAGCAACCCTGATTTTGCAAATGACTTTGATCTTATGTTCGATCAGAGAATAATTGAATTCTGTGAAAAGCGTCTGGAACCACTTTGGAGTGAGAAAGTGTATAAGGGAAGAGAAAGTTATGCATTTCGATGTGGATTTGCAGGAGCCGGATACATAAGAGAGATTGATACTTCAAGAGTTTGGAACTTACGGCATAATAATGTGGACGCTCCGATTATTAATTATGTAGAAGTAAGCACAAACAAGTATGGATATCTGTCCGTATTATAGGAGGAATTTATGATTTACTTAGATAACTCAGCAACGACTCCGATTCACCCGGAGGTGCTCAAAGCGATGATGCCGTACTTAAAGGGTGGATATGGGAACGCCGGGGCTGTTTATAGAATTGGACGAGAATCTGCAAAAGCTATTCAGAAAGCAAGAGAGCAGGTTGCTCAGTTATTTAATGCTTCTGCAGATCAGATTGTATTTACATCTGGAGGAAGCGAAGGAAATAATATGGTGTTCTCATACGGCATGAAATGTATGCTTGAAGAGCGAGGAAAGAAACATGTTGTAATTTCTCAGATTGAGCATGATTCAGTATATGAAGCAGCAACCCATATGTTTAAGCCGTCTGGAAAAGTGAATATAAAAGACGACTTTTATACACAGTTTATACATACAAAAAGCGACGGAACAGTCGATGTGAAGCATTTAGAGGCATTATTAGATGAGGATGAGAGCATCGGTCTTGTGTCGGTAATGTATGTTAATAATGAAACAGGTGCAGTCAATCCAGTAAATCATATAGGGGAGATATGCCGAGAAAGAGGAGTTCTGTTCCACACAGACTGTGTACAGGCAGCAGGATGCCACCCGATTGATACCAATATAATTGGGTGTGATTTCGCAACAATATCTGGTCATAAAATCTATGCTCCAAAAGGTATCGGCGCTATATATATTAAAGATAAGACTCTTGCAAGATCACTGATATATGGTGGCGCAAATCAGGAGTTTGGTCTCCGGGGAGGAACAGAAAATGTAGCAGGCATAGTTGGTCTCGGGAAGGCGTGTGATTTAATTTGCTCAGATTTTGGGACACAGAGAGTGACAGTATCACTGCTTAAACGGTTGTTTTATGGGAATATGATATCTTATCTGAAGGAAGTCAACCTTGAAGATAGGATTCATGTCAACGGCGCTTCTGTAGGCGATGTGGGTAAAACACTGAACCTTAGAGTCGAAAACATCGACAGCGAAACGCTGCTCTTGATGTTAGATGCAAAAGGGGTGTGTATATCTGCAGGATCTGCTTGCCACAGTCATAAGTCGGAGCCGAGTAGGGTGTTGACAGCTATGGGGCTTTCTGATGATGAAGCGAGAGATTCTGTAAGAATATCGTTTTCGTCTACCAACACACCAGCAGAGGTTGAAGAGGCTGCTGCAATATTTTCATCATGCATTGAAGCATTAGCCGGATTGCAGAGGTAAGGCTTTAATGGTACAATAAAGGAGGTTACGCCGCATGGAAACATTAAGAAATCAGATTGATTTGAGCTTTTTAAGTTCGTCTGATAAAGAATGGATTACCGATACAGCAGATAATGTATTGAAGAAGAATCCAGATGTAGACAAAGCACGTATCTGTCAGATGCTGTATAGTTATCTGGCTTTACGACATATAACAAAGGGTAGAAATGTGAAAGTGAAGTACGAGCTGTTTGAGCCGTCTAAAAATATGGGCTATATTAGTGTGACAGGGAGAAAAATCGACTATCAAAATAGCAAGGTATTCAAAACTGTTACATCATTGGCAACGAATTTTGAGGCTTATCCAAAAACAAATGGCACAGTTCAGCTTAACTTCACGTTTCACAAATTAAGAAAGAAGCGAGGAGATGGTTGCAATGGAAAGTGTGATTAAATGTTTTGATGTAGTAAATATGGTGGTTGAAGAGGCAAGTGACAGATTTAAACCATTATGGAAGGTCGATAAGGAGAAACTGGATATCCTTCATGAGTATTGTGATGCGATTGATGGAATCTTAAAAGAATTCGCTGGAGATTCAGTAGATGTAGATGTCGATGAGATTAAAATGACAATCAGCATTACGATTGAATGCGAAGATTTAACAATCGAATCGAAAGAGCATCAGTTCCATCAGCTTGTAGAAAGAGCTATCAAGTTCGGCTTTTCAAAATCACCAGAGAGAGAAGCGATGTGTGTGAACTTTGTATTCCCAAGCGTATGGGATAAAGCAATGTAGGCTGGAGGTAACCTGCGTGAATAATAAAAGGCGAGAACTGTTAAGAAATGCGACGGATTTGCTTGGCAAGGCATCCAATATGGTTCAGTCGGCATTAGATTCAGAGCAAGACTGCCTCGATAATATGCCTGAAAACTTATTGGATAGTGATAGATGTCAGAAGATGGAAGATGCAATAGAGAGACTAGAGGAGGCTGTGGAACATATAGATAGCGCAAAAGACTATATAGTAGAAGCCTCTGCTTAGGAGGGAAAATATGTGGGGAATACCGATTGTTTTAATAGGAGGGGCTTATTGGGTTTACAAATTTATTGACGAGAAAGCCAATGAGGAGGTAGCCCAGAAGTGTCAAGAAAACGCAGATGAGATTAATCAAAAAATCACAGCTTCGAGAGCTGAAGAAGAATATATCAAGAATGTTTTAAAAAGCAATGGATCGAGATGGGATGCGCTGAATTCTATTTCTAGTGAATTGAGACAGATATATGGGACTGAATGGAAAAAGTATTTTATAGATTTATCAAATTTTGAAAGTGAATATACAATGATATATTTTCCATGGGGCAAGGCGTATCACTTATTGTTATCTAAAAGCGGAAAGATTCCTAGTCTTTTTGCTGCAAAGTATCAGCTCGGAGGAGTAGGCGATGAAAGAATGAAATATATAATTAAAACATGCCAGTGTATTGAGAAGAATATACAGTTGTATTATCCGGAATTAAGAATACTATTTGTGCCTGGAAAACAAACATATGTAAAAGATGGGTGCAAGTTCTATAGTGAACTTAGTATGGGTTCGCTGCACTGGGAACATAATATTCCCCACAGAAATAAGAAATGGAATCCTGAAATTAAGAGTTTATGGTAATTTATACCAACTATTAAAATTGCATTGACAGTCAAGGAGATACATGGTAAAATTATAGAGAAATAGAACAAACGTTCGCGTGACGACCGAACATTCACCTCAAAAAAAAGTAGCTGTGCAACAACCACGAAACACAGCTACTTAACATCAGACCGCGCAAACAACCACATTTCACACGGCTTCTGAATCAGTAGTGGAGCGACATGAATCAGCCACTACGATTGGAATACATGCCCACTTATAGAACACATATTCTGATTGTAGTATGCCACACCGCTGCCAAAATGTCAATGGAGGAATACTGCAAATGAATGGCAAAATCGGAAATAAATGTAAGAAAATTTCGATTGCTGAACTAAGAGATTATCTTTCTGAAAGAAAGTATACTAAATATATTTTTTCAAGCAATTATCAGAGCAATATCAACAACTTTACACTCAGATGCAGCATGATATTCAATCAGCTCGATATTCTATTCAATCCTAATAAAATATTCATGCATAATGCGCAAAACTCTTGTGGTGAGCAGTATGTAATCATAGAGAGAGCGAAATATGCATATATCGAGAAAATTGGAACAAGACTTATGATAGAAATTATATGCGGAAATGTATCAAACGATATTGATAATCATACATATACGGTAGTAGCTGATATTTCCTTAAAGTAAATTATTTTATTAGCTTGACAATTATGGCGCAATATGCTATTCTTTAACTGTAAACAAAAGTAAAATACAGCGAAAGGAGTGGCAGCCTTTGAAGAACAGTAATAACACAAAACATCCAAAAATAGGAGATATATACTTGGTATATTTCGACGGTAGCGGAAATGAACAACAAGGATTTAGACCTGGATTAGTATTCCAGAATAATGTGGGAAATGAGTATAGTCCTAACTTAATAGTTTTACCACTTACGAGTGCGCTGAAAAAGACGAATCAGCCAACACATGTATTTATTCCGAAGGAGGTTGGACTCCGTAAAGATAGTATGGTATTATGTGAAAATCCGAAATGTATGTCAAAGTACAAGCTCGGGGAGTATATTACAACATTACCAGAAGAATATATGGCGCAGGTTGCGGTAGGTAGCATATTGTCATCATCAGCAATAGCATTCGTTGATCCAGATTTACTGATGAGTGTTTGGCAGAAGGCGTTAGCACTAAATGCGATAGCTAATTAGGAGGCACAGATGTATAATGCAGAAATAAAACATCAGTTTATAAGTGAAGTAGTTTCTTCTACACCTTGGAAATTAAAGCTATGTGAATCAGTATTTGGGAATACTGAAAAATATGAAGAAGAATGGGGAGCAGATTTATGTACTAAGTCAGCAGAAGAACTTCAGCCGATGGTAAGTCAAATTGCTGGTTTTCGATCAAGAAGTAAATGGTCAAGGCTTATCTTATTGAAAGACTATGTGAAATGGTGTATAGAAATGCAAGTAGATGGAGCCTGTCCGGGTATGTTAGAGATAAAATCTATCGGGCTTGATAAAGTTAAACAACAAACCATAGCAAATCCAAAACATTTGCAGAATTATCTAAATGCAATATGCGAACCGGCATCAACACAAGCAACAGATAATATATACAGATGTTACTATTGGCTTGCTTATGCAGGAATGGATGAGGAAGACATACTAAAAGTAAAATGCACGGATGTTGATTTCAAAAGATTAGAGGTCAAATACGATCAAAAGTTCACAGTTGTTCCAATTTACCCAGAGGGTTTGGAAGCTTTTCATAATTGTGTCGAATTGAAACAATTCCTATATGTTCATCCGAAGTATTCAAAAGAAATCTGGAAAAACAGAGCGAATGGAGATACGTTGATCCGAGGTATTAAGTCAATACCTACATTAAAAGCTTTGAGGGTTGAATTATCAAGAAGATCAAAGCAGAACAGCGACAAGACGTCGCTGAAGTTGAGTTATTTTAGAGTGTGGTTATCTGGTGTGTTCTATAGGATGTATGAGCAGGAAATAATAGGCGTACCACCAGACTTTAATGCAATAGTTTCTCAACAGATGGAAGGGAAAACCTACAAGCTTGATAGCGGTAGGAATACAATCGAAGCAAAGCACAGACAGCTTGTAAGAGATTATGAAGAAGACTACGAAAGATGGAAACTTGCGTGGTTTTTATAATATTATTTGAGTCTACGACTCAGTTGATCGCCTACTATGAAGTAGGCTTTCAATTACATATATCATGCTAATTAAATAAACTGCATAGGGGTATAGCCAAGCGGTAAGGCACAGGAATTTGACTCCTGCATTCGTCGGTTCAAATCCGACTACCCTTGTTCGGACGTAAAAGTCCAAAAATAATATGAAAGGAGAACGTCAATGCTGACAGAAACAAAAAGAGTTGAAAACCATGACAGAGTTGTGGCACTTCTGAATTCAGTAGAACGAGATGGTGTCTCTGACTTACTGAAATGGCTTGAGGAATCTGACTTCTTCACAGCACCTGCGTCTCGTGCATATCATGGAGACTACGTCGGAGGCTTATGTGAACATTCTCTAAATGTTTATGATGAAGTAAAGAGATTGTTACCAGCGTACCCAGAAGTAGAGGTTTCGGACGAAACAGTGATTATTTCTGCACTGCTTCATGATTTATGCAAAGTCAATTTTTATGCAACAGAAAAGAGGAATCGTAAAAATAGCGAGACAGGTCAGTGGGAGAGCTACGATGCATTCACCATTAAAGAGAAGTTTTGTTATGGAGGTCATGGCAGTAAATCAGTATTTCTTGCTCAGAACTTTATCAAGTTGACACCTATAGAGGCAATCGCAATCAACTGCCATATGGGTTCTTGGGATGGCAATAAAGATGTTGGAAGTGCGTACGGAAGATGCTGGTTTGCATGGTTGCTGCATGTTGCAGATGAAAGTGCTACATATATTAAAGAGGGAGAATAAGAATGAGAAGAAGAGCTGCTCAGGAGCCTGTAGAGATCGATGTGCTCCAGAAAAAGAAAGAGGAACTTGCTAAGTTCGTAGATCGGTATAATGATGCTGTATCTATGGTAACTGGCACTGTAACTAGCCTTGAATCACTTAATGAAAGCATTGAGGAGAAAATCAAGGAAATTGATGAGTATCAGGCAGAGCTTGCAAGAACTAAGGATGGTCTTGGAGAAACAAGATCAAAGAATGAAAAGATCATCAAAAATTTTAAAGCGCTGATTGAAGCGTAGTAAGGAGGAATTATGGCTGAGACAGAAACATTAAATCTTATTCAGAAACTTGCAAAAATCCGTGCAATTTCTGACGTTGTAGCAAAAGAAAAAAGAGGATACAACTACAGCTATGCAGACATTACATCAATTCTGGCTAAGATTACAGCAGGTATGAAAAAATATGGGGTTTCCCTGATTCCGCAGATTGTTCCGGGAACATCTCATGTTGAACAGTTTGTAACATCCAATACAAAGTTTACTAAAACTGGCGAGGCATATGAGTCAAAGACATCAGAAATGCTTGTGACTGCCGATATGGTATTCAAGTGGGTAGATGATGCAAACCCAGAAGACTTTATCGAAGTTCCGTGGTTTGTAACCGGATCACAGGGAGACCCATCACAGGCTCTCGGTTCTGGTCTTACATATTGCACAAGATATTTTCTTTGCAACTACTTCCAGATTGCACAGGCTGACTCAGATGTTGATGCATACCGCAGCAAACAGAAAGAAGCGGAAGTATCAGAAGATAAAGCTATTGCAGAAGAGATTATTTCTCAGTTCGATGGGATTATAAGAAAATTCCTTGCGGATAATCCAGGCAAAGCAGACGATGTAAAGAATTTCGTAAAACGATATGTGAAAAATGGAAACTATCTTGCAATTAAAGAACCTGCGTTAGCAGCTGATTTACTCGAAAAATTCAATGAAAAATTCATTAAAGGAGAATAATACATATGGGATTCAGGACAGGAAGTTATGCAACTATTTGGTCAGTAGAAAGTGCTTCAGACACTCGAACAAAGGCAAGAATTTCAATCAGTAGAAAGAATAAACAGACAGGAGAATACGACACAGACTTCTCTGGATTTGTTGATTTCATCGGTACAGCGGCTGCAAGAAAAGCTCTTACATTAAAAGAGAAAGATAGAATCCGCTTGGGAGATGTCGATGTTACAAATAACTACAATAAGGAGAAGAATATTACCTACACCAACTTCAAAATCTTTAGTTTTGAGACACAGGCTGAGATCAATTCTGGCGGTGGTGGAAATTCCGGTTTTAACACAGAACCTCAGAGATCTGTGGACAGCGGAGAAATTGATGACTCACAGCTTCCATTTTAAGAGGTGACAAATGGGAGAAATAAGTTATCGTCCACTGATTGAGGCGATGACCTGGAGCTATAGTAGGCTCGAAATATTTGACGACTGCCCGTACAGGTGGTTTCTAACATATATACATACTCCCAAATTAAAAAAAGAAGATAAATTCTATGCCGCATACGGATTGTTTATGCATGATTTGCTTGAGAAATATTTTAAAGGTGAAAATTCCAAAGAAGAAATACTAATGATGTTTCTCACGCAATTCAAAGCAAAGACAAAAGGAACTGGAAGACCTAAAGCTGCAACAGTACAGAAATATTTCCAGTCAGGAACAGAATTTATTAAATCATTAGAGCCGCTGAGATTCAAAATGATTTCTGTGGAAGAGAAAATCGACTTTAAAATAGGAGAGTTTAATTTTACAGGAAGAATTGATTATCTCGGAGAGGAGGACGGAGAGTTTGTTATTATTGACAATAAATCAAGGGATTTAAAGCCGAGAAGCGGGCGAGCGAAGCCAACGCTAAAGGATAAAGAACTTGATTTAATGTTACGGCAGCTGTACATATATGCAGAAGCAGTACGTCAAAAGTATGGTAAATTGCCGAAATTATTATGTTTTAACTGTTTTAGGACAGGAGTGTTTATCGAAGAACCGTTTAACGAAGACGCATATCGCGAAGCCTTATCATGGGCGCAGCACAAAGTCGAAGAGATATCAGGCGCAGATGAATTCTATCCTAATCGGGAATTTTTCTCGTGTTATTACCTTTGTGGTCTCAGCAATCATTGCTGTTACGACATAGAAGCACGAGCCGAGAGGAGGACTAGAACATGACTAGCGTAGACGACATCAATAGTCTTGAGAGTGAAGCCGGTATTATTGCATCGCTAATACATAAACCGGATTTCATCTTCTATTCCGAATATTTATTACCCAACCATTTTACAAATAAAGAAAACAGATGTGTGTATACAGCTATTGGAGATCTCGTTGAAAGAGGAATTACCACAATAGACCCGTATAACATCATAGAAAGTCTCAATGCTTCAGAAGCAACACGAAAATATGCTGATGAATTATCTATTGAAAAGCTGAATGAACTTATGGAAATGAGTGATGTACTGGCAAGACATACAGTCGAAGAATACAAGATGCTCGTTGATAATGTTCTGGATGCAGCTTTCAGAAGAGATACATTCCAGAGGTTAAAGGAGTGTCAGGCTCTTTGCTACAACCGGGCAGAAACAAATGTTGAAGAGAAGATATATTCCATCATCGATGATGTAATGACAGAATTTTCAACAACAAATGATGTGCCGATGTTCAAAGATGTTGTGGATGACTGTTGGGACGAGATTCAGTCCAGACAGGGAGATGGATACGCAGGTATTCAGTTCAAATTCCCAGCATTAAACGAATACGCCACGATTGAGCCTGGTGAGTTGTTTATCTTTGCGGCAGAAGCGAAGCAGGGAAAATCAATGATGCTCCTTAATTGTGCAGTCGATCTGATGAAGAAAGACTTAGCAGTATTGTACTTGGATAGTGAGCTTAACACAAGAATGTTTACAGCACGAATTCTGGCTCATATTGCGAAAGTAGAGTACAAGAGACTTACATCTGGAAGTTACAACGCAGAAGAAGCACAGAGAATTGATGAGGCAAGAAAATGGCTGAAGACCAGAAAGTTCACTCATTTGTATATCCCAATGTTTGACCAGCAAACAATTTTTACAGCAGTAAAGAGAGTCCAACACACAATGGGACTTGACGTACTGATTGTTGATTACTTCAAAGGATCTGGTGATGGAGATGCATTTGATTCATATCAGGAACTGGGAAGATTTGTAGATATGGTTAAGAACAAAATTTGTGGAGATATGGGGATTTGTGGAATAGGAGCCGCACAAGCAACAACAACAGGTAAAGTCGCAGATTCAGCTAAGATTGGACGAAATGCAAGTACGATTGCAATTATTCAGGACAAAACAGCTGAAGAGGTAGAAGCTGATGGAGCTGAGTGCGGAAATAAGAAATTAAGGGTTATCCTTAATCGAAACGGTATGCAGCACGCATCCGGAGAATACATAGATTTGCAGTTTAATGGAAACTTGATTTCCTATGAACAAGCAAAACAGCACATACCGAGTACCCCTTATTAAACAATCAAGCTAATAAAATAATTTACATGAAAGGAGACGACGGTGTGGACTTAGAAGAACTGATTGATTCGATAGATATCGTGGAATACATATCACAATTTGTAGAACTTGAGGAGAAAAATGGAGAATACTGGGGGCTTAGCCCATTCTCCGATGAAAAAACACCGTCGTTTTCAGTCCGCAGGGAGAACAATACTTTTTATTGTTTCTCCAGCGGTATTGGAGGAAACGTCTTTACATTCACAAAGTTCTACTATCAATGCGATGCAAACAAAGCAGTAGATATTTTAAAGAAATATGCAGGGTGCGACGGAACAGAGTTTATTCCGAGAAGAAGAATGGCGGCTACGATGGCTTGCAGGAAGTATATGAAAAAGCAGGTACGCCATAAGGAATCAAAAACGAAGCGATTTCCAGACGACTGCATGAGCAAGTATGAAAAGAGAGATGATAAGTTGGCTGTATGGGAAGCAGAGGGCATCTCCAGAGAGGCACTTGATACATTTCAAGTGTACTATGATAGCTTCTCTAACCGGCTCGTATATCCAATACGAGATATCGAAGGAAATATTGTGAATATCGGTGGCAGAATCCTTGACCCTGAATGGAAAGAAAAAGGAATGAGAAAGTACACATATCTTTCTGGATGGGGAGAGATGAGCGTGATTTACGGACTTTTCGAGAATATGGAAGAGATTTTAAAGAAGAAAGAAGTCATTATTTTTGAAGGATGTAAATCGGTGTTATTGGCAAGGTCGTGGGGAATACGAAACACCGGAGCGCTTCTTACGTCTCATTTGAATCCGGCTCAAATGAAGCTACTTGCAAGGCTCGGTGTAAGAGTCGTGTTTGCATTAGATAAGGAAGTAAATATTAAGAAAGACCATAACATTAATAAGTTGAAACAATATGTGAATGTTGAGTATGTGTGGGATAAAGACAATTTATTAGAAGAAAAAGATGCGCCAGTAGATAAGGGGGTTGAAACATTTGATAAGGTTTACGAATATCGGCGCCGATTCAGATAGATACGGCTTTGATGGTCATGGAAGAATGGCTCGTGTAGCAGGCACGGACAGACGTTGGAGAAGCGGAAACAGTACGATGTCAAGTAGTACGATGTCAAGATCAATATCGGACAAAATGGATGCAACAATTTATGGGTATAGATATTGCGGAGATGATAGACAGAGAAGAGCTGCTGAAAACATGGCGAAAGATTCCTATGATATAGCAGAAATTGTAGAAATTCTCAACGAATTCAAGGTGGATATGAAACTGCCGGGAGGGTCTCCACGACCACTTATAAGTATTCTGCTGGATGTCATAAGGTTGTATGCGCAAATGCATGATCCGGCGACTAGCAGTAGATTGCTTACATTATCGGAAAGCATAAATCAGATTATCACCAGATGTGTGGAGAATGGTCTGAACCAGAGAGAAATTACATCAGAGATATTGTGCGATCCAGAAGTCGATGATGCTCAACTTGATGATTTCCTCCATGAATTTGCAATAAAGGAGGGATAGGCAGAGTGAATAAAGATTATTACGAAATGTATCACTGTCATACGGAGTTAAGCCTTCTCGACAGCTGTACAAAATATCAAGAATATGTGGACTTAGCAGTAAAAAATGGTCAGAAAGTCCTGTCAATATCAGAGCACGGGAAACCTATGAACTGGACTGAAAAATGGGCGGCTTGTAAGAAAGCAGGTCTCAGATACATACATTCAGTAGAGATATATCTAACAGAACAACTGGAACCAAAAGTCAGAGATAACTATCATACAGTGCTCATGGCTCGAAATATGGATGGACTGCTAGAACTCAATGCTTTAATTACAAAATCATGTGACAAACAGCATTCGTACTATACAAACAGAATTTCTTTTGATGAGTTCTTAAATATTTCAGACAATATCATATCGACAAGTGCCTGTTTAGCTTCTCCGTTGAATAAATTGCCATCAGATCATCCACGATATATGGAATTGGCTCGTAAGTATGACTTCTTAGAAGTACAGGCACATAACCACCCAGAGCAGATCGCTTTTAATAAGAGACTTCTGGAATTATCAAAGGAGATTGGCACTCCATTAATTGCAGGAACAGATACTCACAGTTCTACTCCATACAAAGCAGAATGTAGAGCTGCGTTAATATCCGCAAAGGGTAAATCTTATGGTGACGAAGATGCGTTTGATCTGACATACAAAACATACGATGAACTCGTAGAGATGTTCAGAGTACAGGGAGCATTACCGGAAGAAGAGTATATGCAGGCAATCAGGAATACTCATCAATTATATGATCTCACAGAGGATATCGAGCTTGATACAGCAATTAAGTATCCGATATTATACGGCTCACGAGAAGCGGACTCACAGAAGTTCACTGAAACAGTATATACAAAGCTTGAAGAAAAACTTGAATCCGGTGTCATACCAAGAAGCCAAGAGCAGGCATTTAGAGATGCGATTGAAGAGGAACTTCGAGTATTCAGAAAGCTGAAAATGGATGGCTTTATGCTGTCAATGTCAGAACTGATTTCGTGGTGTAAAGAGCAGGGGATGGCGATTGGAACAGCCAGAGGATCTGTAGGCGGTTCACGAGTAGCTTATGTAACAGATGTCATTGATTTGAATCCGGAAACATGGCATACAGTATTCTCACGATTCTGTAATGAAGATAGAGAGGAAATCGGTGATATTGATATAGACTGCGTTGAGTCTGATAGACCAGCAATATTCCAATACATCATTAAGCGTTTTGGCGCAGATAAGACAGCACGAGTTGCATCTTTCGGAACTCTGCAAGAGAAAGGCGTTGTTGATGAGGTTGGCAGATACCTTGCTAAGAAATGGAATAAGGAACACGGTGTAGATAGTGGGGCATCACCAAAGGAAAATCCGTGGACACTTCCTAAGATCGCAAAAATCAAAGAAGAGTATTCAACTAATCCTGAGAAAACTAAGAGTAAGTATAAGGAGCTGTTTTATTACTTTGATGGACTGCTTGACACGAAGATATCTCAGTCAGTACATCCGGCAGGAATGGTAATCAGCCCAATCACTCTGGATGATAACTTCGGTATTTTCGAGAAAGACGGAGAAACCTGCCTGATGCTTGATATGGAGAACATCCATGACTACACAGGTCTTGCTAAATACGACTTCCTTATTCTGAAAACAGTGCAGGTAATCAGAGATACATGCAGATACCTGAACAGACCATACCCAAAGACACATGAAATTGACTGGGACGATCAAGACGTATGGGCTGATATGATTAAGAATCCATCCGGTATCTTCCAGTTTGAGGGCGCATTCGCATTTGAGAGCTTAAAGAAATTTACTCCAAAGAGTATTTTTGATATGTCAATCGTTACAGCGTGTATCAGACCATCAGGAGCCTCTTACAGGGATGCGCTACTTGCCAGAAAGCCACATAGTAATCCATCAGAGATTATTGATGAGCTTCTGAAAGACAACCTCGGTTATCTGATCTATCAGGAGGATACAATCAAGTTCCTGCAGCAGATTTGTGGACTGTCAGGTAGTGAGTCTGACAACATCAGACGAGCTATTGGTAGAAAACAGAAAGACAGACTTGATGCAGCTATGCCGTCAATCTTAGAGGGATACTGTGAGAAATCACCACAGCCTAGAAAGGTTGCAGAAGCAGAAGCAAAAGAGTTTCTGCAGATTATTGAGGATAGTGCTTCTTATCAGTTTGGCTACAATCATTCAATAGCATATTGCCTGCTCGGTTATCTTTGTGCTTATTACAGATACTACCATCCACTTGAATTTATCACATCGTTCTTGAATAATGCGGCAAACGAGGATGATATCCGAAATGGTACAGCGTATGCTCATAAGATTGGCATTCGTGTAACAATGCCTAAGTGGGGATTATCAAAGAGTGAATACTTCTTCGATAGTGAAAAGCGTGTGGTCGCGAAAGGACTTAGCTCCATCAAGTATATGAGCGCTGGTCTTGCAGAAGAAATGTTCGAGATAGCACATAAGAAAAAATACAACAAGTTTATAGATGTATTATATGACCTCAACAATAATTCTTCCCTAAAGACAAATCAGCTTGATATTTTGATTAAGATTGATTTCTTCTCAGAGTTTGGAAACCAGAGGGAGCTTCTGAAAATCACAGAACTGTTCTATGACATGTTTAAAAAAGGACAGGCTAAGCAGATTAGAAAAGACCGAGTTGACGGAACTCCACTTGAAAAGATTGTTCAGAAATATGCAGTTGGAGTAACAAAGAGTGGCGGTGTCGCAAAAAGTTATACGCTGTTAGATGTAATGTCGATTATGTATGATGCAGAATACGCCGTAAAGGATTTACATATGAATGATCTTAGTATTGTAGCTAAGGTAAGAAACTTTGCAGATGTCATGGGATATGTCGGTTATGTGTCAGGAAGAGAAGAAGACCGCAAAAAACTGTATGTATCTGATGTATACGAACTGATTCGTCGGAAAGATAATAAACAGTTCGGATATTCGATCATAACAAAATCCATTGGTAGCGGGGTTGAGAGCAGATTTACCGTAGTAAACAGTGTATACAATGAAGACCCTATCAAGAAAGGTGACATCATTTATTGCAAAGGATGGGAAAGAAACGGTCAATATTTCAGATTGACGAGGTTTGAAAAAGTGCTTTATTAGGAGGACAAAATGGAAATATTAACAGATGTCACGCTTAGCAAATTGCTTGCTAATTGTGAGAAGTACGAGAATTATGTTGCAGCCATATTATTTTCGAGCAAGGCGAGAGAGACAGAGTTCCTTAATGAAATCAAAACTATCGGAAATGATTGGAATGTGAACGTAAGACTCGGAAGAATGAAATGTAAAAAGACGAATAGTCATATCTACACATTTACAATCGCTAAGAATTTTGAGGATAGAATCCGCGGAATGGAGTTCAATAGTATGTTGCTGGATGGCGATAAAGGTGCGGATGAAGTGATTGCATACATATATGGTCAGTCATTGGTTAAGTACATGAGTACGCAGAACGTGGAAGAAATGATCGATAAGGGATCGGCAGATAAAGCGCTGACGAATTTCCTGGATGAATTTACAATCACAACGCAGAGCTAGGAGGTAGACAAATGCTTTTATGGATGTTGCTTGTAGCTGCTGAATTGACTGGCACGCATTGCTTTGACGCAAACGGGTGGTTATTCGTTACTCTTGTGTGTTGGTTATGGCACTATATTATGTCCGATTAAACTTATTTATATCATATGTTATAAACAAGTTTAGATATAAAACTACTATTTTATATACGAAATTGAGGTGATTGTAATGGCGAAAAAGATGTATTGCAACAAATGCGGAAAAGAAATGGACTTCTGGGATAAACAGGAAGAGTTTTCAATCCACACACATTGTGGTTATGGTACGAAGTTTGATGGGTCTGATTTAGAACTCGACTTATGCTGTGACTGCATGGAAGAGCTGGCGGATAGTTGTAAGATACCCCCGGTAGCAGATATAGAGAAATAATTATACATATTCAAGCTAATAAAATAATTTACAAGGAGTAAGAGATGAAAGTAGAAATTTTAAAGCATCCAACAGACGAAGACTGGCAGTTATGTCATACTTGTACTCTTGTGACGGTTAGTAAGAAATCAGCTAAACCGCCGACAGAAGCATGGAAAGTGAGATTACTTAAAGCCAATCATTCTCCCGTAAGAACATTAGAGTTCTGCTTCAGACTGACAGATATCCCTTATTGGGTGTCCGTTCATCTTGTTAGACATGTTCATGCAACACCTTTCGTGTCTACACAGAGAGATGACCGACAAGATAAATATGAAAGAGGAGCTGCACGACAGGATGCGCCAGTAACAATGTGTTGGTACATGAATGCGGAAGAACTAATTACCATCGCTCATAAGCGGTTGTGTAATCAGGCATCCAAAGAGACACGCGAAATCGTGAGAATGATTTGCGAAGAGGTTATCAAAGTCAATCCGGAGTTCAAGGAGTTGCTTGTTCCGAATTGCCAGTACCGTGGCGGTATTTGTGAAGAGTTCAACTGTTGTGGATTGAATCAGAAATATTTGCCTCATATCGAATAGTGAGGTGATGGCAATGGAAAGCAGAATCCATAACAAGCGCAAGATGAAGCAACTTATTGACTTCAAAGGATGCGCTATGGATGGCGGCATGTACCCAACAGATATTGATGGTGTGATTGAGTACAAAGACTCAAAATACATAATTTTCGAGGTGAAATACGGTGACTCAGAGATACCAATCGGACAAAGATTGGCTTTACAAAGAATGGTCGATGATTTCACTAAATCAGGTAAGCAGGCGATTGTGCTTATATGCTCTCATACAGTTAAAAATCCAAACAAGCCAGTTGTGATGGCGTGGTGCAATGTCAGGGAGATTTATTACGGTGATGAGAAGCGCTGGCGTACTCCAGATAGAGAAATAAAGGTCAGAGAAGCGATTGATTGCTTTCAGAAATGTTCAAACATTGTTTTAAACAAAGAAGAGGAGGCGAAAGAGCATGGAAGAACAGACAAAGCTTGATGATAGCGGAGAGCGTATCTCATACGGAGACGGCATGGCTATCAGGGAACCGTCAACAGGGAAGGGGAGATATGATTTGGTATCTCCATTTGCTATGAGACGACTTGCTCAGCATTACGAGAATGGCGCTCAGAAATACGCTGATAGAAACTGGGAAAAAGGAATGCCATTTTCAAGATATGTTGATTCAGCAAAGCGTCACTTAGACAAATACATAATGGGTATGACAGACGAAGATCATTTAGCTGCTGCTGCATGGAACATTTTTGCAATCATGCATCATCAGGAGCTTGGACAGACGGAGTTGGATGATATGCCACATTATGATTGTAAATATGAACATGAATAAGGAGAAAAATATGCAGAGAAAAGAAACAAACTATTACGACATTGATGTTGATATTGACGAAACACTCTTAAAAATGGGTCTGGTAGACGACATCTTCTACGTGAGAGACCTCAAACAGAGAAAGCTGTTTCTGACAGCTAAGGTAGATCAGTTCTCCATAGGCGATATCACAAAACATATCATGCAGTACAACGCAGAAGACAAGGGAATTCCGGTAGAACAGCGACAGCCGATTCTTCTGTACGTGGCATCCAATGGGGGGGATGTCGATGCCGGTTTCGAGCTGATCGATGCCATCCTTGCAAGCAAAACTCCTGTTTACACAATCAATCTTGGCTACCAGTACAGCATGGGATTCTTAATTGGACTGGCAGGTCATAAGAGATATGCCACACAGAATGCGAAATTCCTCATGCATGACGGCTCAAACCTCATCTGGAACTCTGGAACTAAAGCCCAGGATCAGATGGAGTTCCAGAAGCGTGTAGAGCAGAGAATCAAACAGTATGTAATTGCACATAGCAACGTTACAAGTGAAGAGTATGACAGCAAATTACGTGTTGAATGGTATCTGTTCGCTGATGAAGCAAAGGAGAAAGGATTCTGTGACCATATCTTAGGTATTGACTGTGACATGGATGAAATTGTGTAGGAGGCTTGACATATGGACAAAGAATATCTTGGATTTAAGGAACTCGTGATTACAGGAGAAGAGGCTAATGACCTCTTCAACCCTGAGTCTGAGAATACGTTCGGATGCCTGCAGAACGAATATTTGATTGCATCTGACGAACATGGAAACGCCATCGGCAAATTCAAATGCGATGGACATAAAGTTGTAAAGATTCCGTATAAGGCTATCGAAACAAGATTCGCAGGAAAGGTAAAGCCTAGAAATCCGCAACAGGAACTTGCCATTGATATGCTTTATGACGAGAACACAACAGTCAAAATTATTGCAGGAAAATTCGGTACTGGTAAAGACTTCTTAATGTGCTCTGCCGCAATCGATTTACTTGAGCATGATAAGTTTGAGAAGATCGTGTACGTCAGAAACAATATCGAGGTGAAAAATTCTAAGCCAATCGGTCATTTACCGGGTTCTTATAATGAAAAACTCTTACCCTTTGCGATGCCTTTAGCCGACCATTTGGGAGGAGTAGACGGTCTGGAATTGATGATTGGACATGGAAAGATTGAAATCGTTCACTTAGGATTTATCAGAGGTCGCGATATTAAAAATTCAATCATTATCTGCTCCGAAGCAGAGAACATGACGAAAGAACATATTCAGTTACTTCTCGGAAGAGTTGGAGAGGGTTCCTCATTATGGATCAATGGAGATTTTAAACAGTGTGATGCAGAGGTGTTTAGAGAAAATAGTGGACTTATGACTGCTGTTGATAAGCTGAAAGGTCATCCAAGATTCGGATATGTAAAGCTTCTCAAGACAGAGCGAAGTGAAACTGCTGCTATGGCAGATTTGCTTGATTAGGAGGTAACTGAATGATCGTAATGAAAAGAGATGGTCGAGAAGACCAGTATACAAAAACAAAGATACATACGGCGATTTGTAAAGCAGTCGTCGAAGTCAACGGAGCAGGGGATACTTCCCTTGCTACTGTTATCACAAATCGTCTGGACTCAAGATATCGTAAGAGAAAAAGAACAATTTCTGTGGAAGAAATCCAGGACGATATCGAAACAGAGTTAATGAAAGAACAGGCGTTTGAAGTAGCTAAAGCGTATGTAAGATACAGATACAAACACGAAATGAAGCGTAACGGCAGTGGGATTGAAAGAAAGATTCTCACGATTGTAGATGGTGTAAATGAGGAAGTAATACAGGAGAATTCCAATAAGAATCCAACAATCTTATCTACTCAGAGAGATTATATCGCCGGGGAAATCAGTAAAGATATCACAAGGAACACATTACTTCCGAAAGATATTCAGCACGCTCACGATGAGGGAATCATTCATTTTCATGATTCGGATTATTTCGTTCAGAGAATGCATAACTGTTGCCTTGTCAATCTAGGAGATATGCTTCAGAACGGTACTGTCATCTCTGATACATTGATTGAAAAGCCGCATAGCTTTTCTACAGCTTGTAATGTAGCTACTCAGGTTGTAGCGCAAATCGCTTCAAACCAGTACGGTGGTCAGAGCATTTCATTAGCGCATCTTGCTCCATTTGTGGATGTAAGCAGAAGAAAAATTCGCAAAGATGTAGAGGAGGAAATTGCAGCCTGCAATGGTGATGTCAACAGCATTAATTCAATCGTAGAAAAGAGATTAAAAGAAGAAATCAAACGTGGAGTACAGACAATCCAGTATCAGGTTCTCACTCTCATGACAACAAATGGTCAGACGCCGTTCATTACTGTCTTTATGTATCTCGGAGAGGTAGAAGATGAGAGAACAAAGGCTGATTTGGCAATGATTATCGAAGAAGTTGTGCGACAGAGATATCAGGGTGTTAAGAATGAAAAGGGAGCATGGATTACTCCTGCGTTCCCAAAACTCATTTATGTTCTTGAAGAGGACAATATCAGAGAAGATAGCGAGTATTTCTATCTAACAAAGTTATGTGCTAAGTGCTCTGTAAAGCGTCTTGTGCCGGATTATATTTCTGAGAAGATGATGATTCAGAATAAGATTGATACAAACGGAGACGGTCATTGTTTCCCGTGTATGGGATGCAGAAGCTTCTTAACTCCATACCTTGATGAGAATGGGAAACCAAAGTATTACGGAAGATTTAATCAGGGCGTTGTGACAATCAATCTACCAGATGTGGGATTGTCTGCTGTGAAAAGGATGGAAGGAATCACTTATGTCAATGATGAACAGTATCAGAAGCGTAAGGAAGAGATCTTCTGGGAAATCTTTGAAGAGCGACTTGAGTTATGCCATAAGGCACTTCGCCTTCGTCATGAAAGATTACTCGGTACACTGTCAGATGCATCTCCAATTCATTGGCAGAATGGTGGTCTTGCAAGATTAAAGAAAGGCGAAACTATCGACAAGCTTCTGTATGGTGGATATTCTACATTATCTCTCGGCTATGCCGGATTGTATGAATGCGTAAAGGCAATGACCGGAAAGAGCCACACAGACGACGATGCGAAACCATTTGCACTTGCCATTATGCAGAAGATGAATGATAAATGTGCGGAATGGAAAGCTGCAGAAAATATTGATTATTCATTATACGGGACTCCAATAGAGTCTACTACATATAAGTTTGCTAAATGCCTCCAGAAGCGATTTGGAGTGATTGAGGGTATCACAGATAGAAACTATATTACAAATAGTTACCATGTTCATGTGACAGAGAAAATCAATGCATTTGACAAACTTAGATTTGAATCAGAGTTTCAGCAGTTAAGTCCAGGAGGAGCTATCTCATACATTGAAACTGCGAACCTGAGCAATAATGTTGAAGCGGCAATAGAGGTCATCAAGTATATCTACGACCACATTATGTATGCCGAACTGAATACTAAGTCTGATTTCTGTCAGGAATGCGGTTATGACGGAGAAATCCAGATCGTAGAGAATGAGGACGGAAAGCTTATCTGGGAATGCCCGAATTGCGGCAATAGAGACAGAGCTAAAATGAATATTGCACGACGAACATGCGGATACATTGGGGTTAATGATTTCAATCAGGGTCGTACACAGGAAATTAAAGAAAGATATGTGCATTTAGGTGGTGAGTAAAGATGTATTACGGCAAGATAAGAGATTGCGATATTGCAAACGGTAAAGGCGTGAGAGTAAGTTTGTTTGTGTCTGGTTGTAGAAATCATTGCAAAAATTGCTTTCAACCTGAAACATGGAATTTTGACTATGGGACTCCATATACAGAAGAAACCGAAGAGCACATTATCCAGTTATTATCAAAGCCGTATATTCAAGGTCTGACAATACTCGGAGGGGAGCCGTTTGAACCAGAGAATCAACGTGGTTTAATACGACTCCTCCAAAGAGTCAAAGCCGATTGTCCAGAAAAAGATATATGGTGTTATACCGGATATACTCTTGAGCAGGCATTAACAGATGGCTCGTCTTGTAGATGCGAAGTTACGGATGCGTTTCTTTCTATGATAGATACATTGATAGACGGCAGATTCGTAGAAGAATTAAAAGACATCACTTTAAAGTTTAGAGGGTCTTCAAATCAGAGAATAATTAGCATGAAAGAATGGAGAAAGCAGAATGAACAGAAAGAGTGAACTGAGAAAATCAATCACATGGCATAGCATTAAATATGTTCTGACTGCAATTTTTGCAGTGCTTAATCTTCTCGGAATACTGCATTGGTATTGGGTGTGGATATTCTTCCCAATCCTATTATCGCTAGGGTTAAAAATACTGATATTAGTTATACTCAGTTTCTTTGTTTGCGTATTACCGAGATGGACTGAAAGGTGGTCAGAAGAATGAGAAGATTATTTATTATGAGAAAAGATTTACATATGTCTACAGGGAAGTTGCTTGCACAGGTAATGCATTGTGCCGAAGCATATTGGACTTCAAAGATTCGCAAAGGAAATTTATATAGAACAAATGATGGACAGTATATGGCACAAATGACAATGCCAACTGAGGTGTATGCAGACTATGTATGCGGATCATTTACAAAGACAGTATGTGAAGCAAAGAATAAGAACCAGTTACTTAAAGCAAAAACTATTGCCGAGGAATTGGGACTTGTTGAAGACATTGATTATGGATGCATCTATGATAAGTGTCTTACAGAACTTGAGCCGGAAGAGGATAACGGCACGACACTCACTGGCATGTGGTTTTGTCCGTTAGACGATGAGGTTGCTCACAAGATTAGTAAAAAATATCAATTATATAAATAGGAGAGAAAATAATGACAACAGCAGATATGAATATAAAGAAATTAAATAATGACTCTATCGTACCTACAAAAGGATCTGAATATGCAGCTGGTCTTGATTTGTATGCATATATTCCAAGAGGTGCGATTGACATCCCGGCTGGCGCTACTGTCAAAATTGGTACTGGCGTTGCAACTGAAATTCCGGCAGGATGTTTTGGCGCTGTATTTGCACGAAGTGGACTTGCTACTAAACGAGGATTGCGCCCATCTAACTGTGTGGGAGTCGTAGATTCAGATTACCGTGGTGAGGTAATTGTTGCACTATACAATGATTCTGATAAATGCGAAACAATTCATCATGGTGATCGTATTGCTCAGCTGGTTATTATGCCGTATATTGATGTTAAGCTACATGAAGTCAGTAAACTGTCTGATACAGATAGAGGTGCGGGAGGGTTCGGAAGCACGGGACTCGGAAAATAACAAGTAGGAGGTAATAAAGTGCAGGAAAAGATTTTACTTTCCATAGCAGAAGCATCTCAATTATTTGGAATTGGTCAGCATAGGTTACGAGAAATAATGAAAGATGATTATAATTGCATATATCATCTTACTGTCGGTCGTGTCATAAAAGTAAAACGCAAACCCTTTGAAGAATACATAAGCAAAGCTGAACAGATATAATATCGACAAAGAGTTTTGAATATGATAGAATTGCTTATGTGGTCATATTCGAGGCTCTTTAATATGGAGGGCTAACGAATGGCAAACAAGACAGCAAAAGAAAAAAATAAACCTGTAAGAAAAACACTCAGAGAAAATGAATACTATAATCCAAAAACAAAGAGATATGAATATCGATATAAGGATGGATTTGGTAAAAATAGAGTAGTTAGTTCATACAGATTAGAACCAACCGACCAAGTACCTAAAGGAAAGAAATCAGGAAAGAGCCTGCGAGAGAAAGAAGAGGAAATTAATGCGCTTCTTTCAAATGATATTGATATAGATGGTTCAAAATTAACTCTTCTTGAGGTAGTAAATAGATATTTAGAGCATCTTTACAACCGCAAAGAGTTAAGTCATAATACAAAAGTTGGATACAATGTAACTGTCAATACATTAAAGCAGTACAAACTTGGATATATGGAAGTTGGTAAGATTAAGCCAGAACACTGTGAGGAATGGCTTGCTGATATGAAGAAGAAATACAGAGGCTCTTCTATACAAAGTCAAATTAGTTTGATTAAGCGTTCGTTTGAATATGCGATTGATTATGATTATATAGCCAAAAATCCTTTCAGACGAATTACGACAGATAGAAGCGATAGTAAACCGATGGTAGCGATACCGGTCGATGAAATGAACAGCTTCCTGGATTTCTGCAAGAATGATTCACACAGCAAACACTGTTACGACATGATTTATATACTGTTTTGGACTGGCTTGAGAGCCTCTGAGCTATGTGGTCTTACATTAGATAATATAGATATGGAAAACCATGTTATTAAAGTCGAAAAACAGTTGCAATGCATTAATCATAAACACGTTGTAACAACCACAAAGACATCGAATGGCGTAAGATATATACCAATGACAGATGGGGTATATAATTGTTTTCAGTCAGTTCTTGATAATAGGTATCTAAAGGGAGATATCGAACCCATGTGTTATGACGAGAGAGGAAATTCATATGATGGGTTCGTATTTCTGGCTACAAGGAGTCGTAGAACGATTGTTAGGGCGCATGTAGAAGAGTATCTTCAAAATTGTATTAAGAGATATAATCTTGCTAACCCTGATACTCCTATCCGTAAGTTTGAACCACATATATGTAGGCACACATTTGCTACTAATATGCAAGGGCTACCATTAAAGACTCTGCAATCTATATTGGGTCATGGTAACGTCAGAACCACGATGAATCATTATGTAGATGCAAGACCTTCTCATATTCAAGTAAATGAGATCAATATCATAGCAAACTCAATCGGTTAATTCGTAAGATTTTTCGTGTACGAATTATTTACGAATTATAATGTTAAACGAGATGCATTAGTATGGAATAAAATGTAACGAAATAGGTGGTATCACATGATATCAATGTACTGTTATTCAGCTGAAACCACTTATAATCAGGAGGTTATAACAAATGATCGCAATTATTGACTACGATGCAGGAAACATCAAAAGTGTGGAAAAAGCACTTCAGTATCTGGGACAGGAGACTGTCGTCTCAAGAGATCCCCAGGTGCTTCTGAAAGCAGATAAAGTAATCCTTCCGGGTGTTGGAAGCTTTGGTGATGCTATGGAAAATCTCAAAAAATACGGACTTGTTCCGGTAATACATGAGATCGTTGAAAAGGGAACGCCCTTTCTTGGGATATGCCTGGGACTGCAGCTGCTTTTTGAGAGCAGTGATGAGACACCGGGAGTGGAAGGTCTTGGAATCCTGAAGGGGAAAATCCTGCGCATCCCGCCAAGTCCGGGACTGAAGATTCCGCATATGGGCTGGAATTCCCTGCATATTCAGAACAGCGGAAGATTATTTAAGGGTATTCCGGAAAACACCTACGTTTACTTTGTACATTCCTATTATCTTCAGGCAGAGGAGGAAGAAATCGTGAAAGCGACCACTCAGTACAGCACATGCATCCATGCGTCTGTGGAGAAGGGAAATGTATTTGCGTGTCAGTTCCATCCGGAAAAAAGCAGCCGGTGGGGCTTGAAGATCCTTGAGAATTTTGCGGCACTTGAGTCAGGCACCGGAAAGGAGGCATAATCATGTTTACAAAAAGAATCATTCCATGTCTGGATGTAAATAAAGGACGTGTAGTAAAAGGCGTGAATTTTGTTGATCTTAAGGATGCCGGAGATCCGGTGGAAATTGCCAAAGCTTACGATGCAGCCGGTGCGGACGAGCTTGTTTTTCTTGATATCACTGCCTCCTGCGAGGAGCGTGATACCGTGGTGGATATGGTAAGAGCTGTTGCAGCCAACGTATTTATCCCGTTTACCGTAGGCGGAGGAATCCGTACCGTAGATGATTTCCGGAAGCTTCTCCGTGAAGGTGCAGATAAGATTTCTGTAAATTCCGCAGCTATCGACCGTCCGGAGCTGATCCATGAGGCCGCACAGAAATTCGGAAGCCAGTGTGTAGTAGTTGCCATTGATGCCAAGAGAAGACAGGATGGCGGCTGGAATATCTACAAACATGGCGGAAGACTGGATACCGGTATTGATGCTCTTGAATGGGCAAAGAAGGTGGAAGAACTTGGCGCAGGTGAGATCCTTCTTACCAGCATGGACTGTGACGGAACCAAGGCCGGGTATGATATTGAACTTACAAGAGCCGTTGCAGATGCGGTTTCCATCCCGGTGATCGCCTCCGGTGGTGCCGGAACCCTGGAGCATTTTTATGATGCACTGACAGAAGGCGGAGCAGATGCGGCACTGGCAGCATCTCTGTTCCACTACAAAGAGCTTGAGATCCGGGAAGTGAAGGATTACCTTGCGGAAAAAGGAATTTCCGTGAGAAGATAAGTTAGATGAGAGGTGATAGATATGGCTCCTATAGCAGGAGACTGGCAGGAGGCACTGAAAGGTGAGTTTCATCAGCCCTACTATGCCAAACTTTATAAAACCGTGATGACAGAATACAGAACAAGAAAGATTTTTCCGCCGCCGGAAGATATGTTCAATGCGTTTCATTTTACGCCTCTGCATCAGGTAAAGGTTGTGATTCTGGGACAGGACCCCTATCACAATGACGGACAGGCTCATGGGCTTTGCTTTTCCGTAAAAAAAGGTGTGGAAACACCGCCATCTCTGGTGAATATTTATAAGGAACTTGAGGATGATATGGGATGTTATATCCCAAACAACGGTAATCTGGAAAAATGGGCAAAGCAGGGCGTGCTTCTTTTGAACACAGTGCTGACTGTACGTGCACATCAGGCCAATTCTCACAGAGGGATCGGCTGGGAACAGTTTACCGATGCGGCCATCCGGATCCTGGACCAGGAGGATCGCCCGATCGTGTTTCTTCTCTGGGGGCGGCCTGCTCAGATGAAGGCATCCATGCTTCATAATCCGAAGCATCTGATCCTGGAAGCACCACATCCAAGTCCCCTTTCTGCCTACCGGGGATTTTTCGGATGCAAGCATTTCAGCAAGGCTAATGAATTTTTGAAAGCCAATGGGGTAGAACCTGTTGACTGGCAGATTGAGAATATTTAAGTTAAGGAAAGTAAAATGGGTAAAAAAAATGATAACACACTTGTGAAAAACGCATCTTTTCTTATGGTTGCGGCGCTGATCTCCAAGATCATCGGAATGCTGTACAAGAGTCCGCTTTCAACTACACTGGGAAGTCAGAGCTTTGCACTTTTCCAGTTTGCACAGAATGTATATTTTATCCTGCTGATGATCGCGTCCTTCAGTATTCCTCAGGCTGTATCCAAGATCATGGCGGAGAAGATCGCTTTTCACAGATATAAGGATGCACAGAAGGTATTTTACGGTGCACTGATCTATGCGGCAGTTGCCGGCGGTATCGTGGCGCTGATCTGTGTATTTGGTGCAGGAATCCTGGTTCCGGACAGTATGGCTAACGCCCGTCTGGCACTGCAGATGCTTGCGCCCACAATTTTCATGTCCGGTCTCTGCGGTGTATTCCGTGGATATTTCCAGGCATACCGCAATATGATGCCTACATCGATCTCGCAGATCATTGAGCAGATCTTTGTGGCAACCTTTGCGCTTCTGATGTCACATGTATTTATCCAGCATTTTTCCGCAACAGGAGATATGGATCTGGTCCATCGCTGGGGTGCGGCAGGTGCTACCATGGGTACCGGAGCAGGTGTGGCTTCTGCGCTGATCTTTATGCTGATCGTTTATGGGGTAAACCGTAAGATCATCCGGAAAAGGATCGTCAATGACCGCCATTCTGTAAATGAGAGTATGGGTCATGTAATGAGTAATATCGTGCTCATCATCATGCCGATCATTCTCAGTGCTTTTATTTATAATGTAAACGGATATATCAACAGCTATATGTATTCCGGTATCATGGATATCAAGGGTGCTGCCAAGGACGTGATCCAGACCTTGTATTCCGAGTACGGATATTATATGACGCTGATCAATATCCCGCTTACCCTGGCAAGTACAGCACCGACATCTATGATCCCTGAGGTTTCTGCGCATTATGCAATGCACGATATTGAAGGTGCAAATATGAAGACAGACCGTGCCACATGGATCAGTATGCTGATCTCCATTCCGGCGGCAGTAGGTCTTGCAGTTCTCTCCGGACCGATCACGAGACTGATCTTCCCGGGAACCAATGGCGTAGGCGGACAGCTTCTGATCCTGGGAGGAATCACCATTATCCTGAATGGCAACTCCAATATCACCAACGGTGTACTTCAGGGAATCGGCAAGCCGAAGCTCCCGATGATCCATGCAGCCATTGCACTGGTGGCAGATGTGATAGCCATGGCCCTGCTTCTGGTATTTACCAATCTTGGTGTTTATACCATTGTCATCGCCCAGATCGTTTATGCAGTTGTGATGTGTCTTCTCAATGACCGTTCCATCAAGAAATATATGGGCTATAAGAATCCATGGAGAAGTGCTTATTTAAGCCCGTTCCTTGCATCTATCCCGATGGGGGTTGTTGCGGGAGTGGTGTATTACGGTCTGTATGTACTGATCCATTCCAATGTGATCTGCCTAGGTATTTCCGTGATCCTGGCAGCAGTTGTATACTTTATTGTATATCTGTTTGTAAGCAAGCCCGGTGAAGAAGAACTGGGTATGATGCCTGGTGGAAGATATATGAAGAAGCTGGCGAGAATGATGAAGATCATCTGATCTGTAAGTCCGATCAGTAAACGGCAATACAGTTATTCGGTGCAGAACTCAAAGTGAACACAGCTAGCATAGGAAAAAAATACTCACAGATTTGTTCCGGCAGATTTCCAGCCGGAGGATCTGTGAGTATTTTTTTATTATATCAGGTCTCTGGAAATGCAGGCTTTTGAAGAATGGATTCCTTTTAGACTTTTTTCTGTGAAAACAGTCTTATGATCTCCAGAGTAACGTTCACAGCGGCATCCATTCCTTCTGCTGTAATATGCTCATAAGGCCCGTGATAGGCATGTCCGCCGGTTCCGAGATTCGGGCAGGGCAGTCCCATAAAGCTTAACTGTGCACCGTCTGTGCCGCCGCGGATAGGCAGGATCAGCGGTGTGACACCGCAGCTGTGGCAGGCTTCCTCTGCCAGAGATATCAGCCATGGGCAGGTATCGATGATCTCTTTCATATTGCGGTACTGCTGGGTGATGGTAAGAGTTACGGTACCTTCCCCCCATTTTTCATTGAGGATCTCCGTGATATGTGTGAGCGTTTTCTGACGGATCTCAAAAGAAGCGGCATCGTGATCCCGGACAATATACTGAAGCTCAGCCTGGGAAACATCTCCTTTCATGGAACACAGATGGAAAAATCCTTCGTAGTCTTCTGTATTCCTGGGAGTGTCCGCTGCCGGAAGCATGGAGTTAAATTCCATGGCAACGAGGGCTGCGTTGATCATAGTATTTTTGGAAGAACCGGGATGTACATTAACGCCCTGGAAGGTTACTTTTGCACTGCAGGCGTTAAAGTTTTCGTACTGGATCTCGCCTTCCGTATCACCGTCTAGGGTATATGCATAATCCGCACCGAATTTTTTTACATCAAAGTGTGCCGGTCCCATGCCGATCTCTTCATCCGGAGTAAAAGCAACGCAGAGAGGTCCGTGAGGTATTTTTTCCGTAAGGATATGCTCCAGCGCAGTGAGGATCTCTGCAATGCCGGCCTTGTCGTCTGCGCCTAGGATCGTGGTTCCGTCTGAGGTGATCAGGGTACGCCCGGCAAGTGAAGCAAGATGGGGGAACATTTCCGGGGAAAGAGTTCTGCCGCTTGTGCCGAGAGGAAGCTCTTTTCCATCGTAATCTTCTGTGACCACCGGTGTGACTGCATGGTCGCAGAAATCGGAAACCGTATCCATATGAGCGATAAAGCCCAGTGCTTTGCAGTGCTCCAGACCTTCTGTAGCAGGAAGATGTGCATAAACGTAACAGTGTTCATCCAGAGACACATCAGAGATCCCAAGGCCTTTCAGTTCCTCCACAAGAAGCCGGGCCAGGTCAAACTGGCACTGGGAAGAGGGGGAAGAAGAGCTTTCTTCATTGCTGGGTGTGGATATTTTTACATAGGATAGAAGTCGTTGGTATGCTTTCATAGAAGAATATTCCTTTCTGAAAAATTCCTTCCGGAACAGACGGCAGCTGTATTTATGGAATCCGCCTGTTTTTACGGAGATAATAACAGTATAACACACAATACCTGCATATTTATGTAAAAAATCTCCCACGATGTGAAAACCTGTGCTATAATCTGTGAGATAATAAAAAACAGGAGGATTTGAGAGTGGAAAAAAGAATCATACAGGTCGAAGAAAAAGTACCTGCAAAGATGCTGATACCGTTAAGTATCCAGCATATGTTCGCCATGTTCGGAGCATCCGTACTGGTGCCATTCCTTTTTGGTATCAGTCCGGCTATTGTGCTTCTGATGAATGGTGTGGGAACACTCCTTTTTATTTTCATCACAAAAGGAAAGGCACCGGCTTATTTGGGCTCCAGTTTTGCCTTCCTTTCACCGGCTCTTCTGGTGATCAGCAAGTATGGATATGAGTATGCCCTTGGTGGTTTCGTTGTTCTGGGTATTGCTGGTATGTGCGTGGCATTGATCGTCCGCCAGTGCGGAACAGACTGGATCGATATCGTGCTTCCTACAGCGGCAATGGGACCGGTAGTGGCACTGATCGGTCTGGAACTTGCGGGAAATGCAGCAAGTACGGCAGGACTTCTGGACGAGAAGGTAGATCCGAAGAATGTGATCGTATTTCTGGTCACACTTGGAGTTGCGGTATTCGGGCAGATCCTGTTCCGGGGCTTCCTTTCTGTGATTCCGATCCTGATCGCGATCATTGCGGGATATGTGGCAGCAGGTGCATGCGGGCTTCTGGATTTTACACAGGTAAGGGAAGCGGCATTTTTGGCTCTTCCCAACTTTACATCTCCGAAATTTAATTTTGAGGCCATTATGACGATCTTTCCGGCATTGCTTCTGGTAACCTCCGAGCATATCGGCCATCAGATCGTAACCGGAAAGATCGTTGGAAGAAATCTTCTGAAAGATCCGGGTCTCCACAGATCCCTGTTTGCAGATTTCTTCTCTACCACAGTTTCCGGATGCCTTGGTTCTGTGCCGACAACTACTTACGGTGAGAACATCGGTGTCATGGCAGTGACAAAGGTTTACAGTGTACAGGTGATCGGTGGTGCGGCAGTGCTTTCTATCTGCTGTTCCTTCCTTGGTAAACTGGCAGCCCTGATCAGTACCATTCCAGGTCCGGTGATCGGTGGGATTTCCTTCCTTCTTTACGGAATGATCGGAACCTCCGGCCTTCGTATGCTGGTTGACAATCACGTGGATTACAGCAAGTCCAGAAATCTGACGCTGACAAGCGTTGTCTTTGTTGTAGGTCTTTCAGGAATTGCCCTGAAGCTTGGAAATGTTGAGCTTACCGGTATGGTGCTGGCATGTGTGGTTGCCATGGCATTAAGCCTTGTATTCTATATTCTGGACAAACTGAAGCTGACCAACGATCAGTGACAGGAAATATATTGCATAAAAAGCAGATGAAGAGGGAAATCTTTTTATCTGCTTTTTTTGCATTCAGAGAGGAAAAAGAAATCATGTATGGGAAGCTTTTTGTCGGATTTTCAGAGATCTTGTCAACAAAAAAACAGAGGGATTTTCAAGTATCTTATTGACAATCATTCCGTTTTATAATACTATGTAATACAGAAGACACGAACAAAGGTTCGGATTAAAGGAAACCTGATTAGAAAGAGAATAAAGAATAGGAGATTACATAATGATCAGTGAAGAGAAGCAGAAGGCGCTGGAAGCGGCTCTTGGAAATATTGAGAAACAGTTCGGTAAAGGCTCTGTCATGAAGCTTGGAGATTCCAGTTCCCATATGCAGGTGGAGGCAGTTCCCACAGGATGCTTAAGCCTGGATATCGCCCTTGGTGTAGGTGGTGTTCCTAAGGGACGTATCGTGGAAATCTACGGACCGGAGTCCAGTGGTAAGACAACGGTAGCCTTACATATGGTCGCTGAAGTGCAGAAGAGAGGCGGAATCGCAGGATTTATCGATGCGGAGCATGCTCTTGATCCTGTTTATGCCAAGAGTATAGGTGTTGATATCGACAACCTTTATATTTCACAGCCGGATAACGGAGAGCAGGCGCTGGAGATCACAGAGACTATGGTACGTTCCGGTGCTGTGGATATCGTGATCGTGGACTCTGTTGCAGCCCTGGTCCCCAAGGCTGAGATCGAAGGAGATATGGGAGACAGCCATGTAGGTCTGCAGGCCCGTCTGATGTCACAGGCACTCCGTAAACTGACGGCTGTTATCAGCAAGTCCAACTGCGTGGTGATCTTTATCAACCAGCTTCGTGAAAAGGTTGGAGTGATGTTTGGCAATCCGGAAACTACAACCGGTGGACGTGCGCTGAAATTCTATGCATCTGTCCGTATGGATGTACGCCGTGTGGAAACATTGAAGCAGGGTGGTGAGATGGTCGGAAACCACACCCGTGTGAAAGTAGTTAAGAACAAGGTGGCTCCGCCATTTAAGCAGGCAGAGTTTGATATCATGTTCGGAACCGGTATTTCCAGAGAGGGAGATATCCTGGATCTGGCTGCAGAATGCTGCATCGTAAACAAGAGCGGAGCCTGGTATGCATATGAAGGGGATAAGATCGGACAGGGACGTGAGAATGCCAAATTATTCCTGCGAGAGCATCCGGAGATCCGCGATGAGATCGAGAAGAAGGTTCGTGTACATTATCATCTGGATCCGGCAGATGAGACAGCAGAAGCAGCAGTACAGGCAGAAGATACAGAGAAGGAAGAGTAATCCATGCTGGATCTGGAAGAACAAAACCGTGCAAGAAAGAAAGCCATGCGGCTTCTGGAACATATGGACCGCACAGAGAAAGGCCTGACGGATAAACTCCGTCAGGCTGAATTTTCACCGGAGGCAGTAGAAGATGCCATTGCTTATGTGAAGTCCTATGGGTATATCAACGATGCCCGTTATGCCAGAACCTATATCTCCTTCCGCATGGAAACCAGGAGCCGTCAGAAGATCCTCTCGGAACTTCAGTTAAAGGGTGTGGACCGTCAGACTGCCCTGGATGCCTGGAATGAGATGGAAGAGCTTATGGAACCGGACGAGCGGGAGGTATTACGCAGGACGATCGAGAAGAAATATGCGCCGGACACAGAGCTTGATGAAGGACAGATGCGAAGGCTGTATGGATATCTGGCCAGACGAGCGTTCCGGTATGAGGATATTTCCCATACCCTGGAAGAAATGAACATCCGGGTGAACCGTGATATGGAATAACTCGTTACTGTTCACTGGTAATGTCCCGCGAGGTGTTTTTTGTGAGCGAAGGTCACAGAAAACCCGAGACATACCGCGCGAATTTATGCGATCAGCATAAATTCTGTGCATCGCAAAGCGTGTTACTGAGAACGGAGTGAACAGTAACAATAACTCTGCGGAGAAAAAGAGCCAGTTTATATATGCTAACCAAAATCTGCTTTTTCATGAGAAAAACTTGACATAAATGTGAAAAACAGCTAAACTTGTATTGTTGTATTTGTACAATGAAAACTAAATAAGGAGGTGCTCCTGTGGCAGGCACAATTATCGGTGTTATTGTCGCTGTGGTAGTCACGCTACTTATTGCAGTTCCTGTTACTTGCAAGGTTGCTGTTGACAAGAAAGTACGCAAGGATGCGGAAATCATAGGTACAGCAGAGGATAAGGCAAGGAATATTCTTGATGAAGCATTGAAAGCAGCAGAGACCAAGAAACGTGAAACTTTACTTGAAGTAAAGGAAGAATCTCTGCGAACTAAAAATGAACTGGAAAGGGAAACCAAGGAACGGAGAAACGAGCTGCAGAGATACGAGAAGCGAGTTTTGTCAAAAGAGGAATCTGTTGACAAAAAAGCCAATGCAGTGGAGAAGCGTGAGCTGGAATGTACAGCGAAATTTAACGAGTTACAAGAAAAAGAAAAACGAGTAAATGAACTTGAGGAAAAAGGAGTACAGGAACTGGAACGAGTTTCAGGTCTTACCTCCGAACAGGCAAAAGAAGAATTACTGAAATCTGTAGAAGATGACGTAAAGGTGGATGTTGCAAGACTCTATAAAGAGCTTGAGAACAGAGCCAAGGAAGATGCCAATAAGAAAGCCAGGGAATATGTAGTCAATGCCATTCAGAAATGTGCAGTGGATCATGTTTCCGAGACAACGATTTCTGTGGTACAGCTTCCAAGTGATGAAATGAAGGGAAGGATCATCGGTCGTGAAGGCCGTAATATCCGTACACTTGAGACACTTACCGGTGTGGATCTGATCATTGATGATACACCGGAGGCAGTGGTACTCTCTGCATTTGATCCGATCAGGAGAGAGATCGCCAGAGTGGCTCTTGAGAAACTGATCGTGGATGGACGTATCCATCCGGCAAGAATTGAAGAGATGGTAGAGAAAGCCCAGAAAGAAGTGGAAGCACAGATCCGGGAAGACGGTGAGAATGCTGCCATGGATGTAGGGGTACATGGAATCCATCCGGAACTTCTGAAGCTTCTTGGACGTATGAAATTCCGTTCAAGCTATGGACAGAATGCTCTGAGACATTCAATTGAGGTTGCACAGCTTTCCGGACTTCTTGCAGGAGAAGTTGGTGTGGATGTGCGTATGGCCAAGCGTGCCGGACTTCTTCATGACATTGGTAAATCCATTGACCATGAGGTAGAAGGTTCTCATATTCAGATCGGTGTGGATCTCTGCAAGAAATACAAGGAGTCCCCGATCGTTATCAACACGGTTGCGTCTCATCATGGTGATGTGGAGCCGGAATCTCTGATCGCGTGTATTGTACAGGCTGCTGATGCAATTTCCGCAGCAAGACCTGGAGCAAGACGTGAGACCCTGGAAACCTATACCAATCGTCTGAAACAGCTTGAGGATATCACCAATGAATTCAAGGGTGTAGAGAAATCTTTTGCTATTCAGGCAGGAAGAGAAATTCGTGTTATGGTCGTGCCGGATCATGTAAGTGATGCAGATATGGTTCTCCTTGCAAGAGATATTGCAAAGCAGATCGAGGCAGAGCTTGAGTATCCTGGACAGATCAAAGTTAATGTGATCCGTGAAAGCAGAGCGGTTGACTACGCAAAATAAGCTTTCAATGGAAGAAAGTTCTGGAAATATCAAAGGCCGGACAGCTTTTTAGCTGGCTGGCCTTTTTTTGTCATGTGGAAAAACGGTCATATTACCGGAAAAACAGGCGTAAACTGGTACAGGGTGAGTAAATGGAGAGTAAGACAGAGAACCGGAAGTGGAAAAATGCCGGACGTTTTCCGGCGGAACTTCTTTTTATGACCGGATTTTTTGCGGGAAATGTGTTGCCGAATCTGATCTGGAAAATGGAGTGGAAGCAGAAAACCTTGGCTTCTTTTTATCTGATCCGCAGCTTTGCAGGAAAAGATATTTCCGGCGGAGCTTATTTCTTGGAAGTGCTGCGACGAAGAGGAGGTTTTTTTCTTCTGTTGTTTTTATGCGGATTTACAATATTCGGAGTGCCTTTGACGGTCGCATATATGCTGTTTTTGGGAATGGAGACAGGAATGATCCTGGCATTATCGGTTCTGGAATTTGGTATTTATGGCGGTGTGGCCGGCGCCGGACTTCTGATGCCGCAGTATCTGGTCTATATTCCGGCGTATTTTTATCTTGCAGGTATCGTATACAGACAATCGTATGGGATCTGGAAAAATTACGGACTTGTGCCGCAGAAAACAGGGGCTTATTTTCGGCAGGGGATCACAGTTTTTCTGCTGTATACAGGAGGAATCCTCTCAGAAAGTTTTCTGAATCCCTGGGTCGTAGAAAAAGTTATAAAGGGCCTGAAATTTTTTTGAGGAAAATTTCCACAATATCTAGTGATGGTTTCCATAAAATCTGCGATATTTGGTGGTTTGTGCCGGAAAGTGTTGAAATTGTGCGGTTTTACGATGAAAAACTGTTTGATTTTATGTAAAATTCACAGTATAATTCAGTCATAAACGAGTATGATTTTAGAGAAACGGGATGCAGAGAAATGGATATAGAGATACGGGAATTTATTACATATTTACATAATAGAAAAAGAACGTCACATAATACAGAAGTATCTTACCAGAGAGACCTGAAGAAGATGGCAGTGTATTTTGCAGATCGTGGGATTTATGATATCCGAGATGTAGGAGAACTGGAGCTGGAAGGCTATCTCAGCTATATGGAGAGAGGACAGTTCGCTTCCTCAACGATCTCCAGAAATGTAGCATCTATCCGTGCCTTGTTTCAGTATCTTTATCAGGAGAACAGGATCGAGAGGGATCCGTCTCTGGAACTGAAGCCGCCCAAGGTTGAGAAGCGGATGCCGGAGATCCTTACTGTGGATGAGGTAGACCGCCTTTTGAAACAGCCGGATCTGAATACACCGAAGGGAATCCGGGACAGTGCCATGCTGGAGCTTTTGTATGCTACAGGAATGCGCGTCAGTGAACTTTTGCGGCTGAATCTGGAGGATCTCAATCTGCGGCTTGGTTATGTAGTCTGTCACGATGAGGATAAGGAACGGGTGATCCCGATAGGAAATGTATGCAAAACAGCCATGGAGAAATATCTGAAGGAAGCCCGTGGAAAATTTGTGAAAGAAAATGAGACGGAGAGTCTTTTTACCAACTGTTCAGGAAAATCCATGAGCAGACAGGGATTCTGGAAGGTTCTGAAGGGATATGCAGAGGAAGCCGGGATCCAGCATGATATCACGCCGCATACACTGAGACATTCTTTTGCCGCACATATGCTGCAGAATGGAGCGGACGTGAAGAGTGTGCAGGAAATGCTTGGACATTCGGATATTTCCACCACACAGGTCTATCTGAATTTTGGCGTTGCGAAAATGCGAGACGTATATATGAAAGCACATCCGAGGCATTGATCTGTAAGAAATAATATAAAAAACGCGTTCAAAAAAGAACCGGCAGCTTCCAAAATGGAAGAATGCCGGTTCTTTTTTTGAACATAAAGTGTAAAAGGATCACAAATATCCGTTTCCTGAACTGCAGATCAGACAGATCTTAGCAATTTTCAGCAATCGTGTAAAGCAGCTTCTCAGACTCATCCCAACCAAGGCAGGCATCTGTGATGGATTTTCCGTAGATGTGATCTCCACCGATCTTCTGATTGCCTGGCTCGATATAGCTCTCGATCATGAGACCTTTTACCATGGAGTGAAGCTCAGGATCTACCTGACGGCTGTGAAGAACCTCACTTGCGATACGAACCTGCTGCTCGTAATGCTTGTTGGAGTTGGAGTGGTTGGTATCCACGATCACTGCCGGGTTGGCAAGGTTCTTTGCATGGTATTTGTCATAGAGAAGACGAAGATCCTCGTAATGGTAGTTCGGGATCGCTTCCCCATGCTTGTTTACTGCACCGCGAAGGATTGCGTGAGAGAGTGGGTTGCCGGTGGTCTCAACCTCCCAGCTTCTGTAAATAAAACGATGAGCGCCCTGTGCTGCAACAATGGAGTTCAGCATAACGCTGTAGTCACCACTGGTAGGGTTCTTCATACCAGCCGGAACATCCATGCCGCTGACAGTGAGTCTGTGCTGCTGATCTTCAACAGAACGTGCGCCTACAGCAACGTAGGAAAGCAGATCAGAGAGATAACGGTAGTTCTCCGGGTAAAGCATCTCATCTGCACAGGTGAAGCCACTTTCGCGGATAGCACGCATGTGCATCTTGCGGATCGCGATCAGTCCGGCAAGAAGGTTCGGTTTTTTCTCAGGATCCGGCTGATGGACCATTCCCTTGTATCCTTCACCGGTCGTACGTGGTTTGTTTGTGTAAACACGCGGGATGATAAGGACTTTATCCTCGATCTTTTCCTGAACTTTGCGAAGTCTTAAAAGATAATCGCATACGGCATCTTCGTTATCTGCAGAACATGGTCCGATGATAGCGAGGAATTTATCGGATTTTCCGGTGAAAACGTCGCGAATCTCAGCATCGCGTTTCTCCTTGAGCGCCTGAAGTTCAGCATCGAGCGGATACTGATTGCGGATTTCCTCAGGAGTTGGCAGTTTTTTTATGAATTCAAAACTCATAGTACTTTATTCCTCCATAACTATAGACATTTCGATTATTTATTATAAACGATTATTGGCCGATTGTCGATAGGGAAATTTTAGCGCTTTCACGTGTAGAAGAGTAAGCAGCAGCTCACCCAGAAAAATTCCGTAAAAATAGCCTCGGATCCCTGTTGCCGGAATTATAAAAACAACGGAGAAAATACGGATGAGAATGCCGGCAATACTGTGGATCAGACAGAGCCCCGGTTTTCCAAGTCCCTGCAGGATGCTGGTGAGCATGGTGTTTGTATAAAGAAAAGGACAGATAAAAGACAGATACCGTATGTAGGTTCCGGCAGTCTGGCTGTGAAAAAGCAATGTTCCGAGGAATGGGCCAAAAAGAAAGAATCCGCTTCCGCATAGAAATCCCAGGAACATGCACAGAAAAAAGGTCTGATCTGTGACACGGCGGATCTGCTTCTGCTCTCCCAGTGCATCAAGCTGTGCGATGGAAGGCATCAGCATCACAGCGGCGGAAGAGGTAAGTGTGGAAGGAAACAGGAGCAGGGGCAGTGCCATTCCTGTAAAGATCCCATAGATCTTCAGTGAGTCTGAGGCTGTCATGCCGGAACGCAGAAGCATCTGTGGGATCAGGACCGCTTCTATGCTGCCGAGAAGTGTCAGAAGGATCCTGTTCAGGGAAATGGGAAAAGACAGTGTGAAAAGGTCCTTTATCAGCGGAAAGATCCTGACGGGAGTCTTTTCGTGTACAGGGTGATTTCCGAAATGAAAGGAAACTACCAGCAGCGACACCAGCGAAGCGGCAGTCTCTCCGGCAAGGGAACCTCCCGCTGCGATCAATGCAGTGATCGGACGTCCTTCGGAAAGAAAGATCAGATACAGGATATAGGTAGTGCCGATCCGTGCAGACTGCTCCGAAAGCTGCACGGCTGCCGGAACAGAGGCTTTTTTCCGGGCATAATAATAGCTGTCAATGCAGGAATGAATGGCACAGAGAGGAATACTGACAGCTGTTATGCGAAGAAGACCGGCAGTCTGCGGTGTTTTCAGAATTGCGGAAGCAAAAAAATATGCGTGCTGAAAAAGCAGAAAACCGGCTGCAGCAGAAAAAAAGACAGCCATAAGTGTTCCTGTGACCAGCGAAAAACGTGCCTCCTTTTTCTCCTGAAGGGCAAGTCTGGACGCGATCAGGCGTGAAAGGGCAGACTGGATCCCTGTATAGGATAAAGCGGCCATAAGTCCCTGGAGAGGAAGAACCAGCTGATACAAACCAAGACCTTCCGCACCAATGGCATGGGAGAGGAATATTCTATAAAAGAAACCTGCGATACGGCTGATAAGGCCTGTGCAGGCAAGAATCAGGGTTCCTTTGAGAAATATTTTTTTTGACATGGATAACCTTGAGTCTTTTTTGTCAGTATATGAAGAAGTTAGTCTTGACAGAACCATATGTTTCTGATAGAGTAAACATGAAATCCGAGGAAAACACTGGGAATTGAAAAAGAGGTGAGCGGATGAAACTGTCAACAAGAGCAAAATACGGACTTAAGGCTTTGATAGACCTTGGTCTTTATAGTGAGAAAGAAGCGGTCTCGCTTCAGAGTATTGCGGGCCGTCAGAATATATCAGTCAGCTATCTGGAGCAGCTGATGGCACTTTTAAAGAAAGCGGGCCTTGTGAAGAGTGTCCGCGGCGCAGCCGGAGGATACTTCCTTGGAAGACCGGCAGAAGAGATTTCAGTGGGAGATATCCTTCGTGTCCTGGAGGGTGGCCTGGAGGCTGCAACATGTCCGGGAACAGAAGGTGACGGTGGCTGCCAGGGTTCTGATCTCTGCGTGGCTAAATTAGTGTGGAAGAGGATCAACGACAGTATCACAGATGCAGTGGATACACTGATGCTCAGTGAGCTGATCGAAGAAAGCCGGAGAATACACGAAAAATAATTATCCTGAACAGGAGGAAAAGAAAATGGGAAAAATGATATATCTGGACAATGCGGCTACCACAAAGACCGCACCGGAAGTTGTGGAGGCTATGCTGCCGTATTTTACAGAGTTTTATGGAAATGCTTCAACCGTTTATGATTTTGCGGCAAACAGCAAGGCTGCCATCGCAAAGGCAAGACAGCAGATCGCAGATGTGATCGGAGCCAAAAAAGAGGAGATCTATTTTACTGCAGGTGGTTCCGAGTCTGATAACTGGGCTCTGAAAGCGACCTTTGAGGCATATAAAAATAAAGGAAACCATATCATCACAACAAAGATCGAGCATCATGCCATCCTTCATACCTGCGAGTACCTTGAAAAAGAGCGTGGTGCCAAGGTCACATACCTGGATGTAGATGAGAATGGTTTCATTGACCTGGATGAGCTTCAGAAAGCCATCACACCGGAGACCATCCTGATCTCTGTTATGGCTGCAAACAATGAGATTGGTACTCTTGAGCCGCTGAAAGAGATCGGACAGATCGCACATGAGCATGGAATCCTGTTCCATACAGATGCTGTTCAGGCATTCGGCCAGATCCCGATCAATGTAGATGAGTTCAATATCGATATGCTCAGCTCCAGCGGACATAAGATCAACGGACCGAAGGGAATCGGCTTCCTCTATATCCGTAAGGGCGTTAAGATCCGCTCCTTCGTACATGGCGGAGCACAGGAGAGAAAACGTCGTGCAGGTACAGAGAACGTTCCTGGTATCGTAGGATACGGTCTTGCAGCAGAGCGTGCAAACAAGTCCATGAAAGAGCGTACTGCAAAAGAAATCGAGATCAGAGATCATATGATCAGCAGGATCCTCACAGAGATCCCGTACGTACGTCTCAATGGAGATAAAGTAAAACGTCTTCCGAACAACGTAAATGTAAGCATCCAGTTCATCGAGGGAGAGTCACTTCTTCTGATGCTTGATAATTTCGGAATCTGTGCATCCAGCGGTTCCGCATGTACATCCGGTTCTCTGGATCCGTCACACGTTCTGTTAGCTATCGGTCTTCCTCATGAGATCGCACACGGATCTCTCCGTATGACCTTAAGCGAGGAGACGACAATGGAGGATGTTGATTTTGTAGTAGATAAGCTGAAAGATATTACTGCAAACTTAAGAAGCATGTCTCCATTATATGAAGATTTTATTAAAAAGCAGAAAAAATAATAAAAATACTTGCCAGGAGGAAAAAATAATGTATAGTGAAAAAGTAATGGATCATTTTCAGCATCCACGTAATGTCGGTGAAATCGAGAACGCAAGTGGCGTGGGTACTGTAGGAAATGCAAAATGCGGTGATATTATGAGAATATTCCTTGATATCGATGACGAAACTCATATTATCAAAGACTGCAAATTTAAAACATTTGGATGCGGTGCAGCAGTTGCAACAAGCAGTATGGCAACAGAACTTGTAATGGGCAAGACCATTGAGGAAGCTATGGAAGTAACCAACAAGGCCGTTATGGAGGCTCTGGACGGACTTCCGCCGGTAAAGATCCACTGTTCCCTGCTTGCTGAGGAAGCAATTCATGCAGCTCTCTGGGATTATGCAGAGAAACATCACATTAAGATCGAGGGTCTTTCCAAACCGAAGTCTGATATCCACGAGGGTGAAGAGGATACAGAAGAGGAGTATTGATTCCTTTTATTTACGATCATAACCGGGGCATGAGCAAGCTTCAGTTGAACAGAACCGTAAGCCATTGAAAGGACAGGTAAGTAAGAAGCATGACAGGACTTACGAACGAAGAAGTTCAGGAAAGAATTGCGCAGGGCCAGGTAAATAATAACGAAAACCCCAACACCAGGACATATAAGCAGATCATTCTGGAGAATACGTTGACATTCTTCAATTTTCTGAACCTGGTGCTGCTGGTTCTCGTACTGCTGGTTGGTTCCTACAAAAACTCCATGTTTGTAGGAATCATTTTTATTAATACCGTGATCGGGATCATTCAGGAGGTCCGTGCTAAGAAGACGATTGACAAGCTGGCCATCCTGACAGAATCCAAGACGGTTGTTCTGCGTGAAGGAAAAAAATGGAAAATTTCTACAGAGAAGCTGGTTGTCGATGATCTGATATTCCTGAAGGCCGGAGAACAGGTTCCGGCAGATGCGAAGATCCTGGAGGGAAGCCTTGAGGTCAATGAATCCCTGCTTACCGGTGAGGCAGACAATCTTCCGAAGAATCCGGGAGATGAGCTTTTTTCCGGAAGCTTTGTGACGGCGGGACAGGCCTGCTGCCAGATCATCCATGTGGGAAGTGACAACTATGCGTCAAGGATCACCAGCGAGGCAAAGGAATTCAAGCGCCATAATTCAGAGCTTAGAAATTCCCTGAATGCCATTCTGAAGGTGATCAGTATCATTATCGTACCAATGGGTGCGCTGCTTTTTTATAAACAGTATTATTTTGTGGGAGACAATATCCGGGATTCTGTTGTCAATATGGTTGCAGCGGTCCTGGGAATGATCCCGGAGGGACTGGTCCTTCTTACCAGTGTGGCACTGACTCTGGGTGCGCTGAAGCTGGCCCAGAAGAAGACGCTGGTGCAGGAGCTGTACTGTATAGAAACTCTTGCACGCGTGGATACGCTCTGCCTGGATAAGACAGGAACTATCACAGAGGGTACCATGTGTGTGGAGGCGGTGGAGAGCTATCCGCCGGTGTATGATGAGATTTCAGAGACAATATCCGGGAAAGATCCTGAATCCGGCGAAGGTGACAGCAATGGAACTGAGAGTTCTGCGACTTCTACAGTTTCAGCAACAGATGCGATCGCAAAGGAGGATGGAAGTGCGAATCTCGTATTACAGGAAAAGTCAGAAGCTGACCCGGAGAAACATAGTCAGGAAGATCCGGAGAAGACCCGGGAGATCGAGCATATCATGGGAAATCTGCTTTCTGTGCTGAAGGATCAGAATGCCACTGCCGATGCACTCAGGGCAAGATTTAAAGTATCTCAGGATATGAAGCTGGATCATGTGATCCCGTTTTCTTCTGACAGGAAGTACAGCGGAGCTGCATTTACAGATACAGGTACTTATCTGATGGGGGCAGCGCAGTTTCTTTTTCCGGAAGGGAACCCGGAGCTGATGGAGTATTGTGGCAGATTTGCAGAGGAAGGTCTTCGTGTGCTGGTTCTTGCCCATAGTGTAAATGTGAGTGAGGGAGCGGAGCTTCCGGAGGGACTGGAACCTGTCGGACTTTTGCTTATTACAGATGTGATTCGTGCAGAGGCACCGGATACGCTGGCATATTTCGAAAGTCAGGGTGTTGATCTGAAAGTGATCTCCGGTGATGATCCGGTGACGGTTTCTGCAATTGCCAGACGTGCAGGCCTTAAAAATGCAGAGCATTATATCGATGCGACAACGATCACAACTCAGGAACAGATGGACGAGGCAGTTGCAGAATATAGTGTGTTCGGGCGTGTAACACCTCAGCAGAAACAGTCAATGGTGAAGTCTTTGCAGGCTCAGAAGCATACGGTTGCCATGACCGGTGATGGTGTCAATGATGTTCTGGCGCTTAAAGAGGCGGACTGCAGTATTGCCATGGCTGAGGGCAGCGATGCTGCCAAGAATATTGCCAATGTGGTATTGCTGGATTCTAATTTTGCAGCAATGCCAGAAATTGTGAATCAGGGACGCCGGGTTGTAAATAATATCCGTACTGCGGCATCTATGTTTCTGATCAAAACGATTTTTTCCGTGCTGCTGTCACTGATCACGATCTTCTTCGGGGATTCCTATCCCTTTGAGCCGATCCAGATGTCTCTGATCAGTGCCTGCGCTGTTGGTATTCCTACATTCCTTCTGGCACAGGAGAATAATTATGAGAAGATCGACCATACATTTTTGCGTCATGTATTTATGAATGCATTTCCGGCTGCTGTGACCATCACGGGCTGTGTGTTCAGTGTGATGCTGGTATGCCAGAATGTATACCATTCCAATGCTATGCTGAATACAGCCTGTGTGCTTGTAACAGGATGGAATTATATGGCGGCACTTAAGACAGTTTACGCACCTCTGAATAAGTATCGAAAGGTGATCATTTACAGTATGCAGGTGATCTTTTTCGGTGCGGCGGTGGTTCTGCAGAATCTTCTGACACTGGGATCGCTGGAATTCGGAATGATCATTCTGGTGTTCCTTCTGATGACATTTTCTCCGATCCTGATCGATGTGATCACGGCCTGGCTCAGAAATATTTACAGCCGTTCGCTGGATAGTGGGGAACAGGGGAAATTTGCTGCATTTATTGATAAGCTGAGAAAATAATAATATGAGAAATAAAAAAGGACACTGCCCGTTGAAAATGGCAGTGTCCTTTTTTGCAAATAAACTGTGAAGCAGTTATCCAGTTATCCGGTGCAGAGCTGTGTAGAGAATGCAGAGTGTGGATATCCGCCTGACAAAGCTATTATTTCGTGTGCATAAGCCAGATAAATCCGAAGGCCGGGATCTCTACAGCCTGTGCGTCTCTCTGAACTCCTGTGAGAAGATCTGTGTAGGTACCGTCCTGTTCGTTGATCCAGGCTACATTATCCTGGTCGCTGAAGTTGTAGATGCAGATCAGCTTTTCTTCAGAAGTTTCTCTTACCAGGGCAAGGAGAGCTTTTTCCCAGGTTTCCAGTGTATGTGCAGAAACTTCAGGTGCAAATACCGGATGGCTGGCACGGATGGATTCCAGCTGCTCAAGGCTGTTGAAAATGCGTCCCTGGATCGTTTCGGCATCGGCTCTGTTCCGGGCAAGTGCCCAGTTGAAACGTCCGTTGTGGAGCCAGCGGGGATCAGCTGCTTTGGAAATGTCGGCTTTATAGGTGTAGTCATTCAGCTGTCCGACCTCGTCACCGCTTCGAAGTACCGGAATTCCGGGGAGGGAAAGAAGCAATGCATGAAGTGCTACGTCATAGCGGATTCCCCGGCTGACACCCTCCATATTTCCTTCATAATCAAAACGCTCGATTCCTGCAAGAGATGCGGTTGTTCCGCAGAGCTCAGATTTCTCGGTTTCCGGATTTACATAAATTTCACCCCGGGCAAAGGAATCAGGGAAAATACCTGCCAGGAATTCATTCAGATAATCTCTGTGAGGCCCTTCTGTGATAAAGCTTCCTTTCAGGAAATCATAGTCCAGATTCCAGCGTACCGTGTTGCGGTTACGGAGGTAATTCTGGAATACCGGTGCCTGCGGAAGGTCTGCAGCTCTGTCGATTCCCCGGCGGAGAAGGGCAGTGTCCTTTGTAGCAACGGTATGCCAGAGATCGGACATCAGCTGGGTGCTGTTTACAATGTGAAGTTCCGGCATATCGGAAGTTCCGCCGAATGCAGCAGCCTCTGCAGGTGGGCGGTCTGTTTCGCCAAGGAGAAGAATTCCGGGGCATACGATCTCACACACCATTCGGGTCATACGCAGCAGAGAGTGAAGCTTCCAGAGATTTTCTTCCGGCATCATCGGAAGGATACCAAGGCTGAATACAGAAGCACCTTCATTTGCAAGCTCCAGGATCTGAAGAAGCATTGCATTGAAATAAGCCGGAGTCTGGAGCACACATGGCGCACCGGACTGTGGGTCATCCACAGAAAGACTTAACGGGATCTCAAGAGCCAGGCGGATACCTGCTTTCCTACAGTTAGCTGCAAGTGTGTACAGATCTTCGGAAGTTCCGATCTCCGGGATAATGCGAAGAGAGCAGTTGGAGGTTGCCTGGAAAAGATCTGTCAGGTACAGAGTGTCTGCTTTGCATTCACTGATATAGTCCAGCTTATCGGACAGCCCGGAAAGAGTATCTGCGAAGTCAGCAGGATTTACAGCCATTCCGGTGAAAGTAGTCTTACGGAACCAGTCAGGATCTGCAGCGCAGTTCTGGTCGGCTTCCTTCATGGAAAGAGAACGCTCACGGTAGATTTCTTTCATCTTTTTTGTGAGGCTTGAGAATGTGCCGGCAACTTCCGGGTGATCGCGGAACAGCTCGCAGTAAAGCCATTTCAGATCATTGTAGTAGTGTTTCAGACGTTTCTCGTAGAGGGCATCGTAAGCTGTGTCCTCCTTGGAAGTTTCGACTTTCAGAGGCTCGGTCTTGGAAGTCTCGACCTTGATCGGCTCGGTCTTGGAAGTCTCGACTTTGATCGGCTCAGTCTTGGAAGTCTCAACCTTGATCGGCTCAGTCTTGGAAGTCTCGACCTTGATCGGTTCGGTCTTGGAAGTCTCAACCTTGATCGGCTCGGTCTTGGAAGTCTCGACCTTGATCGGCTCGGTCTTGGAAGTCTCGACCTTGATCGGTTCGGTCTTGGAAGTCTCGACTTTGATCGGTTCAGTTTTGGAAGTTTCGACTTTAAGCGTTTCCTTCTTTACGGTTTCAAGTTTTTTCACTTCGGCTTTAGCATTTTCAACAGATTTGGCAGCACTGGAACTGGTGCCGGTAGCAGAGGTATTTTTTTTCAGTTGCTTTTCTTTTTTTGCCTGCATGGCAGCTTTCTTTTTCTGGAGTCTTTTTGTTGACATATAGAATTCCTCCTTAGATAAAATGATATTTTCGGTATAAAAATGTAAACTCTCTCACTGGAGAGAGAAACAGAGCTACAGCTTATGAAAAACAGGACGGCGGTTTTTAAATACAGCATAATAGGAAAAACCACATTCACGGAGAACATCAGCCGCCTTGTCAAAAGCATAGCCGATCTTATCCGGAGTATGGGCATCTGCACCGATGGTGATGATCTCACCGCCAAGCTCACGGTAACGTCGGATAATATTGACACATGGATTCGGTTCACCAAGCCCGTAGTGATAACCGCCTGTGTTCAGCTCGATTCCCACATTTTTGCGGATCAATGTCCGCAGGATCTCGTCCAGGATCTCCTTATATCTTCCATAAGAATACTGACGGTTCTGATTTGGACCATAACGTACTACATAGTCGATATGTCCGTACACATCCATCTCGTCAAAAGCAGCGATATTTTCCAGGATGGATTCAAAATATTCCATGTAGCATGCGGATTCCTTACGGCCCTCAAAATAAGAAGGATAATAAGGATCGTATCCGTGCACCACATGGGAGGAACCAATAACGAAATCAAAGGGAACTTCTTTCAGAAGATCGGAAAAAGATTCTGCAAGCTGAGGCTGAAGTCCAAGCTCGATCCCGAAGTTAACCTGGATCTGGTCTTTAAAAGCATCCGCAAGACTCTCAAGTTTCTGGCGGTATGCAGGGATGTTCAGGGAAAAATCAAGATTTTCCGGAGTATCGGGATAATCCGGATCAAAATGTTCAGTAAAACAGATTCCCGTGAGACCCTGGTCTGCGGCAGTCTGGATCATTTCTTCCATCGGTGTATCGGAATCTGCGGAAAAAGAGGAGTGCATATGGCAGTCCCATAAAATTTTCTGGTCCATTTTGTACCTCCATATTCAAGCCTTTATATTCTGTGACAATGATCGTATCTGCCTGTTATGAATCCGGGAAAGTCAAACTCCCAGCGGGAATATAGATATCCGTTTTAGGAATCAGCAGGACAGAACTTTCTATCAGAGAATTATAGCACATTTTTCAGAAATTTTCTTAATATTTATTTTAATGTTCTTTTTTATAAATAGCTCTTGAATTTTTGTTTGGAATTAGGTACAATATGAAACAGGTTGATGTTTCTTTAACAAAGGAACGATTTAATCACCATTCAATTCATAGGAGGAATTTATCATGGCAGTAAAAGTTGCAATTAATGGTTTTGGACGTATCGGTCGTCTTGCATTCCGTCAGATGTTTGGAGCAGAAGGATTTGAGATCGTAGCAATCAACGATCTTACATCTCCTAAGATGCTTGCTCACTTATTAAAATATGATTCTACACAGGGAAGATATGCTCTTGCTGATAAAGTAACAGCAGGCGAGGATTCCATCACAGTAGACGGAAAAGAGATCAAAATCTATGCTAAGGCTAACGCTGCAGAGCTTCCATGGGGAGAGATCGGTGTAGACGTAGTTCTTGAGTGCACAGGTTTCTACACATCCAAAGACAAAGCTCAGGCTCATATCGATGCAGGTGCTAAGCACGTAGTTATTTCCGCTCCGGCTGGAAACGACCTTAAGACAATCGTTTACAACGTAAACCATCAGGGTCTTACAAACGAGGACAAGATCATCTCCGCAGCTTCCTGTACAACAAACTGCCTTGCACCAATGGCTAAGGCTCTTAACGATCTTGCACCGATCAAATCCGGTATCATGTGCACAATCCACGCTTACACAGGCGATCAGATGACACTTGACGGACCGCAGAGAAAAGGCGATCTGAGAAGATCCCGTGCAGCTGCAGTTAACATCGTTCCGAACAGCACAGGTGCTGCTAAAGCTATCGGACTTGTTATCCCAGAGCTTAACGGCAAACTTATCGGTTCTGCACAGCGTGTACCTACCCCAACAGGTTCTACAACAATCCTTACAGCAGTAGTTGAAGGAAACGTTACTAAAGAGCAGATCAACGCAGCTATGAAAGCAGCTTCTAACGAGTCCTTCGGATACAACGAGGATGAGATCGTATCCAGCGATATCGTTGGTATGAGATTTGGTTCCCTCTTCGATGCTACTCAGACAATGGTACTTCCACTTGAGAATGGCACAACAGAGGTTCAGGTAGTTTCCTGGTATGACAACGAGAACTCCTACACAAGCCAGATGGTTCGTACAATCAAGCACTTCGGAAAACTTCTGAACGCTTAATTTTCTGCGAACGGGTGTAGAAGAATAGACTCAGAAAGGGTCCGGTCTGAAGAGGACCGGGCCCTTTTTTTCCAAAAGATCAAACAAAAAAATGTCTGAGGAAATGACTGTTAACAGAGCGGACAACAATACCGCTCGCCCTTATTCATCTGCTTTTGCAGAAATAAAAGTTAAGGAGATATAGAGATGCTGAACAAAAAAAGTGTTGACGATATCAATGTAAAAGGACAGAAAGTACTTGTAAGATGCGACTTCAATGTTCCGCTTCAGGATGGAAAGATCACAGATGAGAACCGTCTTGTAGCTGCTCTTCCTACAATCAAGAAACTGATCGCAGACGGCGGAAAGGTTATCCTTTGCTCCCACCTTGGAAAACCGAAGGGAGAGCCGAAACCGGAGCTTTCTCTTGCACCTGTAGCAGTTCGTCTTTCTGAGCTTCTTGGCCAGGAAGTAAAATTTGCAGCAGATCCTGAGGTAGTAGGACCGAACGCAAAAGCTGCTGTAGCAGAGATGAAAGATGGCGATGTAGTTCTTCTTGAGAACACACGTTATCGTGCAGAAGAGACAAAGAACGAAGACAAGTTCAGCGAAGATCTTGCTTCCCTCTGTGATGTATTTGTAAATGATGCATTCGGAACTGCTCACAGAGCTCACTGCTCTAACGTAGGTGTTACCAAATATGTAAAAACAGCAGTTGTAGGATATCTGATGCAGAAAGAGATCGATTTCCTCGGAAACGCTGTAAACAATCCGGAGAGACCATTCGTAGCAATTCTTGGCGGTGCTAAGGTTTCCAGCAAGATCTCTGTAATCAACAACCTTCTTGACAAGGTAGATACACTGATCATCGGTGGTGGTATGTCCTATACGTTCTCCAAGGCTATGGGCGGACATATCGGAACATCCCTCTGCGAGGATGATTACCTTCAGTATGCTCTTGACATGATGAAGAAAGCAGAGGAGAAGGGCGTGAAGCTTCTTCTTCCTGTAGATAACAGAATCGGTGATAACTTCTCCAATGACTGCAACATCCAGGTTGTAAAACGTGGTGAGATTCCGGACGGATGGGAAGGAATGGATATCGGACCGGAGACTGAGAAGCTTTTTGCAGACGCTGTAAAAGATGCCAAGACTGTTGTATGGAACGGACCGATGGGATGCTTCGAGATGCCGAACTTCGCTCATGGTACAGAAGCAGTTGCCAAAGCTCTTGCTGAGACAGACGCAACAACAATCATCGGTGGCGGCGATTCTGCAGCAGCTGTAAATATCCTCGGATATGGCGACAAGATGACACACATCTCCACAGGTGGCGGTGCTTCTCTTGAGTTCCTTGAGGGCAAAGAGCTCCCAGGTGTAGCAGCAGCTAACGATAAAGACTGATAAAAAATAAAGTGTTCCAAGAACACAAAAAAGGAGATAAAACCATGGCAAGAAAGAAAATCATTGCTGGAAACTGGAAAATGAACATGACACCAAGCGAGGCTGTAAAGCTGGTTGAGACTTTAAAACCGCTTGTTGTTAACGACGAAGTTGATGTAGTATTCTGCGTACCGGCTATCGACATCATTCCTGTTGTTGAGGCAGCTAAAGGAACAAACATCCAGGTTGGCGCTGAGAACATGTACTTCGAGGAGAAGGGTGCTTACACAGGCGAGATCGCTCCGGCTATGCTCGTAGATGCTGGCGTTAAGTACGTAGTACTTGGACATTCCGAGAGAAGAGAGTATTTCGGTGAGACAAACGAAGACGTTAACAAAAAAATGCTCAAAGCTTTCGAGCATGGTATCACACCGATCATGTGCTGCGGTGAGACACTTACTCAGAGAGAGCAGGGCGTGACAATGGACTTTATCCGTCAGCAGGTTAAGGTTGGATTCCAGGGTGTTACAGCTGATCAGGCTAAGACAGCAGTTATCGCTTACGAGCCGATCTGGGCTATCGGAACAGGTAAGACAGCTACAACAGAGCAGGCTCAGGAGGTTTGCGCTGATATCCGTAAATGCATCGCTGAGATCTATGATGACGCTACAGCAGCAGAGATCCGTATCCAGTACGGCGGATCTGTAAACGCTGCAACAGCTCCTGACTTATTCGCTCAGGCTGACATCGACGGCGGTCTTGTAGGCGGCGCTTCCCTGAAACCAGATTTCGGAAAGATCGTAAACTACAAATAAGATTCACTTAAAAAGGGGCTTCGGCCCCTTTTTTTATATCTTTTTATAAAAAAACCAGAAAAACTCTCCCTGACACGGATAGCACAGCTGACAAAAAAGCTGCATCTGATCACAGTCAGAGAGAGTTTTTCTTATCTTCAGAGTAAGGATTGTTTTTCTCTGAAGCTTTTTCTGTATGTTCGTTCCTTTCGTCAGGCTCGGGAACGTGTTCCACAATGTCCTCGATCTCGCAGTGGAGAATGGAACACAGCCTGTCTATGGTATAAATTTCAACATTTTTATTTTTTCGAAGTCTGTCCAGAAGTGAACGGGTGATCTGGTAATGTTCATAAAGATCATACTGAGTGATTCCACGCTCCTTCATCGTGACCCAAAATCTGTCATATTTTATCATATATATATCCTGTCCGATTCATCCTTGAATTAATCTTATTATGAAGGTAAAATTGGAATCACAACAGTGTCCTTATATCGACACTACAGAAAGGAGAAGCAATGAGGAAGTTTTTTAAAATCTTAATTTCAGTGGTGATCACACTGTATTTTTCAGCTACCATGTTCTACTGCTTTGTGGCAGGAACACCGGATGACGGAAAAGGGGCAGTGATCTATATGATGTCAGCAGCAGGCTTGTCGATACTGTTTCCGGCTTTTACCTGCGGCTGCATTCATTACATCCTTTATCTCAGAAAAAAAATGGATGAAAGGAGCAAATGATCAGGATTTATGGTATGATAACAATAAATATCTGGCAGGGTATGTCGTTTCAGAAAACGGTTATCTGATAACGGCAGAAACGCATCAGATGGCTGTGCTGTGGTGCAGCCGTTACGTATTATAATAGAAAGAAAGCCTGCGGCTGTGCGTAAGACGCTTATATGATCATTTGCGGAGGATTTTATGGGGAATATTCTGGATTATCTTGACTGGAGAGGAGATCTTACCTTTGAGCAGTCACCCTTTAATGAAGTTGACAATCTGATACTGGCGTGTTTTTCCTATCTTGATCTGGATGAGATGGCAGAAGTAAAAAACGGAAATACTCTTTCTGTAGAAGAACTCTTTGCGGCTTTTTCCAGACAGGAAATGAAGAAGGATCTGAAAGCAGAAAGCGCCTTTCTGCAGAATACACCGATGCTCCTTGAAAAAATGGCCTGTGCGGAGAGATTCCGGAAATGTACAGTAGGAGGCTTTGTCAATGAAATCCTTTCCAGTCAGGCTCAGCAGTTTGCGGCAGTGACTATAGGACTGGATGATGGAACCACATATATTTCATTTCGTGGAACCGATGATACCATTGTGGGATGGAAGGAGGATTTTAACTTAAGCAACGGAGTTGTTCCTTCACACAGAAAAGCGTTGGAATATCTAGAAACGCATGGAACTTATATACAGTCCATGCTGCGGATCGGCGGTCATTCCAAAGGAGGAAATCTGGCTATGTATGCAGCGATGCAGTGCAGTGACATCCTGCAGGAAAAGCTTCTTTCTGTCTATGATAATGATGGCCCGGGTTTTCCGGAAGGATTTTTCAGTCCCGGAAGAGTGGAAAGTGTTTTGCCAAAAGTCACTCGTATCATTCCCGAGGCATCTGTGATCGGTATGCTGCTCAGCCACCAGAAAGATCCGCGGATCGTAGCCAGTACACAGAAGGGGATCCTGCAGCATGATGCTTTTACCTGGGAGGTAATGGGGCCATCCTTTATAGAGAAAGAAAGTTTGACAAGAAGAGCTGCGGCGTCAGATCGAAGTCTTCATAAATGGATCGACCATATGGATGAAAAGCAGAGAGAGCATCTCATCGGGGAACTCTTTTCTGTGTTGGAAGCAACCGGAGCAGATACCATTTCCCAAATTCAGGAAGGTGGTCTGAAAAGTCTGGCTGCCATGGTGCGCCAGCTGGATAAACTGGATCCACAGTCAAAAGCTATGGTGCAGGAACTGATCACCGGACTTTTTGGCAGCTGGCTGGAATTACTTCCTCTGCCGGAACTTGACAAAAAGCGTTTTCTGCCATAACATAGGAGTTACTCTGATAAAAATTGGAAAAAACGGAAAGGGGACATCAGAAAATGAACGAAAAAGTCGTAAATGCGGCCCTTCTTGGTCTCGGAACAGTAGGAACCGGTGTATATAAAGTGATCAAAAGCCAGGAGCAGGAAATGACAGCCAAGCTTGGATGCCAGGTAAAGATCACAAAGATCCTGGTGCGTAACCTTGAGAAAGCGTCCGGGAAGGTAGACGATCCTTCTGTTCTTACAACAGACTGGGCAGATATTGAGGGAGATCCTTCCATTGATATTGTGATCGAGCTGATCGGCGGGATCGAGCCGGCACGTACTTATATCCTTGCAGCACTGAAAGCCGGCAAGAACGTTGTAACTGCAAACAAGGATCTGATCGCAGTCCACGGAAAAGAGATCCTGGAAACTGCCAGGGCAGCGCAGAAGGATTTTCTGTTTGAGGCAGCAGTTGCCGGAGGAATCCCAATCATCAGCCCGTTGAAGAACAGTCTTGAGGCCAACCATGTAACGGAAGTTATGGGAATCGTAAACGGAACTACGAACTTTATCCTTACCAAGATGTCCCAGGAGGGAATGGAATTTTCAGATGCTCTTGCTCTTGCTACAGAACTTGGATATGCAGAGGCAGATCCTACTGCAGATATCGAGGGAATTGATGCTGGAAGAAAGGTTGCCATCCTTGCATCAGTTGCCTTTAATTCCAGAGTTACCCTTGATAATGTTCATATAGAAGGAATCACAAAGATCACGGCAAAGGATATCCGTTACGCAAAAGAAATGGGCTGCGAGATCAAGCTTCTGGGTGTTGCACGCTGTCAGGAGGACGGCGTTGAGGCCTATGTCTGCCCGATGCTGATTCCGGCAGAGCATCCCCTTGCATCCGTCAATGATTCTTATAATGCGGTTTTTGTACACGGAGATGCAGTAGGAGATACCATGTTCTACGGACGTGGAGCAGGTGAGCTTCCTACAGCAAGTGCGGTTGCCGGTGATGTATTTGAGGTAGTCCGTAATATGAAGGCAGATTGCTGCGGAAGAGTAGGCTGCACCTGCTATAAGACACTTCCGGTAAAAGATATGGCAGATACCCATAACCGTTATTTCCTCCGCCTGCAGGTAGAGGACCGCTGCGGTGTGCTGGCTGAAATCCTGGAGTATTTTGCAAAATATCAGGCAAGCGTGGCACAGATCATGCAGAAAGAAAGCAAGAGACCGGATACCGCAGAGGTTGTTGTGATCACCAAACTTGTAAGCGAGGGCGCTTTCTTTAAGGTTAAGGAAGAACTGGAAAACAGCGCATCTGTAAGAAAGATTTCTTCTATGATCCGTGTATACCAGAAATAATATCTTTCGCGTAAATTTACAGATCAGCCGTATCAGTTGTCGGGAAATTGAAAACAGACAAATTTTTATCAAAGAAAACGTTGCAAAATTTCTGGATTTTGGTACTATATAAAATGGAAAACAAAAGAATCCTGAATGGTACAGAGGGTTTCAGAATCAGTGAAGAGCTGTGCCGGACAGATTTTCGATCAAAGATAAGAAGGGGAAAATTATGAGCAAAAAACCAACAGTTTTAATGATCCTTGATGGATACGGACTCAATGACAGACATGACGGAAATGCTGTATATGAGGCAAAAACACCGGTTATGGACGGACTCATGAAAGATTATCCGTTTGTAAAAGGCAATGCCAGCGGTCTTGCGGTAGGTCTTCCGGACGGACAGATGGGTAACTCCGAGGTTGGTCATATGAACATGGGCGCAGGCCGTATCGTATACCAGGAGCTTACAAGGATCACAAAAGAGATCCAGGACGGCGATTTCTTCAAGAATGAGGCACTTCTTTCTGCTATGAAGAATGCAAAAGACAACGATTCCGCGATCCATTTTATGGGACTTCTTTCTGACGGTGGCGTACACAGCCACAATACACATCTCTACGGACTTCTTGAGATGGCAAAGAGAGAGGGACTCAAGAAAGTTTACGTACACTGTTTCCTGGATGGACGTGACACACCGCCTGCATCCGGTAAAGAGTTTGTAGAGCAGCTGGAAGCTAAAATGAAAGAGATCGGCGTTGGTGAGATCGGTGTGATCTCCGGACGTTATTATGCAATGGATCGTGATAACCGCTGGGATCGTGTTGAGCTTGCATATAAAGCTCTTACACAGGGCGAAGGCGTAAAGGGAACAGATGCTGCAGCAGCAGTTCAGGCTTCCTATGATGATGGCAAGACAGATGAATTTGTGCTTCCGACTGTTATCGAGAAGGATGGCAAACCGGTTGCAACTATTTCCGATAAGGATTCCGTTGTATTCTTCAACTTCCGTCCGGATCGTGCAAGAGAGATCACAAGAGCTTTCTGTGATGACGATTTTAAGGGCTTTGAGAGAGCAAAGAGACTGGATACCACATTCGTATGCTTCACAGAGTATGATGATACCATCCAGAATAAGCTGGTAGCATTCCACAAGGTTCTTCTTCACAATACCTTTGGTGAATACCTTGCAGCTCACGATATGACACAGGCACGTATCGCCGAGACAGAGAAATATGCACATGTTACATTCTTCTTCAACGGTGGTGTTGAGGAGCCAAACAAAGGAGAGGACAGAATCCTTGTAAAATCCCCGAAGGTTCCGACTTACGATATGCAGCCGGAGATGAGTGCACCGGAGGTTTGCGAGAAACTTGTAGAGGCGATCAAATCTGACAAATATGATGTGATCATCATCAACTTTGCGAACCCGGATATGGTTGGCCATACAGGTGTTGAGGCAGCTGCGATCAAGGCTGTTGAGACTGTTGATGCGTGTGTTGGTAAGGCTGTAGAGGCAATCAAAGCGGTTGACGGACAGCTCTTTATCTGCGCTGACCATGGTAACGCAGAGCAGCTTGTAAATTATGAAACAGGTGAGCCGTGGACAGCTCATACAACGAACCCGGTACCGTTTATCCTTGTAAATGCAGATCCGAAATACACACTTCGTGAGAACGGATGTCTTGCAGATATCGTTCCGACTCTGATCCAGCTTATGGGTATGGAGCAGCCGAAGGAAATGACAGGAGAGTCTCTTCTTGTTGAGAAATAAATAAGCTTCACGGAATCCCGGCAGATTTTTACGGATCTGCCGGGATTTTTTCATCCGATCGTTCCTGTTTCCATACATGAAAAAAAATTTCAAAATCATCTTGTAAAATCATTCCATTTCAACTATAATCCCTCTGATACATAAAAACAGGTAACTTTTGAGCAACTGTAAAGTTACAGAAAGAATAATAAAAAGAATAACAAAAAGCAGCACAAAGTTTAGGAACGATCAAATTAAATGGGGGGAAAAAAGATTTCATGAAAACAGACATGACACAGGGAAAACCGGTAAAAGTGCTCCTGGGATTTACGATCCCGGTATTTATTGGTAATGTATTTCAGCAGTTCTACAATATGGTAGATGCGGTGGTTGTAGGAAAATTTGTAGGAACAAAGGCACTGGCGGCAGTTGGCTCAACAGGAACTATCATCTTTTTGATCATAGGCTTTCTTCTGGGACTTACTGCCGGTTTTACCGTACTGACTGCACAGAAGTACGGTGCGGGAAAAATGGATGAGATGCGTCAGACCGTGGGAAATGCACTGATCCTGACAGCGCTGGTCTCGGCAGTGATGACAGCAGTCAGCATGACAGGTATGCATGCACTTCTGAAATTTATGCATACGCCGGATGATATTTTCAAGGATGCATATGCTTACGTTATGATCATCTGCGGAGGGATTTTTGCCCAGGCATTATATAATATCCTGGCCAGTATCCTCCGTGCACTGGGAAACAGTAAGGTACCACTGTATTTTCTGATCTTATCTGCAATGCTGAATATTGTGCTTGACCTTGTATTTATCATCGTGTTTAAGCTGGGAGCGCCTGGAGCAGCCTGGGCTACCATTATTTCCCAGGGAGTTTCAGGAGTCTTATGTCTGGTATATATCTGGAAGTTTGTGCCGGAGCTCCGTATGAAAAAAGAAGACTGGTATTTCAGATGTAACCTCGCAGCCAAGCAGATCGGTGTGGGAATCCCAATGGGGCTGCAGTATTCCATTACGGCGATCGGAACCATGATGGTACAGTCAGCCTTAAATATGCTTGGCTCTTATGCGGTGGCGGCGTTTACAGCAGGAAGTAAGATCGAGCAGATCTTCACCCAGGCATATGTGGCACAGGGAACTGCCAGCGCTACCTACAATGCACAGAATATCGGAGCCGGAAAGCTTGAGAGAGTGCGGGAAGGCTTCCGGGCTTCGCATTTTATAGGAATTGTATATTCTGTTGTTGTTGGTAGTTTTCTGTTCTTTGCGGGAAAATATTTCGCATATCTGTTTATCTCAGATAACATTGAAGAAGTGCTTCCTATGGTAGCAATCTATGTAAAATGTGTGGCACTGTTTTTTATTCCTCTGTATTTTGTCAATGTACTGCGAAACGGGATCCAGGGAATGGGATATGGTCTTCTTCCTATGATGGCCGGTGTGGCTGAGCTTGCAGGAAGAGGGATCACCGCTACCATTGCAGCCGGAAAAAGCAGCTATATCGGTACCTGTCTTGCAAGTCCGGTGGCCTGGATCTTTGCGTCAGTGCTCCTTTGGGTAATGTATTTCTATGTTATGAAAGATATGGCGCGGAAGCTGTACGGTACAAATAAGTTATAAAAAAAACGTGAAATGAGATGCAATTTCCGGAAAGTATGATATAATGAAAAAGCTGGTGAGTAAGACCAGAAAGTATCAATGGAAAGATGCCTTTTTTAAAGGCACATGAACATAGAGGTGAATAAATATGAGCAACGATGAAAAGAGGGATATCGAGGACAGGATCAATGATGCCATGGCAAAGATCGTCAGTGATACTGCAGGAGAGCCTCAGCCTGAAAATAAAAATAACAGATCAGCTGCTCACAAGTCGGCACGACCTTCGAAATCAGCAAGGCCAAGGAAGATCACCTACGTACCTATCGATGAATCTGAATTTGAACCTATTGTTATACCCGAAAAGAAAAAGCATAAGGCACTGAAGGTGACCGGAATGATCGCCGCCATGGTTTTGGTAGTGGCAGGCTGTGCATATGCAGGAGTATCTTATTATTACACCAGTCATTTCTTTGAGGGCACAACGATTAACGGGATCGACAGCTCCAACAGGACTGCATATGAGGTTGAGCAGGAGATCGCAAAAAAAATGGAAGGCTATTCCATCCAGGTAAAGGCCAGAGATCAGGAACCGCAGACGATAGAAGGAACGGATATCAGTTATCGTTATATATCCAGTGGTGAAGTTCTGAAGCTTTTGAAAGCGCAGAAGCCCTATGAATGGGTCAGAGGATTTTTTGAAAAGACGACTTACACAGCCAGTGAGCAGACAGCTTTTGACAAGTCAAAGCTGGAGTCAGAAGTGAAAGCACTGAACTGTGCCCAGAAAGAGAATCAAGTAGCACCGGAGAATGCGTACGTAAGCTTTAATGATTCCGAGTTTACGATCGTGCCGGAGACAGTGGGAAGTGAACTGAAGGTAAAAGAAGCCTATCAGATGATCAGTGATGCTATCAGCAGCGATGACGGGGAAGTAGATCTTGGCAGTAACCCGGATGCTTATGTGAAAGCAGATGTGACCAGCGACAGTGCAGATCTGCAGGCAACGGTGGATGCATATAATAACTTTGCGAGGGCAAGCATCACCTACACATTTGGAGATGAGACAGTAACACTTGATGGAAGCACCATCAAGAACTGGCTGCAGTTTGACGAAAAGGGCCAGCTGATCCAGGATGATGCATCCTTCAAACAGCATATCGTGGATTATGTGGCACAGCTTGCAGCGGATCATGATACAGTAGGTACAGAGCGTCAGTTCCAGACAACAAGCGGAAGAACTGTTTCGGTTTCCGGTTCTGCATATGGCTGGAAGATCGATCAGGACGGAGAGGTGGCACAGCTTACCCAGGAGATCCAGTCCGGAGCTCAGACGACCAGAGAGCCGGTTTATTCCATGAGAGCCAATTCTTATGGTGTGAATGATCTGGGAAATACCTACATTGAAGTGGATCTTACAGAACAGCATATGTGGTATTATCAGGATGGAAATGTGATCTTTGAATCAGATATCGTATCCGGACTTGCAAGTGATCCGGAGAGAAAAACACCTCCTGGAATCTTCACCTTGTACTATAAGAAGAGCCCGGATGTGCTACGTGGCACCAAGAAAGCAGACGGAACCTATTCCTATGAACAGCCGGTAACCTACTGGATGCCGTTTAACGGAGGCATTGGATTCCATGATGCAGACTGGCAGCCGTATTTTGGAGGCGATCGGTATCTAACCGGCGGTTCCCACGGCTGTATCAATATGCCGCCGGATAAAGCGGGAGAGCTTTACAACATTATCCAGTATAATGTTCCGATCGTCTGTTTCTATTGATCGGAGCTGTAGTCAAAAAACAAACAGGAGCCAGCCGGTGATCCGGTGTGTGGCTCCTGTTCTTTAGCAGGAGGAAAATATTATGTTTGATCAGTCATTCAGCTTTATACTTACAATCGCAGCACTGGTAGCAGGATTTATGCTTTTTACCGGACACGGTTCTTTTTTTATGAAAGGCGGAAACACACAGGCCAGAGCCCAGAAGTATGACGAGAAAAAAATGGAAAAGGTTTCAGGAATCTGTCTGATACTTATCGGAGTGGCTACAGGAGTTGACGCATTTACCACAAGTGTAGCAGCAAAGATCGCCTATGTAGTAATTCTGTTTGTGATACTTGCGGTATTTCTGTTTGTACTCAGAACAAAATGTATCAAAAAATGATCAGAAGTATCAGAACTATCCTTTAGGTAAAAAAGCAGAACTCCCCGTGAAACGGTAACCTGTCTGATCAGGCTCCGGTATCCGCGGGGAGTTTTTCTGTCTGTATTTAGTTTAATTTCGTTCGGCTGGTCTGCCGGAATGTCAGAGTAAAGATGATTCCCTTTACGATGGAAGTAAGGGAAAGTGCCCACCAGATACCATTAAGTCCCATTCCCGCATGAGTCAGCAGCATGGCAAGCGGGATTCTGGCCCCTGTCAGGATAATACTGATGATACTGCAGAGCTTGGTCATACCAAGGCCGGACAGTGCACCGATGGTCATCAGCTCAATGGCCATGAAAGCCTCACAGAAGCCGATGATGATCAGGTAATTTACAGAAATCCCAAGGGATTCCGGATCATGGAAAAACAGACCGGAGATCGGGCGTGGGAGCAGCACAAAGGCTGCAGTTATGATAAGACCCCAGATTGTCAGGATACCAAAGGAAATACGGTAGCCCTGGCGGATGCGGTCGTATTTTTTTGCACCGAAATTCTGTGCGGTAAAAGCATTTAAGGCAGAGGCAAAGCCGTCCGCGGTGTTCCAGGAAACGGATTCGATCTGTCCGCCCACACGCTGGACAGCAATGGCAGCAGCACCGAAGGCGGAAACCATTCTGGTCAGTACCATGGAGATCATACAGTAGAGCATGCTCTGGATAGCGGTTGGAAAACCAATGCGGAAGATATTTTTATAAAATTTTCTCGGAAAACGTGAAAAAAGATGAAGTTCACGAAGTACATTTGTTTCCAGCCCGGAAGTAAAGATCCGGAAAACCAGCACTGCAAAAACCAGGAACTGTGCAGTTACTGTGGCAATGGCAGCACCTGCCGTTTCAAGCCGTGGAAAAGGTCCAATGCCAAGGATCAGGAGCGGATCCAGGAGCATATTTCCCACAAGTCCAAGAAAATTGGCCATCAGCGGAGACCTGGAATCTCCCTGGGCTGTAAAAAGTCCGGTGAGAGTCAGGTTCAGGAAGGAAAAAATGATCAGTCCGCAGGTGATCAGCATATAAGATCTGGCAGAAGAATATGCTTCCGGGTCTGTCAGATTAAAAAATCCGATCAGAGGATCAAGAAATATAATACTTGCTGCAGAAAATAAGAGACCGAACAGAATGGTCATCTGCAGGGCACTGGCCGCGTAGGAACGTGCCTCTTTATAATCCTTCCGGCCGCAGGACTGTGCTGTGTTTACCTGTCCGCCCATTCTCGGAAGAGCTACCAGTCCCTGGGAAAGCCACACATACATGCCGCCCACACCGACACCGGCAACTGCCTTGGAGCCCAGAAGCCCGATCCAGGCCATATCTGTGATATTATAGGCAGTTCCAAGAAGGGAAGATGCCATGATAGGAAGAGCAAGCTCTGAAAGCGTTTTCAGGATCGGACCGGAAGTAAGGTCTATGGATTTTGATCTTTTTATACTCATCTGCATATCTCCGTAAGGTCAAAAGGCCTGGTGATCCGGTAATCCGGTTTATCCACCTGACCGAAACCGTATTCAGCAAAGATAAAAGGAACTCCTGCTTTCCGGCAGGCATTAAAGTCTCCTATAGTATCACCGATATAAACCGGATCGGAAAGATTATTATCCTCGCGGATCTTCATGATATTTTCCGCTTTGGCCATGCCGGTGTCACCGGGACAGAGATGACCCTTGAAATAGTGTCCGAAGCCTGTGGATTTCAGGAACACTTCAATATATCCGGCCTGGCAGTTACTGACGATAAAAAGAGGAAAACGGCTGGAAAGAATCTTCAGTGTTTCCTCAAGATCCGGATACAGCGGAGCACATTTGCGAAGCAGTGCCTCGTGCTCTGTCTGGCAGCAGCCGTCGATGATACGAAGCTGTTCTGCTTCCGGAAGCTCAGGGAAAAGAGCCTTTGCGATATCCGGCAGCAGCTGGCCGAAAAGCCCCATCAGTCGTTTGGCGCTTACGTCGGTATCCATGTGCTCCGTATGGATAAGGTAATCACTCCAGGCCTCAGCTACGATTCCGGTGGAATCCCAGAGCGTACCGTCAACATCAAAAATAATACTGTCCATCAGAAAAACCTCCCCAAAAAACTATGATATGTAAAAAAAGCAACCCTTTGTACTGGACATAGTACAAAACAAGTTACGGTTCACTCCGTTCTCAGCAATACGCTTCACGATGCACAGAATTTATGCTAATCGAATAAATTCGCGCGGTATGTCTCGGGTTTTCTGTGGCCTTCGCTCACAAAAAACACCTCGCAGAATATTACCAGTGAACAGTTATCAAAACAATTCTATATGAGAAAAGAAAAAAAAGCAACTGCGCTTTTGAAGATTTTATGTTATAGTAAGGGTTACGAGGGAAAAACTATGAATTATAAGAATACGATCAGGGGTATATTCAAAGACAGGCCGAACCGTTTTATCGCTCATGTGCAGATCGGGGATCAGCTGGAAACGGTCCATGTGAAGAATACAGGCAGATGCCGGGAACTTCTTGTTCTGGAAGCAGAAGTGATCCTGGAAAAGAGTGATAATCCTGCCAGGAAAACGAAATACGATCTGATCAGTGTGAACAAGGAGGGCCGCTGGATCAACATGGATTCCCAGGCCCCAAATAAAGCAGCAGAAGAGTGGGTGGCGGCCGGAAATCTTTTTCCGGAGAAAGTGACTGTCAGGAGAGAAAAGACATACGGAAATTCCCGTTTTGACCTGTATGTGGAATCCGGGAAGCGAAAGGCTTTTATCGAGGTAAAAGGCGTCACTCTGGAAGAAAATAATATCGTGCGCTTTCCGGACGCACCTACAGAACGGGGGATCAAGCATCTCTGTGAGCTGATGCATGCAGCAACTGACGGCTATGAGGCGTATCTTCTTCTGGTGATCCAGATGAAGGGCGTAAGGTATTTTGAACCAAATTGGGAGACACATCCGGAATTTGGAGAAACACTTAAGGCGGCAGCAGATGCCGGTGTTCACATCCTGGCCTATGACTGTGCCGTCACGGAAGATTCCATGAAGATCTGTGATCCGATACCGGTAAGATTATAGAAAGGAAATGATATGTCTGAAAACATTGCAGAACCCCTTCTGAAATGGTACGATAAAAACAAAAGGATCTTGCCCTGGAGAGATAAAGACAATGCCTATTATACCTGGGTATCTGAGATCATGCTCCAGCAGACCCGAGTGGAAGCTGTGAAACCTTATTTTCAGCGCTTTATCCAGGAACTTCCGGATGTAGCAGCCCTTGCGGCGGCACCGGAAGAGAGGATCATCAAGCTGTGGGAAGGCCTTGGCTATTACAGCCGTGTCCGCAACATGCAGAAAGCGGCTGTTCAGGTCATGGAAGAATATGGAGGCAGGATCCCTGAGGATTTTGAGACACTTCTCTCGTTAAAAGGAATAGGAAGATATACGGCAGGTGCCATTGCGTCCATTGCCTACGGAAAGAAAGTCCCTGCAGTAGATGGAAATGTGTTGCGGGTATACGCAAGACTCACCGAAAACCGTGGAGATATCATGAAACAGTCTGTACGGAAATCGGTGGAAAATGATCTTACAGAGCAGATGTCTGAGGACAGACCAGGGGATTTCAACCAGGCTATGATGGAGCTGGGAGCTGTAGTCTGTGTTCCAAACGGAGCAGCAAAGTGCGAAGAATGCCCGCTGGGGCATTTTTGCCTTGCCAGAAAGCATGGAACTGTAGAAGAACTTCCCGTAAAAGCACCGAAGAAAGCCCGCACCATAGAACAGCGAACGGTCCTTGTAATCCAGGACGGAGCAGGCACAGCGATCCGTAAACGTCCGGATACAGGACTTCTAGCAGGCCTTTATGAGCTTCCAAATGTGGAGGGACATCTGACGGAGAAGGCGGCACTTGCCCGGGTAAAAGCCATGGGGCTGGAACCACTGCGGATCGAAGCACTGCCGGATGCGAAGCACATTTTTTCCCATATTGAATGGAGGATGTGTGCTTATCGTATCGCTGTATCCTCTCTGGAAGAAGCACCGCAGGGGGAGTTCCTGTTTGTGGATAAGAGAGAATCCGATAAAAAATATGCAATACCATCTGCGTTTCGCGCATACACCAGATATATGAAGGAGGAAAACACATGAAACTTTTGAGCGTAGCAATACCATGCTATAATTCAGAGGCTTATATGTCAAAATGCATCAATTCCCTGCTGATCGGAGGAGAGGAAGTAGAGATCATCATTGTAGATGATGGCTCCAGTGACCGTACTGCCGAGATCGCAGATGATTATGCCGAGAAATATCCAACTATCGTAAAAGCCATACATCAGGAAAATGGCGGCCATGGACAGGCAGTCAACACAGGGATCAAAAACGCAACAGGACTTTATTTCAAGGTTGTGGACAGTGATGACTGGGTAAATCAGGATGCCTACTATGAGGTCCTGAAAACACTTTATGAACTGATACGTGGGGCTGAGACCGTGGATCTTCTCATCAGTAATTTCGTTTATGAGAAGCAGGGAGCTACCCGCAAAAAGGTCATGCAGTACAGACACTGTTTTCCGACAAACCAGATTTTCGGATGGGATGAGGTACGCCACATGAAAAAAGGCCAGTATCTCCTTATGCATTCCATGATATACCGTACAAAACTTCTCCATGACTGTGGAATGGAGCTTCCGAAGCATACGTTCTACGTAGATAACCTGTTTGCGTTTGAGCCGCTTCCCTATGTAAAAAATCTCTATTATCTGGATGTAAATTTCTATCGATATTTTATTGGAAGAGATGATCAGTCTGTCAATGAGAAAGTGATGATCAAGCGTATCGATCAACAGATCCGTGTAAACAAACTGATGGTGGACGCCTATCTGAAGGCTAATGTGAGCAACCGCAGACTTCGTGCTTATATGTTCAGCTATCTGGATATCATCACAACCGTTTCTTCGATCATGCTGGTAAGAGCTGCAACGCAGGAATGCCTGGATAAAAAACAGGAGCTGCAGGATTACATCAAAGACCAGAATATGGGACTGTACCGGAAGCTTCGGAGAAGTCTCTTCGGAAGGGTGTCCAATCTTCCCGGAAGAGGTGGAAGAAAGATGTTTGTGGCAGCCTATAAGATCTGTCAGAAGTTTTATGGATTTAATTAAAAAAAAGCCCCCAACGGGGCTTTTTTTATAAATTCTGTTCCGGCTTCTTCTTGCGCATATTGGATAGGGAGCGCTGTTCCTCATAATCCTCCACTCTCTGTGGATAGAACAGGAGATGTCCGAACAGTGCCAGTGTGGTACCAAGACATACATCGATCACGGAGTGCTGCTTGATAAACATGGTGGACAGGATGATCAGAACAGAAAGGATCAGGGCTCCTCGCTGAAGCCATTTCCTGTCTTTCAGTGCCTGGCAGTGATGAATGGCAAAATAAACAGCCAGGGAATTAAATACATGGATACTTGGCAGGATGTTGGTGGGAGTATCTGTCCGATAGATCTCGGCCACCAGTCGTGTAAAGATGTTGCTTCTGGGGAATACCGCAGGGCGGAGATACTGAACATTCGGATAGACGTAGGAAACAACAAGGAAAACCGTCATTCCCATCATCAGGTTGAAGATCAGCTGGAAATATTCCTTTTTATTCTTATTGCGAAACAGGAAATACACAACCGTCATTATCACATATGGAAACCATAAAAGGTACGGAATAATAAAAATCTCGCAGAACGGGATCATATCATCAAAAACAGTATGTACAACATGGTAGGCTCGTACAGGCCGCTGCTCCAGATATCCAAACAGGATAAGATAGGCAACGAAATAGATCGCTATGATAAAACCGTGCCTGTATTTTTTTATTTTACTCAACATTTTGCCGCTCCTTTTCTTGAGGTATGGCTGATGTCAGCCTTAAGCTTCTTTTTTGTTAAGTATCTACCTGCTACTATAACACAGGCATTATGATTTTTAAAGGTTTCTTTTCAATGGTCACAGAAAATTCACGCTGGATCCCGCCGGATTCTCCGTCTTTATGCACAGGAAGGGAATGGGCACTTGTAATATGTACGTTCCTGCACTGTAAAATATGTACACCGCGAATGCGGGTATGTTTTCCCCAGAGAGCGCTCGGCAGGCAGAACAGCATTTTCAGCTTGGAGATTCCTTCAATAACGATCACATCCAGTAAACCATCCTCCGGACTGGCGTTTGGACAGAATTTAAAGCCTCCGCCTTCATATTTCTGGTTCATTACAGCCGCAAACCAGGTCCTGCTGAAGGTTTGTGGCTTGTTCCCGTCAAGCGTTAACGTGACCGGGGACGGGGTGAGGAAAAGAAATTGTTTCAGTGCCACCATAAGGTAAATGAGTTTACCCATATGGAGACGGTTGAGAAATTTTTTGCCAGGTGTGATCAGGACTTCCTGACAGATTGCTGCATCGTATCCTATTCCTGCACTGATGCCGAAACGGTAGGAATGGCTGCCAAGATGTAGCACAGGAACATCCATGGAAATGGTCCGTCTGTTTTCAAGGATAGAGCGAAGCGCTTCAAAAGGATCAAAGGGCAGGCCCATACTGCGGCAGAAATCGTTGCCGGATCCGACCGGAATAAATCCAAAAACAACCGAAGACAGATCAATGATCCCGGTGAGTACTTCGTAAATAGTGCCGTCACCACCTACAGTTACCAGAGTTACCGGATCCTCCGGTGTTCCGGCGGCACTGATCCTCTGTGCCAGTACTGTGGCATGTCCCACATATTCTGTGAGAAAATACTGATATGAGATCCCCTGACTTTCCATGATGCTGCGAAGCCGGTTCCAGACATTACGTCCCTCACCGGATCTTGAATTGGGATTCACAATAAAAGAATACATAATAAAAAACCTCCAAACAACTCTCTGCTTTATCATAACATTGACGTTTGGCTTTTACAAATTAAAATTTCTTAAGGATTTCTATATTTTACATAAACTTAACCTTTTTTCTATGCTGGATTTTACGAATGCACCTTATACTTGCACGTATCAGATGAAAAATGAAGCTGGAGGAAAATTATGATATATCTTGTGGAAGATGATGAAAGTATCCGTGAACTTGTTGTATATACATTAAACAGTCAGGGACTGGAGGCACAGGGTTTTGAAAGGCCGTCACTTTTCTGGAAAGCGCTGGAAAAAGAACTGCCTTCACTGGTGCTTCTGGACATTATGCTTCCGGAGGAAGACGGACTGTCTATTTTAAAAAAAATCCGTATCCGTCCGGATGTGCGGAAACTTCCGGTGATCATGCTTACTGCAAAAGGAAGTGAGTTTGATACCGTGGTAGGTCTGGACAGCGGTGCAGATGATTACATTCCGAAGCCGTTCCGCATGATGGAACTGATCTCCAGGGTACGTGCCCTTCTTCGGAGATCAGAGGACAATGGCGCAGAGGAGTATCGTATGGAAAATCTTTATGTATGTCCGGGAAGACATGAGGTAACTGTTGATCAGGAGCCTGTGAATCTGACACTGAAAGAATACGAGATGCTTTGTCTCCTTCTGAAAAACAGTGGTACGGTTCTTTCCAGAACACAGCTTTTAAATCAGATCTGGGGATATGAATTCGACGGGGAGAGCAGAACCGTAGATGTACATATCCGTACCCTTCGCCAGAAACTTGGCCCGGCAGGAGATCTGGTGGAAACAGTTCGTGGAGTGGGCTATAAGATCAGCGGAAAATGTGCATGAACAGTTGCTGAGAGTAATATGAAAGTAAAGAGCATTTCGACGGAAAAAGGCTTCGGCCCTTTTCTGGACGAAGTGCTTTTTTCATGCTATAATAGTTGAACCCCGGAGCCATTAGGAAACAGGCTCCAAAGAGTAAGAGGTGAAAGAAAAAAATATGAAATCATTAGTAATTGCGGAGAAGCCATCCGTTGCCAGAGACATTGCCAGAGTCCTCCACTGCAGTCAGAAGGGGAACGGAACCCTGGAAGGAAAAGACTATGTAGTGACCTGGGCTCTGGGACATCTGGTAACACTGGCAGATCCGGAAGAATACGATAAAAAATATACCAAATGGGAGCTTTCCACGCTTCCCATGATGCCGGAGAAAATGAAACTGGTGGTGATACGCCAGACCTCCAAGCAGTACAATGCGGTGAAAACCCAGCTTTACAGGAAGGATATCGGGGAGATCATCATTGCCACAGATGCCGGACGTGAGGGAGAACTGGTAGCAAGATGGATCCTTGCAAAGGCAGACTGCCATAAACCTATCAAGCGTCTGTGGATCTCATCCGTAACGGACAAAGCAATCCGTGACGGCTTTGCCCACCTTAAAAACGGTCATGATTATGATGATCTTTACCGTGCGGCACAGGCCAGGGCGGAGGCGGACTGGCTGGTGGGAATGAACGGGACCAGAGCACTGACCTGTAAATATAATGCCCAGCTTTCCTGCGGACGTGTGCAGACCCCCACCCTTGCCATGATCGCAAGAAGAGAGCAGGAGATCCGGGAATTTAAGCCGGAGGATTATTACGGGATCACTCTGCAGGCAGGAAATGTACGCTGGACCTGGCGTGACGGAAAAAGTGGAAGCCTCCGTACCTTTAAGAAGGAGCGTGCCCGGGAGATCCAGACAAAGGCAGGAAAAAGCAGCCTTACCCTAACAAAGGTTTCCAGAAAGCCGAAGAAGACCTATGCACCGGGGCTTTATGACCTGACTACTCTTCAGAGAGAAGCCAATCAGAAATACGGCTTTTCTGCAAAGGAAACTCTGAATATCATGCAGAGGCTTTATGAGAATCACAAAGTCCTTACCTACCCAAGAACGGATTCCAGATATATAGGAAAAGATGTAGTTCCTACCATTAAGGAACGTCTTCAGGCATGCGGGACAGGTCCTTATCGGAAACTTGCCGGTGCGCTGGCCAATAAACCGATCCAGACCAGTACAGGCTTTGTGGATGACAAAAAAGTCAGTGACCATCATGCCATCATTCCTACAGAACAGTTTGTACAGCTGGATCATATGACCAATGAGGAACGGAAGATTTACGATATGGTAGTACGCCGTTTTCTGAGTGTGTTGTATCCGCCGGCTGTATATGAGCAGGTAAACATGGAGGGAACTGCAGCAGGAGAAATTTTCGCTGCAAGCGGACGTATTGTAAAAAGTGCAGGGTGGAGAGAAGTTTATGAAGGCGGCTGGCAGGATGATGAAGAAGAGGAATCCGGTGATAAGCTGAAAGACCAGAAGCTTCCGGAGCTTACGGAAGGTCAGATACTTACTGTGGAAGGCGCTGCTCTTACAACAGGCAAAACAAAACCTCCTGCAAGATTTACAGAGGCCACGCTGCTGGGAGCCATGGAGAATCCGGTCCACTTTATGGAAAGCCATGACAAAAAAGCAGTGAAAACACTGGGCGAAACCGGAGGTCTTGGAACGGTGGCCACAAGAGCCGATATTATTGAAAAGCTTTTCAACAGCTTTATGATGGAAAAAAGAGGCAATGAGATCTACATTACCTCCAAGGCGAAACAGCTTCTGGAGCTGGTTCCGGAAGAACTGAAAAAGCCGGAGCTTACCGCAGACTGGGAGATGAAGCTCAGTGATATTGCAAACGGAAAGCTCCGTCAGGATAAGTTCCTCACAGGAATCCGTGAATATGCCTGCGAGATCGTAAATGAGATCAAAAGCGGACAGGGAACCTTCCGCCATGACAATATGACAAACAAGAAATGCCCTAACTGCGGCAAACATCTCCTGGCAGTCAATGGAAAGAATGCAAAAATGCTGGTGTGTGAGGACCGGGAATGCGGATACAGAGAGACAGTATCCAGAGCCACCAATGCGCGCTGTCCGAAATGCCATAAGCGTATGGAGATGCTTCTGAAGGGAAAAGAAGAGACCTTTGTATGTCAGTGTGGCTATAAAGAAAAGCTTTCATCCTTCCAGGCAAGACGAGCCAAAGAGGGTGCAGGAGTAAATAAGCGTGATGTACAGCGTTACCTTAAGAAACAGCAGAAAGAGGCCAATGAGCCGGTGAACAATGCATTTGCACAGGCTTTGTCAGGAATTAAACTGGATTAAATAAATTGTCTGTCCAAATATCCGGGGTTCGGATGGGCGGAAGACCGGATGCAGATACGTCGGTCGGAGAAATGTGTCTGGCAGAACAGGACAGCAGAAAGAGAGGAAACCGATATGGGATTACAGGATGATAGAATGTCAGGAAATATTCAGGATATCGCAAGACTGATCACAAGACTTCTTCTTAAGGGAGATATGCCGCAGTATACCCTTCCCGCAGCAGAGGCAGATTATACAGAGGCAGACCGGCTTTTTAAGAAGGTTATCGGACTTGCTGATGCGGGTGACATCAACGGAGCGGAAAATGAGCTGCTTATGAACATGGAGGACGATGATCCGGATTATCTGGAGCTTGCCCTTACCTTTTATCTGTATCTCAATGATATGGACGTAGATTACCTGGATGATCACGATTATTCCAGGGAGGAGATCCTGGACGGGTTGAAAAGCCTGGCTGAGGACTGGGGAGTTACAGGACTGGAGGCACTTGTCTGATGCGGCGGGAGGTTACCCTGGAGGAAATTTCCGACGGCCGTTTATATGAGGCAAATGACATGGTAAAGGCAGACTGTCAGGACTGTAAGGGCTGTTTTGACTGCTGTACGGGAATGGGAGATTCTGTTGTACTGGATCCGCTGGATGTATGGCGGTTAAGTCAGGGACTTCACTTAAGTGTGGACCAGCTGCTTGCCGGAAAAATAGAGCTTGGCGTCACAGACGGAAATATTCTGCCGCATCTTAGGATGACAGGGGCAGAGGAACGATGCGTATTTCTAAATGGCAACGGAAGATGCTCCATCCACAGCTTTCGTCCGGGCTTCTGCCGTTTGTTCCCGCTGGGAAGATACTATGAGGACGGGAGTTTTAAATACATCCTTCAGATCCACGAGTGCAAAAAGACCAGCCGCAGTAAGATCAAGGTCCGGAAATGGGTAGATACTCCGGATTTTCGAAACTACGAAAAATTTGTCTGTGACTGGCATTATTTTCTTCTGGATGTCCAGTCGGTTCTCTATGAGAGCGAGGACAGTGATCTGATCCGAAACCTGAACATGTATGTGGTAAACCAGTTTTACAGGAAGCCTTATGATGAGAAGCGGGATTTTTATGAGCAGTTTTATGAGAGACTTGCGGCGGGAAAAGAACTCCTGAGCCTTGGAGTGTGAAACAGACCAGGCAGCGAGGTGTCTGAGCTTACCTGCCTGAAAGTCTCTCGCGCGGAGGAAAGAAAGGATTTTTTGACATATGAACTTAAATCAGCTCACATATTTTGTGACTCTTGCCCAGATCGAAAATTATACCAGAGCAGCCAAGAGGCTGGATATAACCCAGCCAAGCCTGAGCCATGCGATTTCCAACCTTGAAAAGGAACTGCAGGTCCCACTTTTTGAGCGTCACGGAAGAAATGTGACCATGACCAAATACGGGGAAATGTTTCTGAAATATGTGCAGGACTCCTTACATATCCTGAATCTTGGTGTGGAGAGGATACAGGAAGCGGCAAGGATTCCGGGAGGAAGTATTTCCATCGGGTATATCCATACCCAGGGACGCAGATTTATCCCGGAGCTTGTCCGGGGGTTCCTTAATGAACAGGAGGGGAAGAAGATTGATTTCCGTTTTCAGAATGCAGCTACCGGAAGCCTGATCCGGGGTCTGAAGGAAGAGAAATTCGACGTGATCTTCTGTTCACGGGCAGAGGGCGAGAAGGAGATCAGCTTTGTGCCGGTGTCAGAAGAAAAGCTGGTGGCTGTAGTGCCTGAGAACCATGCTCTTGCAGACCGAAATTCAGTGACCATAAAAGAGCTGGGGCAGTATCCGCAGGTGACCTTTACCCCTGCAAGCGGACTGTATTTTGTGATCCGGGAGCTTTTCGAAAAGGAAGGACTTTCACCGGAGACGGCCTTTGAGGTAGAAGAGGATGGTGCACTGGCAGGTATGGTGGCGGAGGAATTTGGTGTAGGCATTGTGCCGGATGTACCGGTGATCCATACACTTCCTGTGAAAATCTTAAATATTGAGAATCTGCACTGCCGTCGTTACATATACATGGGAATGATGAAAAACCGGTATCCAAGTGCGCTTGTGGAGCAGTTCCGGGATTATATATACAAGCATTACCGGATCTATGAAGTGATACAGTAGAATCTTGGTGATAAAATTTCTGTAAAAAATCTCTGCTTCTGTAAAAGGGCGGAGATTTTTTTGACACAGATCTTGGCGTGAATACTATAGCAATTCCATAAATTACTGCAAACAATCCAGTCCATCATAGCGTGAAGTCCTGCGCCAGATATCTTTGCCGTGCCTAAAAATTATAAAAATAATCTATAGATCACATGCGTAAATTCAATGAAAATTTGGGTTGAGATAAAAATGACCAGTTGTTATAATAAGGACAGATACTTGATTTAAAGTGATAAAGTAATGACGGAAATCCGTAATAAAATGAACGAAGTAAAGGAGGATGATATAAGTAACTAAATATATTGTAAAAAGATATTAAATGTGTTTAA